>Ga0181539_1003531_pt1 | contig 14206 bp, 13 predicted proteins | sample PEATcosm2014_Bin_46_FD_119767 | JGI IMG/M metagenome (GOLD analysis project Ga0181539, IMG submission 119767) | Peatland microbial communities from MTU Mesocosm Facility, Houghton, MI, USA - PEATcosm2014_Bin23_60_metaG | ecosystem: Environmental > Terrestrial > Soil > Wetlands > Peat | place... | reverse complement strand
GCGTCGATCGGGGAGACATCGTCGTGCACCTCCGAGTCGCAGTAAAGCGTGAGCCAGTTGCGGACGAAGGGAAGCCGGTAGGAGAAGTCGAATGCGCCAAAGCGCGCACCGGGACTATCGCGAGTGCCTTCCGCTTTCCCGGCGGCGGAGGTACTGAAGAAACTCTTCAGGAAGGTATGCAGGGTGATGGGCTCTATCCCCTCCCCGCCCCAGATGACGGTACGCTCGAAGCCGAACTCCAGGTCCTGCGTGGGCTTGAAGCTGACTTTCTCGACATGCGTCCAAGGGTCGTTGGGATAGGTGTGCCCCTTGAGCGACCCGATCAGAAACTCGTACCGGAAGGGGCCGGTTAGCCGGGATAACAGCGGAATACGCAGGGGCTCGATGCGGTTGATGCGGAAGGAGTAGATGTTTTCGGCGTTATTGGAGTAGGCCATGCCGCCGCCCAATCCGGGGCCCAGCCAATCGTCCTGTTTGCCGAATGAAATCTCGTGGTTAAGGTAGCGGGCGGAGGCGTAGGCCTCGACTACGCGTCCCTGGGTGGTCGTGGCGATGGGGCCCGTCGGGATTGTGGTCTGGATGTAGGGGAGTCCCGTGGCTGGATTGATGGCTATCGGAAAGTAGTTTGCATCCTCTGCCGCGAGCGTCTGGGTCAGCGCAGCCGAGTAGCCGGCGGCCGAGGGCGCGCCCTGAAACTCGCCGCGCGCATACATCAGGAACCGGCCCGCGGATACATATCCGCTGGCTCCGGAGTAGTTGTTGAAGCCGTTCTCGTAGGGACGCCCGTAGTCGTTGATGACTGTCGATCCCAGATGGTAGCTGTCGCGTAGCGGCGTGCCGCTAATGGCCCGCGCCACGGAGTAAACCGACTCCACGCGCGTGCCGCCCTGATGCGTCAGGCACGGGCCCTGCATGTCGCCGCTCAGCATGTGAATCAGCGCATCGTAGATGCCCTTTGCTTCGTCGGTGCCTGGACCCGCATCGTCTTCCTCGTCCTCGATGCGCTCGCCCGTCTCTTCCAGCGCGTGCTCCAAACTCGAACGCGTCCAGGGGCGCATCCCCAGGTAGATGCCATCCACATAGCCCATTGAGTATAGCCGCAGTACCGCGGGATAGACCCAGCTGTCGACCGGGATGTACGGCGAATCCAGCACCGACGGTGCGCAGACGGTCTCCGGACGGCCGGAGTCGCTGTCCAACTGCCCCGCCCCCGTTCCCGTCCCCGCCTGTCCGGCTGCCGGCGCGCCGCCGTTCACAAGCACAAGGCCCGCCAGCAGCGTTGCCAGGCAAACAAGCCGTGTCCCGCCCAAACGTCCGCTCGATTTCATACGCTCACTCACTCCCTCAATAACTGCGCGCTTATCTCCGGTTATAACTCCAGAGCGGCGCGCTCAATGCTAACTTGCAGCGCCGGCCACATTGGCAACGTACCACTTATAGGTTTCCTTCATGCCGGCTTCAAACTCCGTCGGAGCGCTCCAACCCAGGGCGCGGAGGCGGCTCACATCCATGACCTTTCGCGGCGTTCCGTCTGGCTTCGACCTGTCCAGCGTGAAACTCCCTTTCCACCCAACGACTCTGGCGATGCTCTGGGCCAACTCCAGAATCGTCATATCTTCTCCGGTGCCCACATTCAAGAACATCTCTTCTGAGTAATTCTTTATCACAAAGACGCAAGCGTCCGCCAAATCCTCCGAGTAAAGAAATTCGCGTCTCGGCGTCCCGCTGCCCCACAGCTCAACCAACGGGCTGTTGACGCTCTTGGCGGCGTGGATCTTCATGATTAGGGCGGCCACCACATGGCCGCCTTCCGCATCGTAGCGGTCTCCCGGACCGTAAAGATTGGTCGGCATCACGGAAACGAAATCGCAGCCGTACTGGCGGCGAAATGCCTCGCATAACTTGATGCCCGCAATCTTGGCGATCGCATATGCTTCATTGGTCGGCTCCAGCGGCCCGGTCAGCAGCGCCTCTTCGCGCATCGGCTGCTGCGCAAGCTGCGGATAGATGCAGGACGAACCGAGGAACAAGAGTTTCTTGACGCCCGAGCGCCATGCCGCATGGATAACATTGGTTTCGATAACCAGGTTTTCGTATAGGAACTCCGCCGGGCGCGTCGCGTTCGCCATAATGCCGCCCACCGTCGCGGCGGCAAGGAAGACAACGTCAATCTTTCTATCAGCCATCCAAGCGTCCACGGCCGCCTGGCGCAACAGATCGAGATCGCTGCGCGCCGCTGTCACGATTTCGCAACTCTCGCGCGCCAGGCGCCGCACAATCGCCGACCCGGCCATGCCGCGGTGACCGGCCACCCAGACGCGCCGGCCTTTCAACTCGAAACTAGTCATGACCAATCCCTCTCACGCGGGATTCTCGGGCGACAGCTTTCAAATCCGAGTTCAACATATCGGAGACCAGTTCGGGAAACGCGACCGTGTGTTTCCATCCCAAAACCCGCTGCGCCTTGGAAGCGTCACCCAAAAGCAGGTCGACCTCAGTCGGGCGAAAATAACGGCTGTCGACTTTCACCAGCGGGTCGCCGCTGGCGGAATCGATGCCCACCTCGTCAACTCCCTTGCCCTTCCATTCGATATTGCGGCCTACCTTTAAGAAGGCCATTTCTATGAACTCGCGCACGCTGTGCGTTTCACCCGTTGCCAAGACGTAATCGTCCGGCGTATCCTGCTGCACGATCCGCCACATGCCTTCCACGTAATCTCGCGCATGGCCCCAATCGCGCTTGGAGTCCAGATTCCCGATATAGAGTCTATCCTGCACGCCCAGATGTATCCCGGCCACCGCGCGAGTTATCTTCCTTGTGACGAAGGTCTCGCCGCGGATGGGGCTCTCGTGATTGAACAGAATGCCGTTCGAGGCATGCATGCCGTATGCCTCCCTGTAGTTTACCGTAATCCAGTAAGCATAGAGCTTGGCAACGCCATAGGGGCTGCGCGGATAAAAGGGTGTGGTTTCCGTTTGCGGAGTCTCTCTAGCCTTCCCGTATAGCTCCGATGTCGATGCCTGATAGAACCGCGTCTTCTCGACAAGTCCGAGAATCCGGATCGCCTCCAGAATCCGCAATGCGCCTAAAGCATCGGCATTTGCGGTATATTCCGGCGTTTCAAAGCTGACCTGGACATGGCTCTGCGCGGCCAGGTTATAAATCTCGTCCGGCTGCACCGCCTGAACGATGCGGATCAGATTGGTGGAATCCGTCATGTCTCCGTAATGAATCTGGAAACGGCTGGCCGGCGCATGGGGATCCTGGTAGATATGGTCGATGCGTGCCGTGTTGAACGATGAAGAGCGGCGCTTGATGCCATGTACAATATAACCCTTGCCCAGCAGAAGATCGGCCAGATACGCGCCGTCCTGCCCGGTAATGCCTGTGATCAAAGCTACCTTCTGCATGGATGTGCCTCGCTAAGCGAATTTGTCGAGCGGTGAATCGGTGTTTTCCCTGCCTCGCATGAACCTTCGGACAGTGACATGCCGGCGACAGGAGGATGGAGTTGAGAGGATCGACGTTACGGATGCTTCCAGTCTAGTACACTGCCGCCTGACTTGCCGCATGGGAGGGACGGCCGGAATCAGCCGTCCAAGAATCACTGCGCCGCGCGGAGTCGAACATGCTCAGGATGGCATCGCCCCCAATGCTTCGGCCTTGGCATGTACGGATAAGCCCTGAATTGCATGAAAAACCTGCACCGTGAGCGACCCAAGCACCGTATAGATATTCATCTTGAGAACTCCCTCGGAGGTGTTCAACGGAAGAAACATGACACAGACTATCTGTATCAGTATAAGCAAGATCATCTGCATCGATCCGCTCCACCAGAATACCCACTTCCGCGCCACCGCAACGGCCCACATAGCCCCTGCGACGTACCCAATCGCCGATGCGTAAACCACAAGCCGCACCTGCGGAGTTAGATTGCTGTAACGCGCGCCAAGCAGGAGGAGGTAAGCGCCGGGGCACAACCAGGCGGACGCAGCCACAAGCAGGGCAACCGCTCCAACGGCGCACATGGCATATCCGTATCGCCTGCGAAAAAGAGCCCTCGGAGTCTTCGAGAAGAACGGCACAACGAGGATCCCGTTCGATGAATTCAGCAGCAGAAACAGTTGACCGATCCTGCCCGCCGCGGCAACCTCCGCAATCTGGCTCACGTGTCCAAATACTGAGATCAAGAAGAGTGAAATCTGGCCCTGCAGCGCCTGATACACGGTTCCAGGCAGCAGCGGCAAAAGGTACCGCACCATCTCCCTGCCGTGTACCTTAGAAGCTTTACGCGGCACATCGATCCACGGCCGCGCCAGGAATCTGTAGGACGCCCCCATCACCACAATGCTCAGCGTGTTTGCGATGATCACCGTTGTGGAGGATATCCAATGCATGTAATACAGGACAACGGAACTGACGATGCGCAGAGCGGCGGCGGCAATCTGCGGGCTGTAATACGCAACCAGCTCGTTGTTCAGCAAGAGGGGTATCTCGTAATACGAAGCCCACGCCTGAAACTGCACCGTAAGCAATACCGCCAGAGCCAGCAACACAAACTCTTTCCGGCCATGCGCCTCGACTTCGACATTGCGGAATGCAACGGCAAGCACAATGCCGGCGCCCGCAATGACCAGCAGTAGAACTTGTCTGAGATGGCTGGCGGTTCTTATGTACGATCCCAGGATAGCTCTGTCCCGATATCTTGTGCCCACAAGGCCGGCAATGGCTCCTCCGAAGCCAATATCGGTGAGAATGCCAATCATTCCCTGAATTCCGAGAGCTATGGCATAGATGGCGAATTCGGCCTTCGACATCAATCGAAGCAGCAGCAGTCCGGTCGCCGCGTTGAGCAGTTGGACGGTGCTCTGCCCGCCGACAAAGGTCGACAGCCTCTTCCCGATTCGCGAGACGGCGCTGGATGTCATAAGCTCCCTAGGGAGTGATTTGGCGGACGACGCGCGCGGGAACCCCAACCGCCAGCGACAGGGGCGGAATATCCTTGGTCACCACTGCGCCCGCGCCTATGATGCTGCCTCTTCCAACGCGAACGCCGGGAAGGATGATCGCGCCAGTACCAAGCCAGCAATCCTCTTCGATCACGACCGGCGCCAAGATCCCACGGTCGCGCGTGGCAATCTGTTCAGAATGCGTGATCGAGGCAATCGAACACCCCGCTGATATCCTGGTCCTGGCCCCGATGTGCACGCCGCCCGCGCCGAAGATGTGCGTGAAGGCGTTAATACCCACATCGTCCTCCAGAGTCACTCCGGCCGTGCCCCAAATTCTCGCGTCGGGACTTATTGAAACCCTCGCCCCGCAGAAGCGGAGATCTCTTACAAGCTTTGCGTCCAAATAGTCCTGATGCCACTTGACGAACTTGTCTACCACTCTGAATATGAATCGTTTCACGATAGCTTCTCCCGACTTGAAAACGTCATACTCTCCGGAGATGGATCGCGCCGGTGAATCATCCCCGGCCGCCGGAAGAGGCGCAAGAATCAAGCCTGCTTCTGGATGACGAGCAGGTTGTTGTCATAATGATTGAAAGGGTTTGTCACTGCCGCCAGAGCGAAGTCGCAGTTCGGAAACCGGTTTGCATAGCTTGGCAGCCGCTCCTTCCAAAACCCGAAGTCGAGGTTCCGGATGTCTTCTATGAAATAGAAGCCGCCGGGACGAAGATGCTCCAGGGATTCATCCAGAAATGAAGCATTTGCCGGGAATGTGTGCAGCCCGTCATCGATGATGATATCCATTCCACCCTGCATCGCCGGTTGCGCCCATAGAGCGCGGATCGCGCTGCTGTCCAACTGGTCGCAATAGAAAGTCTGAATTCGGTCCTCGGTGAACAGGATGTCGCTGTCTATGTCCGCTCCGAACACCTGGGCGTTCGGAAAAAGTTCGCGCCACCCGCGGAGGGAGGCTCCCGGAACGCCACCCGCTCCCATGTTACACGGCACGCTAAGGTCGGTCGTACCGATGCCAAGCTCAAACATCCGGAGCGGACGATCATGAAGCTTTCCGAAGAGCTTAGAATAGACAGCCGTGTAATTATGCCACCGATTGCCCTTATCGCTTCCGTATTTGGTCATGACACGGCACATCCCGGTTGCGGCCACGAGATTGATTCTATGCAACCGGTCCACTAGCTCGGAGGGCCGTCCGTGAACGACGGGAGTGCGCCGAATGAAAGTTGAGGATACGCGACGCGGCAGGTAGACCCTGCAGTACCAAGAGCATGCTCGGACTCGCTCATAGGTCTCGGGGTCCAGTTTCCGTTTCAATGAACCCTTCACTCTGGCTAGAATGGCCAAGGACACGTCCCCCCCGCTGCTAGTCGGTCGAATGGAATCGATTCGCCAATCTCCGTCTCCGATGAAGCTGACCACAGCGAACCCGATGCGCGGGAATGCGCAGGGAAATCGTGACCCCGGCCGTGACGTCATTCTTCATCCACGTCCTGCCGCGAGGATAGACTCGTACATCTTGAGGTAGCGTGGAATGAGCACCTTCCAACTGTAGCATTCGCCGGCTCTCGCCTTGCCCAGCACGCCCAAGCGGCGGAGCACTTCGGGTTGACCGGCGACCATCCGGATATTCGACGCCAGTGCGCCAGACACCGCCATATCGGTGTAGAGCGCCGCATCTCCAAGCGCCCACCGGAAATGGGAGGAGTTATGGCAGACAACGGGTACACCGGCCGAGCAAGCTTCAATCAGCACCATGCCAAAGCCCTCGCTGAGCGATGCCAGCACGAAAAGGTCGGCGGCGGCCAGAAGCTCCGGAATCCTGATCCGGGGAACGGTCACAAATGTGTGGCGGCCCGGAAGAAGCTCTGCCGCCAGGTCTCTCAGTCCGGGAGTTTCAGAAGTCGGCTGGCCAGCCATGCACAAGAAAACAGAATCATCGCGCAGGGCGGCAGTTTCCCGAATCAGGTAATCCAGTCTCTTGTGGCTGCAATTGAGAGCGGCGATCGACAGAACAATGAATCTGTCATGTGGCAGAGAAAACTGGTTTCGCGCAGCCTCGCGGCTCAACGGTGAACGGAACTCCTCGGGATTGACGCCGTACGGCGCCAGATGCATACGCTGCGGAGCAATGCCAAACGCCAGCGAATGCTTCAGACACTCGCCGCAGACTTGATGGATGAACACGTCCGGGCGGAAGTGCGCAGGATCGTGAGGACCGCCATTCGAGTGCAGCAGTTTCGTTCGCAAACCGAACCAGCGCCGGAAACGAGCCAGCGCGTTCGATAAATTGCCTTCGCTGTAGTGGAGGATGTCGACTTTGTTCAGCATCAAGTACGGAATCATGGCGAAGGCGAAGGTGATCTGTTCCCAATAGAATGCCCGCTCCGGGTTCATGAACCTGGCAAGGAAGTCGCGCCGGAGGCAGGGCACCACCACCTCGTTGGGCTGGCGCTTCCCTGAACCTTTGCAAAGCGTGACATCGACGCGCCCGGATAAGGCGCCAAACAGCTCGCGTGCGAACGATTCATAGCCGCGCAGTGTGTGTTCCAGGCCGCAGCAAGCAATAACCACGCGCATCGCCGGATTCCCCAGGAGTGCCGTTGTGCAGAATTGAAATCGCCAAGCCCAATTATATGCTTCGCCGTGGGCCGCGGTGGGAGAATCCACCTATACCAGCCGTTCCCTGAAATACTCCGAGTGCCACTTCCAGGCAGAGCGGACAATGCAGCTAAGGTCGGAGTACCGTGGATGCCATGCCAATACTTTGCCCGCGAGACGGGAATCGGCGACAAGAATGGCCGGATCGCCCGCGCGCCGCGAAACAATGCTGTGCGGCACCTTGCGACCGGTCACCTCTTCCGCGACGCCTATGACTTCCTTTACCGAATGGCCCTTGCCTGTTCCAAGATTCAGAGCAATCGAGGCTCCTCCGCGCTGCAGATAGTTGAGAGCCTTCACATGGGCATCGGCCAAGTCGGCCACGTGGACGTAGTCGCGCACGCAGGTTCCATCGCCGGTTGGATAGTCGCCGCCGTAAACTTCAAGCGATCCACCGTCGTCTATGGCCTTCAATACCAAAGGAATCAGGTGCGTTTCCGGGGTGTGAACCTCTCCAAGTTTCCCCTCTGGATCGGCCCCGGCGGCATTGAAATATCGCAGCGCCACAAAGGTGAAATCGTGTACCGGCGCATACCAGCGCAATGCACGCTCCATGATGAGCTTCGTTTCACCATAGGGATTCAGCGGGTGCTGCGGGGCATCCTCGGCAATCGGCATCCGGTCCGGCAGGCCATATGTGGCGCAACTCGACGAGAAGACTATGTGACGCACTCTACAATCCACAAGGGCATCGAGCAGGGCAAGAGACTTTGTCACATTGTTGTCGAAGTACCGTTCCGGCTGCCGAACCGATTCTCCGACATATGCGAAGGCCGCGAAATGCATCGCCGCGGATATCTTGTAGCGGCGAATCGTCTCCGCCAGCTTTGCCCGGTCGCCGATATCTCCCTCTACAAACGGGCCGCATTGCACAGCCCATCGGTGCCCGTTGATCAGATTGTCATAGGTGACAGGAACAAAGCCGCTCGCAGCCAGTGCTTTGGCCGCTTGGCTGCCGACATAACCTGCACCGCCAGTCACCAAAACGAATCTGTCCAATTTGTCGGGCATCGCGTCTAGAATCCTGGAGCAAGCGATATGAATAACTCTCGATCGTTCTCCGCTCATTCCCTTCAGGTTTTCAATACGAGTTCTCAGCATCCGCACGCCGCACCCGCTCTAAGACGCAGCAGGCAATTGCTATGCGCATCGCCGGACTCCTAAGAATCGAATGCCGGTTCGCTTCCGATCGCCGGTCCATCGCAGCACCTCACGCTCACGGGCGTTCCAACCCGGATTTCAGCAGGCTGGAATACGCCCCATCGACAAGCTCTGCCACCGCTCGCCAAGTGTACTTCCGGGCAGCGCCTTAGTTTGCCTGCTCCCCGAGCCTCCGCCGCATCTGTTGATAAACCACCGCCCAGGGAGGCAAATCGTAGGCGATACAACAGCTGACGGCCATTCCTTTGATTCCAAAGGAATACAGTTAATAACAGGCCTATGCCCATTGCCCAGCAAATGGGCCCTTCTGCCTCTCTTGAACCGGAGCCAAGCGTTCCCGTTATAGCCGCTGAAGATACTTAGAAGTTCACTATCACTAAGACTTGGCGACACTAAGCAACAGTTGAAACAAACGGCGAATGCCTCCAAGACTTATCCTTCTTCTCCAGCCGTGATTTGATGAACAATAGATCCGCCATGCCTGCCGGCGCTGGCCAAGCCGGATAGATTGCATCATCGCGACCGGAGCCATTTCCGCCATCCTCTTTCTCCTAATCGCTTCTCCTGCCCTAATCGCTTCACCCAAGAATGAGATGTCTAATCCTTCCAAGATCAAGTAGGAACGCAGCGCCGTGTCGCTACTTATTACATTAGACAGTGATACTGTCTTAGTCACTCGGTACTTCATCGTATATCTGTCAAGAAAGAAGAAATCTTGGCAAGTGAAGCCGAGCCGCAGGCCGAAATCGAACTCGCCACCGGCGCCCACATCCCTTTCTGGACGCCAACGCGTAGACTGGGCGACAGACGTTAAAATCATAAAGCCGTCATTGGGGAACTGCTGTAGCAGCCCAACTTCCCAGTCGTTCCTTTGCAATCCAGAATGCCCTGGAGTACGACAATAAGCGGAATTCAACCCAATTGACCCCTTCAAATCGATGGCGCCGTCATGGGACATGACATACTGCTTCCCATATGCGGCAGTTAATGTCGGATGTTCATGCCAGCAGGACAGTAGATCTTCAACTGCGTTTGGGAGCAGTACATCGTCGTCATGCAAAAGGACAAGGTGCGAGCTGGTTGCACGGTCAAAAAGAGAGTTTGTGTTTTCGTTTTGGCCGAGAGGTGGCGAGTTTCGCCTGTAGTCAATCTGGATATCAGTCTCTTTGGCCAGATCTGCAATCATCTTTTCCGAATCCCCATTCGTCGAATCATCGCCCACAACTATGCAGTCGGGCTTCCTTGTCTGAACTAGGCACGACTGTATCGCCTCGCGCAGCAGTACGGGCCTGTTACGGCTAGGTATACAGACGCTCACGGTGTGATGTTCCATCACTGGATTGATTGCTTTCTCGATCAGGAGGACCTCCCGACTGCAACTGCGACAGTCAATGCCTTGCGTTCCCAACCTATTTGCTATTAGGTTTCAACTCTCGTCCGCCAATACCAACCCATCAGAAACCTATAGAGGCACGAGAGCCAATGTAACATAGCCCCCGAGTCGGAAGTGCATCAACAGTTCGGCCACGTCTGGGAAACTTTGCATGCTTAGGATGTGTGATGGTCCCTGATTCTATTGAGGATTGGTTCGCATGCGGCGCTCTCTGATCACCTTCGCAGGCGTCCCTACGGCGATGGCGCCTGAGGGAACGTCATGAAACACCGAACTCCGCGCTCCAACAACAGCGCCTCGTCCGATCCTCACCCCGGGGGCCACGAACACATCCATTGCCACCCATGCCTCCGCTTCTATAACGATCTTCTTGGCATACAGGTCGAAGGTGGGGCTGGTGTAGTCATGGGATCCGGTGCAAATATAGGACCGCTGAGATATCACCGCACAGTCCCCGATGTCGATCTCTCCATAGGTATAGAGGTGCACTTCGTCGCCGATGTGGCAATAGTCCCCAATCGACAGCTTCCATGGATAGGGGATCCTGACCGAGGGACGAATGATCGCGCCTCTGCCAATCCTCGCTCCGAAGAGCCTCAACAGCCAGGCCCGCCATTCGTACATCGCTTGCGGCGACATGGCGAACAGCGTGGATTGCACCAGCCACCAGAGCTGCACGTAGACTTTGGATCGTCCCCGAAAGCCGGGCGGCACCTGGAACCTGTCCAGTTGCTGATAACTCGGCAGAACTGGCGTCCCGGATGAAGGCGATCCCTGGGCCGACTCTCGTACGCATTCGGATTCGTCAGCGCGCATCTGTTTCTTCCTTCAGCATGATCACACGCAGATCAGGACCGGCAATCGCGGCGAGAATTGACTCGCAACCGGAACAACATGGCGAATAGAACCTCCTCGCAAGATTGGCATGATATCTCCAGAAGAAGACTATTAGCGCCAGCTGGACGTTGGCCCATACCTGGATTACTAGCTGTTCTGGATGCTTCAGCATCCATGTGCGGATTTGTTGAACCCCTCTGAAAACCATAATTCGGGCAGCCATGCGAAGGAAATATGTTGAAGTCTTGCCCGTGGCCCTCGGCCCATGCAGATGCAAAAAGAGCAGGACTGAAAGCGTGTGGTGCTTGACAACTCTCCAGCCCAGCCGTTGTTCGAAGGCATGCCAGACTCTCGCCTGCGAAAGAAAGAGCACCCGCGAAAGCCTCTTGACTCGCAGATGGAGATCGGTGTCTTCCATGGCGGCAAAAGGATAGCGGTCGTCGAATCCACCGACCTTCAAGAATAGCTCTCGACGGATCGCGAAATTGCAGGACCACAAATAACCTCCAGTTTCATTGATCGGAGCGCTATCGGCAAAGCTGGATGCCTCACCCCCTGCGCTGATGCGCCCTTCAAAGACGCCTATCTCCGGATTCTTCAGAGCCGCATCCTGATACACGGCAATCAGATTCTGGTCCGGAATACAGTCATCGTCGAGAAAAATGAGCAGCTCCGCAGTGGCGTACGCAGCTCCGCAATTCCGGTTGGCTGCCGGTCCCCGGCGCGGCCCTTGGACAACTTGCACGCCAGCCAGATCCCCGGCCAGCGCCTCCCTGGTCTGCAATGCATCTCCGTCATCGCTGACGACGATCGAACACTCCGGGTGAGCGCCAGCATACGGGGTGAGCCGGCTCAGGCATCGCTTGAGCATCTCGGGCCGGATCCGAGTGGGGATGACAATGGCGACGCTGGGCAAGGCCATAGAAGCCGTCCAATTCAAAAGCGAATCAAAGTTATAAGCGGCTATCTCGAGTTACAAACCCAGTCGCAGGTGGTTTGCAAGCCGGTTTCGCCTTCTCCGCGTGCGGACCGGCAGGAATGAATAGAAACATATCCGCCTGGATCCAAGCCCGCAAGTCCGCATCGGAAGCAGCTCAACGCAGCTTGCATGGGTGAGTCACCTCAGCGCCCCGCGGCTTGCTTGCTCAATCCCGTTGCCAGCTCACGATGCACCGAGGAGCTGGCCGACGTTCCCTTTTCGAGTGGCAGCCTTCCCACGCTGGAGGCCAGGCCTGAAGATGGCCGAGTTACCCTTCTGCCGGCGCCGTGACCCAGTGAAGCAACCCGCCCTCGCGATCCGACAACAGCATGGCGTATGGCGAACGATCTGGAAGCAGGACCGCGGCTGGACGCCACGATTCCAGAGCCCTGGCCCAAGGAAGAATGGGAGAGATGCGCTGCGCCCGGCGCTGCGCTCCCTCGAATACCAGTTGGCTTCGCACTGAAAGATCCGGGCGGAAGAGCGGCGCCAGGTGGAACAACATCCGATGCGAAAGCTCGGGCTTGCGTCGTGCCGCGGCTGGCCCCGGGGGCTGCGCCGAGAGTCGTTCCGTCGCGCCAGACTCCGCCCGCCTGGGCAGAAGATCCGAAGCCGCTATTTCCCGCGCCCCACGTGGAGCTTCCGCCCGATCCCTGGCCTCGGGCAGCCGCGCTCGAGCCTGCCGCTGAGCCCGGACGCGGCGCGCTTGCGCCGAAGTGGGCCGAAGTCGCAGGCTGCTGGCCTTGAGCGCCATCCAGGCCGATAAGACACGCGACGATGCACACTGCAAGCGAAACACACGCCGCGTTCTTCTTTATGTTCATCGAATGCTTCCTTCATGTGCCAAGGAGCTCGTCTCGAATCCGGCGGCCGATGCGAGGCTTCGTTCCAATTGGCCCAAGACGCGGGCGGATGACCACCTTCGACTTGCGTACTCTCGCGCATTTTGGCGGTACGCCCACAGATCCTCTGCTCGAAATTCCTGGATTGCCGCCAGCAGGGCCGCCCCGTCCTCGGGCGCAACGATCCTGCCGGCTCCCGATTCGCGGATGGTTTGCGCGATTTCGCAGTTTGGATTTACCGAGGCTATAACTGGTCGCCCCGCGGATAGATAGGTCACAATCTTCGACGGAAAGGCACTTTCGCAGACCGATCTCTGCTGCGTCAGCAAACAAACGTCGCTCGCCGCCAGCAGCCCTCGAAAATCCCCCGCATCCAGCAGCGGCAGAAAGCGCACATTGCGCAAGTCGAGTTCAGCCACCCTGCGGCGGATCCTTGGGCAAGCGGCGCCATCCCCAACCAACAGGAACTCGATCGAGTCATCCGCGCGATTCAGGGCGGCGGCATCCGCAATGACCTCCAGTCCTTGCTTGACTCCCATATTGCCGCTGTGCGTAACGAGAAATTTGTTGCCGAGTCCAAAGCGCTGTCGAAACGCGCTTCCCTCGCGCGGTTCGATGTCGAACAATGAGTCGTCGACGCGCGGCTCCAGCAGTTCCACCTTATCCGCCGGAATCCCTTTGTCCATGATCCGGTTGCGCATGCCGCGGGTCAGAGTCGTCACCAGTCCGGCATGGCTGTACGCCGCCTTCTCCACTCGGTAAAGAAACCGCAGCGCCCAGGATGGAAGCATGCCGAGTTCCGCGGCCGAGTCGGGTTGCATGTCTTCGACATCGAAGACATACGGAATGCGCCAAAAACGGCTGAGCAGAATGGCGTTTACCGCCAGTCCCAGAGGCGGAGAAACGACCAGCAGCAGATCGGGCCGCTGGCGCGTAAATGCCCGGATCATGGAGGAAGTTATAAAGGTTGCCTCATGCAAGACGCGCTTCAGAGAGGTTGCGGGATTCGGGATATAGGCATAACTGCGCAGAATTCGAACGCCATTGCGTTCCTCGCTGGCCCAAAGCTTCCCAGCATAGCTTGGCGGAACCTTCCATTCCGGGTAGTATGGAAAGGTCGTGCACACCTCAACGTCGTGACCCGCGGCAGCCAGATACTCCGCCCGATAGGTAGTGAAAGCTCCGATCCCCGCAACTTCGGGCCAATAATTGATGCTCAAAATCAGGACTTTCATCGGTATACCGTCCATCTTCTCATTTTACACCGCTCCAAGCCGCGAGGTCAGCGGAGCCGGGCAGCGGATTCGAGGGAAGCCAGGATCGAGCGGCCAAATGCCGGGCGAGAAAACAGGTTCTGCGCCCGAT
>Ga0181539_1003528_pt1 | contig 14225 bp, 10 predicted proteins | sample PEATcosm2014_Bin_46_FD_119767 | JGI IMG/M metagenome (GOLD analysis project Ga0181539, IMG submission 119767) | Peatland microbial communities from MTU Mesocosm Facility, Houghton, MI, USA - PEATcosm2014_Bin23_60_metaG | ecosystem: Environmental > Terrestrial > Soil > Wetlands > Peat | place... | reverse complement strand
TCAGCCCGATGAGCGGCAACGACGGCTCGACGATCACCCTTCCCGGCGCGCCCACCTACGCCGGTTACACCTTCGCCGGCTGGTTCGCGGCCTCCTCGGGCGGCACCGCCCTCACCTCGCCCTACACCCTCGCCGGCGACGCCACCCTCCACGCCCAGTGGACGGCGAACGCCACCGACACGATCATCTTCGACTCTGAGGGCGGCAGTGCGGTCAGCCCGATGAGCGGCAACGACGGCTCGACGATCACCCTTCCCGGCGCGCCCACCCGCGCCGGCTACACCTTTGACGGCTGGTTCGCGGCCTCCTCGGGCGGCACCGCCCTCACCTCGCCCTACACCCTCGCCGGCGACGCCACCCTCCACGCCCAGTGGACGGCGAACGCCACCTACACCGTGCCTGACCTGACGGGCGACAGCGTGGCTGCAGCCGAGTCGGCGATCAGCACCGCGGGCCTGGCACTCGGCACCGAGACGGCCGTTACCGCCGGCGCAACTGTCGCCAACAACGGCAAGGTCGTTCCCGGAACCCAGAGCCCCGCCTCGGGGACCAGCGAGAGCGACCCGTCGACCACGGTCAGCTTCAGCTACTACAGCTTGGCGTAGGTAGCTACCGGTAACGAAGCGAAAGTCTTCACAACTCTCTGAGCAGCACTCTGAGCTTCCACAGCGCAACGAGTGACGACTCCTGCGATGTCGCGTGAGCCTCGGCCAGCGACGGCTGCATATCAGCTTGGAAGGCTGACAGGAACGTATGGCGGCGGACTATGTCGTACAGAAATAGCAGGTCACAGTGGGTGCGCGGTCGGTGGCGAATACGCACGAACGGAAGCGACCGCGGGATATCCGCGGGATGAAATCGATCCGGTGCGCTTCGCCGTGCAACGCGAGCTCTACCACCCGGCGTGGGCGATCAGGCGGGGGCACGGCTTGTTGAACTGGACCAACGGGCTGGACCACTCGATGGCCGAGAAGGCGGTTCCAGTCGAGCGCGACGATCGAACCCGCACCGCGAAATACCTGCTCTTGGTCACCAGCAAGATCGCCGCGGCCGTCGGTATCACCCGATAGGCCGTCCCTCTTTGACGCGAAGGCGGTGCAGTTGATCGGATGAGGGTTCAGGCCGAGGTCTACAGCTGCTTCGTTGCCAATCAGCTCGTCGCAACGAGCTGCCCCGCAGCCCTGGAGGCGGTGCCCATTCCAACCGTCGAACCGGCCGCGCTGTTATGGAGGCGCGAACGAACCTTGTCGCCTTGGACTCCGAGACGGTCCCCGTAGTCGCGCACCACCTCGCTACGATGGGCACGTGACCTCCGGACCGACACAGACGGGGCTGAGCCCCGAGCAAGCGGCCCGTGAGGCGACGCTGCGAGAGCTCGGCGAGGCGATGGTGGCAATAGAGGCTGCGGCAGGACGCGTCCGGCGCGCCGCCAGTACGCTCGCTCGTCGACTGGATGCCGATCCGATCATCGTGGCCGCACTAGAACGAAGCGCCCGTGAGCTCGACGCAAGTCGTCGGCGACTCCACCACGACGGCTACCTAGCCGACCCGCAAGGTGCTCTCTTCCCCTCCGAAAGTGAGCCCGAAACCGGGCCACTCGTCCTCTTCCCCGTGGAGGCAGCTAGCGAGTGAGCCTCCGCTCTGGGGACGAGATCCAGGAGGCGCTGCGGAGCTTCATCGGTCGCTGGGGCAACTACGCAGGTACGGAGCGGTCCGAGGCGCAAACCTTCCTGAACGAGCTCTTCGCTGCTTACGGGGCGGACCGCAAGCAGGTCGCCCGCTTCGAGGACCCGCAGGGCTCAGGCGGTATCGTCGACTGCCTCTACCCCGGCGTCGCGATCATTGAGATGAAGCGGCCCGGTGAGGCCGATCGTCTCGCCGGGCACCGCGCCCAGGCGCTCGAGTACTGGCATCACTCCGACGACCCTGCAGCCGGTCTCGCCGCGGCGCGCTTCGTCGTGCTCTGCGCGTTCCAACGTTTCGAGGTCTGGGAACCCGGCCGGTTCCCCTCGGCGCCGCTTGACAGCTTCGACCTCGCCGAGCTGCCAGATCGCTACGAGGCGCTCTACTTCTTAGCGGACGAGGAGCCGCTCTTCCTCGCGCATCGCCGGAGGCTCACGACCGATGCTGCAGCCGTCGTGGGCCGCCTCTACGAGCGGCGTTCGGGTCGGGCCTCGCCCGATGAGATCAGCCAGATCCGCTACTTCGTCCTCCAGCTGGTCTGGTGCCTTTTCGCCGAGAGCCTCGGTCTGCTCGGAGGAGATCCGGTCGAACAGATTGTCGAGGCGCTCATTGCAGATCCGAGACGGTCGTCTGCGGCCGAGCTTGGCCATCTGTTCTCGGTGCTCGCCACCACCGACCAGTCGGCACGCGGCGGCCTCTATCACGGAGCGCCATACGTGAACGGCGGACTGTTTGCTTCCCCGGCGCGAGTGCACCTCGATCCAGACGAGCTGGCGCTTGTCGTCGAAGCGGCCCGGTTCGACTGGCGCGACGTCGACCCGACGATCTTCGGCTCGCTCATGGAAGGGTGCCTCGGCGAACAACGCCGGTTCGAACTCGGGGCGCACTACACGCATGAGATCGACATCCTGCGGATCGTCCGTCCCTCGATCGTCGAGCCTTGGACGGAGCGGATCGCCGCCGCTGGGACGCCCGCAGAGCTGGTCGCGGTCCTCGACGAGCTGTGCGCACTCGAGGTCCTCGACCCGGCTTGCGGTTGCGGGAACTTCCTCTACGTCGCCTACAGGGAGATCCGCCGCCTTGAGCACGACGCGAAAACGCGTGTGGCCGAGTTGGCAGCCTCAACCGGTCTTCCAGATCCCGAGACGCTCCCTTCGTACGCGATCTCGCATCTCCACGGCATCGAGGTCGATGAGTTCACCGCAATGATCGCCCGGGTGACGCTGTGGATGGGTCACAAGCTGGTCACTGACGCCTACGGAGCCGTCGAGTCCGTTCTTCCGCTCGTCGATCTTTCCGGAATAGTCGTCGGCGACGCGCTGCGACTCGAGTGGCCGCGCGCTGATGTCATCATCGGAAACCCGCCGTTCCACGGTTCACAGAACCTGCGCAAGGCGCTCGGAGACTCCTACGTCGAGTGGCTCCAGAAGACCTTCAAGTGCGGCATCCAGGACTACTGCGTGTACTGGTTCAGGCGAGCAGCCGACAATCTCACGCCAGACGCTCGGGCGGGGCTGGTCGGCACCAACTCCGTTTCCCAGAACAGGGGCCGCGCGGCGGCTCTCGATTATGTGGTAGCCCGTGGCGGCGTTATCACCGCTGCCGTATCAACCGAAAAGTGGCCCGGTGACGCAAAGGTTCACGTTTCGCTGGTGAACTGGATTCAGAAGCCATCGATTACCCCGTCGCGATTTGTGCTTGACGACATCGAAGTGAGCGGAATCTCGCCCTCTCTGCGAGCGAGCGATGGATCGCCCGAGTCGCAAGCCCTCGCTGCCAACGCCGGCCTCGCCTTCCAGGGACCGATCCCAGCGGGCGCCGGCTTCGTCCTGGATGCCGCCGAAGCCCGCTTACTCCTCGATGACGGACGCGCTGCCTATCACCGTGTCGTTCGTCCTTATCTGATCGGTGAGGACATCACTACGCGAGCTGACCTTCGGCCATCCCGCTTCATCATTGACTTTGCCGCCATGTCTCTTGAGGAAGCCGCTAGGTATCCCCGAGCTCTCAAGATCGCGCGAGAACGTGTCCAGCCTGAACGCGTTCACAATCGCCGAGCGACGTACCGAGATCACTGGTGGATCTTCGCCGAGCCGCGAGTCGCTATGAGAAGGGCCATCGACGGCCTGCCACGCTACATCGCCGGAATCGCAACGGGAAAGCGACCTCTATTTAGCTGGTGCGAGCCGGAGTGGTGTCCGAGCAATCTCGTCAACGTGTTCGCCTTTAACGATGACTACTACCTCGGCGTCCTCTCGTCTGCGGCCCACACCGCATGGGCTTGGGAGCTCTCATCGACGCTAAAAGGCGACCTCCGGTACACACCGACCACGGCCTTCGCGACCTTCGCATGGCCGGACCCTGTCGAAGACGATCTCAGTGCGGCGGTCGGTGATGCGGCACGTGAAATAGTGCAACTGCGCTCTCAGCACTGCACCGAAGGCGACTTCGGGCTAACCCACCTCTACAACGTTATGGACGATGGCGGGTACCGAGACCTCGCAGCCTGCCACCTGCGGCTCGACCGGGCCGTCACCGCTTGCTACGGCTGGCCGAGGATGGTCGCGCAGGACCGAGGAGAGCTCGTTGCCCGCCTCGCCCGCCTGAACGCTGAAATCGTTGCCGGTCGGCCCTACTCACCCTTCCCGAGGCGAGCAGAGTCCGAAAGTGCCACGTACGTCGAGCAGACGTTCTACGACCTCTGAGCACAGCAAGTGACTTGTGCCGCGAATCCCTCGTGGTCGCTGAGAAAGGAGTGCCCGCCTGGCTCCCCGGCTTGGTGGGCCGTCTGATGCCAGCCAAATTGTGCTTCGGCCAGTCGAGCGCAGCTGGATCAACTCAGTGGAACCCGAGCAGGGGTCGTTAGCCGTCATGGTCTGTTTGATTCTGTGGCCAAACCATAATTCTCTCAAAATAGGGACTCCTTGCACAAGGAACACCTCACTCCTATTTGAGGATGAACCCACGCGCACGCCGCGGCCCTTGTCCATGTAACTGCTGGACAGGGGCCGCGGCGATCACCCCGGCATGACCTGCACCTGAGGAGGGCGGAGGTGCACGGCAACTGCCTAACTAAGGGGCGGCTTACGCATTTCGCATGACCCTTGACTTCCACTGTGATAATAGCCCGTCGGCCTCCATAGCTGTGAGTCCCGCATTGACGTCTGCCGAAACTCGATGCCATAGCGCTCGCTGGAACGGATCCTCGTCGCTCACGTCATCGCATGACGAATGATGGCAACCCCTGCGGGTTTCAAAGTGACGCGTGATCCGACCTCTACCCCCGTCAGCAACTCGAGACCGCGAGCGGCTACGTCGATCTCTCGCTCTTCGGCTGTGTGGTTGATAAGGAATTCGTAGCGCGCGTCCTCACTCACGCGGACAACCCGCTCGACCCCGGAGCCTCGCGGTGGCTCAGGTGCGTGTCCTCGGAGAGCAGGTACCCGCGCGAAGAGATGCGCAAGGGCATCAGGGCCGAGGCGGCACCCCACGTAGAAGGCACGCCCGCCGCCATAGATGGTCTCGACGACAATTGGCCGTCCTGACAACCCACCACGTGTGACGCGGGCGACCACTTGCCCGTCGCGTTGCGCCAACACGTCCGCCCAGAAGTCGCCGACGCCAGTCTCGCCGCTGTCCCATTGGAGCTCCAGTGTCTCGCCAACAGCCATCGGCGCCACGTCAAGAACGTCACAGCCCATCAGCGCTCGGAGCGGCCCGCCGTAGGGGCCGAGGTAAACCGCGTCGTGCTCGTCGACGATCCCCGACCAGAACGACACCAAGGCAGTACCTCCAGCCTCGACATACGAGACCAGGTTGGCAGCCTGTTGTTCACTCAGCAGGTACAGACTCGGCACGAGCACCGCTTCATAGCGGTCCAGTCGTTCGTCAGGGCTACAGAAATCGACCGTCACGCCGGCTTCGTAGAGTGGCCGGTAAACCCACAGCAGCTGCTCGGGCACAGAGAGGTCGCCAGCCGGCTGGGTGGGCGACTCGACTGCCCACCAGTTGGGCCAGGAGAGCACGATGGCGACCTTGGCCTCGACCGGGGCGCGAGTGAGATCCTCGAGCCCTGCTAGCTCCTTGCCCAGCGCAGTTGCCTCGCTCCAGACCGGCGAGGCTGTGCCGGCGTGCGAGACCAAAGCGGAGTGGAACATCTCCGCCCCTTTTCGTGAGGCCCGCCATTGAAAGAACAGGACACCTGTTGCGCCTCTCGCGACGGCTTGATAACTCATGGTGCGCATGTGACCGGGACCCTTGGGCACGTTATGGGGCCGCCAGTTGACCCGTGTGGGAGCCTGCTCCATGACCATCCAAGGGACCTGCTTGTTGAGCCCCCGCACAAGGTCGTAGTCCATGGCACTGCGCATCTGCCATTCCGGAGTGGCCGGGTCTGTGTAGTTGTCCGTGGAGACAACATCAACGTGAGCCGCCCACCGGAAGTAGTCGAGAGGCTTGTATAGGCCCATGAAGTTCGTCGTCAAAGGCAACTCCGGCCGAGCCGCCTTCAAGATCGCCCGCTCTTCCAGAAATTCCTCGAGAAACGCGTCGCTACAGAACCGCCTGTAGTCGAGCTCCAAAGCGGGATTGGTGACAGCAGCGGTCATGCGCGGCGGCACGACTTGGTCGAGATCTGTGTAGGTCTGGCTCCAAAACGCTGTACCCCAGGCCTCGTTGATCGCGTCCAGCGTCCCGTAGCGCTGGACAAGCCATTGCCGGAAGGCCCGCGCGTGGAGATCGCAATAGCAATAGGGGACGTGGCACGCGTACTCGTTGTGAACATGCCACATCTCGATTGCCTCGTGGTCGCCGACCTCGGCCGCTAGCCGAGTCACGATCGCGGCCACCTTCTCGCGGTAGGTGGGGCTGCAGATACAGATGCTCTGGCGACTGCCGTAGCTGTAGCGGACACCCGTCCGATCGACCGGAAGCACATCGGGGTAGCGCGCGGAGAGCCAAGCTGGAGGCGCCGCCGTCGGAGTAGCCAAGTTCACGCCGATGCCCGCACGAGACAAGAGATCGAGTCCGTCCCGCAGCCAGTCGAAGGAGAACCTGCCCTCGGCCGGCTCCAACTTCGCCCACGAGAACACCCCCACCGTGACTAGATCGACCCCTGCCTCCATCATCAGGCGGACGTCTTCGTCCCACACGTCCCGGGGCCACTGTTCAGGGTTGTAGTCAGCGCCGTAACGGATCCGCCTAATCACGGGCCACTGCTCCTACTCGCCTCCACACCGCTACTCGCCGGTTCATTAGGTCCTCCTCTCCGCGCGGGCCGCCCCGCTCTGTACGGCTTCTTCTTCATTTCACGGATCCCAGCAGAAGACCCGAGATCATCTGGCGCTGAAATACGAGAAATATCGCTGCCGTCGGCAGCGCAGCCAATACCGCACCCGCGGCGATCACGTTCCAAGAGCTGGCGTAGAGCGTTTGGAAGTTGAACAAGAACACCGTGACCGGAAACGTGCTGCTCGACTGCAGCGTCGATATGGCGAAAATGAAATCGCTGAAGGTCCAGGTGGCAGCTAGCGCAGCCAGCCCGGCCAGCGCCGGGCGGACAAGGGGCATGATGATGTGCCAGTAAATGCTGACAGGAGAGGCGCCATCGATGTGCGCCGCTTCTGTCAACGCCTCGGGCAGTGTGCGCATGAACCCATAGAGTACAAAGGTGTAAAAGCCCATTCCAAAACCGATCTGAACGAGGATGGGCGCAATCAAGTGATTGAAGATCCCGAGCGATTGCACCATCCTCACCACCGGTACGAGCAGCACCTGTGGAGGCAGCAAATTGCCGGTGAGCATAACGGCCACTATCGCCCGCCGGCCCGGAATCTGGTAGCGGCTCAATGCAAAGGCGGCCATGCTCGACAGCAACAGCATAACCACCACTGTCGGCACGGTGATAAGGGTGCTATTGAGCAAAGCTCGCCCTTCGCCCCCCGTGCCAACACCGCTGATGGCCGCGGAATAGGCAGCCGTGCTGAAGGAATGAGGCAGGCCACCAAGGCCGTGTTCAATGATGTCCGTGAACGACCTAAACGACACAATAACGGTGAAGATGACCGGAAGACACCAAATCAGAGAGATCGGCGCCATGAGCAGGTGGAACCGCGACCGTCGCAGCGTCAAAGACCGGGAACTTCGGGGCATCCTAGCGATCTGCTTTCACCATGCGAGAGACCAGGAACATCACGAATCCGACCGTCAGCAGGAATATCACGACAGCTATGGCGGACGCGTAACCGAGCTGCAGGTCACTAAAGGCTTCTGTGTACATATCGACGCTCAACAGCTGAGAGGCGTTGTTCGGGCCGCCACCTGTCATCACCCAAACGATGTCAAAAGTCCGGAGGGAGTCAATCACGACGATCGCAAGAACGATGAGGTTCACCTCCCGCAGTTGCGGCAGTGTCACGAAGAACAGTCTCTGCAACCCGGTAGCCCCGTCGATTTGGGACGCCTGCGCGAGTTCCGGATCGGCCGCTTTCAGTCCAGCCAGGTACAGGACCATGATGTAGCCGACCTCATGCCAGATCGCCGCGACGAGCAGAGAGTAGAGGACCAGGTGAGGCTGCGTCAGCCACTGCTGCTCCAAGCCTCCGAGCCCGACCGCGCTCAAGAGGGTGTCCAGCGGTCCGGACGGCTTGTAGAGAGTCTGCCAGAACAGTCCCGTGACCACGAGTGAGAAGACCAACGGCAGGTATATGAGCGCACGGTACACACCCACGCCCCGCCGTGGCTTGTCCAAGGCGAGAGCGAAGAGTAGCCCGAGAACGAGTGAAAGCCCGCCGAAGCCGACAACCCAAATACAGTTGTCGAGCAGCGCCTTGCCGAACACAGGGTCGTGGAGCAGCCCTCTGTAGTTGCCGAACCCCACCCAGACCTTCTGACCGATCCCGTCCCACCGCGTGAAGGAGTAATAGAACGTGTTCAGAGCTGGCCACGCAACCCAGAAGGCCTCCATGGCGGTGCCAAGGCCCAGAAACACCCAGATGACCAGCGGAATCCGCCTCAGGCCGCTTCTCTCCGGGTAAAGTCGCCGCCGGCGTAATGGCGCGGCAACTCCCTCGGCTAATGCGACCACAGCGTCCCTCCTTCTGACCATGTCTTCCAGCTGGAAGCCTCATTGCACCAGATCGGCGATCCGAGCTCAAGCGAGGCCCAACCGGGCAGGCGTTTCGCAGTCAGACGGGCGCCTGCCCGGCGGTCGTTCCTTCCTAGAGCCCCTGTTGGAAGACCTTGCTGGCAGCCGCCTGCCAGGTGGCAAGGATCGAGTCAATGTTGCCAGGGCTCTCCCAGAACGCTTCCATTGCGTTGTAGTTTGTGGTCTGCAACGCGTCGCTGCTATCGCGGTTGAAGAACTGGGTGATCGCCTTTGCCTGCTGCAGCATCGCAAGGCCCTTCTTTTCAAGCGGCGTCAGGCTCACTCTGGCAGTCGGGGACACTGGGAAGGCCGAGCTCCCGGAGACCCCCGTATAGATCTCCTGCGCCTTGTCACTCACCAGGAAAGCCAACAGGTTCTTGGCCTGCGCGGGGTACATGACCTTGGCGGGGGCGATGTAACCGTTGGTCGGTGCCTCCTCGGCGTCGGGAATCGCGCTGTCAATGGTCGGGAAGCGGAAAAAGTCAATATCATCCACTATGTTGCTTGGCACTAGACCCGTCACGAGAGCTCCCATCAGGTACATAGCCGCAGTGCCCTGAACGAACGGCGTGGCTGCGTCCTGATACGCGTACGAGGCGCTGTTGGCGTCGAAGTAACGGAGGATCTGTGACAGGTATACGAACACCTTCTTGACCTGCGGGCTGTTGAAGGAGTGTTTGCCATGGAGAAGGTCCAAGTGGAACTTTGCTCCGTTCAGCCGCAGGTCGAGGTAGTCGAACCAGCCGACAAAGGGCCACGGCTCTGGAGGAGCGGCTGCGGTGACAAAGGGATGCACGTTCTGCTTCTGAATCTTCTCGCAGACGTCGATCAACTGAGCCCAAGTATTCGGTGGAGTGACGCCAAGCTTCTTGAACACAGACTTCCGATAGAAGATGCCCCACCAGTAGTAGCTCTGCGGGACAAAGACTTGCTTACCCCGGTCGTCCGTAGCCAATGCCCTCATTGCCGGCGAGTAGTGGGCTAGCGCTGTATTCCATATGCTGCTGAGGTCCAAAAGGTAACCCTTGTCCCCGAACTCACTGGTCGTGTGGCCGCCCCAGTAGAGAATGGCGCTCGGGGGGTTCGACTCGGTGAGGTAGGTCGGCAACTGGGGGACGAACACCGCAGCGGCAACCGTGTTCAGAGAGGCCGCGGCGGTGCTGGTGGCAGCTGCATTGTAGTCAGTGACCGTTTCCTGGAGGGCCTTGATTTCGCCGGGGTCGGTCAGGTTGTTCAGGACGCTAAGGCTCGGCTTAGTGGATGCGAGCGCTGTGGACCTGTTAGTAGTCGCATAGGCCCCCGTGGTGCGCAAGAGGGGCTCGAGCAGGCTGGCGGCCGCCGCGGCCGTGCCGGCTTTGGCGGTGAGGCCAAGAAAAGACCTGCGGGTGTATTCGGACTTATCTCTCTCTGTCACATCAACCTCCTCTTAGTGTGCGGTTAGGACATAGCTGGAAAGCAGAAACCGGACTTGAGCAGTAGGACCAGCGAATCGTTGCGTCTCAAGGCAAAAGGGGAGCCATCGGGCTGTCGGTCTGTTGCCACGGTTGCATCGTTGTGCGGGTGGCCCGTAGGCGAGTCGCAGGTGAGGCCGTCGATGCTCAAACGCTGGCTAACCGGACGAGAACGGCGCTGTGTCCTAGACATCAGATGGCCCTCGGGGAATCGAGGTCGAGGTAGACCCGGTGCGGGTATCGCTCGGGGAAGTCGTAGAGAGGTCGGAACTTCCCCGCTGTCAAGGGGGGCGAGCTGTCCGCCAGGGGACAAAAGGTGAGGCTGTGACCCTCGCGAGCGAGGAGTGATTTCCAGTCGGCCATCCGCCAGGGCAACGGCACACTGAACGGAGTGGTGGAGGCTGCGTCCTGGGCGAGTACCACAGGACCAAACTGCAAGGCGACGCGATTGGGGTGAAACGCGTCAACAGGTGAAGCCTTGAGGTCAATCTGAAAAAGGACGGAAAGCGTGTCACCTGGTGCCCAGACCCGTCGCACGGCAAGCCAAGTGCCAGAACCTTGTGCCGGGTCGCTAATAACGGACCCGTTGAGCTGAACATCCACCTGATCTGCCCAAGACGGCAAACGGATCCAGATGGTCACGGCTGTTGCCGGTGCCTGGATGACGTGAACCACCGACTTGTCTTCATCTGGGAACCGTGTCTGCTGCTCGATCACGAGGGGCTGGCCGCCGATGTCAAGGCGCACCCGGGACGCCACGTACAGCGAGACAGCGATGCCATCGCTGTCAATGGCGTGATAGATGAGGTTAGGTACGAAAGAGAACGCCTGGATGTAGGTCCCGGAGCAGCAGGGCCACTGCTCCCAGTAGTAGCTCTTGGTCGCACAACCGAGCCTGTAGTCCGCATAGTAGGGGGAAAGGCCGTCGGGGCGCAGGGGTAGCGCCGCCAAGAGCCCGTTGTACAAGAGCTTTTCCGGCCATTCGAGGTAACGCAAATCGGAGGTCTGCCGCAATAGCGCGCTGCAGAGTTTGAAGACTGCCCACGCGCCACAGATGGTCTCGGCCGTGTCGGTCCGCCACTCAAGGGACTTTCCAAGGCTCCCGTCGGCGGGAACTGTAAGTTCCGCCGGCCCGTAACCACCCGTGGCATAACACTGCGTCGCCAGGAGCCAATCGTGGCCGTTACGTAAGATAGGAAGGTAATGTGGGTCCTTGGATGTCTCAAATGCTGCGGCCGCACTGGCAAGAGTATTTACGTGGCTATACGCATGAAGCCAAACGGGCACATCCCAGGAGGCTTCCATCCCGGAGGGGTGAAGAAACCTGTTCCAGTAGCTGTCATAGTGCCAGAGTTGCGCGAACTCCGCGAGCGCCTCGTCACCGGACGCGTCGAAGCCGCGATAGAGGTTCTCCGGAAGGGTGTACCACTCTCTCGTGAGCTTTGTGCCGGCTCCCGCGGGGTCACTTGGCACCGGGAGTGGACGGGTCTGGTCGAACGACGCCGCACGCACGAGCTTGGACAGCAGTTTCAACGCTGGCTCGTACTTCGCATACACGAATGTGTCGACCAAACCACAGACGAGCTTCTCCCAGCCGTAAATGGCCATTCCCGTCTTTCCGGAGCTAGGGAGAGTCGCCGCGTAGCCATCGACAAGATCGACGGCACGTGCCGCCAGGCTCGGGTCGCTCAGGACGCTAGACAGGCGGGCTAGTCCGCTTACCCATTGACCAAAGGTGGGCTCTGCGGTGTCCTTGGCCCAACCGGACAGGCCTCGACCTGGAGCGGGGAGGCCCGACGCGACTCGGAAACCTTTCAGAACGCTGTCGATAGGCAGTTGGCTAAATACCTCCGCCGCGTTAGCGATGTGAGTTGCCAACGGACCAGGAAGCACTTCAACAGCACCGGAATAGCCAAGCTCGCGAACTGCGCCGGCCTGCGGTGTCGTCCACGTGACGAGGTTCTCGTCGACCAACTCTTGAGCCATCTTCGCCAGGTTAAGAAGAGGCGGAGGCGACGTACATGGGGTATCAGCGACTGACGATGTAATAAGCGCGCTAACTTAGGAGCGGATTCGACATGGCAGAAACATGCTGCATTCCGCAGGCATCACCGTATCCACGAGGATTGTCCCATGACCGGCGATGTGTAAAACTATCCTGCCGAAGGAGGCGATGCCATGTCCGCTCGCTCGGTTGGTCAGTGAGTGACCAGCGGCCGTGTAGGCACACCGTGGCTGTTGCGGGGATCCCGCGCGTCTTAGACATCGGGTTGGTCCGCAACGTGCTCGGCCATCCCAGGAGACTGCTCGATTTCTGGGTACTGGGCATTGTGACCGCAGGGCACATCGGACTTGAGGTCGGCGATGTCCGGGTGAATGTCGGACCTGGTGACTATTACCTGTTGCCGAGACGGCTGGTTCATGGCGGTCTGGACAACGAGCCCTTTGATGCTGCGTTCTTCCATTTCCTGCCCGGCGAACAAGGAGAGAACGGGATCTGGGAACTTCCCATCACCGGGGAGTGCTCCCCGGCCCTCAACTACCTTGAGCTGCTTCGCTTTCTTGAGGCTAACTTTCGGAGCGGGCTGATGTCCGGCGAGGAGCTCGGGGCACAACTCTGGGCAGTACTGGGGCAACTCGCCGTGATGCAACGCCAGAAGGTGTTATTGCACGCTGACCCCAAGCGGGTTCTCGCGAGTGAGGTGCTGGAGTTCCTCCGCGCGAATTACTCCCAAGAACTAAGTAGCTCGTCGATCGCGGCAGTGCTCGGGTATAGCTACTCATATCTCGAGAGAATCTTCCGCGGCAGCTTCGATTGCAGTATCCACCAGGAGCTGCGGAGGCTGCGGGTTCAAAGTGCCGCGCATGCCTTGCAAATGGGCAAACCGCTCAAGCACGCTGCAAAGGAGGCTGGTTTCAGCGACTATTACTACTTCTTGAAGGTATTCAAGAAGGTCACGGGCACTTCCCCCGGCGCCTTTCAAGCAGCGCACCGCGCGGGTGATTAGTGATCCGTCGCTGAAACAGCTAGCGCCGCGTCGGGGAACGTCTGCGCGTTTTACCAGCTCACGTAGGATTTGGCCAGGGTCGTGTCGGTTGCGCCAGATGATGTAGCGGCGGATCATTGACTTCTGAAAGGTGAAGGCATGGACGCTCGTGACAAGAAGGGGCGTCCGGGCAGCACACGTTACGCACAGAGTGCCGAACGACGACCACCTAGGTGGCGCGCTTCGGTACGCCCGCGGCTGGCTTGGGCGCTTGCTCAACGCGTTCGCGGGGTAGCGCGGCGCGGCCTGTACGGTGAGTCTCATGCCGGACGCCCCGCCCCACCCGGAGCCGTTCGTCCCGCAGACCGCCCCGGCGGTGCTCGAGGACCTCCGCGCGCGGCTGCGCGCGACTCGTTGGCCGGACGCGCCCGAGCAGGCCGAGTGGTCGCTCGGGACCGACCTCGCCTACCTTCGCGATCTCGTCGCCTATTGGGCGGACGGCTTCGACTGGCCGGCGCAGGAGGCGGCGCTCGCCCGGTTCCCCCACTTCCGCGTCCGCCTCGATGGCCTCGGGATCCACTTCGTGCACGTCCGGGCAGCCGCTCCGGCTGGGCCAGTCCTGCCGTTGGTCCTCAGCCACGGCTGGCCGGACTCGTTCTGGCGCTACGCCAAGGTCATCCCCCTCCTTGCCGACCCCGGCGCGCACGGCGCCGACCCCGCCGACGCGTTCGATGTGGTCGTGCCCGACATGCCAGGCTTCGGGTACTCCGACCGCCCCACCGGTCCGCCCCCCGACTCGATCGCCGTCGCCGGACTGTGGGCCGAGCTCATGGGTGTCCTCGGCTATGCGCGCTTTGGCGCCGCGGGCGGGGACATCGGCAGCCACGTGAGCCGCTACCTCGCGCTCGACCATGCCGACAGGGTCGTGGCCGTCCACCGCACCGACGCGGGCCTGCCCGT
>Ga0181539_1003525_pt1 | contig 14228 bp, 12 predicted proteins | sample PEATcosm2014_Bin_46_FD_119767 | JGI IMG/M metagenome (GOLD analysis project Ga0181539, IMG submission 119767) | Peatland microbial communities from MTU Mesocosm Facility, Houghton, MI, USA - PEATcosm2014_Bin23_60_metaG | ecosystem: Environmental > Terrestrial > Soil > Wetlands > Peat | place... | reverse complement strand
TGCGAGTGCGGAGAGATCTGATAAGCCGTGAACTCGGGATTCATCACGTGGCAGGAGCGGCCGCAAAACTGCGGCGAATCCATGTACTCCGCGCCGTGATAACTGGCCGTGGCGACCACCAGGAAATTGACGATGGTGGCCACCAGCACGATGTCGATGCCGTGGCGGAAGATGCGATCGTTGAGGTCGATCTTGGGAAACGCGGCGGGAATCAGACCCGCTTTTCGCAGTGCCCTGCGGCGCTGGAAGATACCGATGGGGATGAGCAACAGGCCCAGCAGGAAAAGCGCGGGAAGAATCAGGAAAAAGATGATGCCCAGATAGGGATTGTCACTGAGATGGCCCGAGAGCTCGGCCAGCCAGTAGCTGATCATGGTGACGCCGGAGGCGGTGGTGATGGCGCCGCCAGCCAGGCTGACCGGGTTGTTGCCGAAAAACAGCGCGGGACGGATCCATTCTTCGCGGAATTTTCCAAATGCCGACACGGCGGTTCAGCCTCCATGCGTCGGCGGGCCCGCCAGGGTATGGCGAGCCCGCCGTCAATTTACTGCGCCGATTGTAATCCGGCGCGTCCACAATGCAACCACTGTTTCCGGCGCTGCGCGATGCAGGCGTTTCCTTCGCGGAAACCCCGCTTCGCTGCGAAGCCGTTCACAGATGGTGATGGCGGATCGGTCCGAGTCTACTTCAAGGTCTTGAAGTACGCAGCCACATCCTTCACCTGCGCGTCGCTCAGTCCGGCAATGGGCTTCATCTTGCCGTGGCCATTCTTCACGGTCGCGGCGATCTGGTCCACGGTAAGGGCCTTGATCGATGGATCGGAAACGGGCTTGATGCCCATGGCCTTGGCCATGCCGGCGCTGGGTGTGCCGGTGGGGCCGTGGCACATGGCGCACTTGGCTTTGTAGGTCGCTGCGCCGTCCTGGGCGAAGCACATAGCACCAGCCAGCGATACGGCTGCGGCCAGCACAATTTGGGAACGAAGCATTTTGGTCATTCGAAAACTCCTTGATGTTTACCGGCCCGTACACGTAGAACTGCGCTTGCCGCGTGATTGCTGTGGAGACCTCAGGCCCGAGTTACCGGCGATTCGTGCTGCACCGGCCATAGTAACAGGAACCCGCGGACGCAAACCGGCGCGATCGAGGTTTTGGGTCCGACGATCGCGCCGGCTGGTTCTTGCGCTTGCACTTGCACTTTCTCTTGCTTTACCCCAGAAACCCGCTCTCTTACTTGGCAAAGGTCCTGAAGTAATCCACCGACGCCTTGATTTCGGCATCGGAAAGCTTGCCCTTGAAGGCCGGCATCTTGCCTTTGCCGTACGTCGTGATAGCGATCATCTGGGCTTCGCTTTCAGCCTTCACCGAAGGATCGCTGGCCGGCTTGACGCCCATGGCCTTGGCGATTCCCGGATTCGGCACGCCCTGCGCGCCGTGACAGCTTTGGCACTTGGCCTTGTACACCGCTTCGCCGGATTGGGCGAAGCCCATGGCGCCGGACAGCAGAATGATCGCCGCCAGCGCTGACTGCATGCGAATGGTCTTGCTCATGGTAGGACTCCTGTATTTCGTTCCCGGCCAGTCTGCGCGTGGCAATGGCTGTCGCGTGCGGCTTCTTCCAGGAGGTTTTTCTTGCCCCGTACGCCGGATCGGCCCAGCCGAATCCCGGCAAACTTCTCAAAAAAAGGGGTGAGCTATGTGCGTTCTCGATCTCGGCTCACCCCATTTCAAACCATCAGCCAATCTTCCGCGTCAGAACTCGTAGTGGAATCCGACCGAGATGTTGTTGGCGTGGAAGTCCCGGGGCGCGGTAGCGCCAGCCGTTCCCTCGTTCATGCCCGTCGAAACCGACATCGAAGCGCAGGGCACGATGTTTGCTGCTGTTACGACAGCGACGGACGTCAGGGTGCAGTTTTGCGCGCCCGAAGGGCCATACTCGCCGTAGCCTAAGTAGTTGTACTCTGCCTTCCAGATCAGTCCTGGATGCATGGTGTAGGCCACATTCAAATACGGAGTTTGATACTTCGAGTTCAGCGAACCATTGACCGCACGGGCATCGGTAAAGAACTGGTTGCCGGCGACCGAACTGATCCGGTAACCGAGGCCATACTTCACCTTTTCGTTCGGATTGACGTCCACGCCGACCGAACCGTGCTGCGTGGGAGCGCTCATGAAGGCACGGCCGAGCCATTGCGTCGGAGTGCTGTTGGTGGCGCTGGTCACGCAGGTACTGGGTGCGCCCGTGGAGGTCAGCGACGCGGCGCCCGCAAAATACGGACTGGTGGTGCCGGTAAGAAAGCCGCTGTCCTGGTTCGTATAGCAGATGTTGGTAGCCGTGTAGACGTCGCTGTAGACGTAATCGAAGTCGATCGCCAAATGATCGTTGGGCGACAGCATACCGCTCAAGCCGGCGGTGCGGCTGTAGTCCACGTGATTCAGCTGACCATACGGCGAAACCACACCCGTGTTTTGCGTGTTGTTGTGCCGCTCCATGTCGGTATAGGTAGCCGTGAAGTCTGCCCATTTCGCCGGACGGAACTTGGTGTGCACGCGATAGTGACGCAACTGGCGCGGCGACATGGTGGTGAACGCGTTGTCGTCGTACATTGCCTCAACCGTTCCGTTGATGTCCCAGTTGTCGGTCACGCGATAGGAGGCATTCAGGATTCCGCCCTGCTCTGTAATGGCAAAGATCGTGCGGGTCGTCGTAGGGGTAACGTTCAGGTTCAAGCCGATGTTGCGATTGCCGTAACGGTAGGTGAAAGCAACGTTGGCCTTAGGCGTCACCGTCCAGCTGGCGGTCAGATTGTTCACCAGTTGCTCGTTGCCGAAGTAGGTGTAGACCATTCCGTACGTCTCGCCCGTCGCGATGCCGGAGTTGGTGACGCTCGATGTGAGCGTGCCCGTGTAGTTAATGGTTTCTTGTCCTGCCCCGGTGCCCGTGACCAGCTTGGTATAACCCGAAGTATTGGTGTTTCCGGGCTGTCCGTTCGCAGAGAGGGTCACCTGATCCTCCAGGTCAAAGTTCTTGGCCACCTCCCAGATCACGCCATATGCGGCGTTGTAAACCTCGCGCTTGACGCTGCTAACCGCCGAGTTGTACTCGTTGCGGGTGGTACCGTTCAGGCCCCATGCGTTGTCGAGGAAGCTGGGCATATTCATATTCATACGGCTGAAGCTGAACTGGCCGTTCATGATCAGGTTCTTGATGCTGGTGGACTGGAAGCGCACGATCTCGCTTGGCATCGTGGTGCGGATCGGATACGTCCGCAGGTAGCTGGTCACCACGGCGCAGGACGGATCGATGATCGGCCCGCCGCCGTTCGACGATGGGTAGAGAACCGTAGTGGCGCTCGCGATGCTGTTGCTGTTGCAGGCGGCAGTGCTGTACGGCGCCCACACCGTGGTGGTCGAAGTCGATCCATTGCTCGAGAAATCCCAGTTGCCCAGGTAGGCCGGCGTGCCGTCAGCCTCTTGCACCAGGAACCCGTTGGGATCGAGCGTAATGTAGCTGTTCTCCTTGTAGTGGTGAATGCGCTGCTCGTAGGTCAGCTGGGTGCCCTTTACCGGCTTCCAGTTGAGCGCCATGCTGTACTCGTCGGTCGAGTGGCGCTGGTACTGCTCCATCAGGGAGTTGTACTTGATCACGCCGCCCGAGCGCACCGGCAGCAGCGACGGGCCCTGCATGATGTTCTGCGAGTAGCCGAGGCGGACGCTGAACTTCGACTGCGGTGCGAGGGTCAAATCGGTGTCGGTCATACGTCGCACCGAGTTGGTCATCACCGAGGAGTGCAGCACCTGCGGCCATGCCAGCTGACCGGTCGGCGCCGTCGAGGGACCGATGGGAACGCTGAGGCCGCGGGGCACGTTGGGATTGCCCAGCAGATCGTAGTCAAAGTACTGGCGGTCGCGGCGGAAGATGCCGTTGAACTCATACAGCTTGGCCTTGCTCATCGAGAGCTTGGCAAAATTGTAGGGGTCGCCGCCAAAGCCGGAACCGGTGGCGCGCGCATCATCTACCCATGCGTTCTTGTTCGAGTCCAGCTTGTGCAGTTCGACGGTCTCGCCGCTGACGCGGGGACCGGACTGCAAGTTAACGAGGGTGTCGTACATTGCGCCGGAGCCGACCGTATCGTTTACGCGGCCGCTCACGTCCGCCGTATAGTGCGCGGAGTAGCCTTGGGGTGTGGTCATCTTCGAGGTGGTGGTCGCCGCCGGCTCCTGGGCCAGGGCGATGCACGCTGCCATCGGCAAGGCGATGGCCAGTCCCGCAGCCAAAAGGCTCCCGCGGGTCGTCTGTGCATGGAGGTACCGTTTGAAAAAGCCAGTATTCATAAATGCCTCACTTCGTAACATCTCGTGTCGTGTCTGAACCTGTTTGCAACTCATCCGCCCTCATCGCAGCCTTCCGGTCCACTGCATGGGAGGCTGCCAGGAGCCTTTAGCGGAGGAAAGCCGGATCGAGATTCGAGCCATGAATCATCGTGTGGCAGTCGATACACGGCGTTACGTCGGCCGACTGGGTCCACGTGAAGTTATGGATCGCGTTCGTCGCCACCATGCTGTGGCACTGGGAGCACAGAACGTTGATCGTCGGCGTGTTCAACAGCCGAGCGTTCTGTGAGCCGTGCGGCGTGTGGCAGGCGAGGCAACCCTCACCCTTCACCGCGGCATGCTCGTAGACGTACGGTCCGCGCTTCTCCATGTGGCACTTGGTGCAGATCATGTTCTGATCGACAGTCGATCTGAGGTTGTTGTTCCCGAAGGTGCCGTGCGGATCGTGACAGTCGCTGCACTTCACTGCGCCCTCGTTCACCTTGTGGTGGAAGGGCATGGAGAACTGCGGCTTCACGTCGGTGTGGCACTGGAAGCAGAGCGTCGGTTCAGCGGCCTTCAGCAATGGTTCGGCATTGCTCTCGTGAATATTGTGGCAACCGATGCAACTGACCCCGGCCTTGGCGTGCGGCGCGCGCAGGTAGTCTGGATGAGAGCCAGAGTGGCAGCCCAGGCACTTTTCATTCACTTCTTTAGGCGAGGCCTTGGCGGGGTTGAAGATCTTGGTCACGTCGCCGCCGCCGGCCACGTGCTCGCTGCCCGCGCCGTGGCAGTTCTCGCAGGTCACGCCGGGGTGGTTTCCGGGCATGTCGGCCATCTTGGTGTGAGGGTTCGAGGCAAATTTCTTCGACACCTCGTCGTGACAGGTGGCGCAGGTGTCTGAGCCCACAAAGTCAGCGTGCGCGGCCTCGGTGGACGGCGCGCTAGAGGCTTTGGCTTTCGGCGTCTGAGCAGTCAGCGCCGTAGCGCAAATCATGCCTGCGCCGAGCAGTAACATCAAAAACACTCGCAGTCCCGAAAGCCTCACGGGAGCCGCACCGAACATCCGCGTTACCGGCCTATTTGTATGCATGCAAAATACCGCCTTGATAAGAACTTCCTGGCACAACTTGAAACCAACTTCAGCAGCCAATCCGCGCTGAATGTGGCGTCTTCCCCATGTGAGCGTGAGCACCGCCGATACCCATTTGCGGCCTCTAGCCGGTGTGGAGCATCACCACATGCACGTGAGATTACGGTTTTGTCATATCGATGAGCGGTGATGTCCATCACACAGAGTGGGACGGTGATTTTGGACGCAGAACGCCCTTTGCACGAGCGGTTTGCCGGTCCTAAAGTGATCGAGATTGCATCCACTCCATCACAGGCGCTTATCATGCCTGCGATAAACGTGAGCCCCATCACATCCAAAGCTCATCTGGCTCGGGCAAACTCAAGCTGGATGCCTGCATCCCCAAGGATCGGCGGGCATCTTGGCCTCAGCCGCAGCTCGTGCAGAGACAAAGATGGCTCGGGATCGGCGGGAGGGCGGGTCGCATCGATGTAGAGAACGGAAGAAGACGATGGCGGACACGCAGATTACGTTGGAAGAGCAGACCCGGCCAAGACATTTAGGCCGGTCGTCACCTATGGGTTGCGCGGCTTGCGCGAATCGCCGCCCCGGTTGGTTTTGCTCCCTGGGCAGCGCCGTCCTGGCCGATCTGGAACTGGCTACCAGCACGATTTCATTGCCTGCACAGGCTTCGCTCTTCACGCAGGGCGAAGATGCCCGCTGCCTGTATCTCATTTGCAGCGGCTATCTCAAGCTGACTGCCGGCCGGCCGGAAGACCGGCACATGATTGTGCGCGTTGCCGGCCCCGGCTCCATGCTGGGTCTGTACGCGGTGCTTTCGCACGGCGTATACGAGGTCACCGCGGAGTCGCTGACACCGGCCCAGTTGCGCCCCGTCGAGCGCGAGCGGTTCCTCACCTTTCTGCGCAGCCACAAGGAAGCCCAATTGCGCGCCGTGCAGTGCATCTGCCAGGAGTACCGTTTCGCATTGCAGGATGCCTGCAGGATTGCGCTGGCCGAGACCGTGGCCGCGCGCTTGGCGCGGCTGCTCATCGAGTTGTCGCATCAGATCGGCGAGCACACCGAGGCCGGCGAGTACCGCTTCCCGTTGCTGCTGACGCACGAAGAGATGGCTTCGATGACCTGCACTACGCGCGAAACTGTGACCCGCACCCTGGGCCAGTTCCGCAAGGAAGGCTGGATCTCCATCGAGGACTCCATCCTGACGCTGCACAGTCCCGACCGGCTGCAAAGCCTTCTATAGAAAAGAGCGGAGTTAGCGGAGCTTGCCCGCGCTTTCGCAGCCTTTGGAACACTTCCGCTTCATCCCCTGCGGTGGGAAACGCAAAGGGTCAATTTGCGCTGTGTCATTCTAGCTAGCTCCGCTAACTCCGCCGGCCCCGCTAACCCCGCTACACCTCCTTTTTCCGCTCTCATTCCGCTGCTTTCCCAAGTCCAAGAGATATGATCTTGAGAGAGCCATCCTTTATTCAGGGTTGGAGCCTATCCCGCGTATGAATCGCTTTTTTGCCTGCATTTTTGCCGTCCTGCTTGCGTGCGGCATTGCCGCCGCCCAGACCCCTTCTCCCGACGCGGCTGCCCCTGCCCCTCCGGCAGCTGCCGAGCCGGGCGTCACCACCACCGTCAGTCCCGAGGTGGCGCAGTTTCAGAAGATCGAAGACAGCTGGTCCGACGCCGTCAACCGGCGCGACCAGTACGGGCTGGAACTGGTGCTTTCACCCTTGTTTGTCGACGTCTCCGCCCAGGGCGACGTGACCACGCGCAACCAGCAAGTGGTGCAGGTGATCAGCGGCCAGGACAAGTCGTTGTACCTCACGCAAAAGGTGATCACCGTGCGCATGCTGGGCGACATCGCCGTGGCCAATGGCACGTATACCCTTCACCACAGGGTGAATACGGCGGAAGTGGACGAGAAGGGCATTTTTACGCACGTGTTTGAACGCGTGCGCGGCGGCTGGCTGTGCATCAACTCGCAGCGCACCGTGCTGCGCCAGGACGCCAACAGCAAGCAGAAGAAGCCGTCCACGGCCGAGGCGCCCTTCCACATCCCATTCCTCACCAAGGGCGACAAGGGACCGCAATAGGCGGCAGCCCGGTCGACGCGCTTCCTGCCGGCGCGCTCTCGGCGGACCTCACAGTGCGCGGCGCCCTGGAGAGTATCTCAAGGCCCATCATCCTGAGCCGATAAGCCGAACGGGCGCGTCAAACGCCCTTTCGGGGGCGGAACCGCGCCCCGGATGATCGGAAAGGGTCTGCTTCCATGATGCGCTCTTCACTCGGCACGCGTTTTCTCATCGCTACGCTTCTTGCAGTTTTGCTTACCTGCATGGTCTGTGTTGCCGCCGCATGGCACCAGGCAAACGCATGGATTTACCGCAGCGTGGCGCAGGACACCGATCAGCAGGCAAGCGAGGTCGTCGGACGGCTGACGACCGTCGATCTGATGGCTCGTCAGCAGATCGAAGCCGCAATGCGCGTTTTGATGGATGCCGGCCGATCGAGAGGCGTGCCTTCGCTCAAGGGCCAAACCGGGCTGGAAGGCAAAGTTGTTCCCAACTTGACACTCGGAACGGAATCGCAGGTGATGAGCTTCGGGATTGTGGACCACGTCAAGGAGCTGTCGGGATCGACGGCCGCGCTCTTTGCATGGGACGGCCAGAACTTCGTCCGCGTTACCACCAATGTGCTGAAGCCCGATGGCTCGCGTGCCGTGGGTACGGTGCTCGACCCCTCCGGCAATGCCTTTGCCGCTTTGCGCGCGGGACAGCCCTTCGAAGGCGTGGTCGATATTTTGGGCGTTCCGTATATCGCCAGCTATGCCCCCATCAACGACGCCCAGGGCAAGCTGGTGGGAGCCTGGTACGTTGGCTACCGGCTCGATTCGATTGCCGCGCTGGGAACATGCATCGAAGACGCGCGCATTCTTGACCACGGCTTTGTGGCGCTGATGAAGCCGGCCGGCGCAGTGATTTTCCACGGCCGGCAAATCTCGGATGCAGACCTGGACGCTTTGCGCAAGCATCCGAACGGCTGGATCATGCACGAAACGGTCCTTCCCGACTGGGGTTACAGGGTTCTCGTCGCCTATCCGAATTTCGATGTTGTGAAACTGGAGTTGAAGATTCTCGCATTGCCGGCCGCGGGCACGGTGGTGATGGTCATCGTCATCCTGATCATTCAGCTCAAGACGCTGCGAAGGCTCGTGGTGCGTCCCGTTTGCGATTTGACCGGCCATCTGAAGAACGCCAACCTGAACACGCTGCTGGACTCTCGACAAAACGATGAGATCGGAGCGCTGGCGGAGAGTTTCAACCAGTATGTGCTGCGGCTGCGGCAGACGCTGTTCAAGGTGCGCAACGGCTCCGCGGCTGCCACCGGGAAATCCAACGAGATTCGCGGCATTTCGCACACTGCGGTGGCGCGCATGGCCGAGCAGCGCCAACACGCCGAAGATGCGGCTGCGGCCGTGGAAAAACTCTCGCAGGACATCGCCAGCATCTCCGAGCACACCGACGATGCCTCGCGGCAGGCCAAGGCAGCCGCCGGCGCGGCGCGTAAAGGCGCGGATCTGGTGGTCTCATCGGCGCGGCTCATGCAGGAACTTTCCGGCGACACGCAAGAGAGCGTCGCGCGGCTGACTTCGCTGAGCCAGCGCGCCGAGGAGATCGGCTCCATCGTCGGCGTCATCGAAGAGATTGCCGCGGGAACGAACCTGCTGGCGCTGAATGCCTCGATTGAAGCCGCCCGCGCTGGAGAACACGGCCGCGGTTTCGCCGTGGTGGCCGGAGAGGTGCGGCGGCTCGCCGAGCGTACCGCGAAGGCCACGCAAAAGGTGGCCGATCTGGTCCACGGCATCAAGGACCAGACCGCCGAAGCCGCGGAGGGCATCCGCTCGGCTTGCGGGCGGGCGACGGGCGGGGCAGATACCATGGCAAGCTTGAGCAGCACCTTCCAGGAGATTGCCGGTCTGGCGATTGAGGTGGAAAGCCGCGTGGAGCAGATTGCGCAGGCCGCGCACCAAGAGGAGGAGGCTGCCGAGGCCGCCAGCAGCGCCATCCATGAGGTCGCCACGACCTCCCAGGAAAGCGCGGGAGGCGCAGAGCAGGTGGTAACGGCGACCGGAGAACTGCTGGCAACCGCTCACACCCTGGAATCCATGGTGGAGCAGTTCCATTTGATGGAGTTGCCGGAAGATCGCGCCGCGTAACGAGAGGACTGGAGACGGCTTCAGAGCGCTGCCAGCGCCTCAGTCTGCGTGGGAAACAATCCCGCGTACTTGGTGATGCCCACCATGGTAAAGACCTTGGTGAAGTGCGGGGAAAGGCCGAAGCAGTACACCTTCTGGCCCGTGTTCGCGGCTTCAATGAGGAGTTGAATCACCAGGGCGATGCCGCTCGAGTTGATGTAGTCGACGCCCGTGAAGTCCAGCAGGACGATCTTGGTGGTTTCTTTGGGCAGCGACTGGTATGCGCCCAGGACCGCTTCTTTCGACGTGCTGGCGATATCGCCCTCAAAGCGAAGGATGGTCACTGCATGGCCGGCAGGAGTGGTCAGCTGGTCAACACGGGATTTGGTCTCGGATTGCACTTGTCGATTTCCTCCGCTTTCATTCGATTCGTGGGCTTGCGTTATTCCGCGTCTTTATCCAGCTTGATCAGCAACCGCACATAACTGCTTTTTCCATCCAGGCCGGACACCCATTCCGCTTCGTCCACCAGAGCCTGAATGAGGAACATGCCCATGCCGCGCGGGTCTTCCTCGCCGTGCATCTTGCGATCGATATCCGGCTTGGCCGGTTTCTTGCCGATTCCGGTGCCGTCGTCGATCACCTTCACTTCCAGGGCGTCGGGCTCGGCGCGCAACACCACGCCCACCGAAAGCTTCTCGTTGAGCCGGTTGCCATGCTCGATGGCGTTAATGCAGGCCTCGGCGACCGCGGTTTTCAGATCCTCGATACGGTCCTCGGGAAAACCCATCAGCTTGGCTACCGCTGAGGCCGTACTCATGGCCACTTTCTCGTAGCCCAGGCGCGTAGGCAGCCTTACTTCCACCGTGGTGGTTTTTAGCTCGCTCATCCCGGCATCTCCGCCGCATCCGATCCGTGGCATAGCGCCAATGCGGTCATGTCGTCTGTCTTTGGGCCGCCTTCGGCAAATGCCTCAATGGCCGTCCACAATGCATCGAGAATACCATCGGCTTTCGGGGATGAGCACCTGGAAAATTCATCTAAGAGCCTTTCCGGCCCAAACTCCTCATCCCCTCTGAAGACCTCGGTCAGCCCGTCGGTATAGAAGAGCAGCCTAGCTCCAGGCGAAAAACCGCATCTTTCGCCGGTGTAGCTCATGCCGGGCAGCATGCCCAGCGGCGTGCCGGCAGCGTTAAACTGGCGCGGCTCCTTGCCCGCCTCAACCAGGAAGCCCGGATTATGGCCGGCGTTGACGATTTCAAGCTCGCCCGGCCCGGGATGCAGGCGCAGGAAGATGGCCGTCACATAGCGCCGCCGCGCCTCTTCGCCCTCGGCCCAGTGATGCTGGTTCATGCGCGTGGCCAACTCGTCGAGAGGCATTCCCGTCGCCGCCATGCCGCGGAACGCCGCGCGGAAGCTCATCGACATAATGGCCGAGGCCAATCCTTTTCCGGCCACGTCGGCCACAGCCATCAACAAGCTGCCGTCGGGCTGCTCCACAATGTCGAGATAGTCGCCTCCTACCTCGTAGCAGGCGTCGGAGCGGAAGGCCACCGAATACGCGGGAATGTCGGGCAGGGACTGCGGCAGCAGCGAGCGCTGAATGCGGCGCGCTGCCTCCAGGTCCTGGTGCATGCGTGCGAATTCCACATTGCGCTTGTGGTTGCGCGCATTTTCGAGCGCCACCGCGGCCTGCAGCGCCAAACCGTCGAGGAAGTCGGCCTCGTAGAGCGTCAACTCTCGCCCCTCGGGAGACGCCACCAGCAGTTCCGTCATTTTGTTGCCGTCGCGATCGGTCAGCGGATAGACGAGCAGCCCCTCGTCGTCGGCCGCGGCGTCGCCGTAAGCCAGTCCGGTGCCCGTAAACGCGGCCCCCGCCATCTCCAACTCGCGCACCACAATGCGCAGCACTGAGTCCAGCACTTCTTCCTCGCGAATGGTGGAGTGCACCTGTCGCGAGGCCTCAAGCAGCGCCTGCAAGCGCGCTACCTGTTGCTGTAGCTCGATCGTCTCGCCGCCCGCGGCAAGGTCTAAGTCTGCAGCCATCATGACCCCCGTGGAATTTCAATGTAGCATGGCGGGACGACCCCTGCACCTGGAGAGTGGCTTAATATCTTTTCCATAGAATTCCGGAAAACGTGGAGATAGCGATGGTTGCCCAGACACGAATCGTGGCACGCGCCGTATGGATCGGATTCCTTAGCTGGCTGATCCCGTTCCTGATCTCATTTCTTGTTTTCCCTTTGAAGAAATCCAACGCTCCGCTGTTCGGCTCGATCATGTATCTGGTGGTTCTGGCCACTGCGGGCGCCTTGCTGCATCTCTATTTCCGCAAACGCAAAGTCCCTGTGCGGGAGGCGGGTCTGGTGGGAGTTCTCTGGATGGCCGTCAATCTCATCCTCGATTACCCGTTGTTCGCCTTTGGACCGATGAAGATGAACCCGCTTGGCTATTACTCGGAGATTGGCCTCGTCTACCTGACGTTCCCGATGTTCGCAGTTCTGGCGGCGCGGCTATGCTTGTTGGCTGATACAAGGAAAGAAGCGGAGGTCAAGTCTTCTTAACATGTTTTGGCCGAGCGCGCACAGCGCGGCCTTCATTTCGTGAATCAGTTTTCCGTTGGCTTCGTGATGTGGTCGACCACGAGGTTGGGCACGGACTCGTGCACAGCTTCGAGCTTGAGCCCAAGCTGTTCTTGCACTGCGGTGAAAATCGAGGGCCAGCTTTCCGGATCGCGCTCGGACCAATCGCGGCCAAACTGAAGCGTGTAATTGTAGGTGCCGGTGAGACCGGTTTTGTCAACGACGGGCGCTTCTACCATCGAACTGAGGGCGCCGGCGATGGCCCGGATTGAGGCATTTGATCCGTCGAATTCGAGGCCATGCTGGGAGCCATGCGCCTGGACGTCGGCGGGTGGCGGCGGAGGCGGCGTCTCTCCATCGGCGGGAGGCGGAGGCGGGGGCACCAGCTGCATCTTGATGCCGCCTTTGTCCACGACAAGGTTGTAGATGGAGGTATTGCGAGTTTCAAGGTGCATCTTGAGGCCGAAACGCTCTGCCAGCAGCACGCGAATCGCGTTCCGCTTTTCAAGCCGGACCTCATTATTGGTGAGTCGCGCGAGCCTGGCATCGGCCGCTTCGTCGGAGCGGGCCTGGATGGTATAGAACGTGTTCGCGACCCAGTCCGGGGCGCCGACGACCGGGGCATCCCAGCCGTAAGCAATCTGCAGAAGCGCCTTGATCGGAAGGTTTGTGGCTTCGAAACGGCTGGAGTGCGGCGGGCTGGAAACGGATACGTGGAAATTGGCATCCGGCGGCGGTGCGGGGCGAATGGTGGCAACGTCAAAGGTCAGCGTGGGCGTGTAGTTGGGTTCTTCTACGATGGGAGCCTGCGCGTGAAGGAACAGGCCGCACTGGAGGACGAGAAGGGCAGCGCAGAAACCGATATGTCGCTGGGCGATGCGGAACATGTGGCGGAACATGGGCGTAGGACCCCTTGTGGGAATGATACGGGCGAGCGAACGGCCCAGTTCCCGCCCGGTTCCAGATTTCACACGAAAACAACTTGCGAGGCTTCGCTTTGGGCTGCGGTGGATTGGAACAATTCTAGTTCCAAAGCTGCGGATTCATTCCGAGCCAATCGCCGGCAAACCGGAAACTGCGCCACCGCCCGCCGGAACCGACCGGAACATATGGTATTGTCGAAACTAACCCGCATTCGAGAGTTGCGGGATTTCCCTCGCGTCCCAACTGTCAATTTGGTTGAGTTTTTTCGTCGCGTGATTTCGCCCGATGCGCTTTTCCTTTTTTCAGCGGGGCGGGCAGCGCGTAGCTGAATTTCCATCTCTGAAGTCTGTTAACGAACGCTAGCGAAAGGCGAAGGTATCCCGATGAACCCGATCCACGAATCGACTGACGCCAACCTTGTTCTGACGCTCGAGGAGATTGCGAACCTGGCGGAGGAAGAAGGCAAGCCGGCCGATACGCTGATGAACGTGGTGGCGCTGATCGCCGCGCGCTTCAGGACCGATGTCTGTTCGGCCTACCTGCTGGAGCCGGACCGGTCGAACCTGGTGCTGGCCGCCACGCTCGGCCTGCATCCCAAAAGTATCGGCACCTTGCGCATGCCGTTGCACGAAGGCCTTTCCGGCCTGGTTGCCGAACAGTTGCGGCCGGTAGCTGTGGCCGATGCGCGCGAGCATCCCCGCTACAAATACTTCAAGGAATCGGGCGAAGACGAGTACCACTCCTTTCTCGGCGTGCCGTTGATCGACCGCGGCGTGCTGCAGGGCGTGCTCGTAGTTCAAACCAAAGAGCCGCGCGTCTTTCGCGAGAGTGAGATTCGCATGCTGGCGGAAGCGGCGAGCCAGGTGGCGCCGGTGGTGAGCGAGGCGCGGACGCTCGATCGTTTTATTGCTCCGGCGCAGGAAAAGCTGTGGGAGCTGGCGCGCAACGTGTGGTGGAGCTGGGACCAGGAGTGCGTGAGCCTGTTTCGCGACCTGAATCCGGTGCGCTGGCGCGAGCTGAATCAAAATCCAATTGCGCTGCTGAACGAAATTCCCCTGGCCGAGATCGAGCGCAGAGCCGCGGAGCTGGCGTTGCACAGCCGCATCAATTACGCGTATCGGCGCCAGCAG
>Ga0181539_1003522_pt1 | contig 14237 bp, 7 predicted proteins | sample PEATcosm2014_Bin_46_FD_119767 | JGI IMG/M metagenome (GOLD analysis project Ga0181539, IMG submission 119767) | Peatland microbial communities from MTU Mesocosm Facility, Houghton, MI, USA - PEATcosm2014_Bin23_60_metaG | ecosystem: Environmental > Terrestrial > Soil > Wetlands > Peat | place... | reverse complement strand
TTGGGAAGCCGAGGCCAAGACCCATCAATTCACTTTTGTGAGCCAGCGGGCTGAACAGATCCTGGGCTATCCTGTCGGGCAGTGGCTTAGCCAAGCTGATTTCTGGGAGCAGCATCTCCATCCCCTCGATCGCGAACAGGCTGTGGGCGCGCGCCGACAGGCGATTGCGGAGGGGCGAGATCACAGTCTGGAATACAGGGTGCTGGCGGCGGACGGCCGCGAGGTTTGGCTGCACGATACAATCCATGTGGTTTTGGATGCGGAGGGGCGCCCCATCCAACTCCGCGGCGTGGCCATTGATTCCACCAAGGGGAAACTGGCAGAGGAGGCGTTGCGGGCTTCCGAGGAAAAGTACAGATTGCTTTTTGCAGGAAACCTCGCCGGGGTCTTCTATGCGAATCTGGACGGCGCCGTCCTGGATTGTAACGACGCGCTGGTTCGGATTCTGGGCTACGACTCGTGCCAGGAGCTTCTCGGTCGCAACGTCTGGGATTTCTTCTCTGATCCGGCAGATCGAGAGCAGGTATCGAGGGCGCTGCGCCAGGGAAAGGCGCTGGCCAATTTTGAAGAACCGGTTCGCCGCAAGGACGGGAGCTCTGTTTGGCTTCTGATGAATGCCCGCTTGATGGAAGGGCCGAGGGGACAGCCGGCGATCGTTCAGGCGACATTGATTGACATCACGGAACGCAAACAGGCGGAAGCAGAAAGAATGCTTCTGATGACCGCTATCGAACAATCGGCAGACGGGATCGTGATCACCGATGCCCAGGGTACCATCCAGTACGTTAATCCCGCCTTCAGTCGTGTTTCGGGTTACTCCCGCGAAGAAGCCCTGGGGAAAAACCCGCGTATTCTCAAATCTGGAAAGCAAGACGAGGCTTATTACGGGAAACTTTGGACAACCATCCTGGGCGGCGAAATCTGGCAGGATGAGATCATCAACCGCCGCAGCGACGGGAGTCTCTACCCGGAGCAGATGACCATCACGCCGGTGCGGGACCAGCGCGGGGAGATCACTCACTTCATTGCTATCAAGGCGGAGGTGACAGAACGGAAACGCCTCGAGCAACAGCTTCGACAGGCGCAGAAAATGGAAGCGGTGGGGCGGCTGGCGGGCGGCGTGGCGCACGACTTCAACAATCTGCTCACCATTATCAGTGGTTATGGCGGACTTCTGCTCGAGCATCCCGGCACCGTCGAACCGCTGCGGGGCTATGTCAACGAGATCAAGAATGCCTCGGGCCGGGCCGCCTCCCTGACGCGCCAGCTTCTTGCCTTCAGCCGGCAGCAAGTGTTGGCGCCGCGAGTTCTGGGTCTGAACGCCGTGGTCGCCAATATCGAGAAGATGTTGAAGCGGTTAATTGGGGAGGATATTGACCTGGTCACGATTCTGGGGGAGAGCTTGTGGCCTGTCAAGGCCGATCCGGGGCAACTCGAACAGGTGCTTTTGAATCTGGCGGTCAACGCGCGCGATGCCATGCCTAACGGCGGCGTGTTAACCATCGAGACCGCGAACGTGGAAATGGACAGCACTTCTATGCAGAGCCACTTTCCTCTCCCGCCGGGCCGCTATGTTCTGCTGGCGATTAGTGACACCGGCATCGGCATGGATGCCGAAACACAAGCCCGCATTTTTGACCCATTCTTTACCACGAAGGAGAAGGGAAAAGGCACCGGCCTGGGGTTGGCAATGGTCTACGGCATCGTCAAGCAGAGCGGGGGATACATTTGGGTATACAGCGAAGTGGGGAAGGGGACTACCTTCAAGATTTACCTGCCTCGAACCGAGGAGGAGGTTGATGAGTCGGGCCCCGGGCGAAGTGGATTCAAGGCCCAACAAGGAACAGAGACGCTCTTGCTTGTGGAGGATGAAGACGCAGTCCGGGCGCTGGTGCGAAATGTCTTGAGGGAGAAAGGTTATAGGATCCTGGAAGCCAGCCGCGGTGAGGAAGCACTTGAACTCGCGGAACAGTACGGGGAGCCGATTGATCTGCTGCTGACCGACGTGGTTATGCCGCAGATGAATGGACGCGAACTCGCCCGCCGGCTGGCTAATTTGCTCCCGCAGATCAAAGTACTGTACATCTCGGGTTACGCGGACAACGCGCTCTGGTATCAAGGCGGGCTTGATTCAGGTGGGGCATTCCTGCAAAAGCCTTTTTCCCCCGAGGCGCTGGCTCGCAAGGTGCGCGAGGTATTGGGCGGTCCTCCCCACCGGCGTTCCTAGCAGCTCGCCGCGGCGGACGTCCCGCAAGGCTGGATAGCCCAGGGGAGTAAGCCCTGGGGTCAAGGACCAACCAACAATCTTCGTTCAGCCCGCCGTGGCGGGCGAAAGAAAATGGCCCAGACATTTGCCAACCTGCTGACGCACATTGTTTTCAGCACCCAGGACCGCGTGTCCAACATTCGCCCTGAACTCAGGCCCGATTTCGCGCCTTCAAAGCTGCTGAGTTCGCACTCTATCACAAGCCTGGCGGTTCACCACAGCCGGTATCTACCCGCAAATTCCTCTGACGGGCCGGCATTCCCTGTCAGGCCGTGGGCGCGAGAAGACGTTTAACTTACCAAGCGGATGTTGGTTCCCGCAGAATTTCGTCGCAGACAGCCGACACTTTGAGCGTCACTGAGCGCGAACATGAGAACTCAGTTTTGCCACCGCCGCGAGAGCATCGCGGTTCTCCGGGTCGCTCTTCAGGCCCGCCTGATACTCCCTCATCGCCTCCGCCCTTCGGCCCTGGGAGAGATAGAGTGCGCCTAGTTTGAAATGGGCTTGGCTGTTGTCTTGCTGTGGTGAAAGGGACAGCGCGGTGCGGAATTCTGCCTCCGCGGAGCCATTCTGGCCCGTCTTCCCATAAGCGATTCCCAGGTTCAAGTGAGGGTTAGGGTCGTCGGGTTTCAGTTCAATGGCTTTATGGAAGAAGGAGACAGCCTCCGTGTAGCGCCCCTGGTTGGTACACAGCAGCCCCAGGTTGTTCAAAATGGATGAGTCGTTGGGGGCCAACCTAAGGGCCTCACGCCACTCCTGTTCGGCAAGCTTCACGTCTCCCCGCTGCCAATGGATCAGTCCGAGCCCGCCGTAACCCCTAACATTCGGCTCGACCTCGACGGAGCGGCGAAACTGTTCTTCGGCCTCAACAGTCCGCCCCTCTTCCAGACACAGCTTTCCCAACGCATTTCGCGCGTTGGAATTCAAAGGAAAAAGGGAGACGGCCGTGCGCAGTTCAGGCTCCGCGAGTTCGAGCGCATGCGTATCCATGTACGCGACGCCAAGGTATAGGTGTGAGGCTGCATTATCCGGATCGAACTCGAGGGACTTTTTCAAAAAATCAACCGCTTCTGAGTATTGCTGGTTTTTCAGATACACCATCCCGAGGTCGCCTAAAGTATACGGGTCTTGCGGCGCCATTTTGAGCGCTTCATGCCACTCTCGCTCGGCAGACTCCGCATCCCCCATTTCCCAATAGGTTGCCCCCAGAAACTCCCTGACATAGAAAGCGTCAGGACAAGCGGCCAACGTGTTCGTGTAGAGCGTCAAGTCATTCTTCCAGTCGCGATTGCGCGTGATGATGCGGAACGAACAAAGCGCCACCAGGAGGACGAACGCGGTGGCAAGTGCCCTGCTCCAGATAGCGCCGCGGGCTGAGGCTCGAGTCCGCAATCTCAGGAATCCCCAACCCAGTAACCAACAAAAGCCTACAGACGGCAGGTAGAGATACCGTTCCTCGAAAGTACCGGTCGGCATCCAACGGGCGTACAGAACCGGAGCCAGCGGTACCAGCAGCCACAGGAGCCCGAACGACAGGGACTGGGCGCGGCGCCACAAAAAAAAGAAAAGGGCGCTGCATACTGTCAAGGCAGCCACCCCCCCAACGACCGCTGGATCAAACCAGCCGGAGGGCGGGTGGAAAGGGCAGTCCGTGCGGAGGTCCAAGGGCCAAAGAACATTCCAAAGATATTGACCTACCAGGGCGATCGCGGATACAAATGCATGGTACCAAGTGAGATCGTAATTCCGACCCGACCTCAGCGCCCCCAAAACGCGAACTCGGAACACAAGGTACGCAACGGTCAGGAGCCACAGCACCGCGTAGCGCAAAAGTTTTTGAGCTGGTCTCGTTTCCGCACGGTCGGCGCGGTAGAAGTGTTCGTAGACGGTGGCCAGTAGTGGGAGCGTCACCGCCTGCTCCTTGGAGAATATAGCCAGCACGAAGCTCCCCGCCATGGCAAGCTGCGCGAAGTACGAAAATCTCCCGCCAGGCCGCGCCACTGCCAAAAAAAACCAGAAAGTGAGCAGGTAGAATAAGCTCAACTGCAAATCGGGGACGGCCGCGATCCAGGCGATTGCTTCGGTGTGGATAGGATGGATTGCGAACAATACGGCTGCTATTAATGCCAAATTGCGGTCCTGGAACATCCGCTTCGTAAGTAGAAAGACAGCACACACGACCGCCGCGTGCAGGACGATGTTGACCAGATGAAAGCCGAAAGGGTGAGGCCCGAAAACTTGATAGCAAAGCAGATACCCCACATTCATTAAGGGCCGATAATAATTCGCCATCTTCACGCCGACGTAAGACGAGACCGGAGTCGTAAAGATTTTCGCCAAATGGTGGAAATTGCGGATGTAAGGGTTATCCAGCACCTGCATCTCGTCGTCAGAAACAAAGCCGTTGCGCAGGGTATTCAGATAGGGCAAAGCCGCGCCGACCACCAAAAAGGCAATCAGTGTGAGGTCCGAAAAGCGTGACAAGCTCTGCCGCCCACTCACGTCGGAGAGAAGATTGGGCTGCTGCTTTTTCAGCCCACCGCTCAGGGGCGCCTGGGAAGAACCTCCACTTCTTCGCCCGGACCCGCCGCGGCCGTGGCGTTGCTGACCGGTTTTGGCTGAACGTAGCAGGGCCATGTTACCGAGGTCGGACTTCCATTTTGATTTCACGTCCGACTCTAATGTACACCTGACCACCTCCGCGAACAATGCTCCAGCCCAGGGTGGGTGCGCGAGAAAGAAGTGAGACTCAGGCCCGATTTCGCGCCTTCAAAGCTGCTGAGTTCGCACTCTATCACAAGCCTGGCGGTTCACCACAGCCGGAATCTACCCGCAAATTCCTCTGAGGGGCCGGCATTCCCTGTCAGGCCGTGGGCGCGAGAAGACGTTTAACAAGCTTCTCACCACAGAGACACCGAGGCACAGAGAACTGATAAAGAAGGGGCTTCTTCTCTGTGTCTCGGCGTCTCTGTGGTTAATACGATCGATTTTTTCACAACTTAAAACGCTGGGCAGGGGAAAAGAAAAAGCGGGTTGGGCCGTGAGGCCCAACCCGCCAGAGAGTTCCTGCTGTGGAAGGGGCGGTCTGTGAACCGCTCCTTGTGTGGAACTCAGAAGGAAACCCGCAAGCCAAGCTGGATCTGCCGCGTGTATTGACCGTTCAGCACGTTGAACTGGGAGTTGATCACACCCCAGTCGGGCTGATCCAGCAGGTTGAGGCAAGGACTGTTCCAGCATGGATCGGCAAATTCCATGTGATTGAGCGCGTTGAACATCTGCATGTAGAATTGGACGCCCACGCGCTCCGTGACCCGAGTGTCCTTGGTCAAACCGAGGTCGAGATTGTAGCGCGACAGCCCCCGCAGTTCGCCACTAGCCAAGCTCCGTCCGTCGATACCCGGAAAGAGCGGCCGGAACTGGGTGAACGTCTGTGCCGCATTATTCCCGAAGATGTTAATTCCCGGCCCCCCGTTAGCAGGGTCGCCGGTCCAGCCGGTAACCCCGTTGCTCGTAACGCCGAAGTGGGGAGAGTTGCTGAGCTTCGCGGTGTTAACATTCACAGGTACGGCCCCGCCGCAGATGCCGGCGAAGCCTTCGCCGAACTCCTGGCAGGAACCGGTGTAGACCGGCATCGGCAGGCCTGTCCCGAAAGTGAAGAGGGGCGAGATGGACCAGCCACCCATGATTCTGCTCAGCACTGGGTTTGAGCTCGACCAGTGCATGCCTTTGCCGAAGGGGAGTTGATACGTACCGAGGATGTTAACGGTGGCTTTCCGGTCCCAAACCTGCGGTCCGTAGTCAGTACGGAGGTTCCAAGGATTGGTCGAGTCGGCTTCGGTATATTCCTGGTTAATGGAATAAGTACCCAGGCTGTGGCCATAAGTGAGGTTGCCATTGAACGTCAGGCCATGTGAAGCCCGCTTTTGCAGCGAAATGACCAGGGCCTGATAGTTGGAGAAGCCGTTGGTCGTGTCCGCTAGAGCGAGATTGGCTTGGTTGGTCGAGAGGAGGGTGGGGCCGAACGTGAACGAGCTGTCCAGGTCCTGCCATAGAGAGGTCACCGAGTTGGTGGTAATGTTGGCGGATTCTTGAGAGGCGACGGCGGCCGTGCAATTCGGGAAGCCGCCGCAGTAGGCGCTGCCCGCCAGGGCCTTCTCGAAGAAGGGCTGTGTGGCGGTTGGTGAGACTGGGCTCGAATGGCCCGGCACCGCTTGGCCTGTCAGGGACGACCAGACGTTGGCGTAAGCTTGGGCGAAGGTCTGCCCGCCATAATTCATCATCCAAGGGACATCATTCAAGTCGAAACCCTGGTAAAGGTGCTTAGCCCACCGGCCCACGTAGCCCACTTCCAGGATCATGTCACCTTTCAACTGCCGCTGGATACTGACGTCGATCTGGTCCGAGGTTCCGGGCCGGAAGTTGTAGCCCAACGATTCAGCGAGAGGCGAATAGGGGGCGTTAACGCCCGGCTGCACCGGGCTCGCCAGGGTTTGCGAGATGGCCGGGAAGGGCGCGACGTTCCCATCCACGCCGATCCTGAACGCATTGGTCGGGGTCACCCCGCTGGGGCCCAGGCACTGGCCGGAGGTCGAGGCGCCATAGCACGATACCGGCTCTAGGAAGCCATCGCCCAACGTAGGGCCGGCAATCTGGTCTATAGCGTTGATCCTGTCGTAGAAACGACCGTACCCCCCACGGATCACCGTGGACTTACCGCCGATCAGCTTGCCCAGCAAGCCCTCGTTAATGTTGGGGCTCCACGCCAGAGAAACGCGCGGGCCGAAACCCCCATAGAAGGGCTTGTAGGGATACTTCATCCCACTGCCTACCGCCCCGATCGGCGAGAACCCGATCGTCGGGTTGTACACCTGCCCGCTCTGCGCGGCTGCCAGGCGATTAGCCAGATAATTCTCTGGTGTAATAATGTTGCCCGCAGAGTCCACCTCAATATCCTGCTCGCCATTTGTTGCGTAGGGCGGCATCTGCACGCTCCAGTTGAGACCATAAGCGAGCGTCAGACTAGGCTTGATTTTCCAGGTGTCGCTGAAGTAGAGGCTGTAATTATCATCTATATCGAAACTGCTCAAAGGCGTACCGAGAGGATTCAGGTTCAGGTTCGCCCCAGTGCGGGTGGCGACAACCGAGGATTGACCCACTATGCCCAGCAACTCGCCATACCAGCTCTTCCAGCTACTTTTCTGGCTGTCGGGAAGGCAGTTGGTGGAAAGCGACCCGCTGCACGGCTGCGGCAGGTATATCGGGTCCATTACCACGCTGCTGCTGTTGGTGAGTTGATAAACGAGCTGGGTCAGCCCTCCCACCACGTTGTCGTACCGGTCGAAGTGCATCCAAATGTGGCGTCCTTCGCCCCCGAACTGGAAGAGGTGGGTGCCCCTGAGCCAAGTCAGCGTGTCGCGGTAGTCAAAATCGTGCGCGTCCCAGAGCCGCTTACGGGAATTCTGGGTGTCAATGTTCATGGGGATCAAGGAGGCGGACTCGCCGAATTCCATCGCCCCCGGAATGCCCGAAATTTGGGGTACAGCGCCCGCCCGACGCCACGCCCAATAGTTCCGGTTGAAGCTGAAGTTGAAGTCGTTGGTCAGGCTGGGCGAGACTGTGGTGTTGAGCCCTGTCACCCACATGCTCGGCTGATTTGGCATGCTGGAAGCCGAGGCGGCTTGACCCTTCTTGTCGCCCGAGAGCAGGCCGCCGTAGTCCACCTGGTGGGTGTTGGGATTGTTCTCCTTCCACATGCGGTAACTGGTAAACAAGCGCCATTTCGGCCCGAATTCGTGGTCGAGTCGCACCACCCCGAAGTCGTCCCGGAGCGGGTAGACCAGCGTGCTGCGATAGCCGAAGGTGTTCAAGCGGTCTCCGAAATGAAAGTCGTTAGGCTCGGGTTCATATTGTGTCCATATCTGGCTCGCTATCGGGTTGAGGTACTTGCCGCGCGGATCGCAAGCCAGCCCGCCGTCGGGGCCACATTGAGTGGAAGTGTTCCCAGGCTTAAAGTCATACTGCACGACGCTACCCGAAGCGTCTTTGAGTTGCAGGATGCCTGCCCGCAGCATGTCCGACGGTACAGTGGCCTCAATCGGGCCTGCGCGTGGGTAACGCTGGCCTTCATAATTCATGAAAAAGTAGGTCTTGCCACCACCCCAGTTTGGCAGCAGCGGACCGCCCAAGGAGCCGCCGAAGCGGTTAGCGTGCATCGTGGGCTTCGCGTCCCCGACGAAGTTGTTGTACCAGTCGTTGGAGTTCAGCCATTGGCCCTGGAAGTAGTCGTAGGCCGCGCCGTGGAACTGGTTGGTGCCGTGCCTGGTGACCACCATCACTTCGGCGCCGGTGGACGTGCTGAAGTCGGCGGTCATGTTGTTGGTGTTGACCCTGAACTCCTCGACGCTCTCGATTGGCGTGGGAAGCACCCCGCGGCCGGCGCTGAATGTGCCGCCGTAGGCAGAGCCGTAACCGTTGTCACCCTCGAGAACGCTGGTGTTGCTGCCGCCGTCCACCATGAAGGTGTTCTCGTCGCTCATGGCGCCGGCGATCTGGCCGCCCGTTTCGTTGGTTCCCGGGTCTCCACCATAAGACGGCGAGGAGGTGGGTTGATAGTAAAGTAAAGACGTGATGTCACGGTCCGCGGCGGGCAGGTTGAGTATCGAGCTACCCGAGAGGCTCGTGCCCATGGTGGAGCTCGTCGTTTGCAGCTCCGCGCCGACGGTGGCACGGACTTCTACGAGTTCCGTTGCTGCCCCCACTTCAAGCGTCACGTCGAAGGTGTAATCCCTACCTACTTCCAGAGTCGCGTTCGTAATCGTGGATTCGCGGAAACCCTTCGCCTTCACGGTAATATTGTAGACGCCGACCTTCAGGCCGGTAAAGTCATAATGGCCGGCCTTGTTAGTTTGCGATGTCCGCGTTATATTCGTTGAGAGGTCGACCACCCCAACAACCGCTCCTGGCACCACGCCGCCTGACGGGTCCACGACGGTTCCGATCACATTGGCTGTCGCCAGAGTTTGCGCCTGGGCAGAGCCCACAGCGACTGCCAGCATGAACAAAAGTGCAAGAACAATTCCCAACTTTCGCATCATCTATACCCTCCTGTAGGATTGATCCACGCGACGGTTGAGGTAGGGCTGGCAAGCCTCCAGTGGATCGAAGTTTCAATTGATTCTTGTTCGCGGGCGAGGAGTGAACGTGAGTCTCGTTGATAGCAATCGCCCATAGCCTTCGCCGCAACGTAGGCCGCCAGACCGTTGCGCCCCTTTCTACATAAACTCTCGTAAGAGCTTCCGACTACCCCAACCGGACGCTCCTCTAATAAGGGAATCCTTGTTACCGTTTTCCTTTACCTTTGTCAAGATATTTTTGCCACATCTGTCCCGGCAGGCCGCATTGAGCCACTCGGCTTGGAAGTAATCGTAGCCGGGGCCGCGCCACTGGTTGGTCGCCAGCATCAATTGGCCGCCTTGCGATCGCAGGAAGTTACGGGATTATTGCACTAGCGTTAAAAACTGACGAAGCGAAGGGGGAACATATAGCACCTCAAGTCCAGTTGTCAAGCTAAACTTGGGGCATTCCTCCCTTGCACGTCCGGGCTTAATTTCCATTGACAAGAAGTGAGATCCAAGATTCCCCTCATGGGTCTCAAGTGCGATCAAGTCCGAGGACAGGGCGACATTAGCCTCTGCTCCCGGTACACTCTTGCTGCTACCCATCTTCCGTATAGCAATCGACATTCCAAAGCAGTCACGGCACCTAAGTACATGACTGTGTTAGTGATAGTGTCTCTGGCCAAGTTTCACGTTGCGTCCGGGAATCCCAAAAAAAGAATATGTATACAAGAAACTGTAATCAGTATGCTCTCTCTGCTGGTACCACTCGACTCACAAACTGTTTTGCGCCGCTATCATTTACTCCACGCCCAAACGAGATGTCAAGCCTAAAATGACACGACCCGTAATACCTCAGTTTCAGGCGCATACCCCTGGGAGCGCGGCCATCCTTGGCCGCGCTCTGTGCGGGCTAGAAGCCCGCGTTCCTGACGAACGCGCCCAAAACTGAGGCATTACCACGACCCGGTGCCTCCCCACCTACCTTCTACCGCCTTAGATGTTATTTCGCTGGAAGCTTATAGCTAACTGAAAAGCCACCAGGGCCGGGATTCTCCAGGGTGGTTTTTAGCTGCGGGTTTGTCTGCACAGCTCGAATAAAATCTGTGAGCTCTTCCCTGAGGTCGGTGACGTTGTGCGCCACGATGACGCCCCCTGGTCTGACGATGGGGATGACCATGTCGAGGTACTTCACGTAGTCCTGTTTCCAGGCGTCAATAAAGACGAAGTCATAAGGGCCGCGGAGTTTGGGAACTTCCTCGAGCGCATCGCCCAGTTTTAGTGTGATGACGGAATCCAAGCCTGCCGCTCGGAAATTGGCCTGGGCAAGGTTCGCCCGGCCCTCGTCAATTTCCAGGGTCAGCAGATGGCCGCGCTCCTTGCGCAGGCCCATCCCTATCCAAATCGAGGAATAGCCGTTCGAGGTGCCGATTTCCAACCCCTCCTTGGCGTGCACTTTCTCTGCCAAGGCGCGCAGAAACGCGCCTTCATCGGGATTGACATTCCAAAGGTTTCCTTCGTTCTGGCGCATCCATTTCAAGCGCTCCAGGGCGCGTGCGTCGGCGCCACCTTGCGCGGGCACGTTCTTGGAAAAGGCAAAGAGAGAGAGCGCGGTCAAGAGCAGTTGGATACAGATGATCTTGAGTGGGGCATTGGACATATTCACTCCCAGAAGGGCAAAGGGTAAAAGGTAAAGGGTAAAGGATAAAGGCTGAAGGCGGAAAGCGCAAGGCAGAAAGCAGAAAGCAGAAAGCAATAGGCAGTAAGCAGTAAGCAGTCAGCGCAGGGGCGAGAGCGATCCAAAATCTAGGATTCGAAATCCAAAATCCAAAATCTAAAATCCAAAATCCAAAATCCAAAATCGCCCTTGTCCCCAGCAAGGACCTTCTGTCTCTTGCTATTTCTTAAGGAAAGAGGTTTCTTATTGGCGGCTCTTTTAGGATGGGATATGGGCAATTTCAGGAGAATTACACGCCGCAAGTTTATCCAGGTGACGACTGCTGCAGCCGCCGGGTCAATGGTGTGTTGCACTAACAAGAAAACTCCGTGGCGGTTTTTTACGATCGAGGAAGGGCAGACGGTGGGCGCGATTTGCGAGCGCATAATTCCTGCCGATCAGGATCCGGGGGCGACGGAGGCCGGGGTGGTGAACTTCATTGACCTGCAGCTCATGGGTCCGTACAAGCGCCATCGTGCCAGCTACCGTCAGGGCATTAGGGGCGTCGAGCAAGCGAGCCTCAAGATGTTTGGACATCGATTCACGGAGTTGAGCCCGGAAAGACAAGACGAAGTCTTGAAGGAACTCGAACGGGGCGGGGCGGCGGGAGAAGCTTGGAAGGGTCTCTCATCGAAAGATTTCTTCTCCCTCATTCTCAGCCATACGATGCAAGGCTTTTACGGTGACCCTCGGCACGGTGGAAACCGCGGGCGAGTGAGCTGGAAAATGCTGGGTTTGCCTTACCCGCCTATTCGCGGACGCCTGCACTATGATTTGACGAGTTGATCAAATGGCTCTGAGACATGTTAATGCGGTGGTGGTGGGGGCGGGCGCCGGGGGCGGCATTGTGGCCAAAGAGCTTGCCGCAGCGGGGTTGAGCGTGGTGCTGCTGGAGCGTGGGAAGTGGTACTCGGCGTTCGACTGCCGAAAAGATGATCTCCGCAATCAGCGCACTTCAGTTCTCGGTTGTGGCTTCGGCCCCGACGACGAGCGCTATCGTCGCGTGGTAGTGGATGCCCAGGGCCATGAGCGGTCCGTGTTGCCGAGCGAAGGTGTATACGGCAATAACGCCGCTTGCGTGGGTGGTGGTACGTTCAGCTATGGAGCGATGGCATGGCGTTATATGGAGAAAGACTTCCGCATGCGCTCCACCTATGGCGCGGTCGAGGGTAGTACTCTGGAAGACTGGCCCATCAGTTACGCGGACCTCGAGCCACACTATGAGAAAGCCGAATGGGAAATTGGGGTTTCAGGAGATGACTCCAGGAATCCCTTCCACGCCCCACGCAAAAAGCCCTTGCCGATGCCTCCTCATCCGCCCGGGCGCGAACACGAGATTTTGAGACCCGCCGCCGAGCGGCTGGGCCTGCATCCTTTTGACATCCCCATGCTACGGAACACGGTGCCTTACAACGGACGGCCGGCGTGCATGCGCTGCCGCTGGTGTGTGGGATTTGCCTGCGAGGTCGATGCCAAGAACGGCGCCCACAACACCGTGATCCCCAAAGCTCTCGCCAGCGGAAACTGTGTGCTGCGCGCCGAGTGCGTGGCGAAGGAGATTCTAACTGACGACCGTGGGCGGGTCACGGGCGTGGCCTACTTCGACTCCCAAGATGGACTCCAGGTACAGTCCGCAGACCTGGTTGTAGTGTCCTGCGGGGCTACAGAAACTGCGCGCCTTCTCCTCAATTCCAGGAGCAAGCTGTTTCCTAATGGCCTCGGGAACCGCTCCGACTGGGTGGGAAGGAATCTCCAGGGACATTGCTATGCGGGCGCTTATGGGCTGTTTGATTATGACCTGTACGACGACATTGGTCCTGGCGCCTCCATCGCCATCTCTGATTTCAACCACGGAAACCCCGGCTTGGTGGGCGGTGGTGCTCTTTGCAATGAATTCATCCGCTTGCCCTACCAGTTTTCCTCCATGATTCCACCCACCCTGCCAGGCTGGGGAAGGGCTCATAAAGACTTCATGCGCCAGGCGTACCGCCGGTGCATCGTCGTCATGGGCCCGGCGCAGGAGATGCCGGTCTTTGAAGCAAGGGTTCAAGTGGACGCGCGAGTCAAGGATAACTGGGGAATACCGGTAGCGCGTCTCTCAGGATCAAACCACCCGCACACGCTGGAAGTGGCAAGATTCCTCATGTCCAAATCGGAGGCTTGGCTCAAGGAGGCTGGAGCGAAGGGCACATGGCCGCGGCCGCCGCGTGTGGGCCTGAGTGGAGGGCAGCACCAGGCCGGAACTTGCAGAATGGGCAACGACCCTAAAACCTCGGTGGTCAACCGATACTGCCAGGTGCACGACGTGGATAATCTATTTGTCGTGGATGGCAGCGTTCACGTTACGAATGGGGGTTTCAATCCGGTGCTCACCATTATGGCTATAGCCTACTACGCCTCCGCGCATCTGGTGGAAGGATGGAAAGGCACGCGATTCCGGGGCTGAGGACAAAATGGCGGAAGAACAAGGCAAAAGGCAAAACGCAAGATGACGGAAGAACAAGTCAAAAGGCAAAACGTAAATCGCAAAAGTGGAATCCCAAGGATGACTTTCTTGGAGCGTTGCCATCCTTGCTGCGGCTTTGCCTTTTGCGTTTTGCCTTTTGACTTGTTCTTCGCTCGGGGTGGCGATGCCAACTGACCGGCCCAGGTCGCGTTTTCGCAAACTGCTTCTGCTCGCACTCTTGGTTGCCTTGCTTTCCCTTCCGCTTGGGAGCCTTTACTACGAATATTCCCAAGGGAGGGCCTGCGCCCGTTGCCATGAAATCTGGCAGCCCTATACGGATTGGCACACCTCGGCGCATCGAAATGTTCCATGCTCTGCCTGCCACGGGGATGTGTTCACGCTGGAAACGAGATTCCATTGGAACAATATTCGCCGCCTGGCCACCCACCTTCGCGGGCATGTGCCCGAGCAGGTCAGGCTGAAAACCAGGGACGCTTTACAAGCCAGCGAGCGCTGCCGGAATTGCCACCAGGAGGAGTATGCCGAATGGGCGGCCAGCTCGCACAGCGCCACTTACGCGGAAATCTTCTTGGACAAGAAGCACAACCGGCAGCAACTACTGATGGACGACTGCCTGCGCTGCCACGGGATGCACTTCGAGGGAGGAATTCGCGAGCTGGTGACGCCCGTTGA
>Ga0181539_1003517_pt1 | contig 14240 bp, 23 predicted proteins | sample PEATcosm2014_Bin_46_FD_119767 | JGI IMG/M metagenome (GOLD analysis project Ga0181539, IMG submission 119767) | Peatland microbial communities from MTU Mesocosm Facility, Houghton, MI, USA - PEATcosm2014_Bin23_60_metaG | ecosystem: Environmental > Terrestrial > Soil > Wetlands > Peat | place... | reverse complement strand
ACTTGGTTAATCGAGCATGACGCCCGCGTAGTCGCTGAGCAACAGGTCAAGGCAGATGAAGTACAAGTCAAAAGCCTGCAGGACCAGATCATAGCCAATGACGCCAAGGCGCAGCAACAGATCGCGGCCCTCAGTCAACTGATCAAGCAAGTCAAGACGCCTGCTCAGGTTGTGGCGAATTTGCCTGCTGTATTGCCCACACCGCTGCCAGTCCCGCCGTTCGTGAATAGTGACAACAGCATTACCTTCCCCGCAGAAGATGTCCTACCCCTGTTCGACGCATTGGTGCAGGGTAAGGAGGCTGAGGTCAATAATGCGGCATGCCAGATTGATCTCACCAATGAGAAGCAGATTGTACAAGATAAAAACGCGGAGATCACCGCTCTCAAGAAGAAGCCGTCATTCTGGTCACGTATAAAGCATGACGCTGAAGTTGCTTTATTTTCTGCGGCGGTCACGGCGATCCTGATTCACTAGGAGCACTTATGGGATGGACTGACGCTCTTTGGATAGTGATGTTGTTACTGGTTGTCGGCGCGATGGCCTATGGGATGCACTGGCCTTCGCCGCCAGAATAAATGTGGGCGGTTGGCGTAATCGGGAACGCACGGCGTTTGCAACGCTGAGTCGTCGGATCGTAACCGGCACTGTCCACCAATTTCATTAGGATGTAGCTCAACGGAAGAGCATCGCACTGTTAATGCGACGGTTGCAGGTTCGAATCCTGCCGTCCTAGCCATTTAAAGGAGTTTTATGTGCCCATGTGGCCTAGTTAGAAGCGGGAATTTCTCGCATGGCAATCCAGTGCCTGCTACCAACCCAAGTTTTGACAGTAACCCGATCCCCCAAACGGACAAGAGTTGGATCAGCAATCCGATCCCGCCACAAGACCCTACATTCAATAGCAATCCTGTCACATGGACTCCCTCGCCAGCGCACTTTGGCAACGTCATTGGTGGCGGCGTGTTACCTACTCTTCCTACGCCTACATTTAGTCCGGTAGCAGGGAGTTATTCTTCGATTCAATCAGTTACAATCACTTCTGCTAATTCGACTGCGATCTACTATACAACGGACGGCAGCACGCCGACTACAGGAAGTACCCTATACACCGGAGCAATCTCTGTCTCTACATCTGAAACCATCAAAGCAATTGGTGTTGCGACGGGGTATAGCAATTCAGCAGTAGGAAGCGCAGCGTATACGATCAGTCTTGGTTATGGCGCATATAAAACGGTCACCATTCATAAAGCACAGGTTCCATCGAACCAGACACAATTCCCTGTTCTCTTTACGGGAACATATTCGTATCTTGCGGACGTTGCACACGGTGGCAGCGTTACAAATGCCAACGGATATGACATCATCTTCAGTTCTACGAACAATCCGGATGGTTCCGGCAAGATAGCATTTGAGCGAGTCGCATGGGACAACACAACCGGCCAAGTTACATTCTATTTCCCAGCGGCCCTTTCATCTTCGGCGGATACGGTCGTCTATCTGCTGTATGGAAACTCTGCGGTAACAACCGACCAGTCCAACAAGACCGCCGTGTGGGACGCAAACTTCTTGCAGGTAAACCACCTTGTCGAAGCGACGGGCGCACAGCTTATGGACTCTACGTCCAACGGCAACAATTCCACAGCCAACACAGGTAGTACACAAACTACGGGATATTGGGGTAAGGCTCTAAGCGTTGCAGCAGCGGGTGCTTGTAACGTCACATTCCCACAACTTGTAACAAGCGGGAACATGATCGCTACGTTCTCATGCTGGTTTAAGACTGGAAGCGGGGGAAGTTCTCCCTATAAAGCAGCTTTGTATAATGCGTATGCAGCAGGACCGCAGGGTCCATATTTCTATGTTTACAGCTCTGTTTTTACTTTGTATGCTGGGGGTAATAATGTCGGGGCTATCGACGAGCCTGTTGAGGACGGCGCTTGGCACTACGGCTCCGTAGCAGTAAACTTCACTCTGGCCACTCAATCAAGCAGATTAGACGGCTATACGAATACAAGCAGCTCAGGAATAGGTTCTTCTTCTGGGGCTTGGGCCACAGGCTCTTTAAACGGAGACTCAACCAGCCCGATTTTAAACATACAAGAACTGCGAATCTCAAAAATTGAACGTAGCGCTGACTGGCAAACGATTGAGTACAACAACATGTCTGTACCAAGTTCATTCTACGCGGTAGCATAGAAAGGTCGTATGGTAATCCTAGAGGGCTCTGCTCCTCCCCGGCAATCATTTGTAAGATGGAATGACCCTATGGGAAACAAGTTAATCTCCCTTAACAGAGATGGAACAATTAACTCCCAAGGAATTCTTTTCCCTGATGGTACTGAACAAACCACTGCAACCCTAATTGGGCCTTCTGGTCCTACGGGTGCGCCCGGAAGCGTGAGTGGGAGCATTTATGTTTCTACGGCTTTCGAATGGTCTATTGCATATCAATCGGGATGGGGTGCTTTGACTGCAGGCACTCCAGCCACGCTCACATTGCCCACAGCACCACAAGGCATCAATACGGGCGCAAATGCTGACCTACCTTACTGGATATATATCAGTGGCGGGACAGGTACTGCCGAAGCGGTACTCGTAACAGGCGGGACCGCGACCTCTGGGTCTTCAAATGGTACAATCTCATTTACCCCGTATTATAATCACTCGAACTACTCGATAGGTACGGCGACTGCCGGAATTCAGGAAGCCCTAAACTTTGCGGGCGGAATTTCTAGCACCCCGTATAACAATGGCCAATGCACTGTTCTCATACCCGCATCAGGGACGCATTACCCGATACACGCTACGATCACTATGTGTACAGTTCAATCTCTATTGACGGGATACGGAGCAATACTTGATTGTGATATGCGCGGCCCAGCGTTGCAAGTTGGAGACCTCACAAATTCTACAGACTGTGACACCAACACCGTGTCTGGTATTTCATTTTGCACTCCGAACTCTTCTGTGTTTAGTAATCCAGAGTTTGTGGGAAGCCTCATTACCAGCACTAAAGTCGTATCAAATGCGGCGACTATAACTACCGCTGCGGCTCACGGTTTTCAGGTAGGAGACCCGGTCACAATCTTGTGGACCGATGATTCTACGTATTGGGGAAGCACATTTGTAGCAACAGTTCCTAGCCCTACATCTTTCACATACGCGGCAGGGGCTAATGTGGCGCTTCAGACTACACCGGGAGTCGTAGCTTTGAGCTTCTTTGCGATCAGGGACAATGCTCTGAATACGCGATTCCGCGACATCAATTTGTCTGATACAACCGACTACGGCCATTTCAACGGAATATTCGACATCTGGGACGATGAGAATTGCCTAATTGACAGTTTCAGCAATAATGGTGTCAGTTGCAACTGCAACGTCAATTGGAATTCATCTATTGTAGCCAGTTATGGAGCGAACGTACCACAACAACTGGCGGCAGTTATTACGCTGCGGGACAGTAACCTTACTTGCAACTACGCGAGCGGTGTCACAGTTCTGAACTCCAACGGTCTGTATATCGACAATACTGTGATCCAAGCAAGCGGACCATGGCAAGTTTATTGCTCTAATATCAAGGGTAATTATTCTGGGGCTACTCTCAACAATATTTATGCAGAGTCTAGCTGGGATTCGAACCCATTCTCTCCTGCACGAAGCCCATGGGCGGGGTTGGGCGTGGCGGGCGGAATATTTGGACCAAGTACAGCGGCGTCTCGATTCTACGTAAAAGGCCAAGGTGGTCTGTTAGGTGCTCAATATGTCGGTGGTTCCTCGGGCACAAAATATCAATACTATGTTGTGGTAAATGACACTACAACCGGAACCTCCACTCCCCCGTTACCTTGTATGCAAATGCTGTCTTCAGGCGGTGCGGTAACTGTGTATTGGCCCCGTGTTGCTAATGGTACAGATACGATTACATACGATGTAATCCGTACTTTGGCGTCGGCTCCCTATCCATCTTCGGGGAACTGTCCCGGCGGAAGCGCCTCGGCATCCGGCTCGATAGTAACTGGTCAAGCACAGGGTTCGGGATTCATACAAAGTTTCTCGGATAACACAACTACAAGCACTTCGACATACGCATTAGTCCCTCTCGGCGGGTATTATGGCAACATTCAGTTCTGGCCGCTCTCATGTGTAACTGTAAACACACTCGTAAATGCAGATGCTGGTGTGATCTTTACTGCCGAAGGATATAATGCCCCGCCAGTAAATGGTTTAGGATTCTTTGGTCTCAACGGCGCATTATATGACAATGATGTAGAAGCACAACAAGCCCTATTGATACGTGATGGTGGTGTAACTGGTGCGGCTACAAGCGGCATGAAGGGTGTGTTAAATATTAGTAACAGCGGGATTAACGCCTTCACTGCTACTGAGATAATTACCCTCGTGGATGACAACGCAATCAAAACTAGGATGACACCTAATAACCGCCCCGCCATGGATTCAGGTGATGTTTGGATTGGTCTGGACAACCCCGTCGCAGCAATCAGCGGCGTGCAGATGGCGATGGGTTCTCCTAATTCCATCTCTCAGTACATCGGCTCAGTGCCAGACAATACTTCATGGCTTGAAAGACTTACTGCTACACTCAAAACATTCATAGTTCCGGTTAAGACTCCAGAACTTCTGATAACCGCAGCTACCGGCGCACCTAGTTCCTCGGGGACAGCCGGGACAGCAGGACAGATCATCTACTATGGCGGATTCTTTTACGGGTGCTCTGTGACAGGCGCGGCAGGTTCAGCAACGTGGAACAAGTTGAGCATGACATCTGTCTAGGAGTCTTATGCAGGCTCGCAAGAAGGAAGTCATTGCCAAATCCCTTTGGCATGCGGCCATTGCCGGTGTTGGATTGCACGAACTTCGTAACAACAAATCGACGCTAGGTAAGGTTCTGTCCGTAGGTTTAATCGCGTTTCATATTGACGCCGCGATCTGCGACATGCAGGACAAACCAACAACGTTGCAACGAATCCTCCACAGAATGTTTCCGTAAACAAAAAGACCCGCCAACTAGGCGGGCTTCTTTTTATTTGGTACAAGTTTATGCCGCAGGCGGCGGGGTGGGTGCTGGGGTGAGAGCCTTAACTTGCGCGGTCAACTCAGCAACCTGATTGCGCAATACGAGAATCTCGACATTCTGTGCGCCAATTACTTGATACAATTTATCAATGGTCAGTTCCATGTTTCCTCCTATTCGTTGGCCACAAGAGCGTATTGCTGCTCTTCGGGCAGACCAGGCTCGGGTCTCCAATAGACCTCCGCATTTGGGTTGGACTGCTGTATGAGAACTGCTTCCACAATGCTCACTCTACGAGTGTCATTCTTGTCCATCGCCATGCTACCCTCCTCAGTATCCCAAGTCAAGCAAAATCGGAACCGGTCCTGCTTCCGTGCCGCCTGCTCCGACGTTGCACTCCCCGTAATCAGTCAAAAAGACGCCGGTGCATCGCTTAAGCAATGTCTCGACAAACTTCGAGTTGGCGACTCCGAATGCCCCCTTTATCTCTTCATAAAATCGCATGACGATTATGCCGTGTCTACGGTCATAGTAGTAGACTTCGGGTAGGAACCGGCGCATCCACTTGAACCGTCTCAACCGGGTTATTTTCTTCATCTCCAGCGCGGAATGCCGGATGCCTAAACTGAAATCCGGCGGATAATCATCGGGAATGTCAGCAGATGAATTTCCCTCTTCGGACAGTGGGAACTTCACGATCAGCGGGCAGTCCTTCACCTTCACAGCTTCGCGGAATGTTCCTGCGCCGAGTGCTTCTTTTTCGAGGGGCACGCCCGCCCAACGAAAGTCAGTAGGCGTCACCGGCTTGTATTTACGGATTCGGGCTATTGCTGTCTGTAGTCTCATCAATCTTTCTTGGTAAAATCGGAATCGAATTGATCTCCCGCCGCAACTTCATGTCATTTAGGCTGTACTTGGCCAGCAAGTCGATCCGGCGATCCAAGAGATCGACCGCCCCTGCTAACTGGCCCATCAACTTCTTGTCTCCAACACTCAAGAGGTTCGGGCGGATGCGTTCCATGTTGGCGAGTGCGTTTGCCCACAGTTCCCGCAGGTCAGCAAGGTGCTGCCATAAGGTGCCGGTCTCCAGAAGTTTGTCCATAAGTCTTTTGTCAACAATCATATGCCCGGTGCAGCCAGTTGTCAAGAAATTTGGCGTCTTGTGGTCTCGCCAACACGATATTGCGGTAGTGATTCGCCTGTAGACCTTGGATTGCTGGCAGCAGGGTAGCCGTGGCTGCAGCGTTGACTGCCGCGAGGGTCTGTGGACCCAAGTCTCCATCACAATCGATTGGAGGGGCTCCTATCGCGTTTACGGCCTGCTGTACGATTTTGTGGGCAGGCTCGGCACCCATATTGACCGCCATGTCCAGCGTTTTTGTGGCTATCACCTGTGCCCCAATTCGACCATAACCGTAGCGATCCCACCAATCTCTCTTGTAAATCACTGAGGCATCAGCACTTGTCAGATTTTTGATGTCAACGCTAGGGTAACTTCGCTTGCTAATACCAAAATTCGTTTCGCCGCCCGCGTCTCCCTCAACCCAGCAGTACCCGCCCTCATGCTTTAAAATAATGGGGATAGCGGATTCAAAACTACTTTCCATGATATTCATGCGAATTGGCTTCATCATATTTATGATCAATTAGGCGTGTGATCAATTCTTTTAGGGGCATTGAATCAGCACCTTTCACCACAAAGTAATTCGCGGCGAGCCATTCCAGCCTTTGGTAAGTCCCAGCATCAATTTTAATCATCTTCATTTGCGGAGGTTCTCCCCAATCGCTTCCCATTCTCGTTCCCATTGTTCAGACGGCGCGGGTCTGTTGTCCTCAATGGATTTCCCCGCGAGATATATCAGAGTGATTGGACCAGAGATAAGCCCGACCACAATGATAGCAAAGAAGGTGCTGATTAAGATGTTCATTGGGCAACTTCCGCGGGCTCAGCTTTAACCTTCGCCCGGCTGCATTTGCAGGACTTGCCACAGCCGCTGCACCGCCACGAGCCCAACGTGCCCTCAGCCTCAGGCGTCTTCAGCAGGGCGGGCTTCACCGCCTTGACGCCACAGCAGGCGGACGTGTAAACGAACACCGGCTCCTGCGCCCTTGGCTTCGGCAGGTTAACTTTCTTTTTCGGTCCCTTGTTCCGCTGCTCTCTCGACATCTTTTCTCCTACTCTCGATGGTCTTCAATACTTCAACTCTTATAGTATCAATCATGTCGGGTCTTGTCAAGAGTAAATTTTTGCGCCATTTTTCACCCTTGAAGACATACCATGCCCCCGATTCGACAACGCCCATATCTGCCGCATAATCAACGACATCCAAGGATTTGTCCCACCCAGTTGCATACATAAGACTGATATCTGTGCTCGCATATGGAGCCCCGCCACATTTATTCTTGACTGCTTCCAGATGACAGCGTTGTCCTACGCGCACACCATCAGCTTCAACAATGCCGCCGTCACTCTTTGAAAGTTGTCGAATCTTGATGCGCAAGCTCGCGTAGAATTTCAGAGCCCGGCCACCTGATGTCGTTTCAGGATTGCCAAACATCACGCCAATTTTTTCCCTGACCTGATTGATGAACGCGACAGTTACCCCATTCTTGTTACAGATACCAGTCAACTTTCGCATGGCTTGTGACATCAAACGCGCCTGAGTACCCATCGAGGCATCGCCCATATCACCATCTAATTCAGACCTTGGAACGAGCGCACTTACAGAATCAATTATGATTACATCTACGGCTCGTGACTTAACTAATGACTCAGCGACTTCAAGCGCCTGCTCACCATAATCGGGCTGGCTGATAAGCAACTCGTCTACATTCACCCCGATTCTCGAAGCATAGTTTGGATCAAGCGAATGTTCGGCGTCAATATATGCGGCCACCCCGCCCGCCTTCTGCACTTCGGCAACAAGGTGCAACGCGAATGATGTCTTACCCGACCCCTCTGATCCGAAGATTTCAACGATCCTGCCCTTCGGCACGCCGCCGCACCCAATCAACTCTTCATCGACTGAGAGCAGGTTAGTCGGGTAGCAGGGTAGGCGGGTGCCTACTCGCTTACCCATCTTCTGTAGTAAGATCGTTTTGTACTCGATATTAAGAGACTTCTCCACTGACAGGGCGGCTTTCAGTTTGTCCGCCTTCGACATTGTGGCCAAAGGCAAAATCGGTTCCGCCTTGTCCTTCTTGTCCATTGCTGTCGGATTCTCCTTGCTGATCAACATTCGCTTTTTCCTTTCTGAAACACTCTGTCATTTTCCACCATTCGGCATAAGAAAATAGTCGATTTTTGCCGATGTTGCAACGCTTGCAGCATACAACAAGGTTATTAACTTCATAACCTTGACTTGAGTTAACGCGATCAAGATTGTATCGATTACCACCCGCGGCATGCGCCCGGTCATGTTTGCACCAAACAATATCTGAATAGCAATAGTGACAGGTCTTTTGCTTTGTATAGCATATAAATTCCTCATATGTGATATCGACAGGGGTATTAGAGCGGCGAGCGACATCCAGCATGGGGTTGTAAACTGATTCGTAAGGTCTTTTCATAAAGCGTTTGCTAGCCTGTTCTTTTTGCATACATCCACAACTGTTGACGTTGCCGCTGAGAAGGGTATTGCCAGATCGTAAACCGGTATACCCACAAGAACACCTTACTTTCCAAAGTATATGGCGGTGTTTATCCCTGAATGGAGTTAGTGCCATCACTCTCAGTCTGCCGAATCTCTTGTGAAGCAGATTCCGAAATTTGTAAGGCATTTTTCTCCTGCTCTTTCAACGCTATAACAGTGGCCATAAAACGCCCATACATCTTAGCAAATTGTCGGCCCCTTAATCGTATAACAAATTCCTTACCATGTTCCCGCCAAGCTTCATCTACTGTCGAGACAAGCTGCGGATGGAAATTCAAAAATTGCCACCAACAATTCTCGCAGTTGCGATGTCGCGGCTCATTGATCACGTCCATCTTGTGACCGCAAGCTTCGAGCGGTATGTGCCGGACAGTGAAATACTGGCCCCTTAACTTGCGGAGCCCCGCGGGTGAAAGGTCCGGTGGCTCTTGTCGAACTTCCGCGGCGGGCTCGCCGGGCGTGGGTTCGGTCGGAATGATGGAAACATCCCCTTCGTCGCATCGTGAAACTGCTTCTTCTTTAATATCCATGTTGATTCCTCCATCCAAATCGGTTTTGTAACTTTGCGGTCAATTCGTGCGGCGATTAGGCCGTACTTCTGCAACAGGCCGAATCGGAAATCTTTCGACAATTCATCCTCGCCAACTTCTTCGGCCATTTGGCGTCGAATGTTGCCCTCAAGGCCACGCACTTTACGCGCGACCTTAGGTTCAAAATTCCGTTCTCGCCTCTTCGGTTTCTGGATTGGCGTGCAAACTTTGCAGTCCGCCATCTTGCCCTTATGTAGCCTTTGTGATTGGTACATTTTGCCTCTCTTGTTCCTGTTAGATTTACCAAAATAGTCTGAATGCCCCGCGTCTCGCCAACCGGAGCATCTCTTTGTCAAATGGCCCATCCCACTCTGTACAGTCTACATTCGGCCCTAACTTTAAATGGGCCATCTCATGTAACATGCTCATACCAACTTGTTTTTGTAGGTGACGACCTTTGAGCCTGCGATCAATTTGCAAAACAAAAGGTTTATAGTATGTTTTGCATATGGTTTTATTACCCCGTTTTGTTAGATGCGCAAGAGCTTTCCATCGCACTCGGGCGATAATGGTGCCGGGCAGATCAAACCATTGTATATGCATTCGTCGGGGTAATTTACTACTGAAAAACTCTCTGTTTAAATCACGATATAACTCGGCCAACATTTTTATTGACCCTGCCCGATGTTGCTTTTTAGTTGTCATGATGTGCCTTCCTTATTGAATGGAAATAGTCACTGCCGATCTTCTTCCGCCAGAGCATTTCGCCTATACGTTGTTCGAAACTATGCCGTAGTCCGCCCAGCATCTTGTCCTCAAACACACCCTGCTCAATGGCGGAGTCGCTCGCTGATACCGTGTATGTCGCGTAGAATCTGATCAACCACTTCTTCGGCACGATCAGCTTGACAACATTGTCTACATCCACCCTAAAATCCAGTGCTGTCGGTTTGGCAGGATCACGTGCTGCACCCTTTGCTGCAGACATGTCCCGCGCAGAGAGAGCAGTTGTCACGGAGAGGGCGCGGTATAATTCGAAGGCTTGATCAAAGGCTTTTTTATTTCTTGCGTAATTTCGCGGCTTTTTCTTTTGTTGCACTGATCCCCCTCTCTAGGGACTTCATACCCCATTTGATCACGTATGCTAGGACTTTGGCGGGATCAATGCCGACCTTGCGGCAATACTCCATCCCACCCACAGCCCAGCGATTACATAGATAGCACAAGATATCGCGGTTGCACTTACCACAATACTCGCGCTGCTTCTTCCGTCCCGGCGGGCAACACGCATGGTCATGATCCTGATGTGCCATGAACTCATCGAAAGATCGCCCGCAGATAGCGCACTTGTTTCCCTGTGCAGCCTTCTTCGTTTCGAACTCTGCTAAAGATATCTTGTAGATCACTTGCAGGCGTCTGTCTTTTGCTCGTTCGGCGGATGTCATTCAAGCCCTTCTAAGAATATCTTAGATCGTGCTTGTAACATATCTGTTAGCTTATCGGCTACCATTTCAGCCGCGGGGTCTTTAATTGATAACAGATATCCTAATGAGTGAAACATGTGTATCATGGCACAGTCATATTTGTAGAGATGCCATATTCGTTTTATAGTATTCAATTGATCCATCCTTCTTGTAGGTCGCGGAATCCGTCACTGCTCTTGAACGTAATCCCATCTACGATTAACGTGAATTCATCCGCGAGAAAGGCAGTATGAGCATCGAACTGCATAAGCCCGCAACAAAAGTTGTCGTCTGAGACTACGTAAACCCGATAATGTTTAGTCATTGATCCCCCTCACGTGTTCAATCGGTTCGTCGCCAGTGGCGGGTTTCGCCCACACTCGCGTCTTGTTCTTCTCCAGCTTCGCGAATGCTGTATCGAGTAAACTGTCCAACGTCATGCCTGCTCGCCGGGCGGCGTCAAACGTCAAGAAGAGACAGTCCGCGATCTCTTCCTGCAATTCCGCATGACACTCTCCAACCTCAGATTGCGCCTCTCTCGCCTCTTTCTCAAGATGCTTTAGTGCGCCCAGCGGCCCGCGCTCTTGATCTGTGCCGAAAGTCCGTTGTGACCATTCGGAGTGCTCATTCCAGAACCTCTGTGTTCTGCTGACTCTGATGTCTTCCCACTTCATTGTTAGCGCCATTTCGTTTCCTCCAATTCCTTTTTAACCCTCCACAATGCAAGCCGTAGCATGTCATCTGCCTGTTGGATTGCATGTTCCCGATAGCCGCCATTGTCCCACTCATTTATGGCATGACCCTTCCCAACATGGATGACAGCATTGGAAAGAAAATTGATTACTCCCCGTAACAACAGATTCTTCTTCATTTTGCCGCCTTTTTGCGAGTCTCTCGCCTATGATCCGTGATGCCTGCCCCTGCGGGAAAAATTCACTGTCCCATTCTGTACGTCTATCTTCAACCTGCCCGCATGAACATCATCATGACATTTCAAACAGAGCGTCACGAGATTGTCCAGATCGTCACTGCCCCCTGCTGACTGAAAGACTATATGGTGCGGGGTGAGGGACCATGAACTATTGCAGCATCGACAATGCCAATTGTCCCGCCGGTACATCGTGGCTTTGTTGCATTCGTAGATATACTGCTCTCGGAGCGTCCGTTTCATTATGTGATCCAATATTTGAACTGCCCGGCCTCAACATCAATGACGACACAGTCCATATTATTAAGCTGACCAGATGCCATCGCTCGCGCGACAGGCAAAGTGATCCGCTTCTCAATCGTGCGTTTCAAGAACCGTGCGCCGAATTTCTTGTCAAATCCCTCTTTTAAAACTGCGTTCTTCGCAGCGGGGCTCGGCTCAACCATCACATGTATCTTTGCACTGGATGTGATTTGGGATCGCAGCGCAGTCATCTCTAGTTCATAAATCTCCTCGATATTTTCCTGAGTAAGCGAATTGAACATCACGAAACTATCGATTCGATTGATGAATTCTGGTTGAAATTTTTTACGTGCCGCGGACATCGCGGTGTCTTTCAATTCTTCTGTTGTCGCGCCAAGACCGGTGGCAAACCCTAAGGCATCATCACCGAGTTTTGCGGCCATTTCTTTCGAGCCAATGTTAGAAGTCATAACAATAATTGCTTTGGACAGGTCTACGATTTCGCAAGTGCCAAGGGTGAGTGTGCCTTTGTCCAATATACCAAGTAGAAGATTCCAGAGACCGTCACTAGCTTTCTCGATCTCGTCGAACAAGATGACCACGAATGGCAATTCGAATATAATCATCTTCTCTATTTTTTCTTTGGTGATGAGCGGACTGGTCTCACGATGTCCCAGATAGCCGGGGGGAGAGCCGATCAATTTGGCGATTTCATGTGAATGCTGGAATTCGCCACAGTCGATCTTAAACATTTTGTTAGGATCGCCAAATAGACCCTCAGCAAACGCCTCGACAGTGGATGTCTTGCCGGTGCCGGTTGGGCCTAAGAAGAGCAGGTTAGCAATGGGGCGGCGGCGGTCATAGAAACCGCTCAAGAACTTTTCTAGTACAACAGTAAGCGCAGTTGTGGCCTCGCTCTGCCCAATTATGCGATTCGCGAACTTGGCTTGTAATGCCTTTGCTTGTTCACTGAGTGCTTCTATGTCGATCTTGCGCGGCATTCATATGACCCCGAAGTGAATTTGGGGCGGTATCCGCCGCCCCTCGGGTTAGGCAACACGAACTAGAAAATTATTCTGACGCCAAAGGTCACGCCGGGATACGCTGGATTGACCAACACATATCCGTCTGCGCCTTCGTCGATGTAAACCTCTTGCCACGGATAGCCAAGCCACATTGCTGTGCAAGGGTATTCGAGACCGAAGTATACGTCACCGAATTCAAACGTAGACCCTAACAGGCACGGATTGCCGTACCAGTAAAAGCCGGGTCCGCCGAAGAAGAACGGATGATAGACGCCAAAGTTACGGACAAAGAACTTGTGGTCAAACCTGTTGCCGTTCCAATGACGAGCAGCATTGCGCTTGCCTTTCTCAAAACGTTTGTCAGCCCGCTGGCGATCCTTCGCGGCGTTCTTATCTCGCTTGGCTTGATCACGGCTCTTGTTACGTTCTTCACGCTGCGCATTACGCTCAGTGTTGCGTCGGTCACGGTCTACGTTGTGGTTAGAACGCTCCACTGGACGTACAGGGCGAACTGGACGCTCCGAATGTGTAGGGCGCACAGGCCGAGGCTGGGGCGCGGGACGTACATTCCGCGGGGCCGGTGTTGGACGGGAAATAGACGGACGTGTCGGCTGCGGCCTCGGGGCTAGTGGACGATACGTTGGTGGTGTGGCGAAAGCCATAACAGACAAGACGAGTGTACCAAACAATAACTTCAACTTCATTGTTCCTCCTCAGGGTTGTTTTCTGCTTCACCCAACAATGGCGCACTGCCATCTGCTGGATAGAAGTTACCATCTTTCCATTCGCCCGGTATGCTGATACCCCCGACAACTGCCCCGGTGATTTCGCCTTCAATTGTCTTCGTCTCAGGCGCACCTGAGAGGTAGTCGGCGCATATCAATTCGATAGCTCGGCCATCACTGGCGTCCACATGTTTACCGTCCTCATCTTGCCCGACAGTGCCGATGTTCAACTTCATCAGTTCAATAGCCTGCCGCACGATTTCACGAGCGGCCTTTGTGATCCCGATGTTGAGCCACACGATTGCATCATCGCCGGTCTTACCGCGGAGTTTCTCAACGACCTGCTGGACCTCCTCCAAGGACAAGTCTTTGGCCTTCTCGACTAGACCCTTGACGCACTCGGCCATGGTCAAGTCACCATACATGACAGCCTTACCATCTTTGTCGAACAGGTCAATCTTGGAGATGAGTCGAAGTTTGGCGGTCCCAACTGGTTCGTACACTGACCTCGGTATACCCGCGCCTTCCGCGGTCTCCGCAATTTTAGAAAGATAATAGAGTTTAGTAATCCTGAGATCGAGGCTTTTGCCGTAACTGCTAAATGTATCGAAGCCGAGTTTCAAGTAATACTTGTTCTT
>Ga0181539_1003513_pt1 | contig 14260 bp, 13 predicted proteins | sample PEATcosm2014_Bin_46_FD_119767 | JGI IMG/M metagenome (GOLD analysis project Ga0181539, IMG submission 119767) | Peatland microbial communities from MTU Mesocosm Facility, Houghton, MI, USA - PEATcosm2014_Bin23_60_metaG | ecosystem: Environmental > Terrestrial > Soil > Wetlands > Peat | place... | reverse complement strand
TCGGCATCACCGAGCGCAGTGCCTTCGGCATCCTCAACGACCTGGTCACAGCCGGTTACGTGACCAAGGAGAAGGATGGCCGTCGCAATCGCTACCGGATTCAGCTTCACGTGCCGTTGCGAAAAGACACCGACCGACACCAGACGATCGGCGAGTTGCTGGCGGTGCTCGTCGACAACAAAGCTCGTGCGGATCTTCAACAGGGCGTCGCCGTCACTGCTTGATCGGGAGGGAGACCAAGGAAGTGCGCCAACCTCCTTCGGTCACGAGGACAGCACCATTTTACGGAAGAGAGGTTCCCTGTGATGCCTGCCAGATCGCAGCAGTCTCGACGCATCTCCTCGTTGCTCGGTCAACGCAGGGTCTCGGACGTAGTCATGGTCGTGTCCATGTCCGTTGCCCTGTTGTTTGGCCTTGTCGGTTTCGCCGTTCACGCGCTTTGGCTTGCCACCGTCATCGTGCTCGCCGTCGGGCTCGGCTACGTCGTCGCCAACGCCCGTCAGGATCGCAGAGAGGCCATTGACCGGCGTCGGGAGCACGACGAACGGACCGAGCGACTCGGACAGTGGCCCTTCGGTTGTCGGGATCTGGACGTCTCGCCGCTCGGATTGGACGGTCCAGATCGGCGCCGAACTCACGTCCTGGCCGGAGCTTGCGTGCCGATCAGGATGTTCGGTCGCCTTGGTCCTTCAGGTCGGCTTGCCATGGGGCCGGGCTGTCGCGGAAGCGCTACAACGACGAGGCGACAACCCCTTAACCGCCTTCCGGGATTAGATCCTGAAGGAAGTCACCCGGAACAGAATGTCGCCACCGAACGCCGTCGCGTCGTGAGCCGGTAGCCATCCAGATCCAGACGGATATTTCAGGTCAAGCTAGGATCACCGCTGCCGATTGCTCCCTTGCCACCTTCGAGCACTGCACCTGCCCGGTGGTTGCAGGTGGCACATCTGACATGTTGGAGGACCCGGAGCGTAGCGGAGGGCCCTTGACGCTGACGGGGGCCTCTTTGCCGGAGGCGGCCATCATGGGGCACCGGCCCGCAGCTTGCTGCAGGCCCTTGAGTGCGTCTGCCTTCTTGGGCGAGCAGGTGCTCATCTCTTTATTGCCTCCTCGAAGGAGGATCAGGTCTGGTGGGAGACCCCGGCTGGTCCATCTCCCTCAAGGGTCGTCAGGCGACCAGTGCTACAGCGTGGGACCTTGCCGGGGCGAACGGTTTGCCGTTGACGAGCATGTACCAGATGGCCTCACCCAGTTTGCGGGCTACCTCGATGCGTGCCACTTTCGGCCCGCGCTGGCGACCGAGGCGGGCCTTGGTTCTCTCGCAGTGCTCGCGGTAGGCACGATGGTGGGCGGCGTGCATGGTGGCCTCGATAAGTGCCCATCTCAGATACTTCGGGCCGTTCTTCATGAGCGGTCCACGCCAGTCCATGGCACCGGACTGGCGCACCGAGGGGCAGAGACCGGTGTAACCACAGAGCTTCTTCGGCGAGGCGAAACGGCTGATGTCGCCGATCTCAGAGGCGATCGTGAACCCGAGGACCCAGCTGATGCCGGGGGTGGTCTGGAGCAGGGAAACGTAGGGATGATCCGCACCGAGACGGCGGAGCTCTTTCTCGCAGGCGTCGATCTCGAGGTCAAGATCGTCGATCATCGAGAGGGCCACTTCGATGTTCCTCGTCCAAGGATCGGGAAGCTGCAATCGACCGAGCAACTCGCGACCTTGCTTCGCGAACAGGTCGGAAACCGGGCACGGCTTGCCAAAGGCGAGCAGGCTCGCATGGATACGGTTCTTCAGCATCGTCCGGTGGCGAACCAAGTGGAGGCGGAACCGGGCTCGCTCCCGTTCGCCGCGCGCTGCTGGATCTGGCAGCCAGATCGCCAAGACGAGGTCTCGCCGGGACAGCTCTGCCGGGACCCAGGCATCGATACGGTCGGTCTTGCAGGCGAGCGGCGCCAGGCCCTTCACTTTCTGGGCGTCGGCGATCTCGACTTGCCAGCCGAGCAACTCCAAGGTGTCATGGACAAAGCGGGCGCCGTTCATCGACTCGATGGCTGCGTTCACCGGTCCGCCCAGGACGCCGATCTCTTGCACGAGGTGACGGAGCCCGTCGGCGTCGGGCGGAGCTGTGGTCACCGCGAGTTTCTTCCCGAGTTCGTCAAGGACGCAGACATCAAGGCGCTTCCTGCTGAGATCAAGTCCAAGGTGCAACATGGTTGTGGGGCCTCCTTCGGCGTGGTTCCGGAGAGAGCCCACGTTCTCACCGGGGGAGGCTCCTCTTCATGGCATTCCCTCAGCGCCCGCACGAGCTGGGCGAGGATAGCGAGGGCCCGCTCACGGCTGAGCCCGCTCGGAGCCTGCGCGGGGAGCATCGCGATCGACCGGCGCAGGATCTCGGCTTCCTCGGGGGACAGGTCCTTCACACGCCAACGGTATCGAACGTATGTTCGTCACGCTCGGCCGATCCGACGACTTGTCGAGCCTTTTGGGTCCGCCTCCCCTTAGGGAACTCGTCCTGTGATCGCGCAGTCCGAGCGCAACTCAGGACAAGGCGGCACGTGAGTCAGAAGCGCCCCAGGCGACCGGCACGCTCGAGTCTCTCTTGGCCTTGTGGCAGGCGACGAGGTGGCCCGCCCCGAACTCGACGAGCTCGGGGCGCGCGGTCCGGCAAACCTCCTCGGCAAGCGGGCAACGCGGGCGATACGAGCAGCCGGAGGTGGCGATGGCTGTCCCGGGAGGAGGCACTGCCTCACCGTCTGCCCGCAGGCGGCGCTTGGCTTCGCGGGCGGGATCGGGGACCGGCACGGCCTCGGCGAGAGCCCGCGTGTAGGGATGGAGGGCCGCTCCGAGTACCTCGCCGTAGGGACCCGACTCGACGACGAGGCCGAGGTACATCACGTCGATCGTGTCCGCCAGGTGCCGCACGGTGGCAAGGTCGTGGCTGATGAAGACATAGGAGAGGGACAGCTCGTCCTGCAGCCTGACCAGCAGGTTGATCACCTCGGCGCGCACCGAGACGTCGAGCGCCGAGGTGGGCTCGTCGAGCACGAGCGCCCTTGGCTCGACAGCCAACGCCCTGGCGATGGCCACGCGCTGGGCCTGCCCACCGGAGAGCTCATGGGGATAGCAGTCGGCGAAACGGCGCCCGAGCGCCACCATGGCGAGCAGGTCCCCGACGCGGGACTCGCGCTGTCGCCCTCGTGCGGCGAGACCGTGCACTGCCAGCACCTCGCCGATGGCGGTCGAGACGGTCAGACGCGGATCGAGCGAGGAGTAGGGGTCCTGGAAGACGAGTTGGATGCTGCGGGCGAGCTCGCGATGGCCGCCCGGCGCGATCGCCTCGCCGAACAGCTCGATGCTCCCCGAGGTCGGCCGCTCCAGCCCGACGAGGAGGCGGGCGAGCGTCGACTTGCCACACCCGCTCTCGCCGACGATCCCGAGCGTCCGGCCCGACTCGAGCTCGACGGAGACACCCTGCAGCGCCTCGACTCCGGGCCCGCGTCGCACGTGGTACACCTTCACGAGATCAACGGTGCGCAGCGCTAGCACCATTCGCGCGGCTCCCTCCAGCATGCGGCGAAGCTGCCGTCCCCACGTTCCAGCAGCGGGGGCTCCTCCTGCGCGCAGCGCTCGAAGGCGAAGGGGCAGCGCGGTCGGAACGGGCAGCCCGGTGGCAGGAGCGTCGGGTCCGGCGGAGAACCACCGATCTGGGTGAGCTGCGCGCGGTGGCCCACTTCCGGCCCGGGCAGCGAGCCGAGGAGCGCCTGGGAATAAGGATGTGTCGGTCGCACGAACAGCCGCAGCGTCGGTGCGTTCTCGACGACCCGACCCGCGTACATGACACAGACCCGGTCGACGAGGCGGGCGATCACGCCGAGATCGTGGGAGACCCAGACCACCGACATACCGGTCCGCGACTGCAAGGAGTCGACGAGGTCGAGGATCTGCTGCTGGATGGTGACGTCGAGGGCGGTCGTCGGCTCGTCGGCCACGAGCAGACGTGGAGAGGTGGCGATCGCCATCGCGATCATGACCCGCTGGACCATCCCGCCGGAGAGCTCGTGGGGGAACGCCGCCTCGACCCGTTCGGGATCGACGAAGCCCACCTGGCCGAGCACCTCGCGAGTGCGTTCCCGTGCTGCCGCCTTGCTCGCGCCATGGCCCCGAAGAGTTTCGACAATCTGGGTGCGCACTCTGAGGAGGGGGTTCAACGAGGTCATCGGGTCCTGGTAGACCATCGCCACTCCGGCGCCCCGAACCGATTCCATCTCCCGCTCGCCGAGATCGGTGAGGTTCCGGTCCTCGAAGCGGATCTGCCCTTCGAGCACCTCGAGAGGCCTCGGGAGGAGCCGGAGCACCGACAGCATCGTGAGCGTCTTGCCCGACCCGCTCTCTCCGACCACGCCGACCTTCTCGCCTGGGAGGACGTCGAGGTCGACGCCCCGCACGATCTCGCGAACCTCACGACGGCGGTGGGAGCCGACGTGCACGTCGCGCAACGAGAGCAGGGGCGCCGCCGCCGTCTCCGCCGCCTCCTTCGTCACCGTCCCCGCCATTGCCTCCGCCATCGTGCTCAGCCCTCCGTCTCGGAAGAGCCAGCCCTGTGCACGACAAGGCGAGAGGGCGCCTTGACCCCGGTGCGAACCTCGAGCGGCCGCTCGCCTGGCGTGAGGGACCCGAGGATGCTCGCGTGCCGGGCGCCGGTGCACGAGGGGACAGAAGCCGGCAGCCCGGAGCCGGTCAGGTAGCCGATCAGCGCGAAGGCGAGTGCCTCCTTTGACGCCTCGGGCACGCCGAAGTCCTCCAGCGGACGGAAGGCCACGCCCTCGAGGCGGTCCCGCAGGTTCGACATGAGCGTCGGATTGCGAGTGCCCCCGCCGGCGGCCACGACCTCGGTGACGCCGCATCGGGTGAGGGCATCGGCCACGGTCTCGACGCTGAGTGCTGTCAGCGTGGCGACGAGATCATCGAGGCCGAGCTCACGCCCGGCGAGAGTTGCGAGGACGTAGTCAAGGTTGAAAAGCTCCTTGCCCGTGGACTTCGGTGCCGGCAAGGAGTAGTAGGGCTCCTCCAGCATCGCCGAGAGCAGCGCCTTGTCGACCCTCCCCCGTGCCCCACGGCGACCGTCCTCGTCGAAGCGCTCGCGACCGCCGCTCGCCGAGCTGATGACGGCGTCGAGGAGAGCGTTCGCCGGCCCGATGTCGCAGGCGACCGGCTCGCGTCCCTCGGCGAGCACGGTCACATTGGAGATGCCTCCGAGGTTCAAGGCGCCGCGCACGGTACCGGCCGGCGGAGCGAGCAGGAGGACGTCGAGCACGCTCGCGAGCGGGGCCCCATGCCCGCCGGCGGCGATGTCGCGGCTGCGCACGTCACTTACGACGCTCGCTCCCGTGCTCTCGGCGATCCAGGCGGGCTGGCCGAGCTGGAGCGTGCCGAGCGCCCGGTCGCCCGAGACCCAGTGGAAGACGGTCTGGCCGTGCGAGCACACGAGCAGCACGGGCTCGCCGCCGATCTCCTGGGCGAGGTCGCGGGCGACTTGGCCGAAGAACTGCCCGATGGCGACGTCCAGCTGGCAGACCTCACCGATGTGAGTGGGCGCGGGCGGCAAGACGGCGGCGACGCGCTCGCGAAGATCATCGGGATAAGGCACGGAACGGTGGGCGACGAGGTCGCAAGAGAGCGTGTCGCCCTCCGGTGCGAAATCCGCCAGCACCGCCTCGACGGCGTCGAAGGAGGTCCCCGAGATCATCCCGATCACTCGCATCGACGGCTCCAGGTGTCGCGGGCACGGCTCGCACGGCTCACAGCTCTCACCGCTTCCTCGTGCGGGGGTCGATGGCGTCGCGGAGCCCGTCTCCGAGGAGATTAAAGCCGATGACGGCGATGACGATCGCCACGGAGGGGAAGGCGAGTGTCCACCAGTCGATCCCCGCCAGGCCGGAGCTGGCGGACTGGTTGATCATCTCCCCGAGGGAGGCCGTCGGAGGAGGGGGACCGAGCCCGAGGAAGCTGAGGCTCGCCTCGGCGAGGATCGACCAGGCGAGGGCGAGGCTCACCTGCACGGCCAGGATCCCTGCCACATTCGGGAGGATGTGCCGGAACAGGAGCCTGCGACGGGAGAACCCGAGCACTCTTCCCGCCATCACGTAGCCCGACTCCCGCAGCGTCAGCACCGGTCCCCGCACCACCCGCACGAAGATCGGGATGTATCCGACGCCGATGGCGATGGCGCTGTTCAGCCAGCCGGCACCGAGGGCGGCGACGACGATGAGGGCGAGGAGGATGGCCGGGATGGCGAACAGCATGTCCGTTACCCGCATTATCACAGCCGAGGTCCACCGGCCGAGGAAGCCGGCGATGACACCGGCGATCGTCCCGATCACGCCCGCGATGAGAACGGCCAGGCAGGCGATCTCGAGGGAGACGCCGATCCCGTCGAGGGACAGCGACATGATGTCACGACCGAACTGGTCCGTCCCGAAGGGATGGCTCCACGACGGGGCCGCCAGCAGGGCGGCGGGGTTCTGGGCCAGGGGGTTGTAAGGCGTGCCACCGAAGGCCGCGGCGATGGCAGCGGCCACGACGACGCCCACGAGCACGAGTCCGGCACGGCCGTTCGGGCTGCGCCATAGTGACCGCAAGAGGCCCTGGTGGCCGGCTGTGGGCTCTCCGGCATCGAGAGCGCCGGGCGCGAGCGCTGGAGCTGCGAGGGCTGTCACGTCGATCGGTTCCGGATCCGTGGGTCGATCACGGCGTAGAGGACGTCGACGACCATGTTCACGACGACGAAGCCGGTGGCAAAGATCATGGTGACGCTCTGGACGACGGGGAAGTCACGGTTGTTGATCGACTCCACCAACAGACGCCCGAGCCCGGGCAGAACGAAGATCTGCTCCACGATCACCGTTCCCCCTAACAGGTAGCCGAGCTGGATGCCCGACATCGTCAGCACCGGGATGAAGGCGTTGAGGAATATGTGCTTCCAGGTCACGCTGTGGCGGGAAAGACCCTTGCCTCGGGCCGTACGCACGTAGTTCTGCCCCGTCACCTCGAGCACGGAGGCACGGGCGGTGCGCATTATCGCCGCCCCGATGCCGAGGCACAACGTGAGGGCGGGAAAGAAGATCTGTTGGGAATTCAGCCAAGGATTGCTCGTGAGCGTGGCGAAGGGCTCAGAGGAGGGGAAGTAGTGGAACACCGCCGCCGACAACGTCACGATTCCCGTGCCGATGATGAAGCTCGGGACGCCGAGGCCGATCACAGAAAGGCTCTGGCCTGAGACGTCGACAGCACGCCCCGGTCGCAGGGCCCCGAAGACGCCGAAGAGAACGCCGATCAGGAGCCCGAGCAGCATCGCCACGACGGCGAGCTCGAAGGTCACCGGCATGGCGGCTCCTACGAGCGAGGCGACCGAGGTGCGGGACTCGAGCGAGACGCCGAGGTTGCCGGTGAGTATCGCATGGAGCCACGAGAAGTACTGCTGAACGACCGGATCGCCGATGCCGTAGTAGTGGTCGAGGGCGACGATCTGGGCGTGGCTCAACAGGCCCGCGCTCACGCCGAGGGAGCTGGTGAGAGCGTTTCCCGGCAAGAGGCGCAGAACAAGAAAGACGATGACCGACACGCCGAAGAGCGTGAGCAGCATCGAGGCCAGACGTCGGGCGACGCCGAGGAGCAAGTCCCGGGCCCCATGGCCAGAGGTGACGCGAGGACCCGCCGGTGCTAACGCACCGGCGGGTCCATCGTCAGTGAAGACTGCCGTGCTCAGGAAACGCTCGTCCCCGACAAGGTGTGCAGCGAATCGCTCAGCGACGGCAGGAAACTGAACCCGTTGACTTGATGGCCGAGCACCGCGTAGTCGTAGCTCGTGAACAACCAGACCCAGACTGCGTTCGAGGTGAGGTTGGTGGAGAGGGCGCTGTAGTACTTCCCGCGCAGGGCGGGCGAAGAGGCCTCGTCACCGTCGACAAGAAGCGTCTGCAGTGATTTCGAGCTGTAGCCGGCGGGCACCCCGAGGTCGGCCCCGGGACCGAAGTACCGGCCGTACATGGTGTAGGGGTCCGGGTTGGAACTGTTCCAGGCGAAGCACGCCTGGAAGTCGCCCTTCAGCCAGTCCTGGATGTACTCGTCTCCCGCCAGGTTCGAGATCTTCATGGTGATCCCGGCGCTGGCGAGCTCCGACTGGGCCGCGGTGGCCTGGGCAGCGCTCGTGGCGTCGAGATCGTCCGAGGTTATGGCGGTGAAGGTGAAGCCACCCGGGTCGCCCGCAGCCTTGAGGTATTTCTTGGCGGCAGCCACGTTGGTGACGGGACAGATCGCCGAGACGGGCTTGGAAGCGAAAGGCCCGATCGGCACCGGCCCCACGACCTGGCCCTGTCCGAAGACAGCGTCGTCGACGATCTGGTAGCGGTTGATGGCGCACTCGAGCGCCCGCCGGTTGTTCACGTTCGCGAGCGGCCCCGTCTTGTCCTGCAGCATGAGGGCCCTGTACGACAGGTCGAGGACCTTTTGCACCGTGTAGCTGCTGAGGGTCTTCGCGATCTCAGGGTTGGTGAGCAGGCCGAGCTGGACGGTGTTGGCCTGGATCGCCGCCGAGATCGACTGCTCGGTGGGGATCGACTCGATCCGCACCGACGCCAGCTTCACCTTGCCGCCCCAGTAGTTCGGGTTCGCCGTAAGGACCAGGTAGTTGTTCGGGCTCCAGCTCGAGAACTCGAACGGTCCCGTGCCGTCGGGCTTGGTGGCAACGGTGCCGGCCGCGATGGCCTTGGTCGAGAGCATGGAGAGGTTCACCGACGTCAGCCCTGCCAGGATCGAGGAGTCCGCGTGGCTGAGGACGAGCTCAACTGCATAGGGGCCCTTGGCGACGATGGACTTCACGGCGGCCAGGTACGAAGCCGAGGCATCGCCCGTCTTCGGGGCCAGCACCCGGTTCAGCGAGGCGACCACGTTGGCTGAGGTGAACGTGGAGCCGTCGTCGAACCTCACGCCATGGCGAAGCTGGAACGTGATCGCCCGGTTCCCGTTGCTGAACTGCCAGCTCGTGGCCAGGTCCGGCAGGAACTGCAGGCTGGCGCTGTAGCGGACGAGCTGGTCGTAGACGAGCCCGAGCGCCTGAAAGTCGACGAAGTTCGTGACGATGTCAGGGTCGAGCTTTTGCACCCCCGATGTGCTCGCGACGACGAATGTGCTCGACGACGCCGCCGGGCGAGCCTGTGCACGCGGTGCTGCCCCGACTGACGAGCAAAGTGCTCCCACCAGTGCGACGCTCGCTCCGAGGACAATGACACCGCGGAGTAGATTTCTGTGCCTCACTTCCCACCTCCAAGTCGTTAGTGGGGCGAAAATAGCACGTTGCGGTTATGTTAAGTGGTCGATCTAACTATGTCCGCACAGAGAAGGGCGGGGCCTTGAGCCAGGCAGAGGTGCCGCTGGAGGGGCTCGGGCCGCCAACAAAGCCCGGGCTCGATGTCGAGCTCCGAGTCGGCCGGCCGGACGACGCGCCGCGGCTGGCGGCGGTCTTCGTCTCGGCGTGGAGGGGCGCCTACTCAGGGGTTGTCTCGGAGGAGACCTTGAAGCGCCTCGACGAGGACGAGATCGCGGCCTGGCTCGAGACACTCGTCGGCTCGAGCGACTCGACCACCTTGGTGGCCGAGACCGATGAGCGTGACCTGCTCGGCTTCTGCCGATTCGGCCCCGACCCCGACGACTCGAGGTTCGGTCACATCTTCTCGCTCTATGTCTCCGCGCCTAGCTCGGGTCGAGGGATCGGGCACCGCCTGCTCGCGGGTGCACTCGAGGATCTCAGCCGGCGCGGCCTCGATCCCGTCACCTTGTGGGTCTTCGAGGAGAACACGCCCGCCCGGCGCTTCTACGCGACTTTCGGCTTCTGCCCGGACGGAGCCCGGCGCGTCGAGCCCGAGTACGACGCCGAGGAGATACGTCTCCGCCGGGAGGCGAAGTCCACCGCATGACCGCGGCCAACGCCCCCGAGCCGGTCCAGGTCAGCGCCGAACGAGGGCGCTACGACCTCGTCGCGCTCAGGGCGTTGCTCGGGGACCTCGTCTCCAGCTCTTTCCCCTCCGGGCTCTCCCTCGCCGTCGTCGACGGCGAGGGGGCGCTCTTTTGCGCGTACGGCGGGAAAGCCTGCCGTGCAGGGACCGTCGTGCCGATCACGGCGTCGACCTCTTACGATCTCGCCTCGCTGACAAAGGTCGTCTGCAGCCTGACCCTGACGCTCGTGTTCGCCGAGCGGCAGATGCTGTCGCTCGAGGATCCCGTGGCACGCTGGCTGACGGGGTTCCCACGCGCGGACACGACCTTGTGGAACCTGCTCACCCACACCTCGGGCCTCGTCGCCCACCGTCCCTTCTTCGAGCGCCTCCAGGGTCGGCGGGCCATCGAGGCGGCGGTGCTGGAAGAGGCCGCCAGTTCGACGCCGACCGGCGAGGTCCTCTACTCGGACCTCAGTTTCATGATCCTCGGCTGGGTACTCGAGAGCTGTGGAGCCGCGCCACTCGACGACCTGTTCGAGCGAGAGGTGGCGGCACCGCTTGGGATGAGGCGGACCCGCTTCCGGCCCGGCCCGGACGTAGAGACGGCCGCGACCGAGCTCGACGGGGATCAGCGGCTCACCCCGGGACTCGTCTGGGGCGAGGTGCACGACGGGAACGCCTACGCGCTGGGCGGGGTGGCGGGGCACGCGGGGCTTTTCGCGCCCCTCGACGACCTCGTCTCTTTCACCCGGTACCTGCTCGTTCCCGACGGCCGGGTGCTCACAGCTGGGATGCTTGAGGCGATGGCCACGAGGCAAGCCGGGCAGCTCCCCGATGTCCGCGGTCTCGGGTGGCGGCTCGCACCGGAGGGCTGGGGCAAATGGCCCGAAGACACCCTGTGGCACACTGGTTTCACGGGCACCTCGCTGCTCGTCTCCCGGTCGCTCGGTCTCGGCGTCGTCCTGCTCACGAACGCAATTCACCCTCGTCGACGCGTCGAAGAGCAGGCCGAGATGCGTGCCGCGGTCCATGGGCAAGTGAGCGAGGCGTTCAGGTGAGCAAGGCCGCCAAGTCCGCCGATCTGGGTGCGCTCGACACCGAGGCCGTGCGACCCGAGTTCGCCGAGCTCGACATCTTGGACGTGCCCGATCTCGTCGCCCTCATGGCCACCGAGTCGACGCGAGCATCGCGGGCCGTCATGGCGGCCGTTCCCGAGATCGCCGAGGTCGTGACTGCGGTCGCCCGGCGCCTGGCCGAGGGTGGGAGGCTGATCTACCTCGGGGCGGGGACCGCCGGTCGGCTCGGTGTGCTCGACGCCGCGGAGGCGGGACCGACCTTCGACGTCCCGAGCGGCTTGGTCCTCGCCGTCCTGGCGGGCGGCAAAGATGCCATCGTCCGACCCCTGGAAGGCGCCGAGGACGACGCCGAGGCCGGCGCAGTCGAGCTCCGGGCGCTCGGATGCTCGCCCCGAGATGCGGTCATCGGCGTCTCCGCGAGCGGCCAGACCCCGTTTGTCACCGGGGCCATCCTCCATGCACGCACCGTCGGAGCCTTGACGGTCGGGATCGTCTGCAACCGGGACAGCGCCATCGCGCGCGCATCGCAGCTCGCTGTCGAGCTCCTTGTCGGAGGCGAGGTGATCGCGGGTTCCACGAGATTGAACGCCGGGACGGCGCAGAAGATCACGCTGAACATCATCTCGACGGGCGTCATGATCCAGCTCGGAAAGACCTACGGGAACCTCATGGTCGACGTCCGGCCCACGAACGACAAGCTTCGCGACCGCGCCACACGGATCGTGGCCGCGGTCGCGAACACCTCACCCGAGCGAGCCAGGCAGGCGCTGGAGGCGAGCGGGTGGCGAACCAAGCCCGCTTGCCTCGTCGCCGCCTCGACCATGGGCCCCGAAGAGGCGGTCGAGCTCCTCGAGGCAAACGGCGGTCGGCTGCGGGCCGCGCTCGATTCGGCCCACCTGCTCGGGCGGGAAACGCCAGCTGCTGCGCCCAACCGGTCGGGGAGACAGCGCCGGCTTGGCGTGGGCGCCTTCCTCCAGCACGGCCGCCTGTTGCCCGGTGACGTCGCGGTCGGGGACGGTTGTGTCATGGCCGTCGGCCTGAGTCCTGCCAGTGACCGGATCGCCGTTCCGGGGCTGGTCGACCTGCAGGTGAACGGCTATGGGGGAATCGACGCCCTTAGCGCGTCGGTGGACGAGCTCGCCATGGCCGGCACGGCTCTCGCCCGTGACGGAGTCCTCGCCTACCAGCCGACGCTCATAAGCAACGAGATCGCCGGCACGAAGCTCGCCGCAGCGAGGATCGCGGAGCTTGCGAAGCGCCAGAGCGCCGGGGCACGCATCCTCGGCATCCACCTCGAAGGGCCCTTCCTTTCCCCGATGCGGGCCGGGACTCACCCGATCGAGCGGCTCGCCAAGGCGGACGTCGATCTGCTGAGCTCACTGCTCGACGCCGGCCCGGTCACGATGGTGACCATCGCCCCGGAGCTGCCAGGGGCGCTGGAGCTCATCAAAGAGTGCCGCCGGCGCGGTGTCGTCGTCTCTTTCGGCCACAGCGATGCCAACGCCGACGAGGCGCGCCGCGGCTTCGAGGGGGGCGGACGGGCCGTCACCCACATCTTCAACGCCATGCGTCCGCTGGCTGCCCGTGAGCCTGGTCTGGCAGGGGCCGCGCTCGCGGACCCACGGGTGACGCTCCAGGTCATCGCCGACGGGGTCCATGTGGCCGACGACATGCTCCGTCTCGTGGCCACCGCCGGGCGTGGGCGTTGGAACCTGGTGAGCGACGCGACGGCGGCCTCGGGCCTCGGCGACGGTGAGTTCCTCCTCGGGGAGGTGCCCGTCGTCGCCGAGGGCGGAGTAGTCCGGCGCGGGGACGGGACGATCGCAGGTTCGGCTGCCAAGCTTCTCGACGGCGTCCGTCATCTTGCCGCCCTCGGCGTGGAGCTCGGCGAAGTCCTCTCAGCCGCGAGCGAGCGCCCGGCCGCGCTCTTGGGGCGCGAGGACCTCGGACAGATCCGCGTGGGGGCGCCGGCCCGCCTTGTCGTGCTCGGGGACGACCTCGTGCTCGAGGACGTGATCCTCGACAGCCGATCGCTGATTTGAGGGTTGAGTGTCCGCCAGGCGAACCGGGAGAGCAGGCAAGCTGCTCGCGGTCACGACGTGGCAACCGAGGCCGGCAACGCGCTGGCTCGGTACCTTCGGCCCGTTTTCCGCACGGGATCATCCATCTCGACATGGCAACCCTCTTGGGGTGAGGAGTCAGCCATGACGCCCGAGGCCGCCTCTCGGCACGCTCCCAGTCACGATCGGCTTCTCGTCGGTCTCATGGCCGGCAACTCCCTCGACGGGATCAGCGCCGCACTTGTAAGCACCCGCGGGGAGGGGACGGATCGGACCTTGACGGTGCCAGCCCACCTCAACTATCCGATCAGTCCCGATATGCGCGCAAGGCTGTTCGGCCTTCTCATCCCCAACAGGTTTCGAGCCGACGAGCTGATGGCCGCCCATACCGACTTCGGTGCCGAGCTCGCCCTGGCGGCAAAGGCGGTCATGGAGCTCGGTTCCGTCACTGCGGAAGACGTGTCGGTTATCGGCGTGCAAGCCGCCAACCTCATCCACGCCATCGCCGGCAGCGAAGGTGAACCGGCCAACGGCCACATGGAAGTCGGCGAGCTGGCCGTCGTCGCCGAGCAGACCGGGTGTCTCGTCGTCGGTGACCTCCGCCCGAGCGACATCGCACTTGGCGGCGAAGGCGCCCCTCTCAGCTCGTTTCTGGACTTCGTCCTCTTCGCGCGTCTCGACGGGCGTTCTCGCGCCATTCAGAATCTCGGCGGCATCGCCAACGTGACCTTCCTCCCACGAGACTGCATGGCCGAGGACGTCGTCTCTTTCGACTGCGGGCCCGCCAACATGGTCATCGATCGGCTCGTTGCGAGGCTGACCGACGGCCGCCAGTTGTTCGACGAGGACGGCCGGCGTGCTGCTCGCGGAGAGGTCAACGCGGACCTGCTCGGGGAGCTCCTCGCTCATCCGTATCTCAAGCGGGACCCGCCGAAGACCTCACGAGGACCCGAGGACTTCGGAGAGGACTTCGTCGACCGACTGGTTCAGCTGGCCGAGGCCCTTTCGCTAAGCCTCGATCCACCGCACGACCACTGACGACGTCGAGAAGCAAGCTCGCCTGGGCTTACATGGCCCAGCGTTCGGCTGGGCGAGCTCGGATGAATACCAGGGGGCGCGTTCGACCAAGGG
>Ga0181539_1003504_pt1 | contig 14305 bp, 5 predicted proteins | sample PEATcosm2014_Bin_46_FD_119767 | JGI IMG/M metagenome (GOLD analysis project Ga0181539, IMG submission 119767) | Peatland microbial communities from MTU Mesocosm Facility, Houghton, MI, USA - PEATcosm2014_Bin23_60_metaG | ecosystem: Environmental > Terrestrial > Soil > Wetlands > Peat | place... | reverse complement strand
TGAGCGGCTGTTCTCGCCGACGATCATCCCCTCGTAGACCTCGTCGCCCGGACTGACGAACATGTCGGCCCGCTCTTGCAGGTTGTCCAGGGCGAAGGCCACCGCCCTGCCGGCCACCATCGAGACCAGCACGCCGCTGGTGCGGCCGGGGATCTCGCCTTCCAGCGGCTTGTAGCAGTCGAAGCGATGGTGCAGGATGGCCGTGCCCTGGGTGGCGTTCAGCAGCCGGGTCCGCAGGCCGATGAGGCCCCGCGCGGGGATCGAGAAGACCAGGTAGTTGTAATTGTCGTGGTGCGTGATCTCCGCGAGCTGGCCGCGCCGGGCGCCGACCAGCTCCATCACCGGGCCCATGCGGTCCGGCGGCACTTCCACCACCAGCGACTCGAAGGGCTCTTCCTTCACCCCATTGCGCTCGTGCAGAATCACCTTCGGCTTGCCCACCGAAAGCTCGTAACCTTCCCGCCGCATGGTCTCGATCAGCACGCCCAGGTGCAAGAGTCCGCGGCCGGAGACGTTGAACGCCTCCCCTTCCGGCTCGACCCGCAAGGCGACGTTCTTCTCCACCTCCCGCAACAGGCGTCCGCGGAGGTGGCGGGAGGTGACGTACTTGCCTTCCCTGCCGGCCAGGGGCGAGTTGTTGATGCTGAAGACCATTTGCAGCGTCGGCTCGTCGACCGTCAGCCGCGGCAGGGCCTGGGGATGTTCGGGATCGCTGATCGTGTCGCCGATGGAGACCATTTCCAGGCCGACCACGGCGGCCACGTCGCCGGCGGTCGCCTCGGGCACGTCGCGGCGTCCCAGCTTGTCGAAGACCATGACCGAAGCCACCTTGCCCATCGTGACGCCTTGGCTCTGCATCAGGGCGACCTGTTGTCCCTGGACGATCCGGCCCGACTGGATCCGCCCTATGGCGATGCGGCCGACGTAGTCGGACCAGTCGAGATTGGTGACCAGCAGTTGCAGCGGCATCTCGGCGTTGATCTCGGGCCCGGGGATCTTCTCCAGCACCATGTCCAAGAGCGGCCGCATGGAGTCGCCCGGCTGGGCCGGGTCGTGCGTGGCGTAGCCCGCCCGGCCGCTGGTGAAGATGTGGGGGAAGTCGCTGAGCTTCTCGTCGGCGCCCAGGTGCAGAAACAGCTCGAAGGTCTCGTTGAGCACTTCATAAGGCCGGGCGTCGGCGCGGTCGATCTTGTTGATCACCACGATCGGCTGCAAACGGCACTCCAGGGCCTTGGCCAGCACGAATCGCGTTTGCGGCAGCGGGCCCTCGGCGGCGTCGACCAGCACCAGCGCGCCGTCGGCCATCCGCAGCACCCGCTCCACCTCGCCGCCGAAATCGGCGTGGCCCGGGGTGTCGATGAGGTTGATCTTCACCCCCTTGTAGGGCAGGGCGATATTCTTGGCCAGGATCGTGATCCCTCGCTCCCGCTCCAGCTCGTTGGAGTCCAGAATACACTCGCCGACGAGCTGCGCAGCCCGGAACTCACCGCTCTGGCGGAGCAGGGCATCGACCAGAGTGGTCTTCCCATGGTCCACGTGAGCGATAATGGCCAGATTACGGATGTTGTTACGTCGCATGGCGATAGGGCGAAGGTCAGATGCCGGCTACAAAGGCGTAAGTATAGCAGAACCGCGGCGGCAGGCTAGGAGACCTGACAAGGCATGAATCTCTGTAGGGTGGGCACCGCCCACCACAACCCGCCTTGTTTCGGTGGGCGATGCCCACCCTACTGATGGTGACTTATGGGTGCCATGCTTGCCAAGCGAGCGGAGCGAGACAGCAAGCATGTTCGCCGGCAAATCATGCCCACGACAAGCGTGGGCATGGCACCCAGCTAGGAGACCTGACAAGGCATGAATCTCTGTAGGGTGGGCACCGCCCACCACAACCCGCCGTGTTTCGGTGGGCGATGCCCACCCTGCTGATGGTGACTTATGGGTGCCATGCTTGCCAAGCGAGCGGAGCGAGACAGCAAGCATGTTCGCCGACAAATCATGCCCACGACAAGCGTGGGCATGGCACCCAGTCTTGCTGAACTAGGTAAGACACGCCGTCATTTCTCACGCACGACACTATCGCCGCTCTTCCGACGGTGTGCGGCGGTGGTCTCGGCATTGCGCCGGGTGAGCTTTCGCTTCCTGTGCTTGTCCGCTTTGGACTTGCTATGTCCCGCCATGGTCGCCTCCGGATGGTCTTCTTGGGGTAGTAATAAGTTGACGAATCTCTCTGATGGGTTTGACGATCAAGTTCGGTAGTTGCGTGATCCCGAATTGTTCATGGGGGGACACTAGCCCGAAGCGCAAGCGAGGGAGGCACAACGTTCTCCCGTTTTCCCTCGCTTGCGCTTCGGGCTAGTGTTCCTCGCACATACCGGCTTTGTTTGTCAAGACCCATCAAGGCCACTTGGCCCCAATCAGTCGAAGTCATTGCGGTCCAGCACCTCACAAGATGCCGTCGAAGACCGCCACGCCGTCGACCACCTTGCAGACGTGGACCGCGTGGCGGCCTGCTTGGGCCGGGCGGCTGCGGGGATAGGCGACCTCGACGGCCTGGCGGACCGCCTCCACGCTGCCGGCCGCCACCAGTGCGCCGCAGGCCCCCTTGTCGCCGCCGCCGAGCATCCGCTCGCCATAGACCCCGGGCACCGTCCGCACGATGTCGCACATCGTCTCCAACTCGGGGCCGGATATCTTGTAATCGTCCCGCAGCCCCTGGCCGTCCTCCCGGAACAACGCGCCCACCGTGGCCACGTCGCCGCTGGTCCAGGCATCCAACATCCGGTAGAACCGCTGCTGGGCGCCGTAGACGTACTTCAAGCGGTCGCAGAGCTGCGGATAACGGCCGCCAAAGCGGTCCATAATCCGGGCGTAGAGGCCCGGGTCGCGGACGTCGGCCAGGCAGGAGATGCCGAACTCTCCGGCGGCCAGCCCGGCCAGTTCCTCGCACTCGCCGCGGCGGATCTTGTAGGTCGACTTCTCCAGCCCCGGCCGCTCCGTGCCCGTGTCCAGGCTCACGATGCGGAAATCCTCCGCGGCCTCGCCCAGCGGGATGTGCGTCACGGAGCGCTTCTGTGGATGATAGTAGGCGCCCATACCCTGCCGGGCGTAGTAGATCATGATCTGGTCGAGCTTGCCGCAGGGCGAGCCGATGTACTGGTTCTCGACCGCTTGCGCCAGATCGACAATCCGCAGGCCGTCCTGCTCCAGGATCTGGTTGACGTCGAAGAAGGCGAGGATCAGGTTGATCGACAGCGACGCCGAGCGGGACATGCCCCCGCCGGGGATGTTGCCCCAGAGCACGGCGTCGAATCCTTCGGCCAGCTTATAGCCGGCGTTGTGGAGGATGTGGTCCACGCCCCAGGGAAAGCGGGCCCAACTATGGTTCTGCCCGTCAGTCCGCGGCGGCGGAACCTGGCCGAGGGGGAAGCTCACTAGGCCGTCGGCGGGGAAGTTACGGCTGGCAAGCCGCACCTGCCGCGTGCCGTTGGGCCGGTAGGCCATCCAGATGAAACGGTCGGTGCCCACGCCGAACAGCTCGGTGCCGTTGTAGTCGCCATGTTCCACGCCCAGACAGAATCGCGATGACGTGCGGCGGATCCGCCCTGCGGCGATAGCCAGGCCGTGTTCCGCGGCGAACGGAACCAGAAGGTCGCGTGCTTCGAGGTCGCCCAAGTCAGGGGTGTTGCTGCGGTTCATAAGACACCCATTATACGTGCCGGCCGTTAGGCTTCGCAACAGCGAGCGAAACCCATCTCTCGGTGGGAGACAGGGCGGGCTGTAAAGAACTCTGTGTCAAACGGTGGCACGGGCTTCCAGCCCGTGAAGAAACACGGCCAAGATGGCCGTGCCACTTCGCCCCGGACACGAAATTCTTTGCAGCCCCAGACAGGGCGGTGAGCGGTCGATCCCCCTCTCCCTCCGGGAGAGGGCGGGGTGAGGGGAACCTGCCAAGAACTCAACCCGGCTCACCCCAACCCTCTCCCGGAGGGAGAGGGGGACTCCACACCATTTTCCCTCCCACCTGACTTCCTGGTATATTGGTAACGGCTTCCCTGGCTCGGCGGACTGAAGTCCGCCCCACGGCGATACGCAACCTTTGCCTCGAAGGAGGAATCCGGCGATGTCTCGACGATCCTTGACAACTGCGTTGGCGCCGACGGCGCTGGCCTTCGGCCTGCTGGTCTGTCTTCTCGGCGGCCAATCCGCGGCGGCGGACAAAGATTCCAAAGCCGGCTCGCACAAGGCCGACGGGCAGAAGACCGGTGAGCACGCCGAGAAGGCCCAGAAGGCCGCCCACCGCAAGGCGAGCATCGTCGAGTTCACGCTCAAGGGCGACTACCCCGAAGGCCCGCAACCGGCCGGGCTGTTCTCCGAGATCCAGCCCTCGCTGAGCAAGTTCGTCGAGCGCATGGACGAGGCCGCCAAGGACAAGGCCGTCGACGGCGTGATCCTCCGCGTCGCCGAGGCCGAGCTGGAGCGGGCCACGGTCGACGAGTTGCGGGCGGCCGTCGCCCGCATCCGCAAGGCGGGCAAGCCGGTCTACGCCGAGCTGGTCGAGGCCGACAGCCGCGCCTATCTGCTGGCCGGCGCCTGCGACTGCATCTACATGGCCCCCGGCGGCACGCTGATGATCCCCGGCGTCCGCGCCGAGATGACCTACTACAAGGGCCTCTTGGACAAGCTGGGTATCGAGTTCCACATCTTGCAGATGGGCAAGTACAAGAGCGCCGGCGAGCCCTTTACGCGGACCGAGCCGAGCCCCGCCTCGCGGGAGGAGATGACCGGCATCGTCGACGACCTCTACCAGCACCTGGTCGCCACCATCGCCAAGGACCGCAAGCTCGACGAGGCCCAGGTCCGCAAGCTGATCGACGAGGGCATCTTCACCGCCACGGAGGCTAAGAAGGCCGGCCTGGTCGACGTGGTCGGCTATGCCGACGATATCCGCGACCTGTTCCGCGCGAAGTTCCAGGGCGAGAAGGTCGATTTCGTCAGCGACTACAAGAAGGAAAAGAACGACCTCGACTTCTCCGGCATCGGCGGCATGATGAAGCTGATGGAGCTGGCCTTCGGCGGCAAGACGTCGGAAAAAAGCTCGGCCCAGCGGAAGATCGCCGTGGTCTATGCGGTCGGCGTGATCGTCCAGGGCAAGAGTTCCAGCAGCTTGATGGGCGAGGATACCGTCGGCTCGACCACGCTTATCGAGGCCCTGCGGAAGGCCGACAAGGACCCCAAGGTGCTGGCCGTCGTGCTGCGGATCGATAGCCCCGGCGGCTCGGCCGTGGCCAGCGACCTGATCTGGCGGCAGATCGATCACATGCACAAGCCGGTGATTGCCAGCATGGCCAACGTGGCCGCCAGCGGAGGCTACTACATCGCCGCTCCCGCCCGGCGGATCATCGCCCAACCCCAGACCATCACCGGCTCGATCGGCGTGATCGGCGGCAAGCCGGTAATCAGCAAGCTGCTGGACAAGGTGGGCGTGTCGACGGAGGTCATCAGCCGCGGCAAGAATAGCGGCATGCTCTCCATGACCTCGCCCTTCACCACCGAAGAGCGCCAGGCGTGGCTGAGGGTCATGGAGGAGACCTACGGGCAGTTCGTGGCCAAGGTGGCCGAGGGGCGGAAGATGCCGCGGTCGAAGGTCGAGGAGCTGGCCCAGGGCCGCGTCTACACGGGAAAGATGGCCCTGGACAAGGGGCTCATCGATGGCCTGGGAACGCTCGATGACGCCGTCCGGGCGGCCAAGGAAGCCGCCGGCCTGAAGCCCGACGAGAAGATCGAGCTGGAGACCCTGCCCGAGCCCAAGACCTTCTTCGAGCAGCTTTTCGACCAGGACGCGGCCACGGCTCACGTCCGCGCGGCGCTGCCCGAGCTGGCCTCGGCGCTGGCCTCCGCGGAGCTGATCCGCCGCGTGTTCCGCGAGCCGTCGCTGCTGTTGATGCCGTACCGGCTGGACGTCAAGTAATCACGGAAGGAAGTTAGCCGGTTCTCCGACCAACCGTTCGCGCCGTTCTCCTTATCCCTCCCAAATGGTTTGGGCTCCGCGTTGCAAGAGCCGCTCTCAACCACCTGCTAGAGGTGCCGATCCATGAGACCTATTGCCGAGCATTTCGTTTTCCGAGCAATCCGTGCCGGTGCGGTCGTGCTGGCGGTACTGGCCGCGTCGAGTGCCTTTGCGGCGCAGATCTTCGTTGCCTGCAACGACCCGAAGGCGGCCGACAAGAACCCCGGCACGGAGGCCAGGCCGCTGAAGACAATCCAGAAGGCGGCCTCGCTCGCCACGGCCGGCGACACGGTTTTCATTCGTGCTGGGACGTATCACGAGACGGTGGTCCCCGCCCACGGCGGCTTCAGCGGCGCGCCGATCACCTACATGCCGTACAACAACGAGATGGTCGTCATCGACGGCGCGGACCCCGTCGCCAACTGGACGAATTACCGCGGCTCGATTTACCAGGCGCCGATGAGCTGGTCGGTCAATCATGGGGATGGAGACCAGGTTTTCGTCGACGGGCAGATGATGAATTACGCCCGCTACCCAAACAGCTCGCTGGACGTCTCGAGCCCGACGAGGATCATGGCCGACACCGGCACGCACGTCCCGTCTTCTCCCGCCTTCTTGCAGGCGTGCCGCGGCACCTACACGTCGGCCGCCTTGAACGGCTTTCCCGACAGTAAGCAGGACCGCACGTGGGTCGGGGCGACGATCCACTTTGAAGTGATGGGACAAGGTTACCTGGAGACCGGCACGGTGACCGGCACCTCGCCGGGGTCCGTAACGTTTGACTATATCTCGCAAGCAGGCGGTCCCGGCGACCCGGCGGCGGGCGATCCGTTCTATATCACCGGCAAGTTGGCCGCGCTGGACGCCGCCGGGGAATGGTTCCGCGACGCCACCACCAACACGCTCTATCTCTGGACGCCGACCGGCGGCAGTCCGGGCAACCACCGGGTCGAGGCAAAGGCCCGCACCTTCGGCTTCGACCTCAGCGGCCTGTCGTACATCACCATCCAGGCAGTCCACTTCTTCTCTTGCTCGATCAACACCAGCTCCGCCTCACCGCACGACACGATCAACGGCATCCAGGCCCTCTACGTCTCGCACTTCGAGCAGGCGTCAGGCGCCCAGACGCTCTGGACGCCGCACATGGAAGACACCGGCATTATCATCCGGGGCAGCGCCAACATCCTGGAGAACAGCGAAATCGGCTTTTCGGCCGGCAACGGCGTGTTGCTGCTGGGCAACAATACGTCGCTGAGCACCGGGAACGTGGTCACCAACAACGTGATCCACGACGCGGACTACATGTGTCTGGACGAGGCCGGGATCAACACCGGCAACCCCCTCTACCCGCCGGGCAACGGGAAAGGTCCGAGTCTGTACGACGCAACCTCCACTTACAACACGATCAGCTACAACACGATCTACAACAGCGGCCGCAGCCTGATTCTCATCCGCAACTTCGGCTCCGGCTTGATCGTCCACAACGACTTGTACAACGCCATGTTGCAGAGCCTGGACGGCGGCGCCATCTACAGCTACAACCAGAACGGCAAAGCCTTCAACGGCAGCCACCCCGGCACCAGAATCGCCTACAACCGCATACACAACACCCATACCTCCTACGACAAGCTCGACGCCGGCGTCTACATCGACAACAACTCGCCCAATTACGTCGTGGATCACAACCTGGTGTACGACGTGTGGCTCCCGGTCTATCTCAATGCGGACAGCCAGGACAACACCGTCTGCAACAATACGCTGTACGCTACGGTGTACGGCACCGCGTGCTTTCAAGCCTGCGGCGACGGGACCGGCTCGGTGCTGGCGAACAACATCTATGGCAACCGGACATACATCCCGGGAACCAAGTACACCTCCTCGCACAACCTTGAGGCAAACTTCGATCCGCTGTTCGTCGATCCGGCCGCGCTCGACTTCCAATTGCAGTTCGGCTCGCGGGCGAAGGACGCGGGCATGGTGATTCACCCCTACACGGACGGCTTCGTCGGCTCGGCGCCGGATATCGGCGCCTGGGAATATGGGGCGACGCCCTGGACCGCCGGGGCCAGCGCCGCGACGAACGCCTACGTCCGCGCCGTTCCCGCCACGCCCACACGCCTGACGGCCACCGCCGGCGGTTCCGCGGTCACTCTCGCCTGGCAGGGCAACGCCGGCAATGTAACCAGTTTCCTGCTGGAGGGCAGCGCCGACGACATCGACTTCACGCCGCTGGTGAGCTTGCCGGCAGGGACCACTTCCTATACCGACTCTGCCACTATCTACCGGTACTACCGTATCTGCGCCGTCAACGGGCACTACAAATCGGGGTACTCCAACTTCGCCCGCAGCAGCGTGACGAGTGCCGCTACCGCCATCGCCGCCTGGACGCACAGCGCCGCGAGCAACCCCGCCGGCACAAATTGGTGGGATTTTTGCTGTGACAGCCACAACTGGGTGAAGTACGCCAACGTCTGTTTCGACTCGTCTCTTAACAAGGTCAACGTCACCTATTCGACGGACGCTGGGAATAAGTACGCGGGAAATCACATCGAGTTCCGTCTGGACAAGCCCACGGGTCCGATCATCGGCTACGTCGTCGCGCAGAGCACCGGCGGCTGGAACAACTTCGTCACGGGCAGCGGGACCGTCAGCGGCGTCACCAGCGGCGTACACGATCTCTATATCACCTGCAGCCCTCTCGACGCCCCCTGGCCGGCAGTTGCGATCCGCTCGTTCAAGTTTTCGGACGCCGCCGGCCTCGCCGCCCCGAGCGGACTCGTTGCGACGGGCGCGTCCAGCAGCGCGATCAACTTGAGTTGGACCGCTCATTCCAACAACCAGGCGGGCTTCAAGATCGAACGCTCGACCGACGCCCAGACGTTCATGGAAATCGGCACGGCGGGCGCCAACGACAGGATCTATCGGGACACCACGGGATCGCCGAATACGAGCTACTATTATCGCGTGCGGGCGTACAACCAAAGCTCCGGCAATTCGGCCTACTCCAACGTCGCCGCCAGTCAGTCGCGGAGGTAACCGTTCACAGGCCGGAAGACTCGAAGGGAACACCGCGGATAAACGCAGATGAACGCGAATGAATGGCAATAGCCATCTGCGTCTACCGGCGTTCATCTGCGGTTCCTTTTCACTTTCCGTGGTAGCCCGTGAACGGTTACGACGCGGAGCAAGGCGGCCGTCTGCGCGGGTGGCCTCGTGTGGCTTCGGCACCCCGATAGCAAGCTATCGGAGCCACCCAGGGGTATTTCTGGTTTTGGCCGTCAAAACGCATTAGCGAAAACCGCATGACGATCTGCGCCAGCCGATGCGAGATCCGTGTCGGCCAAGCGGAGAGTGATACACTTGCCGGGAGATCCGCAGGATCACTTCTCCATACTACCGCCGAGTTCCGCGCAGCTAGCGAAATTCTGCTTTGGGTTGTCGCCGCAGGCGGGTGTGCCGATCACGCGAATGCCCACGATCGCCACGGCCGGAAACCGCACGGTGAACGTCTTTCCGTCGACAAGCTGCTTGCTGTCGGTAGCGGTGGTGGCCGGATAGGCGTCCAACACGGCCAGGTCTTCCCAGGCTCCCGCCGACGTTTTCTTCACCTGGATCCGCGGCTTGCCTTTGCTGGCGTCCCACCAGCCGCCGTCGTGAAAGGTCCGGCCGTGGGCATAGGTCGCGGCGTTGATCGTGACCGGCGAGGACTGCTCGACGGCGAACCAGTCTTCGTCGCGCTGCTGCCCGTCGTAGGTGACGCGGCAGGTGGATACGTCGCCGTCGGCAATGCTGCCCTCGACGTTGCCTGGGCGGGAGTAGCTCTCCTTGCAGAGCCGGAACGGGGCGGCAGTCACTTTGCTGAGCCGCTCGGCGGTGGGGAACCAGACGACGAACACCGATTTCGTCTGGCCGGCGTCGGCGAAGGCGCTCAACACGATCGGCACCTTGTGCAGGGCCGCCCCGTGGCTCGGATCGCTCCCCGGCACGAATCCTTCGCCGCGGAAGGCGATTGACGCCGGGCAATCGGGATCGTGCGCCGCCTGGAGCCGCACCGTGCCGTCGCTTTCGGCGACCGGGGAAACCAGTCCCGGCGACAGACCGGGGTTCAAGCGGGCGTCCAGGGCCAGCACCAGCGGCCCGCGCCTCAGGGCAACGCTGCCGCGGTTGGTGTACATGCCGGTGACGATCACCGTGGGCATGGCAAAATCCAACTCCAGGCGGTCCCCCTTGCTCCATTGGCGCGAGAGCCTGAGATACTCGCCGGCGCGGGCGGCAACCGGCAACGGCTGGCCGCTGACTTTCGCCGTGTACTGTCCGCACCAACCGGGGATGCGGCAGCGAAGCTCAAGCCAGAGCGGTTGCTCGGGCTCGATCATGATCTCCACGTTTCCTTCCAGCGGATACCGCGTCTTCTGCCGCAGCTTGACCTTGACCCCGCCCGCGTCGAACCGCAAGCTGGAATCCTCGTAGAGATTCACGCAAACGGCGCCCGGGGCGAGCGTGTAGGCGAACGTGGTCAGTAGCGCGATGCCCCGCGGGCCGCTGGAAGTGCAACAGTTCATGCCGGCGTCGTAGGGCTTCTGGCCCGCCAGGGGCGTGAAGTAGCAGAGCGTCTTGCCGTCGGGGCACTGCGCCGCCAGGAGGTGGTTGTAGGCCACGCATTCCAGCGTGTCGGCGTATTTCGCCTCGCCGGTCAGCCGCAGCAATTGGAGGGCCAAGTGCATCCAGGTCACCTGGGCGCAGTTCTCCGAAACCGCGCCCGTATTGGGCAAGAAGTGATCGTCCTGGAAGGCTTCGCCCAGGCTCGTGCCGCCGGTCAGGTACATGCGGTTGGCCACAATGTCGTCGTGGGCGTAGCGGCACGCCTTCAACAAGCTCGCCTCGCCCGTGCTGCGGTAAAGCTCGCAGAGGCCCACCAGGTTCGACATCATCTCGTAGGCCTTGGCGTTGGCCGTCTTGCGGACCGAGTGCGTGGCCGTGAGCGTGGCGACGATCTTCGGCCCGTTGGGCTGGTCGTAGGCGCGGACGATGTAATGGGCCAGCGCCAGGTAGCGCGGGTCGCGCGTCTCGCGATACAACAGCACGACCGGCTCCAGCACGCTGGTGGCCGCCATGCCCACGTGGGCGCCGGCGGCCACGATGTCGCGCTTCCCTTCGCCGAACGTGTTGATCAGCAAGTCGCCGATCTTGCGGGCCGCGTCCAGCGCCCGCCGGTCGCCGGTACACCGGTAGTAGGCCAGCAGGCCGATGAGGTTGTACTTGTGGCACCAGACGTCCCAGCCGGTCCAGCGGTGCTCTGGGGTATACGTTCCCAAGTAGCCGTCCGGCCCCTGGGCGGCGACCAGCGCGGACACGGCCTGGTCCATGCGCTTGCCGAGCGCCGGGTCTTCGGTGTACTGCCAGGTGAGCGAGGCCGCGTGCAGCCACTTGCCGATGTGCTCGCCGCTCCAGCCTTCCGACTCGTTCTTGACGCCGAACGGCCCGAGCCGCTCGTCGAGGCTGACGGTCAACAAGCGGTTCTTCCAGTTGGCCTCAACCCGTTTCGACAGCCAGCCGCTGAAATGCACCTGGCCCGGACCGATGGGCTCGGCCTTATCGGCCACCTCGCCGGCAACCGTCATTGACGCACCCCATGCGAAGAGCAGACAGGCAATCGTGGTCTTCATGCGATGGTTTCCCTGAAGTTGTCAAACGATCCACGCCGCGGCGCGATCTGTCGCCGCCGCACCAACCTTGGGTCGCCTTCACCATACTATTTGGGCGCACCGCCGGCAAGTAGCCCCGGCGACGGTGCGTGGCTCAGCCCCGAAGGGGCGCGACATATCAGCCCAGGGCAAGCGCAAGCGCCGCCCCAAAGGCATCAAGTTAAGGAATCTTCGGGTTGTCCCATCAAGAAGAAGAGCCGCGAGACGGAACACTAATCCTCGCTAATCTTCGCTAATTCACCATATTAGCGTCGATTAGCGTCAATTAGTGTTCCCGTTACTTGCTTCCTTCCAAGGAGTTTACGCAAGAACTCCTTAACTTGATGCCTATGGGGCAAGCGCAAGCGCCGCCCTGGGTATGCGGAGGCATGAATCGGAAGCCCTGATGGGGCGAAACAACCGTAACGTCCCCAAGGCAACAAACCGTGGTCAACAACCGTTTGTGTCGCCCTTTCAGGGCTTGTTTCCTGATGAACAACGACCCCAGGGCGGCGTTTGGCGGCTGACGCCGCCGCACTTGCCCTGGGCTGATATGTCGCGCCCCTTCGGGGCTGAAAACAACGGACTTATGGAGACTGTAGCATCAAAATTGGTAATGGACCCCTGCCAGCTTGCCTGGCAGGTGAATGCGACTGGAAGGCTATTGCCATTCAGGTAAGTAATGCCGTGGGGCAGATTGCCAATCTGCCTGGCAGGTTAGCAACCTGCCCCACGTCTACCCGGCATTACTTTTCTGAGGCTCAATAAGACGGGAAATTCCCGTTCTTCGCAGACCCCTGCCGGCTCGTCCGGCAGGTGAATCAGATGGGAAGTTCCTCGTGCGAGCCATCTTCTTCACCTGCCGGACGAGCCGGCAGGGGTCGGACGGCGGATTGACCGGGTTTTCCGCTAGCCCCCCAATCTATTTCACCTGCCAGTTAAGCTGGCAGGGGTCCGACGTGACCCAATAACGATGCTACAGTCTCGACTCATGCCTTGAAAATCCCCGGCCTAGGAGCCGCGCATTCGTGAGTCGAATGAACCAAGAAACCCTACCACCCCCCATATCCGGTTGTTGCAATTCCCAGCCCGCGGGGCTATAAGGGAGGGCGGTAATCATGGGCCATCGAGGGGGATCTCCTTGGGATATCCTCTCGGGTGTGCCCATAGCCGCCTGCCGCACGCGTGGGTCGTTTCGGAGGCTTCAGTCGTCCGCGCGGGCCGGTGCTGAGAGGTTCTTGCCGGGATCGCACGCTACGATGAAGCGATTCACGCTGTAAGGGCAATCGGTTTCGAGGAGGTCGCCATGAAACGTGCTCGACGTGCTTGGAACTCCCCTTTGCGTGTCGGCGCCTGGCTTGGCGGTTGGTTCGCGCCCGCGCGTCGGAGCAAGAGGACGCAGCAAGCCGCTGGTTTCGGGCATCGTCGGGCGACTCTTGAGCTACTTGAAGCCCGGCGGTTGCTTTCCTACACGCTCACTTCGCTCGCCTCCTTTCCCAACTACGGGGCCAACCCGTACCTCGCCGGCGTTATCGAAGACGGCAGCGGCAACGTTTTCGGCACGACCGAGCTAGGCGGCGCCTATGATGACGGCACGGTGTTCGAGATCAAGGCCGGCAGCGGCGCCGTCACCACGCTCGCCTCCTTCAACGGCGCTAACGGGGCGGAGCCGTACGCCGGCGTTACCGAAGACAGCAGCGGTAACCTCTTCGGCACGACCTACGGGGGCGGTGCCGACAACTTGGGCACGGTGTTCGAGATCAAGGTTGGCAGCGGCGCCGTCACCACGCTCGCATCGTTCAAGGGCACAAACGGTGACGACCCCATGGCCGGCGTTATCGAAGACAGCAGCGGCAACCTCTTCGGCACGACCGCACTCGGCGGCAACGGCTACGAGTTCCCTAACACTGGTGACGGCACGGTTTTCGAGATCAAGGCCGGCAGCGGCGCCGTCACCACGTTGGCCTCCTTCAACGGCTCCAACGGGGAATATCCCTTCGCCGGTGTGGTCGAAGACGGCAGCGGCAACCTCTTCGGCACGACCTGCAACGGCAGCGCCAATGTCGCCGGCACGGTTTTCGAGATCAAGGCCGGCAGCGGCGCCGTCACCACGCTGGCCTCCTTCAACCTCGGCAACGGGGCCGACCCCTACGCCAACGGGGGCAACCCCTACGCCGGCGTGGTCGAAGACGGCAGCGGCAACCTCTTCGGCACGACGCACAACTACGGCGCCGGTGGTGGTGGCACGGTGTTCGAGATCCAGTCCGGCAGCGGCGCCGTCACCACGCTCGCCGCCTTCAACGAGAGCAACGGGGCCAACCCCGCCGCCGGTGTCATCGAAGACAGCAGCGGCAACCTCTTCGGCACGACCGAGGCCGGCGGTAACAGTTCGGACGGCACGGTGTTCGAGATCCAGGCCGGCAGCGGCGCCGTCACCACGCTCGCCTCGTTCAACGGCATTAACGGGGCGGAGCCGTGGGCCGGCGTGGTCGAAGACGGCAGCGGCAACCTCTTCGGCACGACGTACAAGGGCGGCGCGAACGGTGTGGGCACGGTGTTCGAGATCAAGGCTGGCAGCGGCGCCGTCACCACGCTCGCCTCTTTCGGCAGCCCC
>Ga0181539_1003503_pt1 | contig 14313 bp, 9 predicted proteins | sample PEATcosm2014_Bin_46_FD_119767 | JGI IMG/M metagenome (GOLD analysis project Ga0181539, IMG submission 119767) | Peatland microbial communities from MTU Mesocosm Facility, Houghton, MI, USA - PEATcosm2014_Bin23_60_metaG | ecosystem: Environmental > Terrestrial > Soil > Wetlands > Peat | place... | reverse complement strand
TCTTCATGGTGGTGGTCCCCTTGCTGTCCGAGTGACTTGGTGGTCGCCCGAACACCTACCAGAAGGCAGGCGTCAGGCGGGGGACCGCCACCTCAAATTCCACGACGAACGGGACAACCTCTGGAATCCCGGCGATTGCAGATAGAAGTAGAGATATCGACGGTCGATTCGTGAAGCATCTCTGACCCGGTAAAAGGTCGTCTGCGGCGAACATACGAAGGCAGGACAATCCTCGCCAACCCATGCCACCTTGCCCACGGTTCCTTTGTGGGACAGGAGAACATCGCCCGGTTTGCCGATCCCCTTCCTGATTCTGCCTAGGGCGCTGGCGTTGATGTGCGACGCAGACGTGAAGAGCACCCGGCCGCTCTGCATATCGGCTGCACGAACAAAGGCCGTTCCATCACGTACGAACTCTTCCCGACGAGGTCGGTTCTCGCCGTGATTTCCGTCTTCGACCAACAACGCTCCGCCGGCTTGGAGCGTTGCAACTGGTGTACGAAGCCACTCAGCCATCGACTCGCTCCAAGGCCTCTCGCACTTCCTGCTGCAGCCGGTCGCTCTCCTCAAAAGCAGCGAAGAGATCAGCTTTCAGACGAGCGAGCTTCTCCTCGATCGGTTCTCCGTCGTCCTCGATATCCTCCGCACCGACGTAGCGGCCGGGAGTGAGCACGAAGCGATGCTCGGCGATCTGTTCGGTAGTTGCCGAGGCGCAGAACCCGGCCACGTCCCCGTAGCTTCCAGCATCCGGTTCACCCCGCCAGGCGTGGTAGGTGCCTGTGATGCGAGCGATCTCGTCATTGGTCAACTCTCGGTGAGTGCGGTCGACGAGGTGCCCAAGCTTGCGGGCGTCGATGAGAAGCACCTGACCCTTGCGTTCACGCCACCTCTGTGATCCACGAGAGGTCTTGTCACGGTCCAGGAACCACAGAGACACCGGGATCTGGGTCGTGTAGAAGAGCTGACCCGGCAATGCCACGATGCACTCGACGAGGTCGCTCTCGACCATGTGCTGCCGGATATCGCCCTCACCCGACTGCTGGGTGGAGAGTGACCCGTTGGCGAGCACGACCCCGGCGACCCCACGAGGCGACAGCTTGGATGCCATGTGGGAGAGCCAGGCGTAGTTGGCGTTGCCTATCGGGGGCACGCCGTACTTCCAGCGGGGATCGTCCCACAGTTGGTCCCCGCCCCAGTCCGAGACGTTGAACGGGGGATTGGCCAGAATGAAGTCAGCCTTCATATCCGGGTGGAGGTCCTCGTGGAAGGTGTCGCCCCATCGCGGGCCGAGGTCTGACTCGATGCCACGAATCGCCAGGTTCATCTTCGCCAGCCGCCACGTCGTGTCGTTCAGCTCTTGGCCGTAGACGGCGATGTCGTTGCGGCCCCCGCCGTGGGCTTCCACGAACTGCTCCGATTGCACGAACATGCCGCCCGAGCCGCAGCAGGGGTCGTAGACCCTGCCCTTGTAGGGCTCGATCATCTCCACGAGGAGCTTGACCACGTTGCGAGGCGTGTAGAACTCACCGCCACCCTTGCCTTCCTGGGAGGCAAAGCGCCCGAGAAAGTACTCGTACACCCTGCCGAGAAGGTCCTTTTCACGGTGCTCAGCACCACCGAGCCCGAGCCCGGCGATCAAGTCAACCAGCTCACCAAGACGCCGAACGTCTAGACTCGGGCGGGCGAAGTTCTTAGGGAGCACACCTCTCAGGCTCGGATTCTCGACCTCGACGGCGTCCATGGCGGCGTCGATGATCTTGCCTATCTCCGGCTGCTTGGCGCTGGCCTGGAGGTAATCCCAACGGGCTTCGGGCGGCACCCAGAAGACTCCCTCAGCGGTGTACTCGTCTCGGGACTCCAGCAGCTCAACAGCCTGCCCGCCGGTTATGCCGTCAGCCGCGAGGTCGGCAGCGAGCTGTGCTCGGCGCTCGCTGAAGGAGTCGTCGATGTACTTGAGGAAGACGAGACCGAGAACGACGTGTTTGTACTCGGAGGCGTCCATTGACCCCCTGAGCTTGTCGGCAGCCTTCCACAGCGTGTCCTCGAAGCCGAGGGGCTCAGCACTCCTCGGCCTTCCGGCGCTCTTACGAGTCGGCAACTGGGCCACCTTCCGCTGCGGCCCGGCCAGTCTCGCCCGCCTCGATGCGTACACGGACGACTGCCGGATCCCCGAGCCAGCGCAGCGCCCATTTCTGGGGGTAGAGCGTGCTGACGATCGGCGGGTCCTCACCGGGCCGCTCCTCAAAGCGGACGGGCTTCTTCGTCTCCCGGTCCTTGTCGAAGGTCACCTCAAGCACGGGCCCTCTGTTCCCCACCCTGCGACCGCGTTTATCGATCGAAACCCTTGCTCAGGGTAATCGCTCAGGTCGCCCCAGGCGGTGCCTGTTGCACCCGCACGAACGGTTGGGGCTATCCCGACTGCAAAGGACCTACCCAGAGATGTGTGAGATGAAAGGGCGACTTGAGAAACGTCCGCTGGAGGTCATGGCCGAGCTCCCCCCCGGAGGCGTCACGGTTGACGAGTTCTAGCGGCGTGAGCAGTGGCTTGGCGGCCGGGATCGAGGCGTTGACCTCGGCAAGCGCTTGATCGAAGGTCATCTTGTCCAGGTAGCCCACCATCGCGGCGCTCGGAGCGTTCAGGCCGTAGCGCCACCCCTTGTGGACGAAGCGACGGATGCCATCTTTGACGTAGTGCAGCGTGTAACCCCAGCCAGCTTGCGACTTCGGCTCGAGGCGTTTGCACTCAATCACGAAGTGCGCCACAGACTGCTGGGGATCGGCCACATCGTCGTCGAAGAAGGAGAACTGGAAGTCAGGGATCTTCTTCTCACTTCCCATACCGGCTGTCGACGGGTCCGGCGCGTTTCGAGCCTCAAGTGTTGGGGGTACTTCGGAGACAGGCTGATTGGCGGCCTTCCGAGAACGACGGGCCTCTAGATAGCACTCGAAAAGTAGGCGGTTCAGTTCTCCTTCCACCGCGTCGGATTTTCGCCTCGATAGCAGAAGTAGCAGGGCCGGTCGAAATGTGTCGAGAATGAGGTGCTCTTCTCGATCCCATAGCGGGATTTCGAGGAGCGAAGGGCGACCTCTGCTCATGCGCGACTTAACTTCATCGCCTGGAACATGGTTGCCTCGGCATCTTCGCGCGCGGTGCTCGCGGTCCACGCCCGCAGATCACTCTGCCGAGCAATGATGATTGAGGTGTCCGTCACGGCTCGGAGCGACCCGTGAGTAGCAAGGCCAGACGAGACCCGGAAGTTCATCGCCCGCTCAAGGCGATCGACCACCACATCCCATCCGATCTCGGCATCGGACGGCTCGCTCTGGCGGGCGCCAACCGGCTCGGTCTCGAACACAACCGCGATCATCGGTACGCGCGGCGCATCGAACACCCGCCAACTGAGAACAGCACCATGAGCCAAGGCCGGATTCCACGCGTCGAGGAACGTCGACAGATACCGACGGAGCGAAGGGTCCGCTCGATCGACGTCGGATCGAAGGCCTTCGCGCGCACCTGAAGTCGTGACCTCGGGGAGTTCCTTCCACGCCTGAGAACGCCCGACGAGCGGAAGGGTGTGGTCGTGGAAGTCATCGACGAGGTCTCGCTCCGCGTCGTCAAGATCGAAAAGCTGATAGACGGCCTCGTCGATCGGGGCAAGCAGCTCGAACGGATTGACCGTGCCGGTTCCATCTAAGCGTCCGTCTCCGCGACCCGTACTGGAGCGGTAGAGCGAGTCGACGGCTTGGGCGATCGTGCGAATCAGCGATGCTTGGTGCTCAGGTAACCGCACGGGGAGGCCGAGAATGTCGTCCACGTTGAACTTGTCGTGCCAGTAGCCCCACGACGCGCTCGTCATAAACATGCGATAGCGACCGAGACGCGAGAGCATCGTGCCGAGAACCAGCTTCGCCTTCCATTGCGACATTGACTGAAGCGGAATGCAATAGAAGGTGTGGCGGAACGAGAAATCGTCTGACACAAGGCGCGCGTTTGGGCCGAAGCCGGAGCGGACACCTTCAGAGAGGACGATTCGTTGCCCTCGATAGATCGGACCATCGGGTGCTCGCTTGGTGCCGGATGGCGGGAGGACGAACGTGCTCCGATCCATCGGTCCCCACCAGTCCATGTGCTTGAGGACGCGAAGCGACGCAAGGTCCGACGTCAACGGCGTTGGGCCCGGCTGAAAGCCGAAGGAAGGGGCGGCGTTCTTCGGGAGCACGTCACACAGTCGCTCCTCGAGGTCGAGACGGGACATGAGCGCCGCGTCTCGGTGACCGCCCCACGCGAAGACCTTCCAGAGGTAGTCGTGACGGGCGAGGTCGTCCTGGCTAACCCATCGCTGCACCGTGCTGGCATAGGCCATCGAACGCGAGCTAGCGAGCGCCGTCGACGGGTGGACCGCGCGGTAGGCAAAAGGCACGAGGTCAAGATCCCGGTCGCGCCGGCGAAACCGGATGTAGACGAACGGTGCTGTACCGCTCGAGAAAAAAATCGTCCGCGCTGAGGAGAAGTCGACGAGCTGCTCGACGACGGTCCGCCGGAGCCACTCCCCTCGAAATTCCACTGAGTCGGCGTTGTGGAAGGCCAACGCGCCAACGAGCAGGGCGCTCACGCCGTCGGGCTTCATCAGACTCAAGGTTCGCCATAGGAACTGCTGGGAAGGGTTGCGGTGCCCGACAGGTAGGCCGTAGTGGTTGACCCACGTATCGCCCAACCGGCTCGCCTGTTCGGCGGGTTCGTCCCAGGGCGGATTCCCGATCAGGACATCAAAGGACGCGGTAATCGACGAGAGCACGTTGACGTGTTGATGCGGGGATGCCTCATCCGGCGTAGGCGAGAACGCGTCCGCGACGACGAGCACCGGCGGGTTGACCGATTCTTCTGGCCGCGCGATCAGCTTTGGGAGCGGTCCTGCCTCGCGGATATCCTGCGGGCTCTGGAAGTTGAGATAAGCGAGGTAGAGGCTAAACGCTGCGAGACGGACAGCTTCCTCGTTTACGTCGAGCCCGGTGATGCGCGTCAGCAGGAGCTCTCTCAGGAATTCCGCAGACGGTGGCCGATTCGATCGGCGCATCTCGTACCGCACGACGCGCCGGTACGCCTCGACTAGGAAGATCCCCGAACCGCACGCGGGGTCGCAGATGCGCGGCGAGCGCGAGAGGACCTCGTCGCTCAAAGTCTCGGCGAGCACGTACTCGACTAGCTCTGCGGGAGTGTAGTGAGTACCACCCCGAGTTTCCGATATCTCGGTCCGATAGAACTGCTCGTACATCGAGCTAATGAGGCTCGTCGGGACCACGTCAAAGTCGTAGGCCCACAGGAACAATGGCTGCTGTCCTCCGACGCCGGTGCCAGTAAGGAGATCGTGGATCAGCCGCAGGTGGTCCGATGAAATGACGTCGCGCTCGCCGTCCAATGGAACAAAGAGATCGCCATTGAACTTGACCGCCAAGTCCGCAAAGATCGCATACGCGAACTCCTTATTGCGTAGCGTTGCGACAAAGTCGCTCTTCGTACCCATGTTCGGCGCCTCGCGTTCCTGAGCGAGCGCGCCGACCCATTGCGGGTGCTCAGCAGCGATGCCCTCGAAGTAGTCCGGCGTGATGACGCCGCGGTCCTCGAGGTATCGGACGAGGATCGCCCGCTCGATCAAGGTGTGCGCGACAACGCGTGAGAGCCGCGCGTCCTGGAGCCTGGCGGTCGCGGCCTTCACGTCTCGAAGCAGCCGCTCGTCAGCCCAACCAGCACGGCGCTGGAACGCCGGCTCGTCGAAGAGCAGCCCCGACTCAACCCGCTCCCGGTGGAACGCCGACAGCTTCTCCGCGACTTCGGCAGCCCGCTCGACAACCTTGAGCGCCTTCAGCTTCGTTCGAGTTCCTCGACGTGGCGGGGGGTTGGACAACGCGTAGACCCGGAGTTCACCGCCATACGCCAGGAACAGGCACCGCGGACGGCTGAGGGACCATGCTCGCCGATAGAGGCGAACGGCGTCTTCCTCGGAAGCCGAATCCGGCAGCTCGGCGAAAACGATCACAGGGTCGTCGCCCACGAAGAACACGCGCTCGGCGCTCATCCGTTCGGCCAACATCAGCCACTCGTCAACGGACTCCCAAGCATCGATGTCTCTACTGTTCGAGGGGTCGGTGCGCGTCGAATAGAGACGACCCGCATTCAGTTCGAGTTCCTGGTATGCGGAGCTCAGAAGACTGGTTGAAGGCGAAGTCTGCGCCACAGGACTACAGCACCAGAGAGCTCGACTGGGCGCACCAATGTGGGGAAATACTGCAACCCGTTTCGATACGTGCGAGACGCTTCACGATGTCACGCTATCTCGCGGATGTCCCAGCCCCAAGGACTCGCGCCCAAAGCTTCGTCCCCACGCCTCGCTCAGCTCTTCTACTCTCCGTAGGTGCGTTGCCGTGATGAGGTTCACCGCTGAGGCGTTCGCGTGCCTCTGGCACCACGCAACTCCCTCGGCCCGATGTGCGTACGGCGTGCACCAAGCCGTCTGAAACCCTTCTGCCCGTGCGCTCTAGCGTGTTGCTCCTAACAGTCGACCTTGGCGATGTGCGCTCCTCCGATCCTGAACATTGTTCGCGGCATTGGTTTCGAGCAGCCGCAACCTGCATCGGCAAACTACGGTCGTATGGTTGGCTCACGTGGCGTCGCGATGGCGCGGTCCGTCTCGACCGTCCCCCACTCCTCGCCCGGATCTGGCCCTCGTCGCAGTGCTTCCCGATCGGAATTGATGAGAGAGTCGTCCTCCGGGAATCCACTGGTGATTCTGCCTTCCTCGATCGACTCCATGTCCTGACCCCTCTGCGCCGCTTCTTCACCGTGGCGAGCGCGCACCACCGCCAGTTCACTGGCGAGCAGCTCCGGGCCGTTCGCCCGAAGGCGACGCTCCGTCGCGAGCAGCGCGCTCATCTCTTCGCGCAGGACGGGGAGCGCGTCGTCGGTGAGCGGTCGCGCGAGATCCCGTCGCCTGATCGCCACCGCCTGGAGATCGAACTGGCCCCTGGTGATTCCGACGTAGACGCCCTCGGGGCTTGAGGCGTCGGTGACGAGCGGCGCGGCGACGGCGAACGTCTTGCCTTGGGCCGCGTGGGACGTCAGGGCGTAGGCGTGCTGCAGGCCACCGACGATGACCGCGGAGACCTTGCGCTCGAGGTAGGAGAGGGGGACAGCGACCCGTCCCCAACGCTCGAAGTCGACCACCAAGCCGTGCTCGTGAACCTCGACCACGGTTCCGAACGAGCCGTTGCGGACGTAGGCGTCACGCGCCGCGCCCTCCGCTCTCAGCGTGCGATCGGTTATCCGGGCGATCACCTCATCGCCGGACCGGAACGAGAGCTCGGCGGCGCGTAGTTCGGGACCGCTCAACGTCCCATCACCGGCGAGAAGCACCCGGGCGCGGACGTTCAGCTCGCGCCGTTCGAAGTGGTGCTCGGCCGTCATCGCGCTCCACCGGCGCTCCGGCTCGGTCACGCGCTTCTGCCGCTCCCCATACCAAGCGCAGGTGAGCAGGTCGTAGGCCTCGTCGGCGGACTCCGCTTCGGTGATCCGACCATCGCGCCGCAACCGCTCGAGCGCCTCGGTGACCTTCCCCTCCCGGTATTCGGCGTTGGCCAGACGGACCTCCGCCATCTCCTCGCCCTGCTGGCGATAGAGATGGCTGAGGGCGGGAGTCTCGTCGGGGTGGTGTTCCGTCAGGTACCGGAAGATCCCGCCGGCCGCGACCGCCGAGTGCTGGGCGGGATCCCCGACCAGGCGGAGGATGGCACCCGTCTCCTCGGTTGCCTTCGCAAGCGCGACGAAGTCGCGGGTCGAGACAAGGCTCGCCTCGTCGACCAGGAGCACGGTCCGGGCGTCAATACTCGCAAAGTCACCGCGGTCGAAGTAGCGGGCCAGCACCGAGGCGACTGTGCGCCCCTCGACCCCGGTCTCTTCGGAAAGAACGATCGCCTGGGTACCGCCGACCGCCGCGCCGAGCACCCGGTAGCCCCCCGCCTGCCAACAGGCCACCGCCGCTTCGAGGGCGGTCGTCTTCCCACTCCCCGCCGCCCCGACACCGACCTGAATTCGCATCCCCGAGGAGGTGAGCGACTCGACGAAACGTCGCTGCTCCGCAGACAGCCGGGCGAAGCGCTCCGTGCCGAGGACCTGTTGCGTGCACTCCGCCGGCACGATCCCCGCTCCGGCCTCGCGACCCCGCTCGTAGGCGGCAAGGGCGCGGCGCTCGAGGGCGAGCATCGACATGGTCGTGAAGATCCGCTCCCCCGGCAACTTGACAACGCGTCCGTCGTCGCGACGAATGACTCCTTGCGCCGACCTCTCCCGGGTCGCCCTCAGCTCGACGAGCTCGGGGTGGGCGATCAGCTCCTCGGCGAGCGCGTCGATCGCGTCAGCCGAGAGCCGGTCCCCGGCGAGCTCCGAGAGGCGCTGGATGACGTGACGGCGTTCGAAGACCGCCTCGTTCTGAGTGAGGCCGTCGGAGCGGACGAGCTCACGGAATCGCCGCGCCTTCTCCTCGACGGTCAAGATCCCCGGTCCGTCGACGCGTTCGAGGACGTTCGCACGCGCCTCCGGGCCGTAGCCGGCGACGGTGAGGCGCTCGTCCCAGGAGGCGAAGAGGGCATCGAGGTCGACGCCATGCTCCTTGGCCGCGCGGGTGTCCCAGGCCGCGACCTGACGGGCCCGGGCCGAGGAGACTCCCAGCGCCCCGGTCGTTTCGGCGATCTCGCGGGCCCGTGAGCTCATCTCCTCGAGCGCCGCGGCGGGGACGCCCGCGATCTCGGCGATGCCATTCTCGACCTCTGTCCAGGTGACGCCGAGCCGGGCGGTCAACTGGTAACGCAACTCGGCGGCGGCGAGGAAGCTCGCCGTCTTGGCATGGTGGAAGACGAAGCGGGCGTCGAGGGCGCGGGCCACGCCGTCCGGGCCGAGCCCATAGTTGGCGACGACGACGTGGTGGTGGAGCTGCGGCTCGAGGGCGCGCGAGGTCGTATGGAGGTAGTCCGCCGCCACGATTCCGCTCGCCGGAAGCGGGCGCTTCCTCACGCTCACCTTGAAGGCGTGGCGTTCCAGGTAGCGCAGTCCCCCGGCGACGGCCTCGTCGAGCGCCTCGAGCGCCGCGGCGCGCGTCGCATCGTCCGCTCCCGCCCAGAGCACGCTCACCGACTTCGGGACCGAGAAGGTGAGGTCGTAGCCGGCGACGACCTTCGGCGGCTGGCGGTGTTCCGAGATGCGCACGACCGCGTCCTTGTTGATCTGCCAAGCGCCTGAACTGTCGATCTTGATGCCGTCCGCGTCGTCATCACTGGCCCGGACCCGTGCTCGGAGCAGACGGCGGAGGTAGGAGGGGGTAATCCCGAGGACCGAAGCGGCCTCTCTGGTCGAGTACCACTCCTGGTCGAGTCGGGTCGGCACCAGCGCAAGGCGACGGGAACGCTCAGCGCGCCCCGATGATCCCCGCGCCGAGATGAGCGGTTCTCCGGTCGTAGGGTCTCGACCGCCGAGGAGGCTGGCGAGCTCAGCCGGGTCGACCTCGCCCGACCTCCCGAGCACCCAGCGGCCGGGGCGGACCCCGGCGGAGTCGGCGTAGTAGGCGACGGTGCCGCCCTCGGGCGAGGGGAGCTCGACGATGCTGCCCGGACGGCGCCCACCGGCGACCGCGCGCCCGCCCTCCAGGTACTCGACGATGCGCTGGCCGATCACCGACGGCGGCGTGGCGTCGTTCGAGCCGAGGACGGTGACCGAGAGAATCATCGGGGTGACGGTAAGAAAGAGGCATTACGAACGCGTTGCGGAAGGAGCGCGAAAGGAGCACGACGACGGAGATATCGGCCGAAGGCCGGTATCTCCAAGGGTGTCTAAGCCGGACTCGTTCGGGTTAGCTCAACTCAAGTGACAAGAAGACGAGAGCAACCTTGCACTCAAGAACGACAGAAGTACGAGAGCGTGGGCACTAGAGGGGGAACGAGAGAGCCAACTGGTAGTTGTGAGGGCATGCGAACGGGATGGCTCATGAAGCGAAGAGGCGATGGATCAGACGAAGCATCGAATGGCGACCTGACCTCGCATTCGATGCTCGTCGACGTCGCCCGAGAGAGGTTCAACGAGGCAACCGTCGATCACGTGGTCGCCGTTGTCATCTTCGGCCTCCCCTACCGGTGCTGGCGCTGCGGCGAGGTCTCGACTCCGATCGTCGGGATGGCCGAGCTCGGGGCCGACGTCTTTTCCGAGGAGCTCGTCGTCTGCGACGACGAGGACCTGCTCGCTCTGGCCTGGCAGTACCTCTCGGCTGAAGCTCGCGAGCGCTGGCGGGTCGGCGAGGTGCGGCGGCGCCACTCGAGGACGGTCGGCGCCGCCTACCTCTCGAACGGCTGCGCGGCCTGCGGGGCGCTTTTTGGGGCGTTTCCCCTCCACGAGGAGCTCGTCGAGGCGCTCGCCACCGAGGGGGCGGCCGCGCTCGTCGAGCTCGCCGTCGTCGAGATGCCCGCCTCCACGTGGACCGAGGCTTACGAGTCGAGGTGGTCGTGACCACCGACGCGCCCGGCGGCGGCTGGAATGTGGGCGGTCGGGCGAGCCGACCGCCCACGACACTCAGCAGCGTGCCTCGGCGACGGACTCGAGACCTGCGGTCTGAAGGATCGCCCGGGCGCAGTTGATCACCCGCTCGGCGGTCGCCCGTACGACGTCGAGGTTGCCCTCCGACCAGCGGGCGATGTACGGGAAGGAATAGGAGTCGGTCGTGATGCCGACGGACTGGCAGACGAGGTAGGCGACCGACTCCGCCTCGGTCTCGACAACGCCACGGCAGCTTCTGTTCTCGCTCCCGTCGTGGAGCATCGTGTGGGCGAGCTCGTGGGCGAGGGTCTTGGTCGCCTGGGCCGGTGCGAGGTCGTCCCGGACGACGACCGTGCGGGCGAGGTAGTCGGTCGTCCCGTTCGCCGGCCGGCAGTCCCCGCGCAGGAGTTCGAAACCCGCCGCCTCGAGCTGCGCGGCGAGCCGTCCCCAGAGCGCCACCGGCGCGTCGTCCTCGAGGAGCACCGGCGTGACGTCCGGGAGGCGTTCTCCCTCGGTCTGGGCGACGTCGAAGACGTGGACCACCCGGAACCCCCGAAGGATCCGGGCGAGCGCGGGACGGTCCCGCTCGTCGCTCTCGTCGACCGGGCGGGCCCGGTAGACGCACGGGGCGAGGATGGCGATGCCGTGCTCCCCTTTGCACACCTGCCGGCCGAGCATCCCCCAGGTCCGGTACCCGGCGACCCGGGTCGCGTCGGGGCGCTGGCTGAGGATCAAGAACACGTTGTTCGCGCTGTAGGTGTGGAACCGCCGCGCGAGGTCGAGCATGCGCTGCCAGTCCTCGCCGCTCGTCAGCGACTCGATCGCCTCGATGAGCCTCTCGTGGGTCTCGTTGAGCCTATCCGATGTGGTCATAACGTCCTCCTTCGTGTCGGCTGGGCCGGCAAGGCCCCCGCCTTGCTGGCCTGGAAGAGCCCGCGCACGGCCGCCGGACGGCGTCAGGGGGCGGGCGAAGCCCGAGCGAGAACCGGAGCGAAGCGGAGGCCCGCAGCGACCCTTGACACCGTCCGGCGGCCGTGCGAACACGTGCCTTCCTCGTTCGAAGGCCCCTCGAGGCGTGGACGGTTCCCGGGGCGGGAGGCGGAACGGGAGACGCACAAAGGATCGTCGCCTCGTGCGAAAGAGCACCCCGGTTCGTGCCGCCTCGGCGCGGGAGCGACGCCTGGACCGCTGGCGGACGGCGCGTCGGGCGGTGTCTGTCGCCGTGGCCCCCTGGGCGTTCGCACTCTTTCGTTCGCGACCGGGATCAGCCGCTTATCACGTCTTCTACGACATCGGGATCGGCTTCTTCGTCGTTTGCATCGCCGGCGTGATCGCCACGCGGCCCCTGGACTCAGACGGGACTGCTCGGCCAGCCGACGAGCAGCCAGATCCGCCTCGTTCGGCTGACACCCGAGAAGCGGCGCGGCCGATCGATTCCGATGAGCGGGCGCGCTGGGCCGAGGCGACGCTCCGGGCACTGGCCGCGATCAGCCCCACCGGTGACGATCACGACGGGCCGGACATCGCCGTCCTCCGCGTCGGTGCCGCCGGGGTCGAGCTCCTCCTCCACGCGCCGTGTCCGGTCGCTCCGGCACCGTTTCGGCCCAGCGCCGGAGGTTTCGTTTGGTCGCTCGACCCGTCCGTCGAGCTCGAGGATCTGATCGAGCTCGGCCGGGGCGTTCAGCTCTCGCCTGACGCAGAGCCCGCACCGCTCGTCGAGATCGGAAGCGACGAAGAAGGGAGCTACTTCGCCCGCGACGCCGGCATCGTGACGCTCCATCTCGGCGACGAAGAGCTCGGGGAGCTCCACGACGAGCTCCCCTCGTTCGGTTCGGGTGATCGGCAGGCGACGTCGATGGGGCTGTTCGGTGCGCCTCTCGTCGTCGTCGAGTGTGGCGAGCACGTCCTTCTCGAGCCTTTCGGGCTACCGCTCACCGCCTCGGCGGAGTCCTCCACACCGGCCGAGCCTCAGCCGATCGAGGAGGTTCCGATCGCGTCAGTTCTCCGATCTGATCCCGAACCTGAAGATCTGGACGCGGTCGTCCTCGAAGGCTGCAACCCACTTGCGACCACTGACCGACCAACTCAGATGCTGCCCGTCCCGCCGGGACCGGTCGAGGTCCGGATCCTTCGCGAGGTTCCCGACCTGGTCGGCGAGCTCCACGAGGAGCCGACTGCGGGTGCGGTCGAGTTCGTCGCCTACCTCGCGCTTCACGGCTACCGGGCGGCGCCAGCACGCCTCAAGGAGACGCTCGGTACCCCGCGCTCGCAGGCCTCGCGATCGGGAAAGTCGGTGTGGACCGCGGCCGGCGCGGCGCGACGAGCGATCGGTCCCGATCTCGTCCCCGCCGCGTCGGGCAACCAGCTCTACCTGTTGTCAAAAGAGGTGAGCTGCGACTGGACACGCTTTCAGGCGCTCGTCGGCATCGCCCGGTCGGCCGCCTCCGATCCGGAGCGCCGGCGCGAGGCCCTCGTCGGCGCCCTCGAGCTCGTGGACGGCGTTCCCGGGCTCGCCTCTCGGCGCTTCACCTGGCTTGACACCGAAGGTGTGCTCTCGAACATCGCCTTTGCGGTCGCGAACGCCGCCCGCGAGCTCGCGAACTTGGAGGCCGAGGGCGGCTCCGAAGAGCTCACTCGCTGGGCGATCGCCAAGGCCCGCCCGCTCCTTCCCGACCTCGGTGAGCTCGAACACCAAGAGTCGAAGCTCGCCGGTACGCGTCTGCGCACACCGTCGCGTCGCTGATCTCGAACTGACGAAGAGCTCGCCCGACTCCGAACTGCCCCAAGGAGACATCTCCATTCGACGCGTTCGCCGGGCGAGAGCGCGACGGAGCCTTGAGAGGGAGACGATCTCCAATCGGGAGCTTGACCGCCGACCGGGAGGCCCGTTCGGGAGCTCTGTTTCGAAAAGGGAGCCAAGTCGGGAGCTTGTTCGGGAGGTCGATTTCGAAAAGGGAGCCGAATCGGGAGCTTGTTTGGGAGCCGCCCCGCGCACACTTTCGCCGAACGCCCCCATAGGGGGCCGACGAAGGAGGCATCCGATGCGAGGACTCCACTGCTCACCGACCGATTCCCAACCGCCCGCCGGGCAGTTGCGGGACGGCGTTCGTCGCCGTCGCCTCGCCCGCCTGGGCCAGGCCGCTGCCGCGCTCCTCGTCGCGGGATGGGCCCTTCTCGTCATCGAGGGAACCGCCGTCGCCGTCTCGGCGAGCCCGGTCGCGCCGCCCGGGGCGAACGGACTCCAGGACCTTTTGAACTGGACCCTCTACGGCGGCGCCATCGCCTGCGCCGGGACAGCGATGTTCGGCTTCGCCAAGATGGGGATCTCGCATTCCCAGCAGAGCTTCCAGGGCGCCAACCACGGAAAGTCAGTCGCGATCCTGGGGCTCCTCGGCGCCCTCGGCCTGGGGCTCACGCCGACGATCGTGAACGGCCTGACGGCGATCCACTGAGATGGCCGTCTCCTCCGCCCCGGTCCTCGCCTTTTTGGGGATCACGCTCAACCCGCTCACCCTCGCCAAGGACATCGCCAACGCCATCTTCTCGGCGGCCCTTGCCCTCTTCGGGCAGGGCGCCGCCTCGGTCGTCGGCGCGCTCTTGGGATTCGTGAAGACGACGAGCGATCCGGTCTTCTCCGGGGGCTGGTGGTCGTCGTCGGGCATGGCGGTCTTCGAGCGGGTGCTCGCCGTCTCGGGGTCGCTCCTCGCCCTCGCCTTCATGTGCTCGATCATCACGGCGCTCCT
>Ga0181539_1003499_pt1 | contig 14329 bp, 13 predicted proteins | sample PEATcosm2014_Bin_46_FD_119767 | JGI IMG/M metagenome (GOLD analysis project Ga0181539, IMG submission 119767) | Peatland microbial communities from MTU Mesocosm Facility, Houghton, MI, USA - PEATcosm2014_Bin23_60_metaG | ecosystem: Environmental > Terrestrial > Soil > Wetlands > Peat | place... | reverse complement strand
TCGGCTTTGAACTCGCGGGAGTGGACGCAGCGGCGGATGCCTCGCGTCCTGACCGGGTGCTTGAGGTGGAGCATCTCGTGGTAGAGCAGGTATTCGATAGCGTAGCGCGGGCTGGAGGGGCGGTCGAAGACGCGGCTGACCACGATGGTGTTGTGGGCGGCGTCGTAGTGGCCCAGGGAGCGCTTGGCGAACTGCTCGCTCCAGGTGAGCTCGGGACGTCCGAGCAGGCCGCCGAAGAAGCGCGCATTAAGCGAGTCGAAGACCTCTTCCAGGTGATAGAAGCGGCCTTCGGGGCCGGAGATGCGCTTGTTGCCGCGGGCGCCGCGGATCAACTCGGTCTGGCGGGTGACGGCGGCCGAGTAGGCAAAGCGTTTGAAACGCAGGTTGTGGGCGGCGTCGATGGGCCTCTTGTAGAGCTTGGCCAGCAGAATGTGGGCGATGGCGCGGACAACGGACTCCGGCGCGCCCTCCAGCAGGTCGGAGAGGCTGACCTGAATCTGACCTTCGCGCAGGCGGATTCTGGTGTTCAGCGAGGTAAACCGGCGGAAGCGAACCACGATGGGCGGCATCGGCGCCCTGGGGCGCAACGCCCGATACTCTTGCTCAAAGATGGGAATGAATTCGGCGCTCACCAAGTGGAGGGTAGCATATAAGGGAACAGGGACGAGGGAACAGGCAGCCAGCGGCGATGCGCCGGTTGACCTTGATCTCGTCCGCCGCAGTCACCGGGGCACCCGAGAGTCTGCCCTGCGCTTGCCGAAGGGGCACGATTGGGGCAAAGGCATAATCGACCAATCAGACCAAAGGTCAATGCTCCGGCGCCAACTCTAAGACATTAGCGTGCTTGCATACTCGCAAGAGGCTGTCCCAATCGCGTGGATCGCACGTCTTTCGGTGAGGAAGGGGAGATTCGGCGCAAATGCGAAACGCTCCAGTCGTTCCAACTACCCCGATAAAACAACTGCCACTATGATTGCGGAGCGCATCTTCAACTTGTGGAAGCGCCTTCATAAATGCGTTTGCTCGGACTCTCCATCCGTGGTCATTTCTCGTAAAGGCGATTGGACCGCTATCGGTAATCGACGACCCCAGCCGCTTTGTGATCGCGCTCCAAGCGGTCGGCTCGCCCGACGGCGGACGAGTAAAAACGCGATTGACAGAGGCCTTCGAGCAATGCGGCGTGCCCGATGCCCAATGCGCTCAGGGAGCTGTTCCGCCGTGCGTTCAACGCGCGGGGAGATTAGTTGGCTGCCCGAAAATTGACCCATTCCCTATTTCTGTTGTGCCGGAGGAGCATCGGAGACGTAAATCGTTGCGGACGCCTGGCCGGGGGCGGCAAAGCGGCGCAGCGCGGTCAGGCCGGCGGGATGCGCCTGCACGGCGCGGTCGATCTGGTCGCCGTCGAAGGCCAGCACGATGGCCGCATGGGCGGCGGGCTCGGCGAGGGCGGCGCTGTAGAACTCCCGGTCGCTCTCGTTGACGGTCTGGCGCAGCGGAATCCCGGTGAGAGAGACGATTTCGGGATAGACCGAAGTGTTCATCAGAATCACGCCGCCCGGCCGCCGGGCGAGCAGCGCGCGCAGAACCGGCGGAATCTGATCCTCATAGGGCCGCCGTGCCTCAATGTTCTTTGTGCCTTCGACGTAAGTGAGCGGACGCTCGCGCACCATCTGCATGGCATTCAGGGCGATCAGCGCGAACAGGGTGCCCATTGCGTACCTTACCCATCGAGCCTGCGACTCGCCGGTCTTGAATTCGCGCACTGCGGCGAGAAGAAACTGCGCGGCAAAGCCCAGGCCCAGCGCCAGGGCGGGCAGGAGTTCCATTCCGTAGCGCGTGTTGTACCAGGAATGCGGCCACCAGACGGGCAGAAAGATGGGCACCGACCCATAAGCCACCGAATACGCATAGAACGGGACCGGCAGCCAAAGCAGCAAAGTCCAGGCAAACGCACGTCGGCGCGCCGTGAGCCAGGCACAAGCGCTGCCGAAGAGACTCAGCGCCAGCAGCAGGTTGCCCCAGGCCGCCGCGGCGGCGTCCATCTCCGCGGCCTTCATGAAGAAGAGCAACGCCACCCACGGATTGTGCCAGCCCGGATGCGGCGGGAAGCCGGGTACGGAGGTCCGCACCTCGATGGCCTTGGCGGAGTAAGGCCCGCGCAGGAAGTAAAGCCAATCGCCGAAGGCCGCGGCATTGTAGATGAACCATGCTGCCGGCGCGGCCACGAGCAGAGCGCTAGCCAGCCAGAAGGCTGGCGAGCGTAGCCCGCCGCGGCGGGCAAGCCCACCACGGCGGGCAAGCGTGAGGCCCATGCATCCCCAGGCCAGCAGCGCCATGACCCAGCCGTCGTAGCGCGTGAAGATGGCGGCCACCAGCGCGGCGGCGATCAGCCAGAGCAACCGCGCGGAGCTTTGCGAATCGTCGTCCAGGCTTGCCCGCCACTCCACCAGCCAGACCGCGAGCCAGATGGTCTCGCAGAGAAAGAGCGGCTCGGTCATGGCCGTGGTTTGCAGGTAAAGCAGATTGGGATTGGCGGCGAAAAACGCCAGCGCCAAGGCGGCCGAGGCGGGCGTGAGCCAGCGGCGCGCCAGCCGGTAGAGGCCCGCGCAGCCGGCCAGATACGCCAGGGCCGAGGGAATTGCGCCGGCGATCCCATTGGCCCACCAGCCGTACACCTGGACAAAGGGAATCAGCAGCAGGTGTGGCAGCGGCAGCCACACCGAGCCCAACTGCGTGAGGCCCGGCCGATGCGAATCGAGAATGCGCCGCGCAATGTGCAGGTGGGCAACCGCGTCGCCGTAGTTGAGCATGGCCCCATGCCGCCAGCTCCACGCGAGGGCTGCCATCGAGGCTGCCGCGCACGTGGCCAGCGCGGCCAGCCACTCCGCGCGCGAGATGGGCTTCTCAATCAAGGTGAGTCAACTCGCGGAAGAGAATGAAGCGGTCGTCAATCTCCTCGCGGGTGAGTTGCTGCAGCCGCTCGGTGCCGAAGCGCTCACAGGCGAAGGAGCCCATCACGCTGCCGTAGAACATGGCTCGCCGGAAGGCGGCCGGAGTGAGCTCGCTCGCCGCGGCGCAGGAGGCCAGGTAACCGAAGAATCCGCCGGCAAAGCTGTCGCCCGCGCCGGTGGGATCGACCACCTCTTCCAGCGGCAGCGCAGGGGCCCTGAACGGGCGCTCCGCGCTTTTACCCTTTGGACTGGATTCGTGGAACAGGGTCGCGCCATACTCGCCGTGCTTCACCACCAGCGCCTTCGGTCCCAGCGCCAGCACCGCGCGCGCCGCCTGGACGAGGTTGTTGTTGCCGGCCAGCATTTTGGTCTCGGTTTCGTTGATGAGCAGCACATCCAGGCCCTTCAGCACTTCGAGCAGCGCCGCGCGATGATCCTTGATCCAGTAGTTCATCGTGTCGCCGGCCACCAGCTTTACGCCGGGCATCTGTTCGCGCACGCGCCGCTGCAGGACCGGATCGATATTGGCCAGGAACAGGAACTCGGAGTCGCGATAGGCCTCGGGAATCTTCGGCTCGAAGGCCGCAAAGACATTCAGATCCGTGGTGTGGGTCCTGGCCTCGTTCAGGTTTTCGAGATAGGAGCCTTCCCAGAAGAAACTCTTGCCCGCCGCCCGCTCAATGCCGCGCGTGTCGATCGAGCGCGCGTTGAAGACCGCCTCCTGCTCGGCGCCGAAGTCCTCGCCCACGACGGCGATTACGCGCACCTCGGTAAAGAAGCTGGCAGCCAACGAAAAGTAAGTCGCCGCGCCGCCCAGGCAGCGCTCCCGCCGGCCCGCCGGCGTTTCAATCGAATCGTAGGCCACGCTGCCCACTACGGTAATTGCCATCGTTCTTCCTCTCTAAATCGATTGATGCTTAAGCTAATCGACGCGGACCGTTTTCGCGGTGAACCGCTGGCTTGCCGACCCGCTTGCGGCGCAGCCGTGCTAACTACGCTAACTCCGCCAACACCGCTACCAACCCAAATACCTTCCGAAGAGCAGACCAAGCTTCTCCTTCGCCGCCGCTGGAATCGCATCCGGCTGGGTGAGCACGGCATACTTTGCCGCCGAGGCGCAGGCGCAGTTGCGCTCGTGCGGCATGGCCGCCACGGCAGCCTTCACCACCAGCGCAGCATTGTCGGCGTTCTTGTGCAGCACGCCCACAATCTCCTCGATGGTGACCGCGTCGTGGCCCTCGCGCCAGCAGTCGTAGTCGGTGACCATGGCCACGGTGGCGTAGCAGATCTCCGCTTCCCGCGCCAGCTTGGCCTCTTGCAGGTTGGTCATGCCGATCACGTCCGCGCCCCAGCTGCGATAGAGATTCGACTCGGCGCGGGTAGAGAACTGCGGGCCTTCCATGCAAACATAGGTGCCGCCCAGCTTGCCCACCACGCCCGCCGCGGCGCAGGCCACGGCCGCCGCACTGGCCACCGTGGCGCAGACCGGATCGCCAAAGGCCACATGGCCGACGATCCCCTCGCCGAAGAAGGTGGAGATGCGATGGAAGGTGCGGTCGATGAACTGGTCGGGAATGACGAAGTCGGTAGGCTTGTGCTCCTCTTTGAGCGAGCCGACGGCCGAGACCGAGACGATGCGCTCCACGCCGAGCTTCTTAAAGGCGTAGATGTTGGCGCGGAAGTTCAGCTCCGAGGGCAGGATGCGATGGCCGCGCCCATGCCGCGCCAGAAAGGCCACGTTGCGGCCCTCCAACTCGCCCAGCACAAAGGGGTCGGAGGGCGAGCCGAAGGGCGTGTCCACGCGTTCCTCGCGCACGTTCGTGAATCCGGGCATGGAGTAAAGCCCGCTGCCGCCGATGATGCCAATCTCCGCTTGAGCCAATCCTCGCTCCTTTCACCCCGGCGACGAAGGCCGTTCGCCGGGCGCCCTGTCCTTTTGCGGCGGACCGTCTGCCGGCCGTTGCGTGCCTTCCGCAAACATCTCAGTATAAAGGCCGGAGCGAGGCCATAGCCCGGCGGCCGTCCGCGCGCGTATACTCTCCGGCAAGGCACGTCATGGACCCATCGTCATTCCTGCTTCCGAACTCCCTGCAAAACGCGGCTGTCCTCACCGTCATTCTCGCCTTCGTCGGCTACCTGGCCACCTTTATGAGCGCCCGGATGCTGGAGCGGCGGCGCGACAAGCTCGACCTCGTCAACCGGCGGCTCAACGAGTTCTACGGCCCGCTCTATGTCGCTTCGCAGGCCGGCAACATCGCCTACCGGTCGCTGCTCAAGAAGCAGGGCAAGACGCAGAGCTTTCCCATTCTCGACGATGAGATGAAGGAGTGGATGCTGTGGATGACCACCATCTTCATGCCCCTCAACGACGTGCGCGAGAAGATCATCATCGAGAAGGCCTACCTTATCGTCGAGGAGCAGATGCCGCGCTGCCTGCTCGACTTTGTCACTCACGTGGTGGGTTACAAGGCGGTGCTGGCCAAGTGGGCCGAGGGCGACTTCTCCGAGCGCCGCTCGACCATCGGCTGGCCGCCGGAGTTCGACATCTATGTGGAACGCTCCTACGCCGCCCTCAAGGCCCAGCAAACCCGCCTGCTGCACAGCGGTCTCTGGAGGCTGTGGCACCGGATGGTTCATGGCAAGTGGAAATAGCAGCGCAGGAATCGATGTTCAAACGGCTCCGCCGCCGAGTTCATAACGATCCAGGAGTTCAGAATCCTATGAATGCGACCCATCCCACCGTCTGCGGTTACCGCGTCCGCTCGACCCCGCCGCCGCTTTTCCGGTTTGCTGCGCTGCTGAACCGATGGAAGCTGCGCGGCGGCTATCGCCTGGGAGCGCTGGCCAGTCGGGGCTGCGTCGTCGAATACGATCTTGGGGATGGGTTTCATGTTACGGTCCCCATCTATCGCGAGGACAATCGCCTCGGCCGGGAAGAGATACTGCGGTATGGAGCCCAGATGACGCACGCCATGAGCAGCAAAGCCGCTTCCATGCGGAACGCGACCCTGATCGACTGCGGCGCCGATATCGGTATGATGTCGATTCTGTTGCGCCGGCGGATTCCAGCGATCGACCGCGTCGTGGCCTTCGAACCCAATGTCGAGGTGCTGCCGTTCTTGAGCCGCAATCTCTCGATGCTTCCCTGCGCTACGCTCATGCTCGGCCACGCGGTGGGAAACATCAACGGTGCCGGGCGCCTGGTGCGGCCCGCGCGCGATCATTCCGACCACGCTCGGTTTCTTGTGGCCGACCCGATGGGCAACATTCGCGTGATTACAGTCGATAGCCTTGGCGTGACCGGCGACATCATTCTGAAGATCGATGTCGAGGGTGGCGAGTATGCGGTCCTCGAGGGGGCGCTCGAAACTATCCGGCAGGCACCACGCTGCGTCATTTCGCTGGAGGCGCATCCAGCCGTGGCCGCGCGCACAGGCCGCAATCCGTCCGAAGCTCTTCGCATGCTCGATTCGATCCGCCCGTTTCGATTTGTTGTTGCCGGTGCTGCTTCCTGTTGGGAGTTGAGTTCGCTCGATCAGCCTCTCTTCCCGCCCGGCGCGCAAGTACAGGTGCTGGATATCGTCGCCTCGGCAGGAGTTTAGGCCCTTCCGGCGAACGCTACATCGGCCATCGCGGCGTCCCAGCCATCGCCTGTCTGTCTGCCTACGGATTAAGTGCAACGGAATCAAAGGCGACGTGCGACCACCCTGCGCTTCGGCGATAGCTCACGCGAGTACGGGCAGCCCCAGGCGTTTCCACAGCCGCAGGGTGGGGGCGGCCTGGTTGACGGTATAGAAGTGCAGGCCGGGCGCGCCGTTGCCGAGCAGGGTCTCGCAGAGGCGGGCGACCACGTCCAGGCCGAAGTCGAGCAGCGCAGGCTTGTCGTCCTCCAACTCTTCAAGGCGCAGGCGGACCCAGCGAGGCAGGTCGGCGCCGCAGCCGGCGCAGAAGCGCACCGTATTGGCGAAGCCGGTGATGGGCATGATGCCCGGTACCACGGGAATTGTGATGCCGGCCTTGGCGCAGCGCTCCATGAAGTCGAAGTAGGCGCCTGCGTTGTAGAAGAGCTGAGTGAGCGCGCCGTCTGCGCCGGCCCCCACCTTGCGGCGGAAGTGCTCGAAGTCCGCGCCGGGGCTGGACGCCTGCGGGTGCATCTCCGGGTAGGCGGCCACCTCGATCTGGAAGGCGTCTCCGCAGGTCTCGCGGATGAAACTGACCAGTTCATTGGCGTAGTGGAAGTCGCCCGGTGCGGAGGGGCTCATGGCCGTGGCCGGCAGATCGCCGCGCAGAGCCACGATGCGCTCGACGCCCGCTGCGCGGTAGCGCTCCAGCAGGGAGGCGACGTGAGCGCGCGTCGAACCCACGCAAGTCAGATGCGGCGCGGCCTCCACGCCGCTGTGCCTCACTACGGTCATGAGCGTTTCGTAGGTGCCTTCCTGGTTGGAGCCGCCGGCGCCGTAGGTGATGGAGAAGTAGTCCGGTCGCAGCGCGGCGAGTTGGCCGATGACGGAGGGCAGCTTGGCCACGCCTTCCGGCGTGCGCGGCGGGAACAGCTCGAAAGAGAAACTCAGCGGCGAAGCCATGCGTGGAACCTCTGAAGAAGAACTTGAAGAGCAGGCGCAACAGCCATTCGGCTGTATTCAGTCCAAAACTCAGGCGAATGCTCGCTCACCAAATGTTTTTCATCCACCTTTTCTCAATGTACACTTAGCTCGTCCGGGAAGAAGACGTTGATCTTCCTGTCAAGGAGAGCACACATCCATGCGTACTTTGATCGTTGCAATGTTGCTTGGTCTTCCGCTCGGCTTCGCGCACCAGATCGTGGCGCAGCAGAATGCGATGGATGGTGCTGGCGGGCAGCCGGATTCCCCTGCGGTCGAGCAGCACTCTCAGCTTGCGCACACCCCAGTCCGGGTAACACTGGCGCAACAGAACCACGCGCTGCTCCAACTCATCGGCGGTCTTATCGGGCGAGCAGTGCGGACGCTGGCTGCGCTCGGCAATGGCCGCCACACCACCCTCGCGGTAGCGATCCAGCCGTAAGTAGCCAGTGGGCCGCGAGACGCCGAACTCAACACATAGCTGACTCAACGGCTTCTCGCCCAGCGATGCCGCAACCACAAACCGAACCCGTTGATCTTGTACGTCCATCGCTTTCCATGGCATCGCCTCTATCCCTCCGCGCAAGCCTGCGCTTGCGCGGAAGTGTAAAGCATGTCCAGAGACAATGTGTAAAGGATGTCATGGAACTGAACACTCGAAGCGGGACCTGGGGCACCCGGCCCGTCACATCCAGCCCGCGATGAATCCGCTCACCACGCTGATCGATCCGCCGGGCATTCCCATGTCTGCCCCGGTGATGAACGTGACGTAGCGGTTCACACCATGAAGCAACGGGATGGGGGACCCGAAAAAGATGGCTGCACCGCTCCATCCGGGACCGACGGAGGCACCCACGCTTAGGATGCAGGCCGGAATGTGGTTGAAAGCCTCCGCATTACTCGGCGAATCGTCACCGAATAAAGAGGGGCAGCGCCAGACATCGGTGCCGTAGCTTGGCATGGATGCCATCGAGAAATCGATGCCGACGGGAAGGAAGCCCAAGCTGACGCCGCCACCCATGAACGTGAAGCGGTACACGGTAGCCTTGGGCTCAGCAGGAAAGTGCGTGAGATAGATATTCGTCGCGCCGATGGCTGCAATGCCGGCCGACGCACCGAAAGCACCGGACGACGCCGTCTGCCAGCCGGTTCGCTTAAACCTATACGAGAGACTCATCTGTATGGGCCCTCCCTGCGGCTATCCGACCAGAGCGTACTTGCGCGTCTTTATCTGGTTAGGAGATTTTGGCGCTTCCAACTCTCGCGAGCGGAAAATGTCGATTCTCCGCTAAACGTTTGTCTCTTTTTACCACCACATTTTATTCTTGAGGGGTCTCGTCCGCGATGTTCTTGTGCTCGCTACATTGGAAGTGATCACAGGGATAACTGTCAAGGGCGCAGTAAAAGGAGACCACTGGGGCGGAGGAAAAGGGAACCAGCAGTAGGAGCCGTGCAGCAAGGTTTTTCGGGGGAGAAGGGGTAGGTTCAGCGTTCTAAGGATGGGTTTCGTTTACGGCGGCTTTGCTTCAGGCGGCATCGGGGTGCCCCAGGTCTGGTCCGCCGCGGCGGATCAGACCTGGGATCGCCCCTTTTCCCGATTCCTCTCGTTCGGGTTCAGCCAACCACCGGCAGGCCAGCCAGGGCCATGGCGATCTCCTCCGCCGGATAGTCGTAGTTCTCCAGCTTTCCGGCCTGGTAAGCGATGTAGGACTGCATGTCGAAGTGGCCGTGTCCGCTGAGGCCGAAGAGGATCGTCTTGCCTTTGCCTTCTTCCTTGGCGGCGAGGGCTTCGCGGATGGCGGCGGCGATGGCGTGGTTGGATTCCGGCGCGGGAATGATGCCCTCGGCGCGGGCAAACCGAATGCCGGCGGCAAAGGCGTCGAGCTGTTGAACCGAGGTGGCTTCAATCAATCCCAGGTCCATGGTGTGCGAGACCAGCGGACCCATGCCGTGGTAGCGCAGCCCGCCCGCATGAATCCCCGGAGGCATGAAGGTGCTGCCCAGCGTGTGCATCTTGACCAGCGGGGTCAGATGGCCGGTATCGCCAAAGTCGTAGGTAAACCTTCCCTTGGTGAGGCTGGGGCAGGCGGCCGGTTCCACGGCAACGATGCGGGCGTGGCTCTGGCCCTTGAGGTTGCGGCCCACGTAGGGCATTGCCAGGCCGGCAAAGTTCGATCCGCCGCCCGCGCAGGCAATCACAACGTCCGGGTCATCGCCGGCCAGCGCCATCTGCTCAATGGCTTCCAGGCCGATGACGGTCTGGTGCAGCAGCACGTGATTCAGTACGCTGCCCAGAGCGTACTTGGTGTTGGGGTCTTTCGCGGCCACTTCCACAGCCTCTGAGATTGCAATTCCCAAAGACCCGTTGGAGTCGGGATGCTGGGCGAGAATGGCGCGGCCCGACGCCGTCTCGTTGCTGGGGCTGGCGGTGACGCTGGCGCCGAAGGTCTCCATCATGGCGCGGCGGTAAGGCTTCTGGTCATAGCTCACGCGCACCATGTAGACCTTGCATTCCAGACCGAAAAAGGCGCAAGCCATGGCCAGCGCCGACCCCCACTGGCCGGCTCCGGTCTCAGTGGAGAGCCGCTTGGTGCCCTCCTTCTTGTTGTAGTAGGCCTGGGCGACGGCGGTGTTGGGCTTGTGCGAGCCGGCGGGGCTGACTCCCTCGTACTTGTAGTAGATACGGGCGGGCGTATCCAGGGCCTGCTCCAGGCGGCGGGCGCGATAGAGCGGCGCGGGACGCCATTGGGCATAGATCTGGCGCACTTCGCCGGGAATCTCGATCTCCCGCTCCGTGCTGACTTCCTGAAGAATCAGGGCCATGGGAAAGAGCGGGGCCAGGTCGGCGGGACCGATGGGTTGCAGCGTGCCGGGATGCAACGGCGGCGCCATCGGCTTGGGCAGGTCGGCGGCAATGTTGTACCAGGCAAGTGGAATGCGGGATTGCGGCAGGTTGTACTGGATGGTTTCCATGCCCGAAATTGTATCAGCGGCGAGGGGCTTTTTGCCGTGACAGAGCGTCCCCAACTTCCAAAGGCTGGACCGGCCGCCGGCACAGGGCGCCGCGCGGTGCTCGCGTTGATCCAATGTGAACAGACACTGCCCCGCGGCGCATCTAGGATGATGCACAATGAAGCGGAGGCGCGGTCGTTCCAAAGGCCACTCGAGCTTCTTGTATGCCACTCCCGGAAGGCTGAGTGTCCCATGCCCGCGACCGCGATTCTTCAAGAGGCCAGGAAGCTCCACAAAGTAAGCGACAGTCTCGATGTGCTGGCCGGGGAACACGCTCCCATCTCCGAGGCGCTCTCCATTCTCTCGGGATGCGTCCGCAACTCCGCCACGCTGCTGGAGGTTCTGGTCGCGCTCAAGCTGGAGCCTCTGCGGGGATACGATCCGGCCAGCAATTGAGGGCAGAGATCATGGGTCATTGTTCAAAACCCGATCTGAAGTTATTGCCGATGCGGTCGTCCCTCGGCGCCGGCGAACCGCCCGCCACTCCACTTATCGCTCAAGGGAGTTTCGTCATGACGAAGAAAAGCCGGAAGGAACTGGAAAGGGAGATTGTGGCCAGAGTGAAAAGGGAGATGGATAAACCGCGGCTGACGACGTCGGTCCGCAACGCCGAGTGCGGCTTGACCGGGCCAGCCGTCCCCGCACCCGCGGTGCGTTAGGTCTCGGCCTTCGGCCCAAAGCTTCCCGCTCTCGGTTCTCCGCCTTCCCAGGGAAGCCGGGCGAAGCTGAATGCGATAAAGAACAGGGAACAGGGAACAGGGGTCGGGTAGCCGGAGCCCCAGATCCTTGATCCTCATGCCCTGCTTTACGTTATGTCCTCAGTGTCGTAGACGGGTTCGGCGGCACGCTTTTTGGGGATGCCATGAACGCTGGAGAGCAGGTCTTCGACCACGTCTTCAAGCTGACGCTGGCTTTCAATGACTTCGCTCATGCTCTTCAGGTCGTCTGGCTCGACCATGCGCTCGACAAGGGCGACGGCGTGGCACTGGGCGACCTGGTCGAGGTTCAGGCCCTCGGGGGTCTTAGCCTTGATGCTCACCTGGTCGATGTCGATCTCCAGCATGTCGGCGACGCGGGCGCGCATCTCCGGGGCGATAGGCGAGATCTTGGGGGCGGTGAGGATGAGCGTGGTGTCGATGTTGACGATGCGGAAGCCGGCGTTTTGCAGCTCTTCGAGAGCCAGGTTGATGAAGATGGCCGAGTCGGCGTCCTTCCAGCGGGGATCGCTGGGAGGGAAGAAACTGCCGATGTCGCCGGCGGCCACGGCGCCCAGCAGGGCGTCGGTGATGGCGTGCAGCAGCACGTCGCCGTCGGAGTGACCGGCCAGGCCTACGGGGTGGTCGATCGTTAGTCCGCCGATGCGCAAGGGCACGCCCCTAGTGAAGACGTGCGAGTCGTAGCCAAATCCGATCCGTGTTTCCATGATTACCGTGCCTGTTCTTTGAAGCCTATCGGTGCCGAGCTACGTTCCGGTTGGACCACCCAGGAAAAACAACCTAAGGTCCTTCGACTTCGGCCGCCGTGGCGCCCGAAGCTCAGGATGACAGCATTTTGTTTCATCCAGCCGTTTTCATCGAGCGCGCTGGCGGAGGTAAAACTCGGCCAACTCCAGGTCGCTTTGCTGGGTAATCTTCAGATTAACCTGAGAACCGTGAACTACGGCTACAGGAAGGCCGGCGCGTTCCACGACCGCGGCTTCGTCGGTGCCGATGAAGCCGTCGGCGGTGGCCTCGGCAAAGGCCTGTTGCAGCAGCCCGTAGCGAAAGCCCTGCGGGGTCTGCGCCAGCACGACGACCTCGCGGGGGATGGTGGAGGTGATGAGGGCGCCATGGGCGGTGCGCTCGACCTGCTTGATGGTGTCCACGGCCGGCAGGCCGACGATGGCCGCGCCGAACTTGGCCACCGCATCGATGGTGCGGTCGATGGTGGCGGCGTCAATGAGCGGGCGCACGGCGTCGTGGACCAGCACGATGTCGTCGGGCTGGGCGGGCAGAGCGGCCAGGGCGTGGGAGACCGATTCCTGACGGCTGTCGCCGCCCTCGACGACCTGCGCGCGGCCCGCAAGGCCGTACTCGGCGATCTGGGCCTTGACGCGCTCGATCTCCGTCTTGCGCACGGCCACGAAAATCGCCGTCACCCTCTCCACCGCGGCAAAGGCGCGCAGCGAATGAATCAGGATGGGCAGGCCGTTGAGAGCGAGAAATTGCTTGGGCTGCGGGCCGGCCATTCGCGTGCCCAGCCCCGCTGCGGGAAGAATCACGAAAACTTGCATGACGGGTGGAGTATACAACGGCGGAGCCTTGGATGGAACAGGAATTGCAAGAAAGCATCTATCTGGGTTCGTGGTCTCCCACCCTTGCGACGGAATCCGCCGCGGCGGACGCAAGGATGGGGCACGGGGCATCTAGGTCTCTCCAGCTCGTGACTTTCCAATGAGCAATCATTCAGCGCAACGCCGCACCGGAACCGTATCATTTGGGGATGCGCCGAAAGCCTTCCGTAACGAAGCCCGCAACGCTGCCGCCGAGGCTGCCGATCGACGCGACGCTACTCAAGCCCGGTCTGCGGCTTGCGGTGGGTTTATCCGGCGGCGCGGACTCTGTGGCCCTGCTGCGCGCCCTGGTGGAGCGGAGCAGCGAATTGGGGCTGGTGCTTCATGCCGCGCACCTGCACCATGGCCTGCGCGGCAAAGAGGCCGACCTCGACCTGGAGTTTGCCCGTGCGCTGGCGGCGGGACTGGGCTTGGCTTTTCACGAGACGCGGGTGGAGACGGCGGTCGAGGCCGGGAGACGCGGAGAAACTATCGAAGAGGCGGCGCGGCGGCTGCGCTACGGGTGGTTCCGGCAGTTGATGGCCTCGGGCGAGGTGGAGGCTGTGGCCACGGCTCATACCCGCGACGACCAGGCGGAGACCGTGCTGGGGAAGTTCCTCCGTGGCGCTTGGACCGAGGGGTTGAGCGGCATCCATCCGGCGGTCGAGTTCAAAGAGGGACGGATTCTGCGTCCGCTGCTGATTGCGACGCGCGTCGAGGTGGAGGCGTATCTGCACGAATTGGGGCAGGAGTGGCGAGAGGACTCTTCGAACCGTCATCTGACTTTCACCCGCAACCGGCTGCGGCACGAGCTTCTGCCGCTGCTGGAGGGGTGGAATCCGCGGCTGCGCGAGCATCTGGCGCAGATGGCTGCGCTGGCTCGCGACGAGGAGGCGTGGTGGCAGGGGGAGATGGCTCGGCTTGCGGGGCAGTTGCTGTTGCCGGGCCGCCCGGTTCGGGGTGGGGGACGCGCCGCTGGGGATGGCCTGGGGCTGGATGTGACCAGGCTGGCCGCGCTGGCCCCGGCGGTGCAGAGGAGGTTGCTGCGGTATGCGGCAGGGCAGTTGGGCGCGGCGCCGGATTTTCTGTCGACCGAGGCGCTCAGGGCGCTGGCGCTTACCGGACGGGCCGGGCAGAGGTGCGAGCTGGCCCAGGGGTTGCGGGCCGAGCGAACTCCGCGGGAGCTGCGGTTGCGGGTGGGGACGGCCGCCGAAGCGAACAAGATGACGCCCGAGTACAGCGGGACGATTCCGGGCGAAATTGTGGCTCCGGCCTTCGGTCTGCGACTGCGAATCGAGATTTCCAGTCCGCAGGAGACCGGTCAGGCGGTCACGCTGCGCAACTGGAGGCCGGGCGACCGGGTGAAGCTGCGCCACTCCGGCGGTGAGCGCAAGGTGAAGGAAGTGCTGGAGCGGCTGCGCGTGACCGGCACCGGGCGGGCGCTCTGGCCGGTG
>Ga0181539_1003498_pt1 | contig 14330 bp, 8 predicted proteins | sample PEATcosm2014_Bin_46_FD_119767 | JGI IMG/M metagenome (GOLD analysis project Ga0181539, IMG submission 119767) | Peatland microbial communities from MTU Mesocosm Facility, Houghton, MI, USA - PEATcosm2014_Bin23_60_metaG | ecosystem: Environmental > Terrestrial > Soil > Wetlands > Peat | place... | reverse complement strand
GGATTGCGCAGAGAGCTTGTGACTTTTTTGAAATTTCGCTCGAAGCGATAGTGATAACAAAAGAGTTAAGTGGCTCGAAAAGGCCCGAAAGCTAAAAAAGTCACAAGCTCAGAGCAAAGCTCTGCGACCGGCTGACACGCAGAGCTTTGCTCTGCGCAATCCACTGGGAAGAGGTCTCGAGAGGTGGGCGATTACAGATTGCAGATTCAAGATTCAAGAAAAGAGCAAGTCCGGGGCCGGGGAGATGGGACACGGGATACGGGTTTCGGGATTTGGGGTTAGGGATTGGGGAGGGTGCCTACCATTTATACTTGACGCCAAAAATGAACGCGCATGAGTGTCACCAGTACCCAATGTTTATGGTGCTTTGCTCCCTCAACATGCGCAATTACTTACTGCGCTGCGTATAGATGATTCTTGACGGTGCCGCATGGCATCCTCGGGGATTCGCGTCGGGACGAGCAGGACGTGCGGTTGCCGCTAGGGTATCGGGCATGAGAAAATCCCACGGTCAGGACGGCACTGACCGTGGCCACCTGCCGGATGGAAACATAGAGGAATAATAAAACCATGTCTGAGCGACTTGTTGTTTTCACGGAAAGGAATGCGGGGCCCGTACCGGGTCTCGACGAAGAGTTGATTCGCCAAAACGGAGGGACCATCCGTTATGGGAGGGCCGTCGATGAGAGAGACCGCGTCCGGCTGGCGGAGGGGGCGGAGGTCGTCGTGGTGGGCGGCACGCGCCTCGCGCGCGAATTCTTTGCCGCGCTGCCGAGATTGAAAGGCGTGGTGCGGCTCGGAATCGGCGTGGACAACCTGGATCTTGACGCTGCCACCGACCTTGGAATCGTGGTGGCTAACGTTCCGGACTTCTGTGCGGATGAAGTCGCAGAACACGCCCTCGGACTTATCTTCGCCGTGACGCGCAAGCTTGCCCTGGCCGACCGCAGAGTGCGCCTCGGCAAATGGGTTCCCGGGATGGACGCCCTCATGCGACCGATGCGGAGGCTCAGCGGCCAGACCCTCGGGCTGATCGGCCTGGGAAAAATCGGTCGAAGCCTGGCACTCAAGGCCCAGGGTTTGGGACTGAAGGTCATCGCCTACGATCCCCACCTCAGCGCGGAGGCGGCGCAGGCGGCCGGCGTCCCGTTGATGAGCCTGGAAGCGCTGCTGCCCCAAACGGATATCCTTTCGCTTCACGTGCCCGTGACCGCGGAGACCCAGGACATCGTGAACGCCCGCACGTTGGCGCTCCTCAAGCCGGGGGCCATTCTCATCAATACTGCGCGGGGACCCGTGGTGGACGAAGCCGCTCTGTGCGCCGCACTCGCTTCCGGCCGGCTGGCAGGCGCCGGACTGGATGTGCTGCAACAGGAACCCCTGCGCCTGCCCCATCCGCTGACGGAATTTGAGAATGTTGTCTTCACCTGCCACTACGCGTCGCTGAGCGAGGAATCCTACGCCATCATGCGCCAGCAGGTGTCGGAGCAGACGGGGCAAATCCTCCGCGGCGAATTCCCCCGAAACCTGGTGAATCCCCGGGTGAAAGACCTGCCCCAGTGCCGATTACAGCGAGGCAATGAGTAAGGGGGTAGTAAATCGAAGTCGCCGATCACCCCGCCCCAAAGAAATCACAGAGCGGTTTCCCACCATTCCGGCACCACCCATCCTTCGTCATCGCATTCCACTTCCGGTGGAAGGTAGGCGTTAATACCCACGCGAAGATCCTTGCCTGACCATGCCGGATTGGTCCGAATTTTCAACACCAGCCAGGGGGCGCGCTGATTATTTTCGGTCTGTCGAAAGCCGGGCACAGCCTCCAGGTGCAGCGCCTGGTCACCCACCCATGCCGCCGCTTGAATCACGTCAGCAGGCTGACGGTGACGCCACCACTTCCCATTGATGCGCAACCGAAGGACAATCGCCAGAATGTGCGGACGTCCCCCGAGGTCGGGCAGCTTGGCGGTCCGGGCGATGATCTGCTTCTGGTAGCCGCGGCTCTGGAATTCTTCCAGGGTGGGACGGGTCGCGACGGACCGGAAAGACAAGCGCGGATCACCAAAAAAGACTTCCATCCCCGGCCCCGCCGGCTCACTGGCAAGCTCCAGCCGGTGACTTTGCGCGTCCGGGTTTTCTTCCGGAAGCTTGCGCCTCTCAAGCCCCTTACTTATGGCGCCGGATGCATCTGCGGGGAGGATTTCATACAGGGCGATTTCAAACGGCCGCAACCACGTTTCAATAGCCTGCCCGCTTTCGAAGGGCGCGCCTCGCTCCTTGACCAATTCTGCGTGATCAGGAAAGTGGCCAATTAACTTCATGCGAGTTCCCGCTGGCGCTTTCAGCCCGATGCTCTCATCCAAACGGAGGCACAGGCGCCGGGCCTGAAAATCCACGTTGTTCATGAACACGAGTCCGCGAGCACCCTGGAAGTATGCGTATCCATAAACCTCATTCTTCCAGGGGTCACCGAGGATGCGCTTCTGCCGGTGGAGCATTGCTTCATTTTGTTTAGCCAGCTTTTGCAGCCACGCCAGAAAGGCGACGTCGTGGCCGCTCAAGGAGTAAAGATCGCCCCAGAGTTGGGGGAACAGCAGGTTCCCGCGCCCCAGGTCCATCACCAAGGCCTCGCGCCAGCGTTCCTTTCCCATGCAGTTGCCCCACCAAGTGTCCGTAATCCACACGCCCAGACTGTCCTTGCAGATGGGCGGAACGAATTCGGCGAATTGATTGCCCTGATCCAGAGCTAGGGTTACCGCGTCGCGGAAGAAAAGGCTGGGGGAGTCACCCGTGCTGGCGGCTTCCAAAGTGATTCTCTTTTCGAAAATCGAATCCCCGTGCAAAAGCCAGAAAGGCGAGCGAGTTCCCCAATACCACATGATGTAGAGATCCGGACATGCCTGGCGAGTGGCCTTGGCGATCTCGATGAGGGCGTCGTAGTTGGCTTCGGTGGAGTATTTCCCCGGAAGATGAGGGTGTTCCGTGCTGTTGCAGTAACACCCCGCGCCGTCGACTTTATAGAATCGAAGATCATAGTGCTGGATATGCCGCAGGAGGGCGTCGCGGAACATGCTGAAATAGGGCTCAGAGGCCAGGCAAAACTGGGCGTGCCAGTTGTCCATATGAAACCCATCGCGGTAGTGGGATCGCGGCCACTCACCTCCGGCGGGCACCGCACGGCTTGGCTCCACCCGGGGGTTGTCGCTGATGCTCCAGTCAGCCCCCGTGCCACTGAACCAGAGGCCCCACTTCATTCCCAACTGGTGGGCTCGCTGGATCACCCGGTCAGGGCCGTTGGGAAAGCACTGGGGCCAAAACTGCGTCATGTCGCCGGCGCGGTCCTGCCAGCCGACGTCGGGGACGTAATAGTCAAACTTTACCCCTTGCTTTTGCCAATTCTCCAGAAGATCCATGGTGCCCAGCATTTCTCTGTCGTCCAAAGTCCAACAAGAGCTGTCGGGATAACCGTTTATCCCGAAAGGGTCGTAGATGCTCAGCAGCCCCTTCCGCGGGCTACGCGCGCGAATGTATTCCAGAAACTTTTCGCCGCCCCCGCCCGGAGGCGCCACGCCGACCAGTGCAACCTTGCTGGTGAAACTGCCGCCGGGGGGCAAGTTCTTCCCCGGGAAGTGCCGCAACCGGGCACGTCCGTCCATGCCCTGGTTGACTCCGGCGGGATGTTCGATCGCGCAAAACAGCTCATTGTCGATGAGCAAGGGTTGGCCGTAATCGCCTTCGCGCATCGGCGCTTCGAGCTGAAAGTCATCCAGGTCAACGTCCAGCAAGAGCCGCTCGGCCGCCGCAAGGTTTTTCACCTCCAACCACTTTCTCCGGGTGAATTCATCTAATTCGTGATGGACCGTGAGTTGAAGTTGCTCACCCTCGTTCATGAAATCAAAATCGCACTTGGACCGATCTCCATCTTCCTCCTTGCGCCAACTTCGTAATTTGAATTCCCCCACATGCCGATAGGGTTGACCGACGGCGATAAACTGGTCCGAAAGCCTTTGCTCAAAAATGAATCGATCCAATATTTCGTCCGGCAGCCCTTCGAAACTCTTGTCGCATTGATAAGTCCGAATCGCCAGCAGGTTCTTCTTCCCACCGCCGAACCGCAGGCGGGCATAGGCTGGCGAATCCGCGCGGAGTGCCCATTGCTCAGGTTCGCGCCAGCGGCCAGACTTCTTCCCATGGCCAATCTCCATACCGTTAACATAGACCCAGTATTCGTTCCAATCTTCCTGCGTGTAACCCCCCAGGCAAAAGGTGAGTTGCTCCCTGAGGGATTCCATCGGCAACTCAAACTGTTGCCGGAACCAGGCATAACCTTTGAAAATTGGGGGAATCGGGCTGCTGTCCAGGTCGCGGAGCAGCAGGTTCAGGGTTTTTCCCCAGCCCGCATCGTCACGGTACTCTTCCGAATGGTAGCCGCCCCGGTAGCCACTTTCCTGATCGGGGGAGCTGGTGTCCAGGTCGGGCCCAACTTTGACATTCCACCAGGGGATCTCGATGCGCGCTTTGGCTGCCGAGAAAGTGAGTCGCACTGGCCGGCTCTCAGTCAACTGAAAGATCCGGCCACTCACCTTGTTGCGCAGGCTGGTGCTTAGGGCCGCTCCGCCCCTCATGGTAAATTCCCAGTCGAGATACTTGTTGTGGAGCGCGATCTTTCCGCCCTCAGCGTAGGCCCCTTGAGTCTGGACACCGCCCAATACAGTGGGCTTGAGTGCGCTTAACGAGGCCAGAGACATCAGCCCCGATTTCATAAATTCGCGGCGCTTCATCAGTATCTCCTCTCACAAACCGCGCAATTCGCCAATGGTCTCAATCAAGGCCTGGACGTTTTCGAAGGGAAAGCCACTGTCAATCTCAACGTAAAACCATGAGCCTCCCTCGGCCATAGAAAACACATCGACGAGTTTCAGAATATCGGACCGGACTTCCGCCGGGCTGCTCCTTATCATCAGTTCTCCGCGGTTGGGGTGGAGGGCGATGGCGATTTTCGCCTCGCGGCATCGTCGGGTGAGATCAGCAGGATCGTAAACGTCGATTTGCGGCCAGATGGCATGCACCCCAAGGTCGGCAAAATCCTCCAAAAGCCTGAGGCCGCATCCGCAGGTGTGGAAAAAGACTTTCTTTCCGGCGGCGTGGACCGGCTTCATCAGCAGCTCAAAGCGCGGCTTGAAGAATCTCCGCCAAGTCGCGAGCGACATCATCAGGTCAAATTGCGTGGAAAAATCATCGCCGAACTCTATGGCGTCAATTCCCCGGGCAAGGAGGTAATGCACGCGCTTCAATTGATAGTTCGTGATCAAGTCGGCCAGGCGATTGATTTCCGGGGTGTCGGAGGCAATGTCCATGAGCACATCTTCAAAGCGCCGGACCGCGATCATCACTTCAAAGAGGTTGATCCAACCACTCTTGTGGAAGTAACGCTGCTGGTGGCTTTGCGCCCTCGCCCGCTCGCGCTCGAATTCGGGCCCTGCGGTCACGGGGTCTGGCGGTGGCTGGTACCGGTCAAGGGTTGACCAGTCGTCCAAGGGCCGCTCAAGGGGGTGGCCGGCCGCGCCAAAGATGAGGTGTTCCCAAACCACTCCCCACTCGTCGCGGCGGACTTCGCAGTAGCGACCCTGGGCGTCCACCCATCGCGGTTCGGGACCGGCATGGGGGAAGGCGCTGGTGAGTCCAAAATCCTGGGGATAGCGCTCCCAGAGTTGGTGTAACCGCTCACCGTGCTCGAACGATCCGGAGGGAGAAGCGTGGTACTCCAGCGGAAGGATGTCGGGCGGCCGGAAGTCCAGCGCGGCGAAAACCCTTTCGCGCGGAAGCATGTAGCCCTTTGTCATGTGTTGTCTCGCTTTCGGAATTTGCGTCGCAGCCAAGGGCTTCGGTCAGCAAGGTCCGCGCGGGGACGCCCAGAGTTCCTGCACGATGAAGACTAATTCGGGGGAGTGGGAATTAGCAACTTGAATTCAGTAAGGAATCCCGGTGCACGGGCATGGAGCACATGGGGTTCCTCCTAGGTGATTGGAAGGTTAACTGCGCTTTGGAGGCGCGCGGTCTTTCGTTTGAGCCTTTCCAGGCGGTGGGTAAAGCGCTCGGCGTGGGGCAGGGGTGAAGGCTGGTCGCGCCGGCGTTCGAGGGCGGTTAGCGTGAACTCCATCGCCCTTTTGGGGTCGCGTTGGTGATGCTCGTAATGAATCGCCAACTCCTCGAAAGCTTCCAGGGCCAATGGGGACGGCCGCCGCGTGAGTTCCAGCCAGGTTTCCACTGCCAATTCGTGTTGGCCTTGCCGCTTGTACTGCAAGGCCAACTGGCGCAAGGCCCGGGCCTCAATCTCATCCGGCAATCCGCCGGAGAGCGCTCGCTGGCAAGTCTCGACCGACTGTTCCCTTGAACCCGCGGTCTCCAACATGCGGCTGAGGCTGAAGAGGTCCACGGGAGAATCGAGTGTGTCGGCGTCGCCGATTGCCCGCGCTAACTCCACCGTTACGGCGGCGAGCGTCATGATATCGAGCGCGTTGTGGTAGAAAACCGGTTGCAGGCCGCGCGCGTCGCCCGTGCGCAGGTAATCAAAGTAGATTCCGGGGATTTCCGAGCCCGCCACGTCACCCTCGCGGCCGATTCCCAGCACCGCGCTCTCCAGATCGGTGAGCTTGCAGCTTTCCAGGCGCAGCTTCCACAGCCGCCGCGACGGGTGCAGCGCATCGAGGTGCAGTAATCGTCCGAAGGGAGACTTCTGCCGCGCCAGCGCGTAGCGCGTTTCGAGCAACGGCACGTCGAAGGTCTTGCCGTTGTAAGTCACCAGTCCGTCGAAGGAGTCCAGGATTTCCGCCAGGGCGCGCAGGACGGCTTTCTCTTCCGGATAATCCCGCAGAAAGAATTGCCTGATTACGAATTGCGTTCCTTCCACCGTGCCGATGCCAATGAGGAAAGCGCAGGTGCCGGTGCCGCCCGCCAGGCCCGTGGTTTCCGTGTCAAGGTAGACGAGGCGCTCCGGCGCGGGCAGGGCGGCTTGGGGGAAAAGCAGATTCAGCGGGCTCAGGTCAGCGGTGGAGATGTCGCCGATGCGCAATTTGCCGTAAGGCCTTCCGAAAGAAAATGCCTGTCGGGCCAAAAAGTATTCGCCTAAATCATTTCTTGCCAGCACGCCTTCCACGTACTCTTGGATGCCTTTGGCTGCCCTTTGCGCGGGAAGCTGGCGCGGCTCAGGCGGCTTATCCATGCGACGTAAAAATGCGAGCGTCTGCTCGAGCTCGCGATCAGGGTCGCGCGGCTGCGAGGCCTTCTTGAGCTGCCGAAGTTTTTGATCGAGGTTCATGGAAAACGCTGTCCGTGGTCAGTTGTCCGTGGTCCGTAGTCCGTTGCAACTGACAACTGACCACGGACAACTGACCACGGACAGCCTTTAAGCTCGCGACGACATCGGAGGAACTTTCAGCATCCTGCTCAGAATTTCCAAAGCAACTTCCTTCCCTTTTTCCCCGATTTCCCCTATCGGGCCCACGCAGGAGGGGCAACCTGTGGGGCAGGGGCATTCCGAGATCAGCTTATGAGTTTTCTCCAGCAACGAATCGCTCATGCGGAAGAGCGGCTCGCTCAGCCCCACGCCTCCGGGGTAGGAGTCATAAAGATAGATGTTGGGCTCGAAAATCTTTCGCACCACGGTGCGCTTGCCCGGCTGCCCGCCTTCGGGATCAACTTCCTCGGAGACTTCCAACTCGGCATTCTCGCCCACGGAAGTTCCCAAATCACGAGCGTCGCACATGACGAGCAGCGTGGCAATAGCTCCGAGGGCGTTGGCCAGGCCGTTCACCCCATCAAGCCGCTCGGTGGAGTTGTAAGGCAACGCCTCCATCATGGGGCGGGGCAGCGTCAGCCAAAATGCCGTGGTGTGCATTTCCTGTTCGGGCAGGGTGAGTTCTCCTGACCCGACATTCTCCATCGTGTAGAACTTGATCTTCTTGAATCCTACCACCTGCGTGTTCACCTGAACTTCGCCATGATTCTTGCGCGCGGCGCCGGCCGTGGTGGAGTCAAAGGTTTCAAGGATCTTGATTTTGGTGTAGGAGATGGCGTCGGTGAAGTATTCGGAATCAACCTGGTGGACGTAGGCCTTGCGGTCGTCGTAGTCGAGGCGCTCGACGTGGTACTGCACGCCGTCCTGAATATAGATGGCCTTCTCGTGCAGCGTGGTGAGGGCACTGGAGAAGTCCGTTTCGCCGATTACGCGCGGTTCGTGCGTGTTGTCAACAATCACGAAGTTGTCGGAGGAAACGGAGCGCAGGCTGAGAGCGTCGGCGGGGTAGCTTTCCGAAACCCAGTGCCAGCCGTCTTGGGTGTGATGCAGAAAGCCGGTCTCCTCCAGGTGCTGGCAGAGCCGCCGGAGGTCGAGCGCGCCAAACTTTTCGTCTTCGCGCAGTGGCAGCTCAAAGGCAGCGCATTTGAGGTGATTAATAAGTATTAATAGGTTGTCAGGATTCACGTAGCCGTGCTCGGGCGAGCGGCCGAAAAAATATTCCGGGTTCTGCACCATGAACTGATCGAGCGGGGCGCTCGAGGCGACGAGCACCGCGGCCGATGTCCCCTGCCGTCGCCCCGCGCGGCCGGCGCGCTGCCAAGTGGAAGCGATGGTGCCGGGGTAGGCGGCGAGCAGCGCCACATCCAGGCTGCCCACATCGATTCCAAGCTCAAGGGCGTTGGTGGCCACCACCCCCCGCAAGCGGCCGCTGCGCAGGTCGCGCTCGATTTCCCGGCGCTCCAGCGGTAAGTAGCCACCACGGTAACCGCGCACCGCTTGCGGCCCGGCGGGCGCCTGGGAAAAATCCTCCTGAAGGTAGGTCACCAGAATTTCCGTGGCCAGCCGGCTGTTGGCGAAGATGATGGTTTGAAGCCCGCGCGAAAGAAAGGTTTTGGCCAGGCGCCGCGTTTCATTCAAGTAAGACCGGCGAATGCCCAGCTGCGGATTGACCACCGGGGGGTTGTAACAGACAAAGTACTTTTCCGCCGCGGGCGCGCCGTTGTCGTCAATGAGCGTCACGTCTTCTTCCAGGATGCGAGTGGCTAGCTCCTGAGGATTGGCAATCGTGGCCGACGTGCAAATGAACTGCGGAGTGCTTCCGTAAAAGCGCGCGACGCGTTTGAGCCGGCGCAAAACATTAGCCAGATGACTGCCCAGGACACCGCGGTAGTAGTGCAGCTCATCGATCACCACGTAGCGGAGATTTTCAAAAAGGCGCTGCCACTTGGTGTGGTGCGGCAGGATGCCCGCGTGCAGCATGTCGGGATTGGTGATCACCAGATTGCCGCGGGCGCGAATGGCTTTGCGAGCGTCCTGCGGTGTGTCGCCGTCGTAAGTGAAGGTGCGCACTTCGTCGCCGAGTTGTTCGGTCCAACGATTGAGTTCCACGAGTTGGTCCTGCGAAAGGGCCTTGGTGGGGAAAAGATAAAGGGCGCGCGCTTCCGGGTTCTCTATCAGTTCGCTCAGGATGGGCAGGTTGTAGCACAGCGTCTTGCCCGATGCCGTAGGCGTGACCACCACCAGGTTCTTGCCTTCGCGCGCCAGGGTAAAGGCCAGCGCCTGGTGCGTATAGAGGGAGGCAAAGCCGCGCGCCTTCAGAATCTCCACCAGGCGGGCTGGCAGGGACGAGGGGAAAGGCGCGACGCGCGGTTCGCGAGCGGGAAAATGGCGAATGGCCGTCACCCCGCCCTGGGCGCGCCCGGCGCGGAATTTCTCCTCGATTTCCTTGAGCGCGCTTTCCACCGGGGCAAGGTCGTGTGCGCGGAAGCTTGCCAAGGCGTCTGACTTTGGTTCCATCCTTTATTCCTTCAATTGAGTGATTGAACTATTGAGCGATTTAGCGATTTCAAGATTGCATTGTGGATACCCCACGAATCCCCGGCACTCTCCGAATCTTTCCAACGCTCAATGGCCGAATCATCTGATCTTCGTTCGCCTTTTATTCGCTCACTTTAACACACTCCGCCCATGCCTCCAAGCCTTGATCTGGAGGAGACAAACTCCCCCCACGAAAATCGAAACCTACGGACATAAAGTCGATTGACTTTGCCTTTTCATAACGTGATAATTCCGTTGCGAGAGCAAGAGTCTGCTTGGCGACACAGAAATTCTGGCATCCTATAGCCTTTTGCGAGGGTCTATGGCCACGACCACGAATCATGTCCTGAAAGCCGCAGCGCTTTCCCGGGAGTTGCTTCTGGGCGCCTACCGAACCATGTACACGTCGCGGCGCGTGGATGACAAAGAGATTCAGCTCAAGCGTCAAAATCGAGCTTTTTTTCAGATCAACGGGGTGGGGCACGAAGGCATTGGTGTGGCGGTGGCTCATCACCTCAAGCCGGCCTATGACTGGTTTTTTCCTTACTACCGCGACCGGGCATTTTGTCTCCAAATCGGCACGACGCCTTACGAGATGCTGCTCGCTTCCGTGGGAGCGAAGGACGATCCTGCCTGCGGCGGCCGGCAGATGCCTTCGCATTGGGGATCGAAGAAACTGCACATCATTACGGGCTCCAGCCCCACGGGAACGCGCGCTTGGCATGCGGTGGGCTCCGCCGACGCGAGCTGGTATTTCTCGCACATTCAGGAGGCGGCGGAACTCGCTTCCAGTTTTCACGATGACGAGATTGCTTACGTTTCCTTGGGCGATGGGGCTTCGAGCGAAGGCGAATTCTGGGAGTCGCTGAATTGGGCTTGCCTGCGAAAGCTTCCCGTCCTTTACGTGGTGCAAGACAACGGCTACGCCATTTCCGTGCCGGTTGACGTGCAAACTGCGGGGGGCAAAATTTCCAGCTTGGTTCGGAGTTTTCCCCATCTGCTGACGCTCGAATGCGATGGCACGGATTTCCCTGAGAGTTACGAGACCGCAGCCAAGGCGGTTGAATACGTAAGGAAGCGAAAAGGACCGGCGCTGATTCACGCCCACGTGGTGCGCCTGTATTCGCATTCCTTTTCCGACGACGAGCGGCTTTATAAGCCGGAAGAAGTGCGTCAGCAGGAGGCAAAGCGCGACCCCGTAACGCGTCTCGCCGGGCTTCTGGCGGAGGAAAAGGGGGTTACGGAAAAAGCGTTGAAGGAAATCATGGCGGCCGTTGACCATGAAGTTCGCGAGGCGGCCGACCTGGCTCTGGCGGCGGAGCCGGTCTCTCCGGAAACCGTTCTTCAATATGTTTACTCTCCTACCGTGGATCCCACTTCCGAACACTTTGATCATCCGCCCAAGTTTCACGGCGAGCCCAAGACGATGGTGGATCTCATCAATGTCTGCTTGAAGGATGAGATGGCGCGCGATCCGCGCATCGTGGTTTTCGGTGAGGACGTTGCCGACTGCAGCCATGAAAGCGATTTGGCCAAGGTGAAAGGCAAGGGCGGGGTCTTCAAAGTCACCCATGGTTTGCAGAGGCAGTTTGGCAGCACGCGCTGCTATAACTCCACGCTGGCGGAGGCCGGCATTGTGGGCCGCGCGATAGGTATGGCCATACGGGGTCTGAAGCCGGTGGTGGAAATTCAATTTTTCGACTACATCTGGCCGGCGATGATGCAAATCCGCGATGAACTGACCATGCTGCGCTGGCGGTCGAACAACGCCTTTTCCTGTCCGATGGTCATCCGCGTGCCGATTGGCGGCTACCTGGCGGGGGGCGCCGTCTACCACAGCCAGTCGGGCGAATCGATCTTTACCCACCTGCCGGGGCTGCGCGTGGTGATGCCGTCTACGGGGCTCGACGCCAACGGCCTGCTGCGCACGGCCATCCGCGGCGACGACCCCGTGCTGTTTCTCGAGCCCAAGCACCTGTATCGCCAGACGCACAACCGCGCCCCCTACCCCGGGCAGGATTACATGATTCCCTTCGGCAAAGCCAAGCTGGTGCGCGAGGGGACGTCAGTGACCATCGTCACTTACGGTTCGCTGGTCGTTCGCGCCGTGCAGGCCGCCAAGACTCTGGAGAAGGATGGAATTCAGCCGGAGATCCTGGATCTGCGTTCACTGAATCCCTACGATTGGGAACTCATCGCGGCGTCGGTGAAGAAGACCAACCGCGTGCTGGTTCTTCACGAAGATCATATTTCCTGGGGTTATGGCGCGGAAATCGCGGCGCGCATTGCCGACGAACTCTTTGCCTTCCTCGATGCGCCGGTTCGCAGGCTGGCGGGCAAGGATGTATTCATTCCTTACCATCCTGCCCAGGAAGACGCCGTCCTTCCCCAACCTGCTGACGTCGTGGAGGCAGCCAGAGCGCTGGCGGCGTACTGACACGGGACACGGGTTACGGGACACGGGACACGGGGCACGGGTTACGGTGTACGGGAATCGGGACATGGCACTGGGAATCCGGCAGCGACTTTGTGAACGAGCGTAATCGCGCCATCCGACGCTCGAAATCTGAATCTCCACTGAAACCTTAATTACGCGTCCCGTATCCCGTGTCCCGTATCCCGTGTCCCGTGTCCCGTTTTCTTCATCCGATTCCCAACTCGTCAATCTTCTCCAGAGGCGTCCCGCATTTGCGGCAGATGACCGCGCCGCAGTCTCCACACACCAGCGGGTCTGGCACTTCCGCTGCGCAAGCAGGGCAGTAAAGAGATTCGCGCTCGCCATTCTTCTTTTCGGCCATTTGATCACCTGAAACCATATTATGCCGACAGCTTTTTTCTAGGGCAACTTCTTCCTCAAGTGATTGCGATCCTGCCACCGACCCACAATCTGCGGCTACGCCGCTTGTACTGGCAAATGGCTGTGCCTTTCCCCGGAGCTTCATTCCTGGTGGGCCTCCCCCGGACCAGACCCTCCAAGATGACAGCGCAGACCACATCTACCGCTTGGCGGCAAACCGTCAAGCGGCAGCACCCTGTGCTTGTCTCCGGGGAAGCCGGTCATTTACCACGAGCTCTGTCGAGAGTTAAGGATTAAGCGGATGCCCCTCGAAGCAAACGTCGATCCAGAGTTCGATGGTAAGGTCATCCCTGCCTTCATTAGCAGGTAGTGTCTGGGTTTGATGACGTAGCGGCGAGTTTACCTCGCCATGTGGCGGCGTAATGCCGCCCCGAAAATGGCGGGGTAAACCCGCCGCTACGAAACAGGCGGAGGAATCGACCCCAGGGAGAAGGGAGTTTTGCCTCGTTTTTAGGCGACATATTGCAAGTGCTCGGGTCGAAGGTCTGACAACAAATTCCAGTGTCGCGCGGCCTCCGGTCGGTTCTCGCACAGCCATTGCCGCTCCCGGTCGTTGCGGGGAGCCCGGTAGAAATAGTCTTCACGCGCCAGCCGGCTGGACTCCAGCAAGGACTCCAAACTCGCGAGAGCCTTTGTGCGCTCCGCTTCCACGCCTCGTTCGGAAAGCTGGCGGGCAAGGTTGACCACAAATCCCAAACGATTTTGGAGGTCAAACTTCTTCGCCTCCCCCACCAGCCAGGTCAGATCCATGTGCCAATAGCGCAGGAGCAGCCAAGGCAGCGCTTCGGCCGCCCTTCCCTCCAGATTCTCTTGCGCCAGAGCGGTAAGCAGAACCTCTCCGGGATGCTTACTTCTCACCCGCGTGCGAACATAAGCAAATCCCGGGTAGTCGAGTTTCGCGAGATCCTCAACCAAGCGTTGGCCGTCGACTTTTTCGGCCGGAGTGAATGCCACCGGCACAGGTAGCTCCGCCGGCGGAAGTCCATAGGCCGCAACCACCTTACGCGCCAAAGCAGGTGTGAGGCGACGCTTTCCGTTCTCCAGCATGGCCAGATAAGATTGGGACACACCCAGGCGCTCGGCCGCTTCCACCTGGCCCCACCCGTGCCTTCGCCGCTCTGCTTTCAAATCCCGCGCTCTCATAGCGAGTCCATTATATAACAATATTGTAATAAATCAAGATATTTTTGGGCTGCCGCGGCATTTCCCAGCCCTGCGAAGGGCGAGTTTAGATACCATCTCCATGCAATTTCTTGAGCCCCAAAGGGGCGAAATAACGAAGCCCCGGCCAACGGCCTGGGTTTAGACACCATCCCCATGCAATTTCTTGAGCCCCAAAGGGGCGAAATAACGAAGCCCAGGCCAACGGCCTGGGTTTAGATTACATCGCGATTTTGCCCCAGCCCTGAAAGGGCGGGATACTGCTGGACGCGCACGGCATTGCCTACGGTGAGCGGTACGTGTGGGATTGAAAAGGATTGTTCCGCCCCTTCAGGGCTCAGGTATCAGTTTGGGTCCCGTTGACTTGAGCCCCAAAGGGGCGAAATAACGAAGCCCAGGCCAACGGCCTGGGTTTAGATTACATCGCGATTTTGCCCCAGCCCTGAAAGGGCGGGATACTGCTGGACGCGCACGGCATTG
>Ga0181539_1003491_pt1 | contig 14349 bp, 11 predicted proteins | sample PEATcosm2014_Bin_46_FD_119767 | JGI IMG/M metagenome (GOLD analysis project Ga0181539, IMG submission 119767) | Peatland microbial communities from MTU Mesocosm Facility, Houghton, MI, USA - PEATcosm2014_Bin23_60_metaG | ecosystem: Environmental > Terrestrial > Soil > Wetlands > Peat | place... | reverse complement strand
GGCGGCGGCTGGAATCCGGGGCCTTCGAAGATCACGACCGGCTGATCGATAAAGCCCAACTCATCCGGCGGCGGCGGCGGCACGCCGAAATCGTACAATGCAAAAGCCGGCGGCGGCTCGACGAGCACGCCAAGCATAGCGAGGCGCCGGCGCGCATCCCAGGCATGGGGACCGTTCCGGTAACGGCGCAGATACGACCAATAAGCCGGCGGCGTATCGGCCATCACGCAGCGGCGCCAGACGATTTCTTCGCGGCGCACCGCCAGCATCGCGGCGATACGGTGCGAATAGGGGGTGTCCGGATAGAGACCGAGGAATTGCTCGTAGCCGGTAAGGCTGTCGAGGGCGATCGCGGCGGCGTAGGCCTCGTCGGGATTGCCGAAATCGCGCATCGGCCGGTTGCGGATGTCGAGGACCGGCATGGCGTTGGGCGGCGTCGGCGCGTCGGCCGAGCGCTCGGTCATGAAGAACGGCGCGTCGATCTGTGTGGCGTACCAGGGCACTTCGGCGCCCTGCGTCACCTCGCTGACGCGCAGCCGCACGCGCGTGAAAATGTCGTCGAGACTGAGCCCGCCGGCTCCGATCATCTCGGTCAACGCCGTGGCGTAGGCGCCATAGGGACCCTGCTCGTCGGGAGCGACCGTGCCCGGCGCCGCATTGAATGCGATCGCCATGTTGGGAGCGGGATCGACCAAAGCGAGGCCGCTCGCCAACGGCTCGCCGCCGCGCGCGAACGGATTTTGCCGCGCCGCATCGAGAATGACGATCTTGACGCGCCCCGGCATGGCCGCGAGCGGTTGCGTGAAATCCGATATTCGTATTGCCTGCAGCGGCAGATCGACGGCGCGCGCGATATCGGCGTCGACCGGCACGAAATAGTTCTCGCCCTCGAACTGCAAGCCGTAGCCGGCGAGATACACCATGGCGACCGCGTCCGGCCCGGCCGCTGAAACCTGGCCGAGGAATTCACGAAACGTCTCCCGCAGCGTGGCCTGATCGAGGTTGCGCGCCCCGGTGACGGTAAAGCCCGCGGCCGAGAGCGCATCGGCGACGAGGCCGGCATCATTGGCCGGCGTCGCCAGCGTGCCGGTCCTATATTGGTCGTTGCCGATCACCAGCGCATAGCGCAACTCCGCCGCATCGCCGGCGTGCGCACCGAGCAGCAAAGCCACGGCGGCGATAAGATACAATACTGATGCGCGTGCGAATCGGCCCATCGCGGTTCCCTCGAATCGGCATTCTTGTTCGTAGTTTCGGCAAAACAACCTTGCCGATCAATTGGTTTGAATAATGGCCGGCAATGAAATTTGATCGTCTGGCGCCGCCCGCGCCCGCGCCGAAATCCTTCGGGTGTTGCTTGTCGTGCTTGCCTAACGGGCCGCGCTGGTCTAAGAGCGCCGCTTGCGGGATGGCGTGAACTGTTTGGACCGCAAGGTGTGCAAGTTGCATTTGCTTCTGGGCTTTGAGCGCGCTAAGACGATCTAACAAAAGCATTTGTTAACTTGCCTGACGTATCTGCGACGGTACCCGGAGCCGGCCTGCCAACAAACAGATCCATGTCCGGGTCCATTCCTTGGTCGAGTACGCCACACTGGTTGAACTTTTTATCATGCTCAGGCAACTAAGGTTCGACGACCAAGGTCCGACTGCCGAAGGTGATTCCATCTCATCTGTTGGCTTTTCTTTTACTCCCGTAAGGGATACAAACACCTTTCTTGAAAGGGAGGTTTTATGGCGAAGAGGAAAAAGAAGCGGCGCGCGTGGACCTCGGGCGAGGTCCGTGACCTGAAATCTTTGGCGCGCAAGAAAACTCCGGCGTCGCAAATTGCCAAGAAGCTGAAGCGAACCGAAGGTGCGACGCGGCAAAAGGCTTTCAGCATCGGGCTCTCGCTCGACTCCCGTTCCTAGTTCTATCAGGCACGCCTGCTTAGCGCCCGGCGCCGGCCGGCCATAGCGTCTGCCGGTGCGCCGCGCGGCTTATCTTCTCGCTGCCCGGACAGGCGGCGCGATGATGGGTGCCATAAGGATGCGCGCTACAAGGCGCTGGCTGCCGGAACGCGGCCGGCCGTGTGGCGTGCGCCGCATACGGCCGTATAGGAATGATGTCCGCTCAAGCGCGTATCCGGAGCGCGAAACGCTGGTATTCCGAGCGATCATTGTCGGTCGGAATATCGGGCTCGCTTCTGATGCCGTCAGGGCCGCAAGGCATTTAGGGCGGGTGGTTACGCTGCGTTGACGGCCGCCGGGCGAAGCCCGCAGTGCCGGCCGTTCAAGCTAACGGCCGTGAACCTGCCTCAATGCACCTGTAACAAAGATTAAAGTGGTCCCAAATTAATGTCGGGGGATCGCCATTCGGCCGTTTGAGTGGAAGCCGCTTTCTCGCAAGCCCGGGCGTTATTTTCCGCCCGCACGGTGCTAAGCTCGCTCCAGGTACGCAACCTCCATGAGCCAACCCCCCGGCCCGCTGCGCCAGCAGCCTGCCAGTTCCGAGCTTGCCGCGGCGCTCGCCGCCTGCCGGCGGGCATTCCTTGCCATCGGCCTGTTCTCCGGAATGAGCAATCTGTTGATGCTCACCGGTGCGGTGTTCATGCTCGAGATCTACGACCGGGTGCTGCCGAGCCGAAGCGTGCCGACGCTCATCGCATTATTGATCCTGGCGGCCGGCCTCTATGCCGCGCAAGGTGTCATCGACACGATCAGAAGCCGCATTCTGGTGCGCGTCGGTCACAGCCTCGACGAGGCGCTCAGCATGCGGGTCTATGACGCGGTCGTCAGGCTGCCGCTGAAAGTCGGCACTAAAGGCGAGGGGACGCAGCCGATCCGCGACCTTGACGCCGTCCGCGGCTTTCTTTCCGGCACCGGTCCAATCGCATTCTTCGATCTGCCGTGGATGCCGGTCTATTTGGCTATCTGCTTCCTGTTCCACACCTATATCGGGCTCACCGCGCTCGCCGGCGCGCTGATTCTGATCGCGCTCACCGTCCTCACCGAAATTCAGACGCGGCGGCCGACCCGTAGCGCCACCCAATTCGCCGTGGCGCGGAACACGCTCCTGGAAGCGAGCCGGCGCAACGCCGAAGCGATCACGGCAATGGGCATGGTGGGGCGCATTTCCAGGCACTGGAACGATCTCAACCGCAATTACGTCGCCGCGAGCGGTCGCGCCAGCGACGTCGGCGGCGGGCTCGGCGCGATCTCCAAGGTCTTGCGATTGCTGCTGCAGTCCGCGATCCTGGCGGTCGGCGCCTGGCTCGTGATCAATCAGCAATCGACGCCGGGCATCATCATCGCCGGCTCGATCCTCGGTGCCCGCGCGCTCGCACCGGTCGATCTTGCCATCGCCAATTGGCGCGGCTTCGTCGGCGCGCGCCAAAGCTGGCAACGCCTGTCGAAATTGCTCGGGCATCTGCCGCCGCGGGGCGAACCGATGCAGCTCAAGCCGCCGGCACGCACGCTCGTGGTGCAGAACGGCGCCGTTGCTCCGCCCGGCCAGCAAAAAATAGTCTGCCAGGAGGTCAATTTCACCCTAGCCGCAGGCAAGGCGCTCGGCGTGATCGGCCCGACCGCGTCGGGAAAATCCTCGCTGGCGCGCATGCTTGTCGGCGTCTGGGCGCCGCTGCGCGGCACCGTCCGGCTCGACGGCGCGACGCTCGATCAGTGGTCGCCGGAGGCGCTCGGCAAGCACATCGGTTACGTGCCGCAGGACGTCGAATTGTTTGCTGGTACGGTGGCGCAGAACATTTCACGCTTCGACGACACGCCGGACCCCGACGCGGTGCTCGCCGCGGCCCAAGCCGCCGGCGTCCACGACCTCATCATCAACCTGCCCGATGGCTATGAGACCCTGGTCGGCGAGCACGGCAGCGCGCTATCCGCCGGACAGGCGCAACGCATCGCGCTTGCGCGTGCGCTGTATCGCGATCCGTTCCTGGTCGTGCTCGATGAGCCCAATTCCAATCTCGACGCCGAAGGCGACGAAGCCTTGACCCGCGCCATTCTCGGCTTGCGCGCGCGCGGCGCCATCACGGTGGTGGTGGCGCATCGGCCGAGCGCGATCGCGGGCGTCGACTACATTCTGATCATGGCCAAAGGCCGCCAGCAGCAGTTCGGACCCAAGGAAGAAATCCTCACGCGCGTCGCGCCGCCCAATGCGGCGCCGCGGGCATTGAAAGTGGCGGATCAGGGAGGCGCGGGATGAGCGACAAGAGCCCGCCCACCGCCAATCCGTTGCTGCGGATGATCGGCGCGCTGCACCGGGCGATGTCGTGGCATGTCGCCGGACCAGCGCCCGCGCATAGCGCCGACCTGTCGATACGACGGCACATTTTTGTCGGTAGCGTCCTGGTCGCCGTGCTGGCCTTCGGTCTCGGCGGCTGGGCGTCGACCGCCGAAATCTCCGGCGCGCTGATCGCGCCAGGCTCGCTCGTCGTCGATTCTAACGTGAAGAAGGTGCAGCACCCGACCGGCGGAGTGGTCGGCGAGCTTTTCGTTCGCGACGGCGATCATGTGAAGGCGGGCGATATGCTCATCCGCCTGGACGAGACCGTGACCCGCGCCAATCTCGCCATCGTCACCAAGGGACTGACCGAACTCTATGCCCGGAAAGCGCGCCTCGCCGCCGAGCGGGACGGCGCCGATAGCGTTGCGGTGCCGAAGGAATTTGTCGGCCACGTCGACGATCCTGACGTCAAGGAAGCGCTGTCGAGCGAACGCAGGCTGTTCGATTTGCGGCGGCAAGATCGGCTCGGCCAGAAGCAACAGTTGCACGAACGCATCGCGCAGCTGCAGCAGCAGATTACCGGGCTGACTGCACAGCAGGACTCGAAGGACAAGCAGGTCGCGCTGATCGAGCAGGAACTGGAAGGCGTGCGCGACCTGTGGCGGAGAAACCTCGTCCAGCTCAATCGGCTCACCTCGTTGGAACGTGAGGAAGCCCAGCTCGAGGGCGAGCACGGCCAGCTCGTCGCCCAAGCCGCGGAAGCCAGGGGCAAGATCGCCGAGACCGAACTGCAGATCATCCAGGTCGATCAAGATGTCTTCAGCGACGTCGCCAAGGAATTGCGCGAAACCGACAGCAAGATCGGCGAATATGTCGAGCGCAAGGTGACGGCCGAGGACCAGCTCAAGCGCACCGATATCCGCGCGCCGCAGGACGGCATCGTGTTCCAGTCGACGGCGAATACGGTCGGCGGTGTCGTCACCGCCGGCGATCCGATCATGCTGATCGTGCCGGAAAGCGACAATCTCCTGGTCGAAGTCAAGGTCGATCCCAAGGACATCGACCAGGTCCAGTTCAATCAGCCCGTCGTGCTGCGGTTTTCCGCGTTTAATTCGCGCACGACCCCCGAGCTCAACGGCAACGTGGTGCGGATCGCCGCCGATACCACCACCGACCAGCGGACCGGGCAAAGCTATTATCTCGTCCGTATCTCGATGACCGTCGACGAGATCAAGCGTCTCGGCGACGTCAAGCTCACCCCGGGCATGCCGGTCGAAGCCTTCATCCAGACCGGCGAGCGCACCATGCTGTCCTACCTGATCAAGCCATTGCACGATCAGCTCATGCGTTCATTCCGCGAGAAATAAAAATCATCCTGCCCGGTTCTTTCGCACTACGCGGCACGCGGTGAGATTGTTATAAGGCCCCAGGCGCGGTTCGGCGCGGGGCGCGGGGAACTTGCCGGCCATGAACAGGATAGCCCGCTGGGCGCGACAATTCGGCATGGCGCGCGCGGTGTGCCTCGTGCTGTTGTTTGCGCTGGTGCCGTTGCGGATCGCCGATCCGCGGCCGCTCGCGGAACTGCGACTGCGCACCTTCGATCTGTTCCAGGTGCTGCGGCCGCGCCAACAGACCGTGCGGCCGGTCGCCATCGTCGACATCGACGAGGACAGTCTCAAGGCAATCGGACAATGGCCATGGCCGCGTACGACTTTGGCCGATCTGGTGGCGCGCATCACCCAGGCCGGCGCCGTCGCCATCGGGTTCGATGTGATCTTCGCCGAGCCGGATCGGATGTCGCCGGCGATCGCCGAACAAAGCTTTCGCGGCCTCGACGCCGAAACCCGCGCCAAGCTCGACAGCCTGCCGAGCAATGACGACATCATGGCTGATGCCATCAAGCACTCTCGCGTGGTCGTCGGTCAGGCCGGCGCGCCGACGCCTACGCCGCGGACGAAAGACGAGATGGCGCTGCAGACCGGCTTTGCCATCCGTGGACCCGATCCGGCGCCCTATCTCGTGACCTTTCCCGGATTGCTGCGCAACGTCCCGCCGATCGAGGCGGCAGCGGCCGGGCGCGGCCTGTTCTCGATCAATCCGGAAACCGACGGCATCATTCGCCGCGTACCGGTGGTAATGGAAGCGCAAGGCGCGCTGGTGCCGTCACTGACGATGGAAATGCTGCGGGTCGTCAGCCGCGCCGGCGCCATCCTGGTGCGGGTGAACGAGGCCGGAATCCAGTCGGTCGCGGTGCCGGGTCTCGAAGTGCCGACCGACCGGAACGGGCAATTCTGGGTTCACTTCAACAAGCACGATCCGGCGCGCTTCGTCTCGGCGAAGGACGTGCTGCAGGGTCAGCTGCCGCCGGACCGTTTGCGCGGCCGGCTGGTGCTGATCGGCACCTCGGCGACCGGTCTGTTCGACCTCAAGACGACCCCGGTCGAGGCGGCCATGCCCGGCGTCGAAGTGCATGCGCAAATCCTCGAAAACGTGTTGACCAAGTCGTTGCTGGTCCAGCCGAACTATGCCATCGGCACCGAGCTCGTGGTCGCGATGTTGTGCGGGCTCGCCATCGTCGTCGCCGCGCCGATGCTGTCGGCGAGCGTGGTGGTATTGTTCGGACTCGTGCTGTTCGCGGGTCTGGTCGGTCTTTCGCTCTACCTCTTCGTTGCGCATAATCTGCTGATTGATTTCACCTATCCGTTGATTTCGAGTTGGACGATTTATCTGGTTCTGACATTCGTGAACTATTTCCGCGAGCAGAAGCAGCGCCAGCAGATCCGTTCCGCATTCGGCTATTACCTGTCGCCGCACATGGTCGAACAGCTTGCGCGGTCGCCGGACAAGCTCGTGCTCGGCGGCGAGGAACGGCGCATGACCATCCTGTTCAGCGACGTGCGCGGCTTCACCACGATATCGGAGCACTACAAGGACGATCCGCAGGGCCTGACGCGGCTGATGAACCGTTTTCTGACCCCGCTGACCAACGCCATCATCGAACGCAATGGCACCATCGATAAATATATCGGCGATGCCATCATGGCGTTCTGGAACGCGCCGGTCGACGATCCCGATCAGGAAACCAATGCCTGCGATGCGGCGCTCGAAATGCAGGCGTGCGCCGCGGCGCTCAATGTCGAACTCAAGCGCGAGGCCGAGGCCAATGGCGGAAAATATATGCCGCTGCGCATCGGCATCGGGTTGAATACCGGGCCCTGCGTCGTCGGCAATATGGGCTCGGATTTCCGCTTTAACTATTCGGTGCTCGGCGACACCGTCAATTTTGCTTCGCGACTCGAAGCGCGCACCAAGGACTATCGCCTGCCGCTGGTGATCGGGTCGCGCACTGCGGAGGGTGCCAAGCGAAAGTTCGCCACGATGGAGATCGATCTGATCCAGGTGAAGGGCAAAAAAGAGCCCGAGGTGGTATTCGCGGTGCTCGGACGCGCCGAGGTCGAGCAGGATCCGCGTTGCGGGGAATTGCGCGCGTTCAACGCCCAGATGCTGGCGTGCTTCCGCAAGCAGGAATGGGACGAGACGCTGAAATTGATGGAACGCTGCCGCAAGCTCGCCGACGGCTTCGAAGTGGCAGGCCTCTACGATATGTACGACGAGCGCATCGCGGCCTACCGCGCCGAGCCGCCCGGCGCGGACTGGAACGGCGTCTACGAAGCGGAATCGAAATAGATCACAACGAAGCGGGCGCGGAAGCGGGCCGCTCGGCGGCGAGCGCCGGAGGGGCAAATTGTCGCACCCCGTCGCCGTCGAGCACGAACAGCGGCGCTGCGTCGGGGAACTCACGGTCCTCGACCAGCGTCAGCCATCGATTGTCGAGCACGACCCAATTGCCGTCGAGCCGCACGGCGACGACGGCATGATCCTCATGCGCGGTCGTGTTGCGGACGATGACGAGCTTCACGTCGGTGGCGTCCACGCCCGCCGCCGTCAACGCGACGTATTTGGCAATGGCATAGTCCTCGCAATCGCCGCGGCCGGTCGCAAAAGTTTCCAGGGGCGCGCTCCAATGATCGGTCACGCCCCATTGCGCAAAATCGCTCGTCGGTTCGATGCCGAGATTGATGGCGCGGTTGATGACCCCGATGCGCGCGCGGCCGGTTTGGGCGCGGCCCTGCGCAATGATGGAGAGAAAACTTTGTGCCGCCGTCGGACAGGGCGCGGAGGCGGCCTGGCATCGCGCCAAAATTTCGTTGCCGGCGCGGATCTCGGCCGCGACCTTGCTCCACTTGGTCAGGACGTCCCCGCCGGCCACATGGACGGTGGCAAGGCCGAATGGCTCCGCCGCGGCGGGCCGCGCGGCGACGGCCGGTTGCGCCGGATCGAGCGCCGCGAGCTGGACTATGGCCGGCGCTGCTTCGGAACCCCGTTGCTGATTTGCGGCCCGGGCCTCGACCGCAATGATCTCGTCTGCAGGATCGATTGTACTTTGGGATGCAATGGTTTCAGCCACGGTATTTTGCGGATCGGTCGCGCTAGGCATGATCGCGGCTGCCGCCCGGCCGGCCGGCAGATCGGCGGCCGCAAACGCGGCGGTCTCGATGGCGAGATTTCCGGCCGCGGCAACAAGAAATACGGCCAAGCTCGACGCAGCAACCCGAGTCAACATTTGACGCCCCCGAACGGTGGGATCGGACGCTTGCGCGTCGTCCCGGTTTTTTTGTTCGAGGACCCCAATAACGCAGCCGGTGCTGCCGCCCGGTTAAGTTGGCAGGCAAGAGTGGTAGCAATTGAAAACAGCGTGTAGCAATCGCCGCGCGCATCTAAACAATTTTATCGATCGCTTTTGGAATTGCTTTTACAGCGGGTCATTTCTGCGATTAAATGGCATGGTAGTGATTGCAACTATAAGCAAGCGATAACAAGGCGACATAAGGGGAGGTTTTCATGCAGCGAAGGCGCCGGATGACGCTGCGCGGCGTAGCCACACTGGGCTTCGCGCTCGGTATCGCGCTCGGCCTCGGTCCCGCATCGGCCCAGGACAAGACGTTCGAACTCAAACTGTCGCATTGGGTGCCGCCGTCGCATCCGCTGCAGAAGGCGCTGGAGGACTGGGGTTCGTCGGTCGAGCAGGATTCCGGCGGCGCCATCAAATACAAAGTTTATCCGGCGCAACAGCTTGGCAAGGCGTTCGACCATTACGACATGGCGCGCGACGGCATCGCCGACCTGACATATGTCAATCCCGGCTATCAGCCCGGCCGTTTTCCCATCTTCGACGCCGTCAACCTGCCGTTCATGCTGTCGAACGGCAAAGGCGGCACCGGAGCGCTCGACGACTGGTACCGGAAATATGCCGCGACGGAAATGAAGGACGTGAAGTATTGCTTCGCCTTCGCCCACGATCCGGGCACGTTCCATTCGCGGACCAAGAAGATCGCGGTGCCCGCCGACATTGCCGGCATGAAAATTCGTCCGGCGCATGCGACCATGGCGTCGCTCGTCACTTCGCTGGGCGGCACCAATGTGCAGGCCTCGGCCCCGGAGGTGCGCGATGTCATCGAAAAGGGCGTCGCCGACGCGGTCGGGTTCCCGTGGGGCTCGATCGTGCTGTTCGGCATCGACAAGGTGACGAAGTACCATATGGAGGCGCCGCTCTACACCACGGGCTTCGTCTGGGTCATGAACAAAGACACCTATGCGGCGATGTCGCCGGCGCAGCAAAAGGTGATCGACAATCACTGCAACCGGGCCTGGGCGGAAAGAGTCGCCGGACCGTGGGCCGACTTCGAGCACGATGGCATCGCCAAGATCAAGGCCGAGCCCGACCATGAGGTCTACACGCTGACGGACGCGCAACTCGCCGAATGGAAGACCGCGGCAAAGCCGGTCGTGCAGGCATGGTCCGCGGCGGTGAAGAAGACGGGCGTTGATCCCGATGCGGCGCTCGACGGACTCAAGACGGAACTGGCTAAATCCAATTCCGGATATTGAGCGGCAGCCCGCGCCGTTCGTCCCGCCGCAGGCTGCAATCCAACACGGGCCTATGGAAGTGTTTGCGCGGAGCGAGGCAGCGCAGCAATCCGGAGTTCGCGGGACGACCCTGGATTTGCTTCGCTTCGCCCGAAGGCACGTGCGGGGATCGATTCCCGCCCTTAAGGAAGCGGCGCATGGCGTGCGGATCGGACGATAACCGATCAACAGTGGCCGACCAACAATGACCGATCAACAGACAATGGTCGAGCCACCGGCGCAATCGCCCGCTGCGGCGCCGCCACGCAGTCTCATGGACCGCTTCATCGACGGCATCGAACTGATCGCCGCATTCTTCGTCGGGATCGTTGCGCTCGACATCTTCGTCTCGGTGATGCTGCGCTACTTTTTCGCCGTGCAAATCCCCGACAGCTACGATTTCGGCCGGCTGCTTCTCGGCATTCTGATTTTCTGGGGCATCGCGGCGACGTCCTACCGCGGCACCCACATCACCGTCGATCTTGTCTATGCCAATGTCGGCGTGCGCATGCGGCGCGTCATCGACGTGTTTGCGACGCTGGTGCTGTTGTTCGTCGTCACCGTGCAAACCTATACGCTGTTCGACAAAGTCAGAGGCACCTTTGCCGACCACGTGCTGACTTTCGACCTGCGACTGCCGGTCTGGCCGTTTTTCCTCGTCGCCTGGATCGGCGACGTGTCCGCGGTGTTCCTGATCGCGGTGCGCACCTACCGCTTGATTTTCCAACCCGACCGGCTGGGCTGGCAATATCAGATGAAGTCGCTCGAATGACTGGTGGCGAATGATTCGCGGTCGAATAGGGCGCGATCGGATGGGGGGAATGTGAATACCGACGCGGTGGCGATTCTCGGCTTCGTCGCGCTGTTCACGCTGATGCTGCTGCGCGTGCCGGTAGGCATGGCAATGGGGCTCGTCGGCGTCAGCGGCTTTGCCTATCTGGTTGGCGGCACCGCGGCGCTCAAAAGCGTCGGCCTCACCTCGATGCGCACGGTGACCGATTATACCTTCGGCGTCATACCGATGTTCCTGTTGATGGGAGCGTTCGTCTCCAATTCCGGCATGAGCCGCGAATTGTTCCGTGCCGCGAATGCCTTCGTCGGCCATTTCAAGGGCGGCCTCGGCATCGCCACCATCGCGGCCTGCGCCGGCTTCGCGGCGATCTCGGGCTCCTCGGTCGCCACCGCCGCCACTTTCGCGACCGTCGCCTACCCGGAAATGCGGCGCTACAACTACCCGCAGAGCTTCGCCACCGGCGTGATTGCCGCCGGCGGCACGCTCGGCGCCATGCTGCCGCCTTCGACGGTGCTCGCCGTCTACGGCATCATCACCGAACAGGATATCGGCAAACTGTTCATCGCCGGAATCATTCCCGGCCTCATCGCCGCCGCCATGGACATGATCACCGTCGTGATCATCGGCAAGGCGCGGCCGGAATTCCTGCCGGCCGCCCCGCGCCATTCCTGGGCGGAACGGCGCGCCGGCCTGCGCGATATCTGGGCGATGCTGTTGCTCTTCGTCTTCGTCATCGGCGGGCTTTACGGCGGGCTGTTTACGCCGACCGAAGCCGGTGGCATGGGTGCATCCGGCGCGCTGCTGATCGGTATCGCGCGCGGCAAGCTCGCGCCGGCGCAGATCCGCCGTTCGCTGTTGCAAGCCGTGCGCACCGCCGCCGCCGTGCTCACGGTGCTGATCGGCGCGCTGTTGTTCGGCTATTTCCTCACCGTCACGCAGACGCCGCAGAAGGTGACGATGTTCCTCACCGGGCTCGGCCTCGGCCGCTACGGCGTGCTGGCGTTGATCATGGTCATGTACATCGTGCTCGGCTGCCTGATGGATGCGCTCGCCATGATCATCCTGACCATCCCGATCATTTTTCCGGTGGTCACGCAGCTCGGCTTCGATCCGATCTGGTTCGGCGTGATTATCGTGATGACGGTCGAACTCGGGCTCATTCACCCGCCGGTCGGGATGAATGTCTTCGTCATAAAAAGCGTGGTGCAGGACGTGAGTTTTTCGACGATTTTCGCCGGCGTCATGCCGTTCATCATCACCGATCTGATTCGCCTGGTGATTTTGATCGCGTTCCCGGTGCTGGCGTTATGGCTGCCGTCGCATATGTAGCGGCTTTGCCGGCACTGACGTTCATTGGGCACTGACGTTCATTGAGGCCGTTCTCAATTCCTGCCGCCGCCCGCGAGCACGGCGCGCGTCGCGCGATCCGGGCCGAAATCGTCGACGCCGTCGATGGCCAAAAGGTCGGCAAGCCGGGTGCGGGCGCGATTGACGCGGCTCTTGATGGTGCCGACCGCGCAGCCGCAGATCGCCGCGGCGTCGTCGTAGGAGAAGCCCGACGCGCCGACCAGGATCAGCGCCTCGCGCTGATCGGACGGCAGTTTCGCCAGCGCCGTGCGAAACTCCTCGAATTCGACCCGCCCGGTCTGCTCGGGATGCGATTTCAGCGTTTCGGCATAGCGCCCGTCGACATCCTCCACTTCGCGACGCCGCTTGCGATATTCCGAGCGAAACAGATTGCGTAAGATCGTGAACAGCCACGCCGGCATATTGGTGCCGGGCTCGAAACTGTCGATATGGGCAAGCGCGCGCAACAGCGTCTCCTGCACCAGATCGTCGGCGCGGTCGATATTGCCGCTCAACGATATGGCGAAGGCGCGCAGGCTTGGCACGGTGGCCAGGACTTGGTCGCGTATCGCAGGATCAAGTTTCATTGCGCGTGCCTCGTCCGTCATTGCTCGGCGTCTTGCTCGCCCAACCGTCGGACCAGATCGGCAAGATGCGGCGGTACGCCTTGACTGACCACGTCGTTGTACATGGCGCGCAACTGCTGTCCGATCCGAGCTTGGACCTCGCGGCCCAGGCGGGCTTCGGGCTTCTGGGGAGTGCTGGTCCGGCCCATTGGCTCCTGACTTTGCGGCTTCTCCGCGACCGGCTCCACCGGTTCGAGATTGGTCTTGCGCTGCTTCATATCGTCGTCTTGACCCCCTTCGCCCATTTTGCCGGCCCCCCCTCTGTCGATCCCACTCACTGCGCGCTAACGCAATGACAGCCCCCATGGTTCCACTCAGGAACTCATTGTGGAACTTTTATTGCGCTACGGGGTTTCCGCCCATAGCCTCAGCAATGTGGAAGGGGAGGGTTTACCGTGTCCAACTCGCAAGCCGTACTCCAACATTTGCCGTCTTTGCGCCGCTATGCGCGCGCTTTGACCGGCAGCCAAGCCTCCGGCGACGCCTATGTCGTCGCCACCGTGGAGTCGCTGATCGCCAGCCCGAAGATCCTGGACGCGGCCTCCAATTCGCGCGTCGCACTTTATCGGCTGTTCACCAAAATCTGGAATTCGGTCGCGGTGAACGGCAAGCCGGACGCCAGCGAGATCATTCTCCCGCCGGAGCAGCACCTCACCCATATAACGCCGCGCCCCCGCCAAGCTTTTCTTCTGGTGGCGCTCGAAGGCTTTTCCGAGGAGGACGCGGCGGAAGTGCTCGATTGCGATCTGCAGACGCTCCGCGGTCTGGTCGAGGAATCCGGCCGCGAGCTTGCTGCCGAAATCGCGACCGACGTGCTTATCATCGAGGACGAGACCTTCATCGCCATGGATATCGAGGCGCTGGTCGAGAGCCTCGGCCATAACGTCATCGGCATCGCGCGCACGCACAACGAGGCGCTGGCCTTGGCGAAAAAGAAGCGGCCCGGACTCATTCTCGCCGATATCCAGCTCGCCGACGGCAGCTCCGGACTCGACGCGGTCAATGAACTGCTCGGCTCGTTCGAAGTGCCGGTGATTTTCATCACCGCCTATCCGGAACGGTTCCTTACCGGTCAGCGGCCGGAGCCCGCCTTCCTGATCGCCAAGCCGTTCCAGGTCGCCGTCGTGTCCGCCGTGGTCAGCCAAGCCCTGTTCTTCGGCCGCAAGGCGCGGCAGCGCGACCGCAAACCCGCCGAACGCCAGGCGACGCTGTAATTTCCAACGCCACACGTCATCCTGGGCTCGCCGCAGCGCGCCGCCCCGGAATGACGAAATAAAAAAATTAGGGCGCAACCGATCGGCATATCGGCTGCGCCCAACATGGCCGGCCAAGCACGGGGGGAGGGGGAAAGAATGGCCGTCCGCCATGACAAGTCGGAGCCGGGGTTTTTGTTCCCG
>Ga0181539_1003487_pt1 | contig 14356 bp, 8 predicted proteins | sample PEATcosm2014_Bin_46_FD_119767 | JGI IMG/M metagenome (GOLD analysis project Ga0181539, IMG submission 119767) | Peatland microbial communities from MTU Mesocosm Facility, Houghton, MI, USA - PEATcosm2014_Bin23_60_metaG | ecosystem: Environmental > Terrestrial > Soil > Wetlands > Peat | place... | reverse complement strand
GGATCATCCAAAGCGCGGTGCGTGGAATGGCAATGGAGTCATCTTCACCCGCGCGCGGTCAGGACGGGCGGGCGAATAGGACACTTTCGCGACTGTCACAGTGCCGGATGGGATGGCAGGGCGGTGGGTTTTTCCCTGACGTCGGCCTCCACGGCGCGCAGTTGCGCGATGGAGGCCTCGTCGAGCAGCCGGAAGACGATGGGGAAGCATTTCTTCGGAAGTTGCTGCGCCGTCACGATGTCGCAGATGACGGCTGAGGTTGATTCCAGGCCGCGCTTCCATCCGGGGCGGGTCGCGTCGCGCACCAGAAGGTTCTCCGGCTTGAGGCCGGCGGCCACGATCATGGTGCGCGCGATGCGCTGGAACTCGGTCCAGCGGGAGGCGATGCCGATGAGATCGGCTGCGTGCTCGGGCAGGTAGCGCTGTAGATTGGCCTGGAGCGCGGAGGCCACGGGATTCACCTGGAGGACGGTGAGCGCGGTTCCGGTGGGCAGCAGTTTGCGCACCATGGCGGCTTTGCTGGGCAGCGTCGCGGGGATCGATCGCTCGACGACGCTTGCTTTGCCGCATTCTTCGGGCGTGCAAGCGGACACGGGTAACGCGAGGCTCGTTTCCATCTCGACAGTGACGATTTCGCGCAGCTCGGGGTTGGGCTCGATGACCAGCCATCGCGCCAGCGGCCCAAGCGAAAGCCAGCGGCGCAGTCGCGCGCGTAGCAATGAGTTTGACGCGCCGATTTTGCGCGCCTTGGCCGCCAGCTCGCCAATCAGTTGATCGACGGCGATCTCCGGGGTCAGTGGAACTGAGGGGCGAGTGTTCGCCACAAAGACGCCGCTGCCGTGGCGGAACTCGAGCCAACCGTCGCGTCCAAGTTCGCGATAGCAGGCGCTGGCCGTATTGGGGTGGATGCCGAAGCGGCGCGCGAGTTCGCGCGTACTGGGCAGCTTTTGGCCGGGAAGAATCTCGCGTGTGAGAATGCCGAGCACAACCTGAGTGATCAACTGCTCGCGAAGGGAGATCTCGGCGCTGCGGTTGAGCCAGAAACGCATACTTGCAGCTCTCAGTTCACAATTCGTAGTTCGCAGTTCACGGTCAACGGTCCAAAGCCCACGACGCTCAGTTTAAGCGGTGGCCTCGGCGCGGGTGCTAAGCCGGCCGTAAACCAGAACCAATGCTAGGAGAAGCAGAATTGCGCCCAGCACCAAAACACTGCCCTCGGGGCCGACGGCACCGCCGCTCCACAAGGGATTGCCCGCGGGGCTGCTGGTCAGGTAGCAGCCGTGCGGGGCGAGTCCGCTGTCGGCGGCGCCATAGAAGAATGTCTCGGCCCAGTCCCAGGCGGCATGGCAGCCGATGGCCCACCAAGCCGAGCCGGTGACGCGCACACTCACGCAAAAGACGAAGCCGATGAAGGCCGCGGCAAAGATGCCGATGCCGCCTTCGTTCGGGTTGGAGATATGCATATAGCCGAACAGGGCTGACGTAACCCACGCCGCGCACCAAAACCCACCACTGCGTGGAGCAGCCATTTGGTTGAGGATGTAGCAGGGGAATAATCCCAGCAAAGCGGCGAGATAGACACCCCATGAGGCGCTTCCTCCGACGAAGATTGCCAGGTATGCGCAGAGCACCGCGACAACGCCCAGCGCCCACCAAAAATTGATGCCGCGGGTGAGGGTGAAGAGCCCGTAGCAGCGGAACAAGCCTTCTTCGGAAGCCGCCCCCACGAGAAAGACACAGCCCCATAGCAATGCAAACCGGAAGATAGCTGCGCCCGTGAGCGACGCGGGACCGAAGTGCAGCCAGCCACCTGCCGCGAGTGCGCCAACCAGCGCGGAAAGCGCGAGAAAGCCGGCTGCCAGGCCAAAGAAGAAATGCTGTGTCCGCCGCGGGCCGGTGAGGTGGTACGCCGGAATGCGCCGGCCTTCGATTAACCCCACGATTGCGGCTGCAATGAGCAGTGCGAGCAGGCTTCCAGCTTCGGCGAAGAACTGAGGCCCGGGCGTGAATTCATCTGGCGTGCCGACCAAATGGGCAAGGAAAATCGCAGTGTCAAACGCGGCGTTGAGAGCAACGAAGAGGATCAAAAAAACCAGCACCGACCAGCCGGCGCGCAATCCCTGGCTGCCGATAAAGATCCAGCGCAGGCCGCGATAGGGCTCTTCCGCGGCCGCGGCTTCTTGCGGTCCAGGGGGCAGAACAGGCTCGGCGCTGGTTGCGGCGGGTGTTGCCGACGGCAGGGATGGCTTTTCCGGCTCCATGAAATCTCTTTCTTTGCAGGGACTTCGTGTGCTGCGATTGCCCCAAGGGCTCACATTTGCATTCTACGCAGGCTGCGGCGGCTCTCATTGCCAATAGGTTTAAATTCCCAGGACCGCGCGGATGAGTATCCAGACCGTCCCTGCGACCAAATGGCTCCGGCAGGCTACCTTGCGCTCGCATGGGGGCCGATTTAGCGATATCGCCGCGTGGCCTTGATGACCATAGAAAAGACGCCCGACTCATCGCGGGCTACGACCAGCGAAACGTGGCGATTGATGGCCACTTCGGCTTGCAGCAACTGCTGGCTGGTGGTGTTCACATCGGTCGCGTAGGTGAGGGTGACGATGCGGCCGAACTGCTCCTGGACGGTGATGCGCGAGGTGGAGTTGCCGAAGGCGCCGAGGTAATTGGGGTCGACTTTCACGGAGCTTGCGCCGAAGAGCTTCTGCACGCGGTTGCTGACGCTGGCGTTGAGGGCTCCGCCGAGCAGCGCGTCGGTGGGGTTGGCGAGGGACTGCTCCTGCTGCTGCGTGTAAAGGCGCTGCTGGCTGGCAGTGTGACCAAGGGCCAGCAGCGAAACCACGTCGGCCTCGGGCAAGGGAGGATCGCTGCGGTAGCTGACGGCGAGTTTTTGCGGCGATCCGTGCAGGCCGAGGGAGATGTCGTAGTCCTCAACGTGCGCCGTGGCGCTGAGGTCGATGATGGGCTCGATGCGCACCGGATTGGTAAAGGTGACGTCGCCGCGTTCCAGGTCGTAGCGGGTTCCAGCGATCAGGGCGCTGCCTTCGGTAATGGAGACGCGGCCCAGAAGCGACGGCGAAGCCAGGGTGCCGCGCAGGTGCAGGTCCACGTTGCCGGCGAGCTTGGCGAAGGCGTTCTGGAAGCTCAACTGCGGCGAGGAGACGATGTGCACGTCGAGGCGCACGTGATTCGATGGAGCATCGGGCGGTGCGACGGTCTGCGCCGAAATGCTGGCCTGCGTGGCGAGGGTCGCGAGATCGAGATCGGGACTGACGGAAAAGCGGGTGATGAGGACGTTGCCGCTGAGGAGCAGATGGTCCTGAGCGCCCTGCAGATGGAACGTGGCGTCGGCGAGAGAGCTGACGCCCTCGGGGTAGCGTACGTGCACTTGTTTGCCGGTGACCGACAGGTCGGCATAAATGCCGTGCTGGTAAGCCAGATAACCGTCTACACTGAGCAGGCCGCCGCCGCTCATCGCGGTCAGGTTTTTCACTTCCAGCCGGTCCTGGCTGAAGACGAGCGTGCCGTGCAATTGGCTGAGGCCGTTGGGCAGATCTTCGAGCGAGAGCGCGGCGTTGTCAAAATCGATGCGGCCCTGCAGGGTGGGATGCGCGACGGGTCCATGCGCTTCCACTTGAAAAGTCGTCGAGCCGCTGGCAGTCAAATCGGAGTCGAGGGTCTCTGCCAGTTTCAGGTTGATGGCGCCGCTGGCGGCGAGATCGAGTTGCCGGGACCCCTCAAGCGACAAGGCTCCCTGCATGTGCAGGTCGGTATCTTCGCCGGTGATGTGCAGCGGATCGAGAGCGATGCGTCCGTTGGCCAGCGTGGCATGCAAGCCGCCCTCGCCCCTGAGCTCGACGCCGGAAACGGTGAATGCCAGTTGGCGAAGTTGTGCTTGACCTTGAAGCTCGCCGGGATGCGCGAGCGGCCCGTCGATAGAAACCGTACCGGCCAGCGCCGACTCGCCCCTGAATGCGTCCATGTGCGCCATGCGGAGTACAGTGCCGAGATTGAACTGGGAGAATTCGAGCTGGGCGCGCGTTCGATAGTCGCCGCGAAGCTCGGTCTCGCCGTGCAGGGTGAGCGATGCCTGCTCCAATTGCGTGGTGGCGTTGTATTCGAGCAGTGGTCCCGCGGAATGCGCGAAGGCCTGGAGGGTTCCGAATCGCTGCCCGCCGAAGGTGAGCGCGGTGAGCGTTGCATGGCCCTCCAGACGCAAATCGCCGTTCGGGTTGCTCAATGTGCCGGATCCGGCAACCACAAACGCGAGCTTGCCGGTGGCGTCGAGAGCGCGGCTGCGGACGATGGCAAGGCGGGCAATGTCGATACTTTCGGCGCGCGCGTCAACCTGGAAGCGCTGGCTTTTGAAGTCATAACTTCCTGACGCTGAGAGGTTGCCGCCCGCCGTGTTGAGCGTGGCCGACGACAGTTTGAGTACCTCGCCGGTAAACGCGCCCTGGACGCTAAGACCCGCGATCGGCTCGCCATAGAGGTTGCCTCGCTCCATTTCGACGGAACCTGAAGCGGACAGCGCACGGAGTGGGCCGTCGGCCTCGATGCGGGCGTCCAACGCGCCGGCGAGCGGGAGGCTTGGACCGCCTGCCGCGGCGAGGAACGGCTGCACGTCGGCAACTTCGAGATTAGCGGCATCGAAGCGCGCATGAAGCACCGAGTTCGCGTCGAACTCCGGTTGGCGGCCAGGCGAGGCATCGAGGGTGCCGCTGATGTTGACGTGCGTGTTGCCGCGCAGCAGCTGCGCGTGCTGGATGGCGATCTGCGATGGGGAGTAACTGCCCGCGGCCGAGACGGAATCGAAGCGCAGAAACTGCTGCGCGCCGGAGTTGCCGGCAGCGGACGGCATTTCCACGGCAAGCTGCGTGGCCTCGATGGCGCCGGCAATGTGCGGCCGGGCGAGCGAGCCGGTCCAAATGCCGTGAAAATTGGCCTGGCCCGCCAAAGACACCGGCAGCGCCGCGGCGCCGGTTTTGCCGTTGCGCTTCACGCCGAGGCTGCGCAACGCGGTATCGAGTTCGCCGAGATTGCGCGAGTGAAAATCTATGGTGAGCGCCGAGGGGCTTGCGATGGGATAAGCGCCTATCACGCCATGCGCTTCGAGATCGCTCGCGGGCAGGTGAAGTTCGATTTTGCGCACCTCCACGGAGCCGTTGCGATGCGCATAGACAGCGTCGATCGCGCCGCTTGTGGGCGCTTCGCCGGCCGGCGTCTGCCCGGAGGGGCTCAAGCCAAGCTGCGCATCGACCGAGACGGTGCGGCCGTCGCCGTGCGTCCACACAGCGACTGCGGGACCATTCACGCGCGCGTCGAGGCCCAAACGCCGGTACGCGGGCGGGCAGACCATATCGAGCACCGTATCGAGCGCAACATCCTTGAAATTGGCGGTCACTTTGCCATTGACGGGAATGATCCAATCCGGCGCACGGACAAGAACGTTGCGATTGGCTGGAGGAGCTTCAGCTTCGATGGCCGCCTGCTGGTGAGCCAACGGAGCCATGGGCAGCCAAGGTTCAAGCGAAAGCTCCCCATCGATCTGGCCGCCCTGGCGCAGCCGCGCGACGATTTGTGTGATGAGCAACTGCTTTTGATCGGCGTGAACGCGGGTGTCGAGGGTCAGGCCCGTGGCGGTGACGCCCTCGCCGATATACGAGCCGTCGTCGATGTGGACGCCGCCGTCAATCTGGAACTGGGCTTCCTCGCCGGTAGCGTTGAGATCCAGGCGAGCCAGGCCCTCGGGCGCATCGCCGTAGCCGGTGATGGGATCGATGAGCCGCATATCGAGATCGCCGGCGAGGCGCGCGTGCCAGCGGGGATGCGTGAAGTCCGTAACATCTCCGGTAACATCGAGGGCGTGCATCTTGCCGCCCGGCCTCTCCGCCGTAATCCGCAGCGAACGCACCAACAGCCGCGCGTGTTCGAGGTCGAGCGTGGCCTGCAGTGCGCCGTGCACATCGAGGTCCTTGCGCGGAACCGTGCGGGCCAGGTTGAGATCGGTGACTCCGGCCTCAATGCGATAAGACGCGGGCGTACGGAACGTCGCAGGAACGTAGCGCATGACGAGCGACACATCGTTGGCCGCGAAATCGAGCGGCAGGTAACGGTTCTGGTAGTCGAAGCTCGCGGCGCGGCAGTCGTAGTGGATGCTGCCCTGCTCGACCGCAATGCGGCCGGCATGGATCTCGAACAGGGTGTCGATTGCGGGCTTCGACGAAGTTTGCGGCCGGCGTGGATGCGGCTGATTCGTCGATCCGTCAGGATAGACGATCAAGTGCAGGCTGGGCCGGTCGATCTCCAGGCTGCGCAGCCGGACACTGGGACTGAAAAGATTGCTGAGGCTCAGAACCACGCGCAGGCGCTCGATCTTAGCGTAGGGCGCTTCGCCGGGATCTTCGAGGCCGTGAATCACCAGCCCGTCGGCTTCAGCCTGGAAATGCAGCAGGCGCCAGTGGAAGGATGCGATCTCAACCCGGCCGCCGGTGAGTTCTTCGATGGACACGATCAGGCGCTTGCGCACCATGTTTTCAAATGCGGCGGAGCTGGCGGCAAGATAGAGGCCGACGGCCAAAAGCGCCAGAAGAACGGCCGTGCCCGTGACCGCCAGCGGAAGATGAAGCAGAAAGAAGCGGCGCAGACGGCTGCGCAGGCCACGCCGCGGCTTCTCGGGTTCGGCAAGCTCGTTGTTGGCGATGTTGTTGTCTTCGCTCATTGGCTGCCACTTTCCCGAGTGTTCGAGGTTGATGGGGTTTGCGTCGCCGGCGCGGTTTGGGGCGCAAGATCCGGGGCGAGTTCCGTATCCAGCACTTCGACATCGCCCTGCTGGCGCAAATTCGTGAGCCAGTTGTCGAACAACAAATCGACCTGCTGCTGGAGCAGGATCTCCTGAATGCGCGGCGCCACCTGGTCGAGCGGCGGGATGGTTTCGCCGGGCGTGTACTCGGGCAACAGCGTGTCGTGGTAGTAGCTTTCGATCTGCTGCGGCGAAATTTGAATGCCCTGTCGGAAACGCTGCTCGATGAAGCGCAGAATCTCCAGCCGGTAGCGGAGATAGGCCTCGACGCGTTCCGCCGTGAGCCCATGCGCTGCCAGAAACACCTTCCAACCCTCGTCGGAAGCGCAGTTCTGGCGCACGCAAACCGGCAATTCCGTGCGGATCTCGTGGAGCCGGGCGTTTACCTCTTCTGGCGAGGGCTCGATGGCCGGCATGTCTTCCTGGCGAATCTGCTGCTCGATCAAAGTCCGGCTGATAATCTGATCGAGCGCCTGTTGCCTGGTGAGTTCCCGCTGCGGCACATCGTTCGCATCGAGAACGGAGAGGCGAATCTCGTCGTCGAGATCGCTGGCCAGGATCACGTGCTTGTTCACGACGGCGACGGCGCGGTCGAGGACGGCGGGCGAGGCAGATGAGTTCGCTTGGGCGCAACAGGGAATCGCGGCGGCTGCCGCAAGCAAGGCCGCAAACAGCCACACCCGCGCACCGCGTGAAAGCTCAATTCGAATTGGTGTGTGCTGGCTCATCAGAAGGCCTGCCCCAAGCTGAAAAAGAAATTGATGTGCGGCCCCTGGCCCAGATAAGGCGCCGATGCGAAACCGGGAGGACCGGATGGGTTTCCGGCTGGGGTGGGGATGCCGTAGTTGATATTCACGGGGTAGATAGGCGGATTGAGGTTATAGCTGAAATCGAAGCGAATGGGACCGACAGGTGTGTGGTAGCGCAAACCGGCTCCGAGCGCGTGCGAGAAGTCGTTGAAGCTGCACGGGCCCTGTTGACCGGTCGAGGTGACGGGGTCGGTTTTTGTCGGGGCATAACCTTTGGGGTATTGCGACGTATCGGTCACCACCGCATTTCTGCAGGCGGAACTGTCGGGCTGGCGCACGCGAATCGCGCTGGCCCACGCATCGCCGGCGTTGGTAAACACGTTGCCCATGTCGTGAAAGATGACGAAGCTCAAGGTGTTGCCGACCCAGGGCAGGGTGGGGGGCGGCAGGCGCAACTCCGTGCTGTTGATCAGCGATCCCGCGCCGCCAATTTGATAGCCGGTCTCGGGATCGCGCGGTCCGGCGGCATTCTGCGAGAAACCGCGCAGCGAGACGGGACCGCCGGCATAAAGCCGCTCGGGCAAGGGAATCAACTCACTCGAACCGTTGCCGAAGGCGCGAATCTGCCCGTAGCGCGTGTTGCGCGCCACCACGAAGCGATTCTTGTCGAAGCTATAGTAGCTGGAATTCGAAGTGTCGATGCGGTTGAACTCCGCCTGCGCGCCGAAGAGCCGGTCGGAGAGGAACTCCTGAAAGCTGGTGTAGGTGCCGCGGTGCGCGTCCAGGGGTATGTCGCGCGTGTCGCGCAGCCAGGTGAATGCGGGCCCTCCCACGCGCGTCGCCGTCGAGAGTTCGGAGATTTCGCCGGGATAAACCTGCAGGCTGCTGGCATCCACCTTCACTCTGCGGAAGTCGATCTCGTAGACGAAGGTGTTGGCGCGGGAGATCCACCTGCCGGGATGGTTGAAGTTTTCGGTCCCGCGGAATGCACCTTCCAGACGCGACGCGACGTAGGTCGAAACATCCTCGCTGTTGGCATAGCCCCCGGAAAACGTGAGGCCCAGGTTGCGGTTGCCTTCGATGTGCGGCACCTGGTACTGAATCCCGATGCTCTGCTCGAGCAGGCCGTAAGTGCCGCGCAGCGAGACCGACTGCTCCCGGCCGAAGAGATCGTTGCGCGAGATGCCGGCCAGCACGCGCGGGCTGACACCTGTCTTTCCGTTGGGGTTGCAGGCAACTCCGGCTGCGAAGGCGCCCGAGCAGTTGTTCTGCGGCTTCCCGGTCTGCGCCTCAAAGCCGAAACCGTAGCTCAACGTCCAGCGCCGCGCCTCAGTGGCCTGGAGCAGCACAGTTTTTTGCGGCGCGTTGCCTGTGGGATTGACGACCGTGGTGTTCACTTCATTGAAAAGCCCGAATGCGTAGAGGTTGCTTTGCGTGGTGGCGAGAGCCTCTTGATTAAGTGGATCGCCGGCATGCACGGTGATGGCCCGCGTCACGGTTTGCGGTCGCGTGTATTCGAGGCCAGTCAACAGCACGTTGCGGACAAAGGTCTGCGGTCCTTCATCGATATGGAAGGCCACGTCGACTTTGCCGGGATCGGCGGGCTCGGGCTGCTCCTCAAGTTTCACGTCCATCTGCTCAAAGCCGCGACGCAAATACTCCGTAACCAGTGCATCGTGATCGCCGGCCAGGTTGCGCGGCGAAAGCGGCTGGCCCGGCGTAGTGTTCAGCAATGCGGTCAACGCGGCCGCAGAAATGTGGTCGTTGCCCTCCAACTGCAGGGTTCCAACCTGAAGTTGCCGGCCCTCCGCGATGCGGTAGACAACCTTGAGCGGCGCCGTATGCGCGACGGCCGTTTTCGGCGCGGCGGCGGCGCCGTTTTCGGCGTCGGCCAGTGGTTGATCGACCGCGGTCTCGGGAGTGCTGGTTTCCGGCGAGACTTTGACTTGAGAAAAGCCGTTGTTGCGATACACATTCTCGAGCGCCGAGACGTCGGCCGAGACCAGCGCCTGGCTGTAGAGGCCGTGACGGTCGAGAACGTTTGCGGGGTGAACGCTGAGCAAGTCCATGAGCGTGGCCGTCGAGAAGTAGTGGTTTCCCGCGATGGAAGCCTGCTCCACGCGGCGTCGCGGTCCCAACTGCACGGTATAAAGAATCGTCACCTCGTCGCTGCCCGTGGATTGCCGCTCGTGAGCGACGCGCGCATCGAAGTAGCCCAGGCTCTGGTAGTAATCGCGCAAGCGGCGATTGCCTTCGGTGAGCAGGTCCTCGTCGACGCTGCCTTCCAGATAGATAGGAATGATGTGTTTGACGCGCTCGGGATTGATGCTGGCGCCGTGCACCTCGACGCGCACCACCGGCCCGCGATTGGCAGTGAAGCGATAATCGACCGCCTTCGCGGCGCGATCGTACGCGGCCGATTCGAGTTTCACCTCGGCTTCGAGGCGGCCCTGCTTCTGGTAGGCGCGCAACACGCCATCGAGTGCGCGATTCACCGTGTCGTGATCGACGTGGGCAATCTTCCACAATCGGGCGTAGTGGCGGAACTCCTCCACGCTGATGCCGGAGTCGCCCGTGACCGTTACCTTGCCGACCTTCGCGCGCGGCCCCGAAACCACGTGAAACGAGATGTCCGCGAGCTGTTGTCCGAGCCGCGGGGCGACGGTCTTCGCGATGACCGACTCGTAATAGCCGTTCTGCTCGAGGGTGATGCGCATCTGCTCGACGGCACGCATCGTACCCGCCTGGGTCAGGCGGGTTCCGGCCTCGAGCTGGCTCGAGCGTTCGAGTTGCATGTTCATGGTGGCGCCGGCGGCGCCTTCCACGCTCACGGTTCCGATAAACGTGCGCGGGACGCCGGCAAAAGTGAGCGTCACGCCGTCTCCCATGCGCGCGGCGCGCGCTTCAATGGTGTCGTAGAGGCCGGTCGCATACAGCTGGCGCAAACTGCGTTTCAGGTTCTCCTCGGTCAGCGGCGCTCCTTGGGCCACGGGCAATTGGCTGACAAGCGGCTGCAGTCGGTCGGCAGGAACACCCTGGAACTCAATGCTCCGCACCGGCAGACCCTCCCACTGGAGGAGGGGGTCGGGAGACGCCTGGGCCAGCTGATCGGCTCCCCCGCCGGAAGCGCTGGGGCCGTTCGTGGGACTCTGGCCCCACGCGCCGGCTCCGCCCGAGATCCCAAAGGAAAGGAGGCAGGCCAGGAGGAGGCCGTGCCCCAGCCGTTTGCCGCATTGACCTGGCGGCTTAACCTTCAAGACCATATCTCCCCAAAAAAGCACGGGGAAGAGCGCCCCGCAGCACAATCGTTGCCAGCGATCCGTCGTCAGCGATCCCCGATTCCTATCTCTCTATACTAACGAGGAACGGCGCCCCATGCGGCCGCTGACGCCAGAGGAACTATAATCGCCGGCAGAGGAAGTTGTCGCTCAACGATGACCTGTGCTGCAGGCTAATGCGGGCGAGGGTGGAACGATGAAGAAAGTCCCGATAGCAATGATCTTTTCAGCAGTTGTTTTGGGGTTGACTCTTCTGGCGTTTGGCCAGCGAAACTACCAGAGCCTAGATTATCAACTGCTCAGAGCCGCCGAGAGCGGCGACACGGCAGCCGTACAGCAGCTCCTGCAAAAGGGCGCACACATCGAGTTTAACGACGATCCTGGTGTCGGTGACGGCCAAAATCGCTCGGCGCTTTGCGCGGCTGCCTACAAGGGCCAGATCGAGGTAGTAAAGCTGCTGTTGGAGAAGGGCGCTAACCTTGAGTTTGTTGACGCAGGAAACAACAGAACGGCACTTTACTTGGCGGCCCAATCGGGCAAGATCGAGCTTGTGAAGCTGCTGATGGAGAAGGGTGCTAAGACGGGGTCGGCACTGGTTCCGGCGGCCGACGGGGGCTACACCGAAGTAGTGAAGCTGCTGGTGGACAAAGGCGCCAACATCGAGGCCAGGGACTTTCAGGGGCGTACCGCGCTGATCGCGGCGTCCATCAGTAGTGATTCTAAGATTTGGGCGGACAAGACCGAGATTGTGAAGCTCCTGCTTGATAAAGGTGCCAACACCGAGGCCTGGGACGAGAATCACTACACGGCATTGCTCTGCGCGGCCCTGGGTGGCAATACAGAGGTTGTAAAGCTGCTGCTGAATAAGGGCGCCCGCATTGAGGCCAAGGACAAAGTCGGCAACACAGCGCTGATCATGGCTCTCGGCCAGGGCAACATGGAGATTGTGAAGCTGCTTGAGGCGAAAGGCGCCCACCTATGAAACTCGAACGGCGCGAATAGTTTCCTCCGTTCGTCCACGGTCACTATAGACGCATTCGGAACAGCAATTAATGCTCTCCGATCCCTGTTCCCTTGTGCTGACAAGTGAGGAAGGCCGGCGCAACAGCAGATGGTTTCAGGAGCGATCGTTAAGGAAGCTCATGGCCGAAGCCCCCACTCCAGCGCAAGCGTCCCACCGCACCCGTACCGACGGTGGCGAAGAGACGGCGCAGGTCGCCGCAACCGGTAAATCCGGGGCGTTGCCGGCCGCCGCGGCTCCCAATGCAGCGGACGCCGGGGTGCTGGTTCGCGCCCAGGCCGGCGATCACCAGGCCTTTGCCGAGCTTTACAACCTGCACAAGCGGCGCATTTACTCGCTTTGCCTGCGCATGGTCGGCAACGTGGCTGAGGCCGAGGACTTGACGCAGGAGGCATTCCTGCAACTGCATCGCAAGATCGCCACCTTCCGCGGCGATTCGGCCTTTTCCACCTGGCTGCACCGGCTGACCATCAATGTGGTCCTCATGCAACTGCGCAGGAAAGGGCTGTCGCTGATCTCTCTCGACGAAGCCATGGAGCCGAACCCGGAGGAGGGTCCCGGCCGCAGTTTCGGAGCTCCCGATCTGACGCTTACGGGCGCCATCGACCGCCTGGCCCTGGAACGGGCAATCGCCGATCTCCCGGCCGGCTATCGCCTCATCTTTATCCTTCACGACGTGGAGGGATTTGAGCATAATGAGATTGCAACGATGCTCGACTGCTCGATTGGCAACAGCAAATCGCAACTGCACAAGGCGCGCCTGAGACTGCGCGACGCCCTGCGCGCACAGAACCGCCAGGAGGCGCGGCCATGAACGGCGACCCCGGCAAAATGAGCTGCGTCGACTTCCAGGCGCAACTGCCTGACCTGATCGCGTCAGGCGAAGACGCCGCCACGCATCCCCACGTCCAAGGCTGTGCGCGTTGCAGCGCCCTTTTGGCTGATTTAAGGACCATTGCCGAGGCGGCGCGCCAACTGTTTCCCAGTGTGGAACCGCCGGACGAGGTTTGGGAGCACATCGAGTCGGCCATCAAACGGGAAAAATGAAGGCGGCATCGAATGCGGGATAAGGCTTGGCGCGACGATTGCGCGCTCGCCGGTTTCGATCTCGGACCCGGACGATCACCGTTCGAAGGCCTCCGCCGGGAGGTGATCGCCCCTGCTCCTCACCTTCCCGAGTTTTCAGCCGATAGACCCCGTGGGATGGTCATGGTGAACCGGAGCCGGCTAAGCCCAATCGTTTCACCGAGGAACTGCCGGTTGCGTTTGAACGGCAGATCGACCATTTCGTGATAGCCAGTGAACGTGATCTGGAACCGCGGTAGGTGCAGCAACGTAGCAAGAGGTCACATCAAGCGAAGGAGAAGCGCCGGAAGGAACAGAACTTGCAACTTTTCCGTTTCTGTACTATCTAATGATAGAAAAGTTGATACGGGGACACTCAATGCCAAATCCGCCATCCTTACATTCTCGCGAACCCTCGGTCAAGAGCGCACCGGCAACGCGCCTGATTCCAGTTTTGCCGGTTCGCGATACGGTTCTATTTCCTCACGCGGTCCTGCCGCTGACGGTAGGCCGCGAAAGCTCCATCCAGTTGATTGAATCGATGGGCGAAGAGCGGTCGATTGTGGTGGCGGCGCAGCTCGATGCGCGCCTGGACGCGCCCAAGCCCTCGGACCTGCACGGGGTGGGCACCCTGGCCACCGTGCACAAGATTGTGCGCATGCCCAACCAGAGCCGTTTTGTCTTTACGGAGGGCGTGAACCGGGTGCGGCTGGTGCGTTTTGTTCAATCCGAGCCGTTTATGGTGGCCGAGGTGGAGACGGTGGAGGATGTGTCGCCGGCCGGCTCGCCGGAGTTCGAGGCCCTGGTGCGCAACGTGGTCGGCCAGTTCCAGCAGATTGTGGCGGAGTCGCCGACGCTCTCCGATGAACTGCGGACCATCGCGGCGAACATCGAAGAGCCTACCCGGCTGGTCGACTTTGTGGCCTCTTCTCTGCCCTTTCTGACCACGGACGACAAGCAGCAGTTGCTGGAAACGGTGAGCGTGGCGGAGCGGCTGGAGCAACTGAACAAACTGCTGGCCAAGGAGATCGAGGTGCAGCAGTTGCGCGCCAAGATCCAGACCGAGGTCCAGGACCAGGTGCAGCAGTCGCAGCGCGACTACTACCTGCGCGAGCAGATGAAGGCCATCCAGAAGGAGCTGGGCGAGCAGGACGAGGGCCAGCGCGACGTGGAAGACCTGCGCCAGAAGATTGAAGCCGCGGGCATGCCCGAGGACGTAAAGAAAGAGGCGCTGAAGGAGCTGGGGCGGCTGCAGCGCATGTCGCCCATGGCCGCCGATTACGGGCTCACGCGCAACTACATCGAGTGGCTGGCGGTGCTGCCCTGGAACAAGAGCTCGGGCTCGAAGGTCGATATTGGGAAGGCCCGCGAGATTCTCGACCAGGATCATTACGAGCTGAAGAAGGTGAAGGACCGCATTCTCGACTACCTGAGCGTG
>Ga0181539_1003480_pt1 | contig 14385 bp, 16 predicted proteins | sample PEATcosm2014_Bin_46_FD_119767 | JGI IMG/M metagenome (GOLD analysis project Ga0181539, IMG submission 119767) | Peatland microbial communities from MTU Mesocosm Facility, Houghton, MI, USA - PEATcosm2014_Bin23_60_metaG | ecosystem: Environmental > Terrestrial > Soil > Wetlands > Peat | place... | reverse complement strand
TGGAAGGCGCGGTGCTCACGTCCCTTACCCAGACGCGCGGGCAGCGGGCGCTCCTCGCGGCCTTCTTCCGAGCGGCCGGCTTACGGATCTGAGGTGTATCATTACTTACGCAAGGATCAATAGACTGTCAACGGTCCAATCCTTGCCTACGGCTGGCACCGTCTACAGATGGCGGGAGGGCAAATTCAATGCCGGGTCTCCCTTCCGCCGTCTCGCGGGTACATCTCTCGTAACTATTTGGAAAAGCGAGCTGATCCAGGTGACACGCGTCGTATCGGATAAGTTCAGAACGGGACTGTGGCGACAGCTTGTCGAGGGAAAATCGGTGAGCCGTGCAGAAGATATTGATTCTTTAGGGCAAGAGGGGCTCTGTCAGGGTGTCAGGGGTTATGACAGGCTGTTGTCGGACTGATCGCGCTTCACGAGCCACCGGTATAGAGTTCGTTCACTCACACCCAAGACGCGAGCAGCCTGTTCCTTGTCGTTCCCTGTTTGGTCCAGGATCTGGGATATATAGGCGCGGGTGAGTTCTCGAAGGGTTGGGCGCGGGCCAAGCCCTTTCAATGTGAATTCGCCCCCTGCCGGTCCCATGTTCAAACCCAGGTCCTCTACCGAGATCTCTTCGCGCGCACAAAGGTTCACCCCGCGCTCCACGACGTTCTCCAGTTCGCGAACATTGCCCGGCCAGGGATGCGCTAGGAGGCAAGACATGGCTTGAGGAGAGAACCCTCGGACAGGTCGGGTCGCCCCCGCAGCATACTTCTGCAGAAACGCCAGGGCGAGCAGAGGGATATCTTCGACCCGCTCCCGCAATGGCGGCAGGTGGATAGGGATCACGGCTAGACGGTAGTAGAGGTCGTCGCGAAATTCACCCGCCGTCACCATCGCCTTCAGATCTCGATTACTGGCAGCCACGAGGCGCATATCCACCGGGCAGGTCTCGCTTCCACCCACTGGACGTACCTCTCGCTCCTGGATGGCACGCAAGACCTTGGCCTGGAGAGGAAGCGGCATGGCACCGACCTCGTCCAGGAACAGGGTGCCGCCGGCCACCTCCAGGAGCAGGCCGCGCTGCGCTGCAATGGCGCCGGTGAAGGCTCCCTTCACATGGCCGAACAACTCGCTCTCCAGAAGGCCCTCGGGGATCGCGGCGCAGTTTACTGGGACGAAGGCGTGCTTCGCCCGGCGAGAGTTGAAGTGAATGGCGCGCGCCACCAACTCTTTGCCGGTCCCAGTCTCACCGGTGATGAGGACATTGCTCTCGCCGCCTGCCACGCGCTGAATGAGGGCGAAAACGGCCTGCATCGCCGGACTCTTGCCCAGCAGGTTCTCGAAGCGGTATCGACCCTCCAACTCTCGTTGCAATCGGATATTCTCGGCCCGGAGCTGGCGGTCTTCCACCGCCTTGCTCACCACCAAACTGATCTCTTCGAATCTGAAAGGCTTCGCAACGTAATGGTACGCCCCCTCCCGGATGGCCTGAATGGCGGTGTCGATGCTGGCATAGGCCGTCATCAGGATGACACGAGCTTCCGGCTGTACCTCCCGGGATGCCCGGAGGATCTCCATCCCATCCACACCGGGCATCTTGAGGTCCGTGAGCACCACATCGAAGGACTCAGTCCGCAGCCGGCCCAGAGCAAGGGCGCCCCCGTTCACCGCGATGACGTGGTATCCTTCCCTTTCAAGATGCCGCTCAAGGAGTGCCAGCATTTCCGGGTCGTCCTCGGCGACGAGAAGCTTCACCTGTTCAGCCTTCATACGCCATCCCTCGACTCTTGGCGTCTGGCAATGGATGCATGCAATGCAATGAAGGATCGCAAGTGCGCGCGGTCATTTTCACGATTCTCATGTCGTCAATTTCGATGTCTCATTTCCAGGGGAGGTGTGCATTGCCTCCTGGACCGCGATGGGCCAGCGCAGGAGGACCGTCGTTCCACCTCCCTCGGCACTCCGGACTTCGATGGCGCCACGGTGCGAGCGGACGATGTCCTCGGCAATAGGGATACCCAGCCCAGTTCCCCCCCTCCGTTCCTTGGTGGAAAAGAACGGTTCGAAGATCTGCTCGAGGTGGTTGCGGGACATGCCACTGCCGGTGTCCGACACGATGAGGGTGAGGTACGGCGCCTCCGGTCGTCCTCGGCTGACGCGCGGCCGGGGATCAGGTGTCTCGGGATCAGACCGACTCGCGGCCAGTCGGATCTCCCCACCAGGGCGAGTCGCATCCAGGGAGTTCGTCACCAGATTCAAAAGGACCTGCTGGAGCTGGTCCGGATCGGCGAGGAGAGGTGGCAAGTCTTCGGGGGCCTCGGCCCGCAGTTTGATCCGCCGGAGAGCTGCCAGAGGTTCCAGCAGCTCCACTGTTCGGTTGAGGATCGAGCTGGCGACAACGGAGCCGAATGTGGGGTGCCGAGGCCGGCTGTAGTCCAGGAGCTGGCGGACCATGCCCCCGATCCGCTCAACCTGCCGCAGGATGATGGTCGCGTGCTGGTAAAGAGGTTGCTCGGGCTGAACCTCCTTCTGGATCACCTCTGCCCGACCGGAGACGATATTCAGCGGGGTGCTGATCTCATGTGCAACCTCGCTGGCCAGCTGGCCGACCGCCGCCAGCTTATGTTCTTGCTGGAGCTGCCGCTCCAGCTCCAGCCGGTCATGCCCCTCTGCTTTGAGCTGTGTTTGGGCAGCCTGAAGGCTCTCCGCCATTTGGTCAAACGCTGATGAGAGTTGCCCGATCTCGTCCCGGCGACGTAGATTGTGCCGCAGACTCAGGTCACCCCGACCAAACGCCAGCGCGATCTCCATCAGTTCGCCGATCGGCCGACGGATGCTGATTTGGACCGTCAGGGAGATAACCGCGGCGATGGTAAGGCTCAGCAGGGTCAGTCGGACCACCTGGTCCCAGGCGGCGGTCTGGATCCGCTGATGGATTCGGGTAGCCAAGTGGAGCACCTCCAGGACACCCATGATGGAGCCGTCCCGGCTACTGAGGGGAAGGATCGCGTATGCCATGGGGCGGGGGGCGCTGTTGAGGTATCGGCTGATCGGCTGCCCGCTCTTGAGGACCTGCTCCAGTTCGGCTCGTGGGATCGTCACACCGGCGGCTAAGTCGGAGAATGAACTGCTGACCTCGACGAGCTGCCGATTCAGGACCCGGATGCGATCAACTTGCTCGGTGTCCCGCTCAATCTCGGCCAGCAGCCCTTGGATGGCCTGCAACTGCTGGTCGCGCAGGGCGTGCTCGACCGTTAGCTTAATGGTGTGGGCCTGGACCCAGACATCCTCTTGCAGGTCGGCAATCAGCCACCGCCGCTCCTGCTGCACACGGATGTAGCCGAAGCCCGACACGACGACGGCCACGGCGGCGAGCAGCAAGAGCGTTAGCTTGGTTGCGATACGCATGACCAAATCTCGGGCGGAACGGGGGAGAGGCGATTTCGGCGACGCCGAATCTCTGGCCGGCCGCGCGGCCCCCACCTACCCTACGCTAACACAGGCCTACGGGAGAGGCAAGCCGGACGCGAGGGCGTTTTGCGCGCCGTGGAGCACCAGGACCCGGCGGGACCTGTCCGCGGGATCCTCACGGTATTTCTTGTGATGGGTCAACAGGGGAAGTATGGTACATTGACCGAAATCGGGCGATCAGGCAACTGGGCAATTCGGAGCGGCCATCTTCCTGCTGCCCAGATTGCCTGATTGCCTGGCTGTCAGATTGCCCTTGGAGTTGAGAGGTGACCTATGGGACGCCAAGATGTGCAGGTCGGCCAGGTGAGCAGCTTGGGTCCATACGCCTCCCAAGTGGAGGCGACGCTTGCCGATCTTGTGAAGAGAGATGCTGCAAGCAGGATCTGGGCCAAGGATCCCTCGCTCTGGAAGTCGGAGCCCGATCACCAGAAGATCATCCGGAGCAGCCTGGGCTGGTTGACGGTGATGGCCACGGTCCGGCAGCATGCCTCAGCCCTGGCGCGATTCGCGGTCGAGGTGAACCGGGCCGGCTTCCGCCACGTCTTGCTTCTGGGGATGGGCGGGAGCAGCCTGTGTCCTGATGTCCTGCGCCTGACCTTCGGCGAGGCGGCCGGGTTTCCGAAGCTGGCGGTCCTGGACACGACGGACCCGGCCAGTGTCCAGGCCTTCGAACAGTCCGTGGACCTGTCGCGCACCCTCTTCATCGTGGCCAGCAAGTCGGGAACGACGCCGGAGATCGCCGCCTTCTATCAGTATTTTTTCAACAAGGTCCAGCGACTCAACGGCGAGCGGGCCGGAGAGCAGTTCATCGCCATCACAGACGCTGCAACAGCTCTAGAGCGGATCGGCGCCGAGAAGACGTTCCGTCACGTCTTCCTCAACCCGTCGGATATCGGCGGCCGCTACTCGGCCCTGTCATTCTTCGGGATGGTGCCGGCGGCGCTGATCGGGCTGGACATCCTCCGGATGCTGGATCGGGCGGACCGGATGGCCCAGGCGTGCGGACCGGGGGCGCCCCCTCGGCAAAATCCAGGCGCATGGCTGGGCGCCGTCATGGGTAGCCTGGCCAAGGCGGGGCGGGACAAGCTGACCTTCGTCTGCTCGCCCGAGATTGCCTCGTTCGGCTACTGGGTGGAGCAGCTCATCGCCGAGAGCACAGGCAAGGACGGGACGGGAATCCTGCCCGTTGAAGGAGAAGCGCTCGGCGATCCTGACGTGTACGCGGACGATCGAGCCTTCGTGTACCTCGCGCTCCTCGGCTCGAAACATCAGGGCCTGGACGCGAAGTTGAATGCGCTCGAGCGGGCGGGGCATCCTGTGGTGACGATCGGGCTTCAGGACCTCCACGATCTGGGCGCCGAGTTCTTCCGCTGGGAGTTTGCCACTGCGGTCGCTGGCGCCGTAATCGGCGTCGATCCCTTCGATCAGCCGAACGTCCAGGAGAGCAAGGACAATACCAAACGACTCCTCGGCGAATTCAAGGCCACAGGCCGGCTTCCCGAGGGGAATCCAATCTTCACCGAGGGATCGATCCGGCTGTATGGAGACGAGGCGAGCGCCGCGGCCCTGAAGGACGCGAAGACCTTGGCAGATGCCCTGCGGGCCCACCTTAACCGGATCCGGCCCCGCGACTACGTCGCCCTGACAGCCTACTTGCAGACGACGCCTGCCCATGCAGAGGTCTTCAGGGAGATCCGGTCGCACATCCGGAACAGGTTCCGCGTGGCGACGACGCTGGGGTACGGGCCGCGGTTTTTGCACTCGACCGGGCAATTGCACAAAGGGGGCGGCGACAACGGGGTGTTCCTGCAGTTCACGGTGGACGACCCGGTGGATCTTCCCATCCCGGGAGAGCCCCACAGCTTCGGCGTGATGAAGGCGGCCCAGGCCCTGGGGGATCTCCAGTCGCTCCAGAGCCGGAAGCGCCGCGCCCTGCGGATCCACATCGCGGGCGGTATCGAGGCCGGCCTGCGGCGGGTGCTGGAGGCAGTGAGGGACATCAAATGAACCACAGATGAAGACCCGACGGACTCAACTTATCCACAGATTACGCAGATTCAGGTCAGGCCAAATGAAAGGAACGCGAGCATGAATCCGAAGCAGATGGCGGCAGAGCGGGGAGCGAGCCTCGTCGAATCCGGGATGGTCCTGGGGCTCGGGAGCGGCTCGACGGCGACGCTGGCGGTACGGGCGATCGGCCGTCGCTTTCGCGAGGGGAGCCTGCGCAACGTGATCGGGGTTCCCTCCTCCAGCGCCATCGCAACCGTCGCCCGCGAGTCAGGCGTGCCACTCACCACGCTGGACGAGCATCCCGTCCTGGACCTCGACCTGGACGGGGCCGACGAGGTGGATCCGAATCTGAATCTCATCAAAGGGCTGGGAGGGGCGCTCCTCTGGGAGAAGGTCGTGGCGACCGCCTCGCGCCGCGTCGTGATCTTCGTGGACGAGTCGAAGCTCGTGGATCGCCTGGGGACCAAGGCGCCCCTGCCGGTCGAGGTGATCCCGTTCGGGTGGCGGACCCACATCGCCTTCGTGGAATCGCTGGGAGGCAAACCGGAGTTGCGGACGAACCCAGACGGCAAGCCCTTCGTGACCGACGAGGGAAACTACATCCTGCACTGCCGGTTCGATGGGATCGCCAACCCACAGGACTTGGACAGGCACCTGCTGACCAGAGCGGGGATCGTCGGCACCGGCCTCTTCCTCGGCATCACCCACCAGGTCATCATCGGCCGCGCCGCGGGCGTCGAGGTCCGGACTCGAAACTAGGATGCGCCTTGGTGCTCTTGGCGACTTGGCGGTGAAATACTCCGGTTCAGACCAGGCCGTTGGCCTTGAAGCTGAAGGGTGTGGCGTCGCCGATGATCAGGTGGTCCAAGAAGCGGATTCCCACGGCCGCCGCCGCGGCTTTGGCGGCCTGGGTCAACTCACGGTCGTGGGCGGAGGGGGTGGGATCACCGCTGGGGATGTTGAAAGGGACTGCTTGATCGGCCCCCACAAGTTAGCCGCTTCATTTCATATTGCCAGTCGCTTGTTCATCCGGTTTTCCGACAAGCTGCTCTCCACGATAGCTCTCGCTGAACGAAGTCGCGGAAGGTCCTTGGCACGTTTCGGAACTGCCATATTTTCGCAACCGTGTCTGTATCTGGGCGCAGGCCGACATAACGAGTTGGCACCTGGCGCGCTTTCAAGCAGTTGAAGAGCTGCCAAAGGGTCTCATCCTCCTGTGGGGAGACGCGAGGGTGAACGCCGATGATAACGGATTCCGTTGCCGCCGTGCACTCAGCAATAGCTTCTTCTCTTATCTCAGCCAGCATTCTCGCGTTGACGTATGCCGGCTTCCCCTGGGCATAATGCGCTATTATCGGCTCACCGGTGTCATCCGCCATGCACGCCTCGTAGGGGTGTTGCTCGATTCGCATCTCCCTGTAAACTGGGCCCTGGGTTGTGAAGGTCATATCAAATGGGATCGGTTCGCCTTGCCGCAATTGTTGAAAAGGGCCGAAACTTCCCCACCAGTTGATTGAACCGTGCACTTTCAGAACCGCGTAACCGCGGTTGCATGACAGACCAGGCAGCATATAGTTGAAAGCTCCACGTGCTCGCGCGATGGCTTGTTCCAGGAGGATGTCATAATTCAGGGTGATGAAGGTCAGGTTTCCGGAGTTGAATCCTCTGGTCTCCAATTGGGCAAGGAACTCGTCCTAGAGGTCCTTGCGTTCGACAAAAGCTTGGTCGAGCCGAGGAATGGGAGGAGAGTACGAGCCGACTATTGGACTGAAAGCCGCTACAACCAGGCGATTAAGCAGAGCGAGGTTCTCGTTGTATGGATCCCCAGTTGCGACCTCGTGGTCAATCAGTTGTTCGTAGGTCCATTGCTTCTCCCTGCTTACATCGGATAGCCTTCGGAGCCTGGCCAACGCCCCGTTCTTCCGGAATGGCAAGTATATCTCTCCGAGTCCCAACTGGTTCTCTATGAGTGTGAGGTACCCATCCAGGTAGCTCAAGAGGTCCTTACCCAAAGGGGGGGCTGGTCGCTCGCGGGCCCCGTGAGACGCTCCCGAACCGAGGATGATGAGGTGCTTTCTTTCGCAAACCGTACGTTCGGTAGAAACAAAACATTCCCGCTGTGATGCTCCAGCGGCTCGTTCATCCTTGTGCTCGTAGGCCTAGGTACCTTTTTCTTGGGTCCTCCCCCCGGTGCTTCTTGATTTGGATCTCTTTCGTGAGGCGACCTTCCTCTGCACCGCTCGTCCCTTCTTATATATCACTCTGCGACCGCAAGGGTCAGTTCGTGGGTCCTCACTCTGGCGGGCTCGACGATCCGCAGGCAGCCATATGGCGTGCGCGTGGCGAGAACATTCTCCAAGCACTGCGCATAATAATCACTGCTTGCGCTCCCCGGAAGCCCCGGGCTTCTTCCAAAGCAATCCCGCAGTTCCTACCTCCTCGAGACCCAGTTCTCCACCCGAAGGCCTGGCACGTGCCGGAATTCCCTTTCATCATTGGTGACGAGGCGCACACCCAGGCTCAGTGCGTGCGCGGCGATCAACAGGTCCATGGCGCCGATCGGGCGGCCCTTCTTTTCGAGTGCCGCCCTGATCGTGCCATAGGCAACGGTCGCCCGGCGGTCAAAAGCCGCCACCTCCAGGGGGGAAAGGAACTGCTCCAGGGCCTCCCGATTCTGCTTCGGCCGACTGCTTTTGCTGGCGCCGTACTGAAGTTCGGCCAGGGTAATGACCGAGATCCCGATGTCTCCGACGGGAAATAAGCGAAAGCGATCCAGAAGGGATTGAGGACGCTGCTTGATGAGGTATATGCAGATGTTGGTGTCCAGCATGACCCTCATGAGAAGGCCCTACCCCTCTTCTGGACCTGCCCCTGATTCCGGCCGTCCCTCATGAAGTCGTCTGTGAACTTGTCCAAGCTCTCGCTGAAGGAATCCCAGGACTTCCTCTTCGGCCGGAGGAGCAACAATTCTCCCTTGCGTTCGATCTCCACCTCATCGCCCTGCATCTGAAACTCCTTGGGGATTCTCACTGCCTGGCTGTTTCCGCTGCGGAAAATCTTTGCCGTCTTCATGGCCGATTCCTCCCGATGTATATACGGCAGGATATACACTCGCCGATAATCTGTCAACTCCTGCCACTCCTCGGCCCCTCCCGCACCCGGAGGGCACCCGGGGACAGAGGACAAGAGTGGGCGGCTGCAGCACGGCGGCCACTCGACACCCTCACCCCGGCCCTCTCCCATCCAGGGAGAGGGGACAACTGAGTCGGATCGTATCTGCAAGACGAACTACTTAGAGTGAAGACTACCACCGCATCCGGACGCGGTAGTTCACGATGGTCTTCCCATCCTTGGGCACGCTGACGACGTACTGGAGGATGTGGGCCTCGGTCTTGTCGTAGGGGTGGCTGCTCTTGATGACCTCCCAGTCGCCCGGGACCGGCTCGACGATCGTCACCTGCACGTCCTCTTTCTTGTGGTTCCGGATCTCGACCTCCCACTCGGTCTCGTACACGCCCGAGGCGATCTTCCTCCAGTCCCGCTGGGTGCGCTCCCCCACCACGTCGAAGGCCTCGCCCATCTTGATCTTCACCTTCTCGTCCTTCGGTGTGTGGTCGATGATATCCTCGCCGATGAACTGGAGGCTCCCATCGGACGAGGCCTTGTAGACGCGGACGGTTCCCTTGGGGAGGGGCATGCCCAGCCGGTGCTGCTCCTTGTTGGCGATCTCGAGGAACACGCTGACCTTCTGGTTCGAGAGGGGCGTGCCCAGTTGGCCCCGGTAGTACTGGCTGGCCCCATAGAACCGCAGCTCCTTCTTGATGGGGATATCGGTCACGTCCAGCAGGCTGATCTGCTTGGTCTGGTTCTGCTTGATGGTCGTGCGGCCCTCGAGGGAATAGAGGTGGTATTCTTAGGGGGGAGAAGCAAGCTAATTCTGGCGGATACTTACGGGGATAGCCTCCGGTGAGGGTGCGCCTGGGGCGCGTTTGGGTGCGTCCAGAACGGCCTCCGGATCGTCCAGCCGGTTCACGGCTTGCCGGTTCGCTCCGGGGATCAGGTGGCCGTACAGGTCCACCGTCAGCCTGATCGAGGCATGGCCCGCCTGCTTGCTCACGTAGGCCAGGGATTCCCCCTGCATCAAGAGCAGGCTGACCCACGTATGCCGGAGTTGGTGGGGTCCCCGGTAGCGCAGCCCGGCCAGGGCCAAGAGGGGCCTCCACACCTTCCACTTCCAGGTGTCGTAATCCAGCGGGTTCCCATCCGGCCCCCCGAAGACCCACGGGGTCAGGGGCTTCCCCTGTACCGTCGCTTCCACGGTCTGTACGTCCAGGTGCTCCCGGAGGGCGGCCCGAAGTTGGCCGCTCATGTCCACGAGCCGACCCTTGCCGTTTTTGGGGGTCGAGAGCCGCCGCCTGGAATAGCCCCGGTGTACTCGGATCAGGTTCCGCTCACAGTCCAGGTCATCCCGCGAGAGGGCCGAGGCTTCCCCGATCCGCACGCCGGCCCGGGCCAGGGTGAGCACGAAGGGGTATTCCGTGGGGAAGCGGTCCCGGCAGGTGGCGAGCAGGTGCCGGAGTTCTTCCGCCGTGAAGGGGTCCAGACGCTCCGTGGGGGTGGCCTCCCGGCTCCCGACGAATCGCCCCACGCGAGACACGGGATTCGCCGGGATCAGCCCGTCATCCACGGCGGCCCCGAACATGGCCCGGAGGGGGGCCAAGATCGTCCCGACCGTGTGAGGATTCAGGGGCTTCCCGTGGCTCCGGCAGTTCCCGCCTGTCAGCTTCTCGGCGATCAGGGTCTTGATGTGGGAGCGGGTCACGCTCCCCAGGGGAAGATCCCCCAAGGTCGGGTAGGTGTGGAGAGCCAGGGCGCAGTGGTAATTCTCCACCGTGGCCGGCTTGCAGTTCACGGAGGCATAGACGGTAAGCCAGCGGTCCCCATACTCCCGGACGGTCAGGGGCCGCTCGGCCCGCTCGAGGATGGAGCAATCGCCGAGGGCCAGCTTCGCTTGGATCTTGCCGGCGGCCTCCCTCGCGGCCTTCCGTCCCGCTTCGCCCGGACCGATGCGCTTAGACGTGCGCCGGCCCTGGTGATTCACAAAAACCCACCAGGCCCCGCTTTTCTCCCGGATCTTGGCACCCATGACTTAGCCCTCCTGTTTCGCCAGAAATTCCCGAATCGCCCGGCGCACTAGCTCGGAGAATGTGACACGCCGGTTCTCGGCTTTGCTGATACGTGCGGCCAGCCGCTTGACTCGCTTCACGTCTGCCGGGTCCAGGTGAATCATGGTGCGCCTGAGTGTGAGCATCGGAGTTCCTTTCGCTAGAAAAGGTATGCCGCCGTGGAATACTTGTCAAGTAGAAATCGTCAGGCTACCGGCGGATTTCTGAAACTACCTCGTCCACGACCTTGTCAATGTCAATGTCGGGCGTGTATTTGAATCGCTGCATCCAGGTGTCGAAGTCGCTCCGACGAACCAGGATCTTGCCACTGACGGTCTGCCGCTTCCCCGCCTTGGTGACAATGACGTGAGGATCGCGCAGCCTATAGCAGGGCAGGGGGTGAGCCGGGTCGGTCAGGTAGGCGCGGAGGGAGCGGACGGATAGGCCGGCGTACTTGGATAATGCCTCCAGGTTGAGGAAGGGGTCCAGGTCCAGGTTGACGCTCACCGCCTCGATGATCCGCACTATCAGCCTACCTACTGCGGGGTATCGTCCGCATAGAAGGTCAGACGGGGCCGGTCCACACCCCGACATGCTCCCGAGTCACGAGGACTTCCCCTGGCCGCCATGCCGCCGGCAGAAAGCCGACCCAGGCAGCGCCCACAAACCGCATTCGGAATGCGCCCGGGTCTCCGCCGCACAGAGCTTCCGCCCAGAGGATCGGCGCCGAGGCACAGGCACCGGGGGCCGGGGAGTCTCTATCGGCGGAAAGGTCTGAGAGGTCCCGTCCCCGGGCGGGGGAGCTACCACGGGCGCCGGGGGGGTGGCGGCCGCGGCGAGCTCGGCCAGGACGGATCGGATTTCCGCCTCGGGGTACTTCGCCTTTTGGGCCAGCAGAACGTAATAGCTCACGTCTTGGCCGGGACGTGGGGCCAATAGCTCCCGAAGCCGTGTCCGCCGCCTGGCCGCCTCGTCCACCGGAGGGACGGGCAACGGGGGAAGGGACGAAAGAGTCTCCGGGGCGGTCGGAGGTTTCGGGCGTGTCTCCGGGGCCGTCTCCGGTTGCTCCCTGTTCTTCCCTTCCCAAGCCGCCTTTCGTTCTCCAGTCGGGTCGGCCTCCAGGGAAGGCGGGCGGAGCGGAGCCGCACCAAGCGGCGAAGCGGAGCGGAGCCCGCCGTCTGGTTCCCCCTCTCTGTACTCTCCCTCTCCTCGTATGCTTAAAACCTTCTCGTATGGTTCAGTATGATTAGAGCCCCGATTATCGGGGAACATGTGGGAGTCCCGATGATCGGTGCTGTGGGAGTCCCGATGATCGGTGCTGCCGGGGCGTGGACGCCTCCCCAGGAGCCGCCCGGTCTTCGGGTCCTGTAGCACACATGATCCCCGATGATCGGTATTCATGCAGACCGCACATGATCCCCGAAGATCGGGGAACATGTCGCCCTCGGGAGAAACGATGTGGTAGCTCATTCGGGGTTTGCCGCTGATCTGAATCCAGTCCTTCACAATCAGCCGGTGCCGCGCCAGGTACTCCGTCTCCTTGGACACCTTGCCCCGAGGTACGCCACTCCAGCGGGCCAGCGTCTTCACCCCGGGCCAACAGGTACGGGTCTTGTTCCGTGCCGCAAGCAAGAGCGCGAGATAGACCTTGACGGCATCGGCCCGCAGGTGGGCGAGAACGGCATTGGTGATAAAGCGATTTGAGAGCATGGCGAAGCCGGACACAGCCTCGCCGGCCTCGGAGTCTCTCGCGCCTCGTTCCTCGGGACGGGAGGGCGGTTTCATCCCATCTCCTCGCGCCGTCGCACCGCCTCCGCGCTCTCCACGGCACTCTTGCCGCGCTGCCGCCGTGCCGCGATGAACGCATCAAGCTCCTTCCGCTCCACGAGGACGCGCCGGCCAATCCGAACGCACGGCAAACGGCCAAGGCGAAGGAGTCGTTCGACCCCCACTCGGGAAATCCCCAGCTCATCGGACGCTTGCTGAATCGAGAGCAAAGGCATGTGCGTCACCTCCTACGCGCAATTTGGCGCAAGAGGCCTCCCTTTGATAGGGAGCCAATTAATTTTTAATTGGGTAAGTAAGGGCGGGAGTGGGAGAGGTGTTACCGGGATTCCTGGAACGACTCGTCCACCAGGGCCTTCATCTCCTTCTTGATCTTGGCGAGACGGACCAGCCGGGGGTCTTTGTCAAGTCGCCGCTTCCTCTCGCCCAGGAGCGCGTCCGCAATGGCGGCATCATTCACTCCAGATAGGGCCATGTCATAGGATAGCAAGTAAACACGCCAATCGGGCACCGGTCCATGGCGTGCCGGAAGGGCCGGGAGAAAACCAAGCAGGCCAGGGCACGGGAAGCGGACTTCGAAAGGGATGGGCGGCGGGCCAAAGGTACCCCATAGCGTTGCTGCGTCAACGTTACGATCAGCGACAGCAGAAAGGACTTCGAGGTATTTGACGGATAGGGGGTGATGGCGTCGGCGCCACTGGTCGAACGTCTCGCCTGCATTGGGGGGAAAGTCCTCGGCGAACGGTTGAAACTCGGCGAGCGCCTCGCTCCTCTGCTCCCATAGCTCGCTCACTGCCTTCTGATACGCTTTGTTGAGACGCCTAAGCCGCCAGTGCAGGAAGTGGGGCTGATCCGAGAGGGGAATGTACTCCGTGGGCAAACTTTCGTTCGGATACTTGATGCGGAGCCCACCTCCCCCAGGATCGGGGGTCCAAAAACTTGGATGGACGCTCTTGTCGGTCTCGAACATGACTCCTCCCGCAGGAGCCCCGAAGTGAACCCCGGCCAGGCCGTCGGGAACGGCTTTTCGGGGGCGACCCTAGGCCGGGGAGTGGCCTCGCGGCCAAAAGCTAGAAGTGGAACGCGACGCCGCCCACCAAATGGTTGATATCCAGCGTGGTCTTGGCTTTCACCCCGCCGAGGTTGAAGGAATGATCAGCGTCAGTGAACTTGTACTCCATGAAGAGCCCGATATTCTTCGTGAGGAGGAACTTCACACCGGCGAGCGCCTGGAACGCGCCCGCTGTGTCGGTATTCTTGACCCCTAATACCTCCACATTCGCGACGTCGGCCCCGCCGCCGATTCCGAGGTAGGGGTGCCACCGGCCATTCGGGAACGTCGCGCTCACGCCGAAGGGGTAGCGGGCGAGGAGGTTCACCGCCACGATGGTGGAACCGACATCAACCTTCTGGAGTAACCGCATTGGGGTTGCAAAGGGAACGCCTCCGATCGATCCGGACAACGTGAAGGTCTGCGGGCTCACGTCAGGGTCGGAGTGCGTCACGTCCACCTCCGCCCCGAAATCAAAGCCAGTCGGTTGGCGGAAGAGCGTCGTCCAGGCTGTTAGCTTTCCACCGAATGAGGGCGACGTGTCGAATTTCATATTCTGCATGGTCGCGCTTGCCCCCAGCCCTGAGAGCTTGATGTCTGAGTTAAAAGGGATGGCTCCTCCCCCGAAGCCCGACACGGAGAAGTCCCATCCGGGAAGAACCTGAGCGGACGCGAGAGAGGGGAGGGCGGAGAGAAACCCAAGTACCACCAGGGAAACGAGGATCATCCGCACGTTTCGCATGTCCCATTCCTCCTTCGCCAGAAACAGCGAAACCCTGAGCGCACGGCGGGGGAGCCGCACCCAGGGCTTCAAGACCGGAAGGCGAGGGCCTCCCGGATGCTGTATTCACTTTTCCCCCCGCCGTGGTTCCGATGGCATCCTTCTACGCCTGACGGTGTGCCCCTGTCAAG
>Ga0181539_1003476_pt1 | contig 14399 bp, 9 predicted proteins | sample PEATcosm2014_Bin_46_FD_119767 | JGI IMG/M metagenome (GOLD analysis project Ga0181539, IMG submission 119767) | Peatland microbial communities from MTU Mesocosm Facility, Houghton, MI, USA - PEATcosm2014_Bin23_60_metaG | ecosystem: Environmental > Terrestrial > Soil > Wetlands > Peat | place... | reverse complement strand
TCTGCGCTGTGTCACTCAAAGGATGCGACGAGTGCCATTTCACCACCAAGCCATCAATGCCGCACCTTGCCACCACGTTACCTCCACGTTTCCTGGAAACGCGATGGCGACGGCCGTCAGAACACCCGCACGCGCGCGCAGAGGATCCGAAAGTCCGCCAACTGGGCAACTCGACCTCACGTCCATCAAGCGTGCGGGCGCGGGGCCGGGCGACCCGCACACGTCGACCGCCCATCACCAACTCACCCCCGGATCGGTGTACCAGGCGGCGAACCGGTTCAATGTTGGGCTTCCCGTCGCGGGAAGCATCCTCTCGGGTACCCAGGCCGCGGCTCAGGCTGACCGCCCACGCGCCGCGATGCCGACTGCACGCAGTGCAACTGGGGCGAAGCGCCCACAGATTCGAGCCAGTGCACCGGCACCTATTGCTGTGGCGGACCGATACTGAGCAAGAGGAGATGTGACGCCAATCAAGCTGCTTGGACATCCTATTGCCCCAACCAGTCTCCGCAACCCCGGGATGATTGCCCATGCGTAGGGTTAGGGTGCACAGGTGAGTTCATTGGCTGCGTTGGTGGACAATGCGGTGTTTGGTGCCCGCTCCCCATCGATGCGGCGGGCCGGGATGGACCCGAGCCGGTAGGAATAGGCGACGTGTCCGCCGAGCCGTCCGGGCTGAGATTCAGCGTGAAATAGCACGCCGCCGTCCTGAATGCTAAGCATTGGGCCATGGCACGAGCTGGTCGCGCGACGGGGCTTCTTACCTGGGAACCTCCGGAACTGCGCGCGGGCTGGGAGCCCTGGCTCCGCGCCTGCTACGCGGTGTTTGCCGTCGCTTTTGCGCTTACCATCGTAGTCGACGCGTTCACGCACGAAACCGTCATGCTCGGCCTCGGGCTGGTCGACGAGGCCGCCGGTACGCTGACACAGCTTGAAGGTCAACTTGACGGTCTCTCGCCAGGCTGGCTCGCCGTCATGTTTCCCCTCGGGGCGCTCGTGCTCGCCTGGAACGGCATCATGCTCTATCGCGGTTTCTCAATTGCCCAGGGGTTGCCGCGCCGACAGATCGTCTCCTTCTTCCTGCTCACCATGGTCGTTTCGCTGATGCTGTATGTGGGCCTGGGACTGGCCGGCGCTGTCAGCGCTGCCATGGGACAGGGTTTCTTCTTCGGCTTCCATCTTGTCCGCCATTACACAGACTGGTCCAGGGCAACGGTTGCCCGTGTTCCGACCCTGGTAGATCTGCCCTACCCGCTTCCGCTCCTGGTGAGCATCGCTCTGGTCGATCTGTTCCAGTATTGGTTTCACCGCCTCGGCCACACCTGGCGGCCATTCTGGCTTCTCTGGCATCGTCCCCACCACATGCCCCCGTTTCTGACCATCCCGACCACACAGCCTGTGTTCGCCGCCTTTCCACTGTTCTTCCTCGTCAGCGTCCCCTTTCAGCTCGGACTCGGAATATCCGCCAAGCTCTTTCACTCGGACGCCATGATTGCAGAGGCATTGCTCTTGCGCATGATTGGCCAGATCCCGCTGATCGGCTCACACAACACGGCCCTCTACGCAACATTTTGGCACAACCGGCCGCTGCGTGCGCTCGGCGCCTTCTACGGCGATGGTCCCTATCACTACATGCACCACTCGGCGCTCCCGGGGCATTCGCTGATCAACCTGGGCGGACCCCTGTTCATGCTGTGGGACCGCGTTTTCGGCACCTATGTCGCTCCCAGCGCGACTCGTCCGCCAATTGGGCTGCAGGGCTCGCCAGCCTTGCACCTGAATCCGCTCCGGCTCGGGCTCGCGGGCTTGCTGCAACTCGGGTACGAGCTGCGCCACAACCGCGGCATCGTCACGCGCTCGCGTATCCTGTTCGGCAGCTCGAACTTCACCCCGCCACACAGCAAGGACTACGCGCTTCCGTAGGAGATGGAGCCTGCGTTCATCTACAGTCGGTCGCACAACCGTCCTTGATAATGAATGGCGCTGCTGGAAGGCTTAACGAGTGAACCTTGGTGCCTGCGAAAGATGATTCATTGTTCGGCTCTGACGGCGCAATAGTTGCGCGTCCTGGGGAAGCTGCGCTTCGCACCAGTCTGGGGATTCCACCTGAAGCCAGGCAGATCCTGGTATTCGGCGAAACCAGCCACTGGGATCCCAACTGGCTGCACACCACCGAGGAATACTACCAACTGTGCATCCCCCGCATTTTCGAGCGAGTCTTGCAGGGGCTCGAGCAGGAGCCACGCCGGGTCTTTTCCATTGAGAGCCTGTTCTTCCTGCAACGCTACTGGCAAGGCAACCCGGCGCAGCGCGAGCGGCTGCGCGGCCTGATCAACCAGCGCCGGCTGCGCTTGACGGGCACCGGCATCACCACACCCGACACCGTGCTGCCGGACACCGAAGCCATCCTGCGCGACTACGCCGACGGACAGCGCTGGCTGAAGGACAACGGCATGACCGTCGAACCGCGGCTGGCATACCTGCCCGACGACTTCGGCCATTCGCCGGCGTTGCCCACGTTGCTTTGCGCCTTGGGCTTCGACATGGCGGCCATCACGCGCATCGATGGCATGTACTTTGTCGGCAGCGACTATCGCCGCAAGTCGGCCTTTCCACTGCCAGGCTCCAGCGCCGAGTTGCTGGGCAAGCAACTCAAGACCGCCGATTTCGTCTGGCGTGGCCCCGACGGCTCGCAGGTCCTGTGCCACTGGAATGCCTTCAGCTATTTCCAGGGCGATCTGCTGGCTCACGTTGGCGTGGTCCGCTGGATGGATCGCGTCTACGGTTTTCCCTGGCGAACTGAAACGCACGTCGCACGCCGTATCCAACGCTACCTCAGGGATCTCGCGCCGCTTGCCCGCACACCCTACCTGTTCTGTCCCATCGGTGGCGACTTCAACGGCCCCATCGCGGAACTGGTCGCGCTGCTCGACCGCTACAACCGCACCCGCTACCCGTCGAACGGGGTGTGGACGGTCAACGCCGGCCTGGACGACTACCTCGCGCTGGTCGCCTGCCATCAGTCGGCTCTGCCCGTGCTGGCCCTGGACCCGAATCCCTACTGGATGGGGTTCTATGCCAGCCGACCGGAGGCCAAGCGACGCGCCAACCGCACCGTGCGCAAGCTGGTGATCGCGGAAAAGCTGACGCTGCTGCCGAGGCTTGCGGCCTTGGGCACATCCCCGGCAGACGTCGCGGTCGAGCCCCAGATCGCGCACGATCTGCGCGGTGCCTGGGATCTGGCGGTGCTGAGCAACCACCACGATTTCATCACCGGAACCTCGCCCGATCGCATCTGGCGGGAAGAGCAGCAGCCCTGGCTGGCGCGGGCCGAGGCACTAGCGGACCATGCGCTCGCACGCATTCGCGCCATCCGACCGGCGGCGCCCGAGTTTCCGCCGAGCCCGCCCCCGCTCTTCCAGCTCGACTCGGGCACGCTGGTGGTGGAGACCGACTCCTATCGGGTCGAGCTCAGCGAGCAACAGGGAGGCGCCATCACCAGTTTCCGCCTCAAGCCGTCTGGCGACGAGCTTCTCTGCGGCCCCTCCAATGATCTGGTGAGCTATCGTGACAGCGGTGGCCTGTGGCGTCTGGGCCACGAATTCCGTGGCGGCTTCTTTGTCGAGCACGCACGCGCCAGGCACGAACCGGCTCGCATCAAAGCGCGAACGCGCGGCGGAGTGCTCGAGGTGCGCGTCGACTCGGAGTTCGACGAGCGCCCCTTTGTTCGCTGGCTGTGGATGCGCAAGAACTCGCCGGTCCTGCGCATGCGCCTGGAAGGTTCGGCGCAGCGTGGCCGGACCATCACCTGTCACTTTTCAACCCGATTGACCACGCAGAAACTCACCATGGATGTGCCGGGCGGAATCGTCGAGCGGCCGGCGCACAAGCTCTACCGTCCCACCTTCTGGCCGGCGCGTTCATTCGTGCACCTGCGCGACGAAGTCCGCGACATCGGTTTGGCCGCTTTTCTCGGAGGGCCCGCGGCGGTCGCCAGCGACGGTGCGGGGGGGTTGGAGTGGATCGCCTTGCGCCACGCGCCCCGCGAGACGGCGTTTCACCTCCTGCCGATTCTCGCCCACCCGGCGTCGGGAACCGATCCCCACGAGGGGCAACTCGACTACGCGGTGTCGTTCACGACGGATGGAGATGCCAGGAGCAACCGTTTGCCCCATCACGTGCGGCGGGCCCTGCGAGCCGCCATGTTCGGCCCGAGCGAGCCGGACCTGGACGACCTGGCCAACTCGGTGATGCTGGTCGACCGCGACGACGTGCAGGTGACCGCGCTCAAGCCGGCCTTCCAGGGCGACGCGGTGGTGGCCCGTCTCGCCAGCTTTGCGCACGCCGCGCTCGAGGTGCGCTTGTCCTGTCCCAGCCGCCCCATCCGAGCGGCCACGCTGTGCGACGCTCGCGAGCGTGAGCTTCGCGACCTCGAAGTACGCAGCGATGGCGCGATCGTACCCATGCCCCGCGCACTGGCAAGCGTGCTGGTGCGTTTCTAGGCAAAAGGGCGATCGCTCGACGGCGAGGTGTCAGGACCGGTGGGCGTGCGCGGGTTCCGGACGGTGCAGCTTGGAACGCGCATCGAGACGGTAGGTGCGTCCTCGCCACGTCACTTCCGGCTTGAGAATCGCGCTTAGCAGAACCAGCGGCCCCAGCAACAAGATCGCGGCGGGAACCCAAGCGTGCTGCCAGCCAATGGCCGCGCCGCCCAGGGCGCGGTGCAGGCGCACAACGCTGGCGCTCACCGCAACCACGACCGCCGCGGCGGGAAGCGCGGCCAGGTACAGCCCGTCGAGCAAAGCGAGCGTCGCCATGAGAAATCCCAGCCAGAACTCCAGGCCGCGCAGCCACACCGGCAACTTGAACGACCAGGTCGGCAAGCCAGAGCGAGAGAAGATGAGCCATCGGCGGAACATGCGAACGAATTCCGCGAGCCCGAGGCCACGGACCACGATGGGAAGGGTGTCCGCCGAGACGACGTTGCGATACCCGGCCGCCACCACATCCATCCCGATGCGCATGTCGTCGACCAACTCGCCGCGCACGCTCTGCAGATCGCTCAGGCTCTTGAGCGTCTCACGCCGGAACACCATGAGCTGTCCCATGATGAAGGGCATGTCACCACTGCTCCGTACGGTGCTGGCCACCGCGGGGCCATAGAGTCCGTTCAGCATCATCGCCACGCCCACGTCGCCGGCAGTTTGCGGCGCCTCGCTAGCCACCACCGGCACGAATACCGATCCGGCCCGCGCGGTGGTGAGCAGCTTCTCGACGGCCAAACGCAGCGAATAGCGATGCGGCCGAGTATCCGAGTCTGCGAAGGCGACCAGATAGCCCGTGGCTTGGCCCAGACCGGCGATCATCGCGTGCAGTTTTCCGGTCATGGTCGCGGGCGGTTCTCCGGCGAGCATGATCCTCGCCTTGCCGAATCGGCCGGCCGCGACATGGGCGGCAACGGCCTTGCGAACCGTCGCAAAGGCGGGATCGAGTTCGTCGTCGAGCACGAAGATGGTTTCAACCTCGCCGGGGTAGTCGTTGTCGAGCGCGGCGGCCAGGTTCTGCTCAGCGTCCACGTCGAGCCCCTTCACGGGACGCACCACCGTGATCGATGGCAACGGCCGGGCGTCAAGTCTTCCCGCGATGGCGTCCGCGATCCCAGAGCCCTGGACCGCAGCATGCTGTTCGAGCAACGCGCGTCGCAGCCGAAAATGGTCCCATACGGTTGCCAGCAAAAGCACCAAGCCCAACAAAATCATTACGTACTGCACGTAACTCCTCCTCGAACGGCCGCAGCAGATTTCTCCAACCGTTCATGCACCATCCCGCCAGAAGGTAGCCCCTCCGCCAACCCTCAAAGACTCACCTCCCAGGGGAACTATCTGTCCCTCGCCATTTAGATGCTCGTGCCGTCTGTGGGTTCCCAGTTTTCGTCTTCCGCGCGATCGGCCTCAGTCGTCAATACCGCAAGATTTCAATGGGACGCGAAGGGAGGCGCGAGCGGCTGCCTAACTATTGGTACAGCTCCGCGCTGGCCAAAGGCTCGGCAGTGACGATGTCGGTTCCGCCGGCGATCAGTGCCTGCCCGTTGGGCAGCGACGTCGCCGTGTAGTACTGCCTTGCCACGGTCATGCTGCCGGTTGCCGCGAAGGTTCCGGCGGTGGGGTCGTACAGCTCAGCGCTTGGGGGAGAATCGCGCAGGACAACCATATCCTCTCCGCCGGTGATGAGCACCATTCCGGTGCCCACCAAGGTCGCCGTATGGTCCGCCCTTGCCACGGTCATGCTGCCCGTGGGCGTGAATGTCCCCACCGCCGGGTCGTATAGCTCCGCGCTCGCGTCCGGATCGCCGTACGATCCGATCAGCCACCCGGCGTACAATGCCCCTCGACATGGCCTCGAAGCGCGCAGTCCTTCACGGGCACGCGACACAATGTTGTGAGCCGCCGATGTGCGATGGCGGCAGGACCGTGGTCGTCAGCTACGTACACGCGACGGGAACGTTCGCGGGCGAGGTACGATTGTCGTCGGTAACTTTTCCCTGATCCATCCTGCGGCCGGAGGACTGGGATGAGAACGGCTGGCCCAACGTGGACCCGGACAAGGGCCACTGGCCGGCAAGTCGCCTCTCAGCGTCCGGGCGCTGGGTCCGAGAACAACTTACGGCAGCGGAGCGCCGGTGCTCTTCATGTAGTCGTCGATGACCTTGCGCACGTTGGCGTCCCTGGGAACGATCGAGATCTCGATGCGGCGGTTTTGTTGGTAGGCTGCTTCGGCTTTCGACGGGTTGATGGGACGGAACTTGGAATAGGCGCTGGCGGCAAAATAGCTGCCGTAGGTGTCGGCCAGCGTCTTGTTGCTCTGGAACAAATAGTCAAGCACAGCAGTCGCGCGCTTCGCCGACAGCTCCCAGTTAAAGGAAGCCGAGCCTCGCTCGTCGGTGTGACCCTGGATGACGACCGTGTCGATGGTTTCGCGCACCTCGGGGTCTGCCAGCAGGTTACCCAGCGCCTTGGCCAGCGAATCCAGGAAGGGCTTGGCCTGCTTCTTGATGGCGTAGGAGTTGTACTCGAACACCAAGCCCTCGTTGACTGCGATGTCACCGTTGTTGCCGATGGTCGCGATCTGTCCGCTGCTCGGACTGGAGCGACCGAGCTGCGTCTCAATCGCGGTCTTCAACTTGTCGAGCACGGAAATACGAAGCACCGCGATGCTTTGCAACTGCGCGCGCAAGGTACCGAGCTGCCGATTGCTGTCGGCCACCACGGCCTGCTGGGCGCGCAGCCGGGCTTGCGAGAGATCGAGCTCGGCCCTGCCCGCTTGCACCTCCGCTTGCACGGTTCGGAGCTGTCGTTCCGAGGCTGCGATTCTTCGCTGAAAATCTTCGAGGCGCTTCTCGCTGATCAGATTCTTGACGTAGGCGAGCAAGACCAGCACGAACATGATGAGCGCCATGGTCGACATGACGTCGGTGAACGCGGGCCAGATCTCGCGCGTGCCATCGTTGTCCGACAGGAGCTGTCGCCGGTATCTCACGGGTCTTCCCCCCTTAGCCCTTGCGACCGGGCGGAAGCACGCCGATGTGGTTTTTCAGCGAATCGCTTAGGTCGGCGAAGGTCAGACTGAGCCGCTGCACGTTGTCCTTGAGGTGCGCGTTGAACTCGTGGAAGTCCCGGGTCGTGGTCGCAAAAGCCTGCAAGGCCGACTCGAAGCGCGCCACCGCGCCATCGAGACGCGCCACCGCGCCGCCCAAGCCCGCCATGGCTGGCTCGATCGCGCCGCCACAAACCCGGTCGAGGGTGGTTTCGATCTGTATCATCACCGCAGTCCGCCGGTCCGAGACGTTGGACAGGACGCCCAGTATGGTGAGGATGACGGCAGACAGGACGCCGACCAGGGAATTGGAGAACGCCACCGCCATCCCCGACAGAGCGTGGGTCAACCCCTGGCTCACCCCGAGCGCGGCGTCCGTGGCACCACCCTCTGCCGCCACCAGATGAACGATTCTTCCGATCGACAACGTCAGCCCGTAGAAGGTGCCCAGCAGCCCCAGGATGATGACCAATCCGGTCGCCGAGCGGACGAAGCGCTCGGCAAACAGCATCGTCCTGAGATCCGACTGGAAGCGATCCTCGATCATCGCCTGGGTGTTGACCTCGCGCGAGCGCTGGGCCGCCTCGCGTGCATCGAGGACTATGCGGTTCAGCACGGCGTGCGAAAACGTAGCCTCCGGATCGCGAGAACGACGAAGATCCTTCTCCAGGGCGGCGTAGCGAGCGCGCAGCCACAGGTTGGCGACAATGCCGAGCACCAGCGTGGTGACCGTCGTCGCCAGGATGGCAAGACCCGTGGAATCGATGAGGGACAGCCCCGCGAGCATCGTGCTGGTCATGTGCGCATGATAGCCGGGACCGCTTGAATAGTCCCGGCCAAGGGTGTGGGGGGTCAGGTAGCCGGGTAGGTGCGCGTGACCAGTGGCGTCTTGTCTTCTTCCGAGACCAGCGCCAGGCCAAGCTGGGTGCGCAGGTCAAGATAGTCCGAGGAGACGCCCCAGCGGACCATGGCCAAAATGGCATCTTCCGGACGAGACCTGCGCAGGCGCGCCTCCTTGACGATCTCCCGCGCCGCCGCCATCACGTCACCGCAGGCGAGAAGCCCCGCGCGATTGGCGGTTTCCTCGCCTGCCGCGAGCCAACCATCCAGATCGATGCGGCCGGCGCCGGCCAGCAACGACTCGACCGCTGATGCAATGGGGGCCATCTGCGTGGTCGGCAACACGCGTTGCAGGTACGCGAGATACTGACGGATCGCCTTGGGATCGGCTTCGGGCAATTCGTAGCGCGGTCTCACCAGTCGGATGGCGGCGCCCAGGATGGCGCGCAGTTCGCCCTTGGTGGACACCAGGCGCGGCCAGAGCAGACAGCGATCGGCGCGCAAGCCCACCAGCCGCTTGGCGAGGAAGAAAGCCAGCTCGCGGTCTGTCCGGCCAACAGCCAGGTCGCGCCCCAGCACGAAGGCAAGCGCGGGCTGGTGTCCGCCCTGCAGAACCACCAGATCGATCTCGCCGGGCGCGCCGGGAGGCGCGTAGATGGTGGGCAAGGGCACGCCGGTGAAGCGACTGATATAGACCAGGATGCGTCCGAGCAGGGATCGCTGATCGGTTGGATCGCGACGGTGCCTGGGCTCCAGGCCGTACGACGCCGCATCCTGGACCCGCGTCATGAGCACACCCGCGCTGACCGCAGCCAGCACCTGCGAGATGCGCCGATCCTCGCGCTCGCACGAAATGCAGCTTTGCCACTGCGCTTCGGTCAACATGCTGCTCGCCACCGGGACGCTGGGCAATGCGTTCTTTTCGAAGTAGCCGCGCTCGCGGACGTCGGCCTTCATCAGGACGCTGAGGCCGCCGCATGCGCAAAACACGCGATCGTGCCTGCGCTGCCCGCGGTACAGGTTGGCCAAGGCGCGGATGTGCTTGGCCGCCTGATCGGCATTGCTCGACATGCGCAGCAGATGTTCGCGCGTCTTCACCGCCTGCCTGAACATGGCCGGGCCCTGCGCCTCGTAGCTCTTGGCCAAGGCCTCGCGGTGTTGCCCGTCTTCGGGAGCCAGCGATACGCACACCTCGTACGCAGCAGCCGCGGCTGGGATGTCGCGCAGGGTGCGCCAGCACAGGTCGGCTAGGCCTCGCCACAGGCCCAGCAGCCATGGGCGCTTGTCGGGCGATGGATTGGCCCCCAGTCGCCGGATCATGCGGCGATAGGCCCGAGCCAGCGCGCGCCAATCCTGCCGTGCGGACAGGATGCGCTGGATGCGCTCGAAACTGCGCCGGTCATCCGGATCCTCGTCCAGCGCCTGGTTGTACAGATCGACGGCTTCGAGCGGCGACTCCAGCTCATAGTTGAGAATGTTGGCCGTCGCCACCAGGGTGCGCGCCTTGTCCTTTCCCGAGGACACCCGCACCAGGCGCTCAAGCGCCCCGACCACGCGTGACCAGTGGCCATCGTGGGTGTGCAGCTCGACCAACTCGTGCAGGACATCCGGATCGTCGGGCCGCAAGGTGGAGGCGTGCAGGAAGGTTTCCAGGGCGGCGCGATTGTCGTGCAGTTCCTCGCGCTGCAGACGACCGATGCGACAGAGATACTCGAACCGCTCGTCGGACGACAGGTTTCCTGCAAGCAGCCGGCGAATCTGCTCGATGAGCGCCGCCGCGTTCTCGGAACCGCGACCTTCGATCCGGGCGTTGGCCTCAGCTAGGGCCTGCCGGGCCACCGCGAGATCAGGCGCCAGTTCCAGCACCTTCATGAAGACTTCGGCGGCGGATTCCGCATCGCGGAGTTCAAGATGCGCCTTGCCGAGAGCGACCAGATGATCCGCACGTTCAGCAGCGCTCAGGCGATCACTGCTCTGGGCCAGCAGACGCGGAATGGTCTGGCACACGTCCTGCCACCACCCCTGGCTGCGGGCGAGTTGCGACCACGATTGCAGGGTCGGCAGATAGGTGGAAAGCGCCGCATGCGAGCGACGATAACCCGCTCGCGCTCGCTCCATGTCGCCCAGCATCTGCGCCGACCACGCGACCTTGTGCCAAAGCTGAGCGGACTCGTTCAACGCGTGTTTGGCCGAGCCGGCCATGTTCTCGAACAGGGGCAGGGCGATGGGCCAGTCCTTGCGAACCCAGGCCAGTTCCGCCAAGGCGGCCGTGGCCCGAGGATGACCGGGCGATCGTTCGAGAATCCGCGTGTATTGCTCGATGGCGGCGTCCATGTCGTGCAGACGCTCGCGAAAAACCTCGGCAGCCTCCAGGGCCAACTCGATTGCGTCCGCCGGGTCGGCAGCGCTGCCGGAAGCGCAGGTCAGATAGGCGGCGGCGCGCAGCCAGTTGCCCCGCTGACCATGCAGCTCGACCAGGGCGCGGAATGCCTGCGGGTTGGAGGGATTGGCCGCCATGGCAGCCTCCAGGGCCTTCTCGGCCGCCGCCGCATCCCCCAGATCCTTCTGGTACCAACCCGCCATGGCCACCAGCATGTCAGCGCGCTTGGCCGCAGAAGCGATCTCGGGCAACCGCTTCTCGCACTCCGCCAGCAGGTCCGGCCAACGATTGTGAACCGTGGCCATACGCGCCAGATCGGTGGCCAGGTCGAGCGTCGCCGGGCTTTCTTGAAAGGCGACCAGCATGACCACGAAGGCGCTGTCGGTATCGCCCAAATTGGTCTCGTAGACCTGCGCCGCCCGCATCAGGCAGCGGCTGCTCTCGGCCGCATCCAGAACCTGTGACGAACGCTCGAGCAGGAGCGCCGCCAGATCCTCCCACCGCTCCTCGCGAACGCATTCGGCTTCGAGATGGCGGGAATCGTCGGCGGAAACCAGCTCTTCGATCTCGACGGATTGGAGAAAATCGGCAACTGGATCGAGGTTCTTCGAGGCCGCAGGCACACCGATAGGCAAGGGCGTGTGCCCCGATCGCGGGTCTTGGATTCCAGGCTGATTGGGATGTTCCATGTCTGACCGCGCAAGCCTCTTCCGTCCCTAAAAACTCCCTTCTACCCCATTTGTGGGAACCCGGGACGATGCTCGCCCGCTACTGCGACCAGGTACCGGCGCCCACGTCGAGGCTCCAGGTGGCGAGGTAGGTCGGCAGCAACATGGTTGTGGTTGCGTCGAAGATCAGCGGCTGGAACACGAACGTCGCCAGAGAATTGTCCGAGCCGGCGCCGCTGGTGGCTCCGCAGTTGTCCCAGTGATCGCCCCAGTACAGATAGACTGTCCCCTTGCTTCCCACCACGGGCTGGACCCAGGTGGTCTGCGACAGCCAGGTCTGCTGAGGGGAGACGTCGTTGCTGGTGTCCGTCACTGGTGCAATGAATCCCTGGTAGGTCCACGGCCCAGTCATGGCCGGCGCCGTGGAGTAGAAATTGTTGTTGCAGCGCCAGCCGGTCTTGTACGACGCAATCCAATAGTAGGTGCCGCCAACCCTGAAAATGGTGGGCGCTTCCCCGCCGCCAGAGAGCCCGTTGACGGCTGAGTACTCTTTCCCCGACACCCAGCTGTGGCAATCGTCGGCCAGCGGATAGACCCAGCCGCTCTCGGTGACGAAATAGGCACCTGTGTCGTCGGCGTATGCGCTCATGTCACTGTGCGAGGCCGTCTGTCCGCTCGCGTTCAGCAGAGACCCCTGGAAGGTGTATACAGCGTTGACCGTGGGCGAGGTCGCGTAGACGACTTCCTTGTCTTCCTCGAAGGTGACATCGTCGGACGAACGGGCGTAGAGAACGAATTCCCCTGTCTTGGGACACTGGATGATGTGCGGCCTATCGCAATTCCGGTTGGGCCCGAGCTTGCTGCCGGCCGGCTGCACGGGCAGGACGATGCCCTCGTTCTTCCATGTCGCCAGGTCTTTGGATGAATACATCGACACGCCATTGAAGTCGTTGGGCGTGGGGCCCGGGGGAAAATACAGGCCGTGCATATAGAAGGTGTCGCACACCTGGATGATGCCGCCGCCGTGGGTATTGACCACGTTGCCATCGGTATCCTTGAAAGTGATGCCGGTGGCCAGCGCGCCGTTGAAGACCCCGACAGGATCTGACCCCGCGGCAGCACCGCAGCTACTGGTTCCGCTGGTGCCTCCAGCCGCGCTGGATCCACCGTGGCCACCAGAGCCGCCCACGGCGCTGGAGCCTCCGGTAGCCGCGACCCCGCCGGTGCCGCTCGTTCCGCCGGAGTTGCCGGATCCACCGGTGCTGCTGGATCCGCCGGCGCTGGCCGTCGTGCCCCTGCCCCCGACGCCTCCGGAGCCGGAAGTTCCGCTGGACCGGAAGATCCCGCCCGATCCGCCGGAACCAGTCGTGCCTCCAGAATTACTCATGCCTGCAGAGCCAGTCGCACCGCCGGAGCCAGTCGTGCCGCCGACTCCTGTCGTGCCGCCCGCTCCACCCGTGCCGCCTGAACTGTTGCTGCTGCCGCCAGCCCCGGTCGTGCCGCCTGCTCCTCTCACGCCGCCGAGACCGCTGCTGTTACCGCCCGGCCCGGCCGCGCTGGCGCCCGATCCAGTGGTGCCAGCCAGCCCCGAGGCGCCACCTTGCGCGCTTCCGCCTCCGGTGCCCGCGGTGCCCCCGCTCGCCGTGCTCCCCGCTTGCTGGGTTCCTCCCGATCCGCTCGCGACCTGCGAGGAAGCGCCCGCGCCGCCGTTTCCAGAACCGGTTCCGCCCGCGTCGATCGAACGAGTGCCCGAACCCTTGCCACTGGACGAGCAACCCAGAACCAGCGACGCAAGCACAGTGGCCGCACATGCAGTTCGCTTCATCAAGTTGCTCCTTCGCGGCGAAGTCGATCCGACCACGACAGTCTGGGGTTGGGCTCGCACAAATGCAACGACCGCGGCGCAATAGTGCTAGGACTGGCATCAAATCCAAGACGCCGCTGCCCGCAGTGCGATGCCGCAATTCCGCGGTCATCAGGGCGGGCCTCGGTGACGGAGGAGATTCAATGAAACGCAACGCGAGCGCAACCTGGAACGGAGGCCTGAAAGATGGCCAGGGCAGATTCGGCGTCGGCAGCGGAATGATCAAAGACATGAAGTTCGGGTTCCGCACGCGCTTCGAGGACGAGCCGGGCACCAACCCGGAAGAGCTGATCGCAGCGGCCCATGCGAGCTGTTTCAGCATGGCCTTGAGCGCGCAACTCGGTGAGCGGGGCATCAGCCCCCAGGCCATCGAGACCACCTGCGCAGTCACCTTCGAAAACGCGACCCTGACCAAGAGCGCGCTTCGCACGACAGTCAAGGCGCGCGGCGCGGACAAGGCCAAGGTCGAGGAGGCGGCGGCCGCCGCCAAGGCCGGCTGCCCGATCTCGAAGGTGCTCAAGCTGGAGATCTCCCTTGATCTGACGGTCGAAAGTTAGGTGAGTTTCTCGCGGCCGGGGCATACGTCAGCGCGCGGCCGTACTATGATTGAACGCCATGAAGCGCCTGCTTCCGGTTCTGGTGTGTTTGCTCGCGGGCAAGTCGGTCTTCGCCGAGGCTCCGGAAACCCCGCAGCAAGAGCTGGCGCGAGCCGAGGTTCTCGAGAGGAACCACAAACACGCCGAGGCCCTGGCTTTGGCCCGCAAGGCCGCGGAGGCGGGTCTGGCCGAGGCCTGGTACTGGATCGGCATGAACACGACCGATGCGGATCCAGCGGCCTTCGTCAAGGCGGCAGGGCTGGGCTACGCGCCCGCCTTTCCCTTTGCTCTCGACGGTGTGCTCTTCCGCGCCGGCCACAAGGCCGATGTCACCCAGGCCAAGCATCTCGCCGATCTGGCGCGTAGCCGCCACGTGAATCTCGGCTACGACTCGGCGGCCGAGCTGCAGACCATCGATCGGTGCTTCCAGGCAGGCGAGCCGAATATTCCGACGAAGT
>Ga0181539_1003475_pt1 | contig 14406 bp, 9 predicted proteins | sample PEATcosm2014_Bin_46_FD_119767 | JGI IMG/M metagenome (GOLD analysis project Ga0181539, IMG submission 119767) | Peatland microbial communities from MTU Mesocosm Facility, Houghton, MI, USA - PEATcosm2014_Bin23_60_metaG | ecosystem: Environmental > Terrestrial > Soil > Wetlands > Peat | place... | reverse complement strand
TAACTTAGTGCTTTCCCGGGGGGTCAACATGAGCGTTCAAGAGGCGAGCCACGCGCCCGCCGCTTTCAAGCCCAAAAAGTCGGTTGCGCTGTCGGGCACGCCCGCCGGCAACACCGCCGTCTGCACCGTCGGCCAGAGCGGCAACGACCTGCACTATCGCGGCTACGATATCTCCGACCTGGCGGAGCACTGCGAATTTGCCGAAGTGGCGCACCTGCTCATCCACGGCAAGCTGCCCACCGCCGCGGAGCTGGCCGCATACAAGAAACGTCTGCTCGGCCTGCGCAGTTTGCCCGCCGAAGTGAAGCACGCCCTCGAGCAACTCCCCGCCTCCGCGCACCCCATGGACGTGTTGCGCACTGGTGTCTCCGTCCTGGGCTGCCTGCGGCCTGAAGCCGACGACCACAACGAAGCCGGCGCGCGCTCGATCGCCGATACGCTCCTGGCCTCGCAGCCGTCCATGCTTCTCTATTGGCACCACTACGCGCACCACGGCAAAAGAATCGAAACAGACGCCGACAGCGAACCGCTCGCAGAACATTTCCTGCATCTGCTGCACGGCAAATCGCCCAGTGCGGCGTGGACCCACGCCATGCAGGTTTCGCTCATCCTCTACGCGGAGCACGAGTTCAACGCCTCCACCTTCACCGCGCGCGTCATCGCCGGAACCGGCTCCGATCTTTACTCCTGCATCTGCGGCGCTATCGGTGCGCTCAAGGGGCCCAAGCACGGCGGCGCCAATGAAGTGGCTCTCGTCATCCAGCAGCGCTACGCTTCGCCCGCCGAGGCCGACACCGATATCCGCCGCCGCATCGCCAACCATGAGGTCGTCATCGGCTTCGGCCATCCCGTCTACACCATCAGCGATCCGCGCAGCCATTTCATCAAAGAACAGGCGCGCCAGTTGGCCGTGAACGACGAGGGCCAGCGTCTCTTCTCCATCGCCGAGCGCATCGAGACCACCATGCACGACGCCAAGCGCATGTTCCCCAACCTCGACTGGTTCTCCGCCGTCGCCTATCACCTCATGGGCATTCCCGTGGAGCTCTTCACGCCCATCTTCGTCATGGCGCGCACCGCCGGCTGGGCCGCACACGTGATCGAGCAGCGCCAGGACGGCAAGATCATTCGCCCCTCCGCCGTCTATACTGGCCCGGAGAATCTGGAGTTCGTGCCGATTGCGGTGCGAACCTAGAACGCAAGGAGCCCGTTTGTCCGCCCCCACCACCAACGAACGCCCCGCGCCCGACCAGGTCCTTGCCGACATCGCCGACTACGCGCTGAGCTACACGATCACGAGCGATCTGGCCTATACCACCGCGCAGCACTGCCTCATCGACACCCTCGGTTGCGGCCTCGAAGCCCTCGAATATCCGGCTTGCACCAAACTTCTCGGTCCCATCGTGCCCGGCACCGTGGTTCCCAATGGCGCGCGCGTTCCCGGCACCAACTTCGTGCTCGATCCCGTGCAGGCCGCCTTCAACATCGGCGCCATCATCCGCTGGCTCGACTTCAACGACACCTGGCTCGCCGCCGAATGGGGCCACCCATCCGATAATCTCGGCGCCATTCTGGCCGTCGCGGATTGGCTCTCGCAAACCGCGATCGCCGAAGGCCGCCCTCCGATCAAGATGCGGGATGTGCTGACAGCCATGATCAAGGCCCACGAGATCCAGGGGTGCATCGCGCTGGAAAACTCCTTCAACAAGGTTGGCCTCGATCACGTAGTGCTGGTCAAAGTTGCGTCCACGGCGGTTGTCTGCCAGTTGTTGGGCCTCACTCGCGACCAGACCATCAACGCCGTCTCCAACGCGTGGGTCGACGGCCAGAGTCTGCGCACTTATCGCCACGCGCCCAACACCGGCTCGCGCAAGAGTTGGGCAGCGGGCGACGCCACCAGCCGGGCGGTTCGATTAGCTTTAATGGCCCGCGCCGGAGAAATGGGCTACCCCTCCACGCTCACCGCCAAGACGTGGGGCTTCTACGACGTGTCGTTTGGCGGGAAGGAATTCAAGTTTCAGCGGCCCTATGGGTCGTATGTCATGGAGAACGTGCTTTTCAAAATCAGCTACCCGGCAGAGTTCCACGCGCAAACCGCCGTCGAAGCCGCAATGAAGCTTTTCGCGCAACTTGCGGCGCGCGGCCTGAACGCGTCGGCAATTCGTGGTATCACCGTGCGCACGCATGACGCCTGCCTGCGCATCATCGACAAAAAAGGCCCGCTCGCGAACCCCGCCGATCGCGACCATTGCGTGCAATACATGATCGCCGTGCCGCTGATCTTTGGCCGTCTCACTGCTGCCGACTACGAAGATGCCGTGGCCCTCGATCCCGTCTGGGGCAAGCGCATCGATGCCGTGCGCGACAGCATCGTCTGCGTCGAAGAGCCGCAGTTCACACGCGATTATCACGATCCCGACAAGCGTTCCATCGCCAACTCACTCCGCGTGGAACTGAAGGACGGGACCATCCTCGAGGAAACCGTCGAATACCCCATCGGCCATCGCCGCCGCCGCACCGAAGGCCTGCCGCTGCTCATTGAAAAATTCAAAACCAACCTCCGCCGCCGCTTCCCTGCTCCACAGCAGCAACGCATTCTCGATGCCTCACTCGACCGCGCGCGCCTCGAATCCATGCCCGTGAATGAGTATTTAGATCTGTACGTGGTGTAGCGGCTGCAACCGAAGCATCCAGACGCGCGAAGGCTAGCGGTACGCTCCTGAGCCCAATTGATGCGGGTCTGCAGATGCCCATACTGGAAGATGAAGATCGAAGGCCACACCGATTCGACGGGCACCGCGGCCGGCAACTCGACCAACGAGGGCCGGGCGCACAATCGCAGAGTAGAGTTGGTCAAACAGTAGAGCTTGCCGAGCGGCCCAGGTCCGAAAATCCGGACTTGGGCCGCACGCCTACCCGCCTATCTCTTCGACCTCGGCCTGATCAGCTTCAGATTCCAGTCGACGGCGATCGAGCCGCTGCCCTGATCGGGCATTGCCGAGGCATCGATCGGCTGTTCGCCGTGACCGGTAAGAACGTCTGGATGCGCTGGGTCGGTCTTGCCATGAAGGGTGTATTCGCCGCCCGGCCGTGAGTCCTCGCCGTTCGCCGTCGCCTCTAATCCCGGCTTGATAGGGCAAAATCCGCCCGGCTCTTTGGTATGACGCTTCCACTTGAGGGGCAGATCGTCCCAGCGGATCGTGATCTCATAGCTTCCATCGGAAGAGAGGCTGATCGAGACAGGCGCCTTCCACGACTTCTCTCCATAGGCTTCATAGCTTTCGCCGAGGTCGCTTTCGCCATAACCTTCGAGTTTGGGATTGGAGTCCGGCTCGCGGCACCAGTCCGTTCCGCTGCTGCTTGTCAGGTTGTCGTTCTCATTGCTGAATCCGTGGGTGAACTTCGCCATGGGATTATTCACGCTGCTGGCGCCCAGGCTCATGGGCATCAGCACGACCTCGACCAAATCGTCAAGAACCCACTTGGTTGTTGTTGTTGACTGGCCCTGCGGCGTCTGACCATTGGCACCGCGGCCACCGGTCTTGTGGTCGGTGGTGGTTGCGCCCGCATTCTGCCGCTCGTGGTAGGAAATTGTGCCCTTCCAATGGATGTCGCACACGCCTTTAAGAGCGGTAAGCCCTGCGACGAATTCCTTTGCCAGCGCTTCTGCGCCGTCGAGCGCTGCGTCGCCATTTCCGGTAACTTTGGCGCCCTTGTCGGTCGGTTGCGCGGTCGTCATGTTCATGGCGCTGGCGCTCATCAAGGTCTGACTGCTCGTGGTATTTACGTCGATGGTGATCACGGTCTGTGCGCCCAGCGCGCCAGCCAGATTGGACAGAAGGTCGCTGTCCTCGCCGCCCAGCAGTCGGCGTTCGCGCTCGTTGTCGAGCAAAGATTTGATATCAGTGTCGGAGATGACGTCGACGCAGGGATACTGGTCGAGGAGCAGGGACTCGATCTGGCCTTCGAGGTAAGAGGCAACGGCGTCGGCAGCTGGGCCGTTCTGGCCCTTGATCTCGATCACAACCGTTTGTGTCTTCTGGGCAGGCAAAGCGGACGCAGCCAAAAGCGCCAGGACGGGCAAGCAAAGCAGGGGTTTCACAGGGTTACCCTCCGCGGTGGACATGGATTGAGAGACAGGAAAGCATAGCACAGCTCATCTGCAATTAGCGGTGATCTAATTCAAGGCAAGAAGCATCTGCAGATCCCGCAACTTCCCGCGCAACTCCCCGGCCGTTCAGGATGACAGCTTTTCTAATTTGCATTGACTTGATGAATAAGTCTGCTTTCCATTGCAAGACGAATAACGTGGACCTCTACGTTTTCTAGGGTCTGGCTAAGCGTCTCCTCTGCACAAGATTCGAATCTGGTCTATAGTGTTCGCAAAGCAAGATTCCGCAATTGGGGCCTAGTTTATGAACATTCTTGTTCGTCCGTTTTTCTCTGTCCTTTTCCTTCTTCTCATGGTTTCCATCAATCCGCTCTCCGCGCAGCGCGCGCCCAATGCCAATGCGTACTATCAGCAGTTGCGCGGTTTGCTTCCGGCCGGCGACGTCATCGCCATCAAGGACTTCGTGCTCAAGCGCGATGCCGCCATCTTCACCTTCCGCAGCGGCAGTGTCCAGTTCTACGGCCCGGTCAACGGCAAAGTCACCGGAGCGGTTTTTCGCGGCGAGGGCCATCTCCACATCACGCCTCCTACAGTCGAGGAGCGCCACAATCTCTCCATTCAGGCGCACGTTGAGCAACTCGACGACGACTTCGACGAAGTGGTCCTGCGCTTCACCGATTCCACCGGTGACGAACTGCGCAAGGCCACCGCGGGTGCGGGCCAGCCCGACAGCTCCTACGCAAAAGCCGCGCAGGATCTCCAGTCCTTCCTGCGGCATCACGCCGAGGGCTCGTTTATGGGCCCGAATGGCACGTTTTACTTTCGTAGGCTCTATGGCAACCTCGATCTGCGCCTGCTCGAAGATGTTCTCAGCCCCGCCCCCGGCGAGTATTTCTTCGCCTCGATCCACGCCAGCAGGAGCCCTCATCTTTATTTCATCTTTGACCCGCACGGCGTCGCAGACGTGGCCCCGGAAGAAGTCGCGCTCATCCGCTGGGACGCGATGAGCGAGTCCGAGACCATCCCCCTCGCCTTCCACCGCGCCGCGGAGTACTTGAACGGCACTGCCAGCGGCAATGAGCACAACGCGGCCTATAAGATTCTCCATGAAGATCTCGATGTAACCATCGAGAAGAACGGATTCCTCTCCAGCCTGGCTACCGTCGACGTGCGCGCCGAACAGGATGGCGTCGCCGTCGTGCCGCTCGACCTCTATCCCACGCTGCGCGTCAGCCAGGTCGACTCCGCCGCGGGGGGCGCGCTTGACTGGGTGCAGGAAGACAAGGCACTGGATCCCGATCTCGGCGTCATCCTCGCCGCTCCCCTCAAGAAGGGCGAAACCACCACCATCAAAATCACCTTTGGCGGCAAAGATGTCGTCTTCAACGAAGGCGGCGGCAACTACTATCCCGTTGCGCGCGAGAATTGGTATCCCAACTCCAGCCAGGGCTTTGGCGACTACGCCACCTACCACATGCTCTTCCATGTGCCCAAGGGGTTGCAGATCATCGCCACGGGAACTAGGGTCAACCAGACCAACGAGGGCAAACTCACCATCTCCGAGTGGAAGACTGAAACACCTCTGCCCGTGGTCGGCTTCAGCCTGGGCGACTTTGAAGCCAAGGAAGCCACCATTGGCACTCCCCTCTCGGGGCAGCTCACGGTCGATGCCTACGCCAACAAGCTGCGTCCTGATTGGGTCGCGCAGTTGGCGCAGGTCTCTCTGGGCCCGCTTGAAACCACGCCCATGCTCGCCAACGAGCTCAGCCAGGGCCAGGCCGCCGCGCAAATCTACACGGATTTCTTCGGCCCGCTTCCTTTCCCCCACATCGCTCTGACGCAACAGTCGGCCTGCAACTACGGCCAAAGCTGGCCCATGCTCGTCTACCTGCCCATCTGCGGCTTCTTCGATTCCACAGAGCAGCACTTCCTGGGCCTCGGCGGCGAAAACCTCAACAAGCACATGTACTGGCAAGTGGTCACGCCCCACGAAGTGGCGCACCAGTGGTGGGGGCAAACCGTGGGCTTCCGCGGCTATCGCGATCAGTGGATGAGCGAGGGCTTCGCCGACGCCTCAGCCTCCATCTTCCTCCAGCTCACGCGGCCCAAGCCCGACGATTTCCTCCATTTCTGGAAAGAGGAGCGCCGCCTGCTTACCGAAAAAAACGAGTTCGGCTTCCGGCCCATCGATGTCGGTCCACTCACCATGGGCGACCGCCTCAGCTCGCCCAGGGCAGGCTGGAACATCTATGGCGATCTCGTCTATCCCAAGGGCGCTTACATTCTGCACATGATCCGCATGATGATGTGGAGCCCCCGCGACGGCGATGCGCGTTTCAAAGCCGCCATGCACGACTTTGTGAATACCTACCGCCTGCAGGCCGCCACCACGGAGGACTTCAAGGCCATCGTGGAAAAACACATGAGCCCCAACATGGATCTCGAAGGCAACCACACCATGGATTGGTTCTTCCGCGAGTACGTCTACGGCACCGATCTTCCTGCCTATCACTTTGAAAGCGACTTTGCGCCCAGCGGCGACGGCTGGAAGGTTCACTTCAAGCTGGTGCAATCGGGAGTGAATGCGCAATTCGTCAATGCCGTGCCGGTCTACCTCGAATTGGCCGACGGCAAGGTCATGCACCTGGGCCAGATCTCCATCCATGGTCCCACCACTGTCGAGCAGACCGTGCAGTTGCCCAAGCTGCCCGCAGCCATCAAACGCGTCTTGATCAACTACAACTACGACGTCCTCTGCACGGATAACTAGCGCAGTATCCCGGCTTTCTCCGCCGGGAATCCGTGCTAGACTTCTCAGCAGATTTCAGCACTCCATTTGGAAGTGTGGCTATGAGGGAAGGGCCTCGATCGCCGGTTCTCCTTCTGCTGGGCATGGGCTGCGCGGCGCTCGCCGCTTTCGCCCAAGCGCCGGCGCGAGTGATCACTGTGACGGTGGTCAACGCGGAGCCGCAGCCCGTGCAACCCGTAAAGGCTGCGACCGTAGCGCTCACGCACACGATCAATGCGCAAACCGCCTACGACGCCCAGGCAAGTACCAGTCCCCAGGGCGAGGCGCATTTGGCAGTCTCCCCGGGCGCGGCGGATAGCATCGATCTGCGCATCGTCGTCACCGACGCAGGCGATCTGGTGATTTACCAGCCTGCCGGTGGCCAGTTGCCCGCCGGGCTTGGGCCCGCCATCACCGCCCTCACCATTCAGCTCTTGCCCAAAGGCTCACCCCAGCTCGGGGGGCAGGCGCAGATCAAAGCCTTGCAGGCGCGTCTGGCGCAAGCTTCGCGGCAGGTGCAATCACTCAAGCAGAAGAGCGCCAGCTTGCAGTCGAAATTGACGGCTGCGCAGCAAAGCGCGCAAGCACAGCAGCAGGACGTGGCCGACCAGATCGCTGCCTGGGCCCAGGCCAATGGCTTCACGCCCGAACAAGGCAACGCGATGGTCAGGCAGTGGGCGCTCGACAACAAAGACAAAGAGGCTGCGCTGTCGGCTTTCGCACTGAAGAACTACCCGGAGGCGGCGCGCTCGTTCCAAAGCGAGGCCGACATGGCGCACGAGGCGCTCGCAAAAGCTCAGCAGGCCGACCCGGAGCAAAAACGAGAATTGCTACTCAGAGAGCTCGAGAGTAGCGAGCGGAGCGCCAATTCGTTCCAATTGTCGGCGCAGTACGACGCCGCGTCGCAGGCCATCGAGAAGGCCCGGGACGATGCCGCGAAGGCGTTTCAGGAAACACCATCCGACGGGGTCACGCGGGAGATCTGGCTGGGAACGCTCTGGCGAGCGGCCGACGCGCGCATGCGGGAGAGTGACGTCGTCCCTCCCGATCAGAGCCTTTCCATGCTGGCTCAATCCGTGGATGATTTCCAGTCGCTCGCGCGCGACTATGCCGCAAGGGGAGACCACCAGTGGTGGGCGGAGGCCGAGATTTGGGTAGGCGATGGGTTGGCGGCCGAGGGAGAACGCTGCAGCGGGGACAAGGCCACTGCCTTGTTCGATCAGGCCGTGCAGGCCCTCCAGAAGGTGCTTGAGGCATCCACGACACCCGCTTTGTTCCCAACACGGCTCAGAGCGCAATTGCTCCTTGCGCATGTCGACGGGGTGGCCGGCCGTTTCGGTGCCTGCCTCGAGCAGGTCAGCACCATCGACGATCCCCGGTTGCCGCCGGAGCTGACCGTCCTTCGCGATGCCACCAGGTTTGCCTGCGAGTGGGGCGCCGGAGATAAGAGAGCCGCGCTGCTGACGGAACGATCGCTCTTGGTGAGGGCCGGAGCTTTGGACGAACGGCAATTCGTTTGGGATTTCGACCCGGACACCTTCTTCGTCGAGAATTCGCCCACATTCGCCCCAGGCCGCGCTTCCTGGATCGCCTTCCTTACCGCCATCCGCGCCCATGACAGCGCAGGCTTGATCGCGGCCCTGCGCCAGCTCGAGCCGATTTTGCAGCAGTAAGGAGCCATTTCCATGTTCGGCAAGCGCTACGACATTTTTATCAGCTACTCCCGCGCGGATTCTGACCGCGTGATCCCGCTGCGCGACGAGCTCCGCCGCCTCGGCTATCGCGTCTTCTTCGACGAGCAATCCATCGATCCCATGTCGCCGTGGAAGGAGCGGCTGCGCCAGGCCATCCGGGGTTCGCGTTCCATGGTCTTGTGCTGGACAGAGCCCGCGCGCGCCTCCGAATTCGTCAATTTCGAGTACATGCAAGCCGATGCGTTGCACAAGCCAATTTGTCCCTGGCTGCTCGAAAAGGTGCCCTTGCCTCCCATGCTCGAGGCCCAGGCCATCGCGAACCCATCCGCGGTGGAAGTCGCCGCGAGGCTCAAGCCCATCCTGGGCTGGCCGTTGGGCCGCCGGCGCAAGGCGTGGCTGGCCGCGGCCGTTGTCGTGATAGCTTTGCTCGGCGTGGCAACGTGGCGCATGATCCATCCGCCGCCCCCGCCACCGTGGGATTTTCAAGGTGAAGTCACGGAGCGCGTCTCGGGAATGCCGATTGAGGGCGTCGAAGTCGACGTCATGAAGGGCAACGATGTTCAAACCTACGCGGTGACCGATGCGCGCGGTCGGTTCGATCTCCACGTGCCGCAGCCGATACCGGAAGCCATTGACCTGCGCTTCCGCAAGAACGGCTATGAAGCCGACCGCAAATTCGTCTCCACGGACACGCCTCAGCCTTTCCCCGGGATTCTCGACAAGCTCCCCTGATCCGCCGGGCGCGGCAGGGTGGCGGCTGAGCCGCGAGAAATCAGCGGTCAGCGAACAGTGGACAGTTACCGGCCTGTGGCCTGTAGCCGGTAGATGCCGGCGCTCATGGTTTCCGGATCCCAAAATCGGAACCCTTCGGCTACGCTCAGGACAGGCTCTGGGGCACCCATGTTTTGTGGGAGATTGCGGGTCCGGAGATGCGGGAACTGCCGTGTTTGACGAAGCCTTTGCCACTGCAAAAGAGTTTTAGTGGTATTTTTTGATAATGGGCTTCGCCGCGAGAGCCGGCACGCGCCAGCGGAGGTGAAAACGGCATGAAGGAGATTGTCTTTGAGGTCGCGCAGGAGGCGGACGGCGGTTTTACCGCCGAGGCCATAGGCGAGAGCATCTTTACGCAAGCCGACAATTGGGACGAATTGAGAGCTAATGTAAAGGAGGCAGTGCAGGCGTTCTATTTCGACTCCGTTCCGCCCTCCTCGATCCGTCTGCGACTGGTGCGCGACGAAGTGCTGGCCGTGGCATGAAGCTGCCGCGCGATCTAAGCGGTGAAACGCTGGCGCGGCATCTGACCAAGCGTTGGCAATACGAGCGAGTCCATCAAATCGGCAGTCACATCATTTTGCAAACCGAAGACCCTTCGCATCACCGCATCGCAGTTCCGGCACATACGCCATTGCGCATCGGGACACTGAATGCGATTCTCGCCGCCGTTGCTGCGCACAAGGGCGTGACGAAAGAAGAAATTCTCAAGGGCATCTAGCGGTGCTCCCAGGCCCCAGAATCGGGAACCAAGGCACTTGGCGGCTATTCTTCTTCGATCAGCCCTTCTCGTTCCAAAACTCGGCGGATCTCTTCGAAACAAGCGGAAATGTTGCCTTTGGGGAATCTGATATGCCCCAGACCTTTAATATTCGAGAATTCTTCGCAGCCATCCTCCAGGAGAATTATGGCTTTGGTGAAGCCGAGGCGGCCTTGAAATAGACCCGCTTCGTGAACCACATTTTCGCGGGCGCGGACCTTTCCGTCGCGCTGTTCGTCCTCTGCTGTCATGACTATGAGTGCAACAGCTGCGGCCTCCAACATGTCGGACAGGCGAGCGATGTTTGCGTTGCCGGCGACGGGGACGCGATTGAATTCATCCCACGGAAGATGAAGCCGATCATTTACAAAATCCTTCAACTCTCTCCATATCTTGGAACCGCCGTGCCCGATGAAGACATTTGTGCCGATTCTTGCTTCCCCTCGCGCCCTCTTCTGGGTTCGCTCAAGATGCGAAAAGGTCTTGCGGGCGACCGTCGCCAGATTTTGGCAGGCGATCGCCGGGCCCTGAATTTCGGCGACGTCGCCGAGCACAGAGATATGAGGAGGAGTCTGAAGTCCGTGCGTCCCGGCAAGAGTATCACGCGTCATGATTTTCCCCTTGGGCATCATCGCGCTGATGAACTGGTTCTTGGTAATGCTTATAACGCCGTTCGCTTCCTCGAGCAGCTTTTGCCAATATGGTTCATTGGAGGTCGAAACGAGTGCATGCAAGATGGATACGAGCGTTTCCTTCTTACTAAGGAAAAGGCTCTTGCCGGTCTTCGAAGTCCGTTTTGCGGTGGATAGGTCCGGATCTCCTGCGCGGCGGTACACTTCTCTTTCCACGACCCCGGCCTTGAACTCTCTCCAGTCGCCGGTCGTCTCGCCAAGAGCCGGGTCGAATCCCCATTCGATACTGAAATGATGCCCCGGAGGAGGCGTGGCCAGATCGCTGTAGTAGACGTGAGAGTGGTAGCCCAGCCATGATCGGCTCCAAGATTGCGCGACATCGCTCGCGGCCCGCTTGAGGCGCTCTAGCAGTTTGAAGGACTCACTCGAGTCGAAGGACTCCTGAAATGCCGTCAGCTCTGATGCGATGGCTTTGAGCTCATCGATAGCTTCGCTCATGATGAAGGAGTCTACCATTATTGATTCAATAGTGGCCGTGACTTTGGATTGCTTGGCCTTGCGAACTGGCAGGCACAGAAACGCCGAACGCAGACCTTACGGTCTGCGTTCGTGCTTCATTTCAAATTGTTGTTGATTGTTGCGGCCCGGCTGAAGCCGTGCCCTGTTACAAAGCCATGTCCAGGGTGAGCTACGCCTTCGCCATCACCGGTTTTCCCAGCTTCTCCGCCATCATTTCGTGGGCGTGCGCGAAGAACTCATCCTGCGCGATCTTGCCCGCTTCAAGATCGGCGAGAATCGCCTTCTGTGCCAGGTATTCGCGGTTCACAATGCCTGCCTTCGACTGCAGCATGCGCCACGCCTTGCGCCGCTCCACGCAGAACATCACCAGTTGCCGCGAGAGCGCGTAATAGACAGTCTTCCCGTCCTGATCGAACGCGATGTACACGCCGAAGTCGGGAATGAAACTGCGGTGCTCGGGCAACAGGTAGTAGCGGTAGACCACATCCTGCTGCGTGATGCGCACCAGCATGTTTTCGAGCGGTAGCAGTTTCTCAACCTGCTCGGGCTTGATCTTCTTCAGGTGATTCCGGAAGCGCGCTTCCGTGGTGCACCAATGCGCTACGGTGTAGCGATAGGTTTCGCCCGTCGCCTTCGACTTGGTCTCGTACCAATCGAGATCGATCGACGGATTGCCCTTGACGTCGAGCGCTTCCTGGTAGGTTTCACCGAGGCGCGGGTTGAAGACGAACTCCGGCACGCCGCGCGAGTCGCGCACGCGTTGCGCCTGGTGCAGAGCCATGTCGTCGGCCACGCCGTGTTCCGGCTGGCAGGTGGTGAAGGCCTGCAGGAACATGGTGCCGCGATACTCAAGGCCATCGAGAATCGCGCGGTAGAGCTTGGGCGCGTTGGCCATCGAGACCTGCGCCACGAACGGCGATCCGTGTCCGGCGAGGAAGGTCTCGGCCACGGTTTTCTTCTCAGTGTTCTTGCCCTGCGTAGCAGCGCCGAATGTGTTCATGTCGCCGCCGCCCAGCATCGGTGTTGAATCGGAGTTCTGGCCGCCGGTGTTGGAGTAGACCTGCGTATCGAGCATCAGCACCTTCACGTTGGGCCGGTTCTGCAGCACGACCTTCGACGTGTTCTGATAGCCGATGTCGCCAATTCCGCCGTCGCCGCCGACGACCCAGACCTTGGGCAGTTCCACGATCTCCTGGTCCGTCATCAACGCGTCAGTGAAGTGCGTGAAGTGGTAGTATTCTTCCTCGCTCAGGCCCTTGCCTTCGCGAGTGAGAATGACGTCCGCAAGGCGCTCGGGAATGACCGAACGGCGTGCGTGATCCACGATGAAGCTCTCGCCCATGAGCCAGCCCACGGTTACGCCATCCTGGAAGAGCGAGTTCATCCACGGATAGGGATGCGGATTGTTGGGCGCGGTCGAGCCATACACTGTATTGCAACCGGTGTGCGCAGCCATGGCCATCACGCTCATGCCGTTGGCCAGGCGTCCATCGATGGGCTGCAGGTTCTTGTGGTTGAAGGCTTCGGTGAGCAGGACTGCGGCGATGGCCTCGACGAGTTGCGCGTCTGAGATGGCGCCGTGCTCTGCTTCGTATGCGGCAATGCGTGTCTTTGTATCCTTCACATCCTCGCCGCCCAGGCCCATCACCATGTGCTGGATGGCCTGACGCAGTAGCGCGTACTCGGCCGGATTGCTCTCCTTGAGCGCCGCCAGGCGCTTCGCGCCGTCCTTCTCCAGGACTGAAGCTTTGGAAATAAAGCGGTCGCTCTTGGCGTGGAAGACGGGGCGCATATATGCCTCGGTGACCGCAGCAATGGAACGCAGCACGCTCTTTTCGCCGCAGCCCGCGCAAGCGCCATCGCCGGCAACGAGCGCGTCGTAGTTGGTCCGTACCATGAGCATGTTGCGCAGGGTTGCGGTCTTGGAGTCCGCGGGATTCGCGCCGTTGTAGAGACCCAGGAACTTCTGCGATGTATCCGGCAGCAAGTCCAGGAAGGCCGTGCCGGTGGTGTGCTCGGCATTCACCTCCTCGGTCTCCTGCACCATCTTCAGCGCCTGGTGATCGCCGCAGGCCGTGACGCAGGCCGCGCAGCCCTTGCACAGGTCCGAAACAAAAATCGAGAAGATGCCGCCCGAACCCGGTGCCTTGCGCTCAGGCGACGAGAAGATGGCGTTGACCTTCTGATACGCCATCGGCACCTTTTCAATGATGTTGAAGAACTGCGCCTTGGCCTGGGCCGAGAATCCGTCGACGGACTCGGTGACCTCGCGAATGATCTGCGGCAGCGGTGTTCCCTGCTTGATCTCCGCCACCATGCGCTGGCGCGTGAGCTTCTCGATCTCCGGCAGTTTGTCGAGCATCTTGCGGCGCTCGGCAGGATCGGCGATGTAGCGCGTAACCGCTGTGCCAAGCAGCGTGCTCAGGTCCTGCGAACAGTTGGGCAGCGCCGTATCCGGGCACACCGAGATGCACTCCATGCATTGCGTGCAATTCTCAGGAATGTAGAGCGGCGTCTCGCGGCGGGCGACGTACTTGGACGCTGTGTCGCCGGTGGCCGCGGCAATCACGCCCATTGCCGAGAGCGGCGTAGACGGCTGGTTATAGCCGTAGTGCGAACGGAACTCCGCATCAAACGTGCTGATGCTGGAAACCGGAGTGCGGGGGCCTTGGCCTTCGGGCAGGGCGTGCGAACGGCAACCCGCGCCGGTGGTGCAGGCAGCTTCAGCAAATTCGGGGATGTCTACTGCCTCGAATATCGGCAGCAGCGCCTGGCCGCGGAGGCTGGAGTGATCGGCCGCAGTAATGGCGCCGATCGTGATCTCCTTCACGCGCTCAAAGCCCTGCAGCATGACTTCCATGTTCGACTGCACCACGGCGTCGCCCAGCTTGCCGAACTTTTTCACGTACTGTTCGTAGACGACCTTGCGGAACTGCTCCTGCGTGATGCCAAATTCCTGCAACATGGGGCTGACCGCAAAAAACGCGCCCAGGAATGCATTGCCCTGCATGCGCAGTTGCAGATCGGCGCGGTCCGTGGCCTTGCGCGCGATATCGAAGCCGGGCAGCGTGAAGACGCGAATCTTCTTTTCGATAATCTGCTTGCGCGCCCAGATGGGCAGGTTCTGCCAG
>Ga0181539_1003470_pt1 | contig 14420 bp, 16 predicted proteins | sample PEATcosm2014_Bin_46_FD_119767 | JGI IMG/M metagenome (GOLD analysis project Ga0181539, IMG submission 119767) | Peatland microbial communities from MTU Mesocosm Facility, Houghton, MI, USA - PEATcosm2014_Bin23_60_metaG | ecosystem: Environmental > Terrestrial > Soil > Wetlands > Peat | place... | reverse complement strand
CTGGCGCTCTTCGAGGCTTGCGGAGAGGAACAGGCCCTGGAAGAGGCCCGGGTGCACCACCTGACCCAAAAAATCCTGGCGCCCTTGAATTTTCTCGAATTAACTCCGGTAATGGGTTATTATTACTAGGATAGGCAAGGAGGTTGGCAGTATGCCGATTTACGAGTATCAATGCGTCGCCTGCGGACAGGTGCTGGAAAAATGGCAGAAGTTTTCCGAGGAGCCCCTTAAATCCTGCCCGGCCTGCGGCGGTGCCCTCAGTAAACTCATCAGTTCCTGCGCCTTCCATCTGAAGGGCAGCGGTTGGTACGTGACGGATTACAGCGGCAACCGCAGCAAAGCCGCGGCGCCCGGCGATTCTTCCCAGGGAGCCAAAGAAGCGGCCGCTTCCGCAGAGCCGGCCAAGCCCAAGGAAGCGTCCAAGGAAGCGTCCAAGGAAGCCGCATCGGCCCCGAAGCCCGAAACCGCGGCTTCCACTAAAAAATTCAAGTAACGCACCTGCTAAGATTCCGCGGCGGGGAGAGAAAGCGAGCCAGCGGTGGCGGAAATTAAGAGCGCCTTGGAATTGGCCATGGAAAAGGCCGAGCGCTACGGTAAGGCCTCCCGGGAGGAGATGGCCGCGGCGCAATATCAGGAACAGGGCCGCCAACTGGCGGTGAAGTTTCTCAAGGGGGAAGGCGATTTGGAAGCGGAGTTCAAGGACCTGCCCCCCCAGGCCCAGGAAGCGGCCCGAGTCGCCATTAAGGAAGTCTTTTTGCGCAACATCGGCCTGCCCCGGAATGGGGAAGGCGACGAACGCCTGGACCGGGCCCTGGCCGGGCTGATGCTGGTGGCGGTGCAAAAACGGGAGATGGCCCGCCTTAAGGGAGAACTGGAGCAGCTATTGCAGCAGTTTCTGCAGATCCGCAATAATGCGGTGCAGCAGCTCAAGGCCAGGTTTTCCCAGGGCGTCAACCAGGTGCAGCGGGCCATGGAGGCCAAGACTGGCCAGAGGATGCGCGTGGAGGCGGAGCATCTCCCCCAATTCCAGGAGGAATGGCGGCGGTTCTACGGCAGTCTCCAGGACCAGTTCGAGCCCATGCTGGACGGATTGAAGGAGAGGATGCTGCGGGCCTGAGACTATTTCCGGCGGCCACCGGCCGCCCTATCTTTAATCCGAGGCCGAGTTTTTTTTAAAGGGCGGGTCATCCCGCCTTTTTTGTTAATCCTCACCCCAGGCCGCAGAGGCGGCGGAAATTGCCGCCCAGGACGGCCTCGGCTTGGTCTGGCGGCAGGTTGCCCTTGACTCCAAACAAATGGCAGCCTAATCTTTATCAACCTTTAACCGCCACCCACTTTCAACTGAATTTGGGACAGGCTCGACTTTGCTTCGCTGATCAAAACTTCCTTCTGCAATGCTGTGAGCGCCTTATCTGCGGGAACAGTACTCCTTTTTTGGATTTGCTCTTCGAGGTAATGGGCAAGTATTTCCCCAGTCTGCAACAGATGCCGCTCCAGCAAAGCAACGGCCCCAGTGACGTCTCGTTTCACAGATGCCTGCAAGATCTCGGCATGCTCCCGCTCCGTTTGATGTTGGTACTTCGGCAGCGCGAAGTACAGCCGCAAATACCGCTGTACTCCCTGGCGTTGCCTTTCAATGAGGTTAAGCAGTCTAGGTCGCTGTGCCGGTGCATACAGCGCCAGGTGAAAGTTGCTGTTGCGGTTCACGTCATCAACTCCGGCGGTCGGTGCCGTGTACAGCGCTTCTTCGGCCCTCCCCAAGGTAGCGAGGGTGTGATGGGGGATGGCCAGTCGCAGTGCGGTGCATTCCAGCGAGGCCAGAATGTCGTAGATCTCCAACGCCTCATCAATGCTGAGCGGCGCCACCGAGGCTCCTTTGTTGGGCAGAAAAACGACCCAGCCTTCGGTTTCCAGCTGTCGCAAAGCCTCCCGTACCGGGATTCGGCTTACCTCGAATTGGCGCGCTAGCTCTTCCTGCCGGAGCGATTCGCCCCCCAGCAGGCGTCCCTCGATGATCGCCAGCCTCAGAGCCTCCGAAATCGCCTGGGGTGTGCTTACGCGGCCGTGCAAAGGGCTTCGGATCCTGTATGTGCTCGTCACGATGAAAATTATATACACTTAGGGAAAAAAATATAGATAAAAAACGTTGACTTTCTGTTTTTGTATATTGTATACAATTAATCAACCCATCGGGGTGAATATGGCTCTTAGGCGACCAGGTTTCGAACTCGGCTTTCCCCGCCCGCAATCGCGGTAAGCCACGCAGCTGGGATCCACCCTGGCGTAAGCGGAATTTCGAAGAATTGGGGAACAGACTATGATTGGTCCTAGCTCTCAACCGAAACTGAACCCGGATCTCGAGAAAACCTTCACCGCCGAAAGATGGGCGGGTGCGATGGAAATAGGCCTCACGATGCTCACAGCGGGACACCGGAACCCCTCAGGCCAGCGCAGGCGAAACCATTGCTTTTCGCAGGCTTTCTCAGTACTAAACCATTTCTGAAATTGTATCAGGCTAAGTGCTTTCTGTTGCATTGCCTTGCTCCATTTGTCTAAATATTTACGCTAATTGTACCATATTCTTTAGAGCAAAGGCAATAATCGATACAAAAATATTACCCTATATGAATGCAAATAAAAGCGTCATGCTCAATTACTAATTCAGTAACAATGTTATTCATAAAATTTAAAGAGGTGAAGAAGATGGAAAAAAACGGAAAGAAACAACCAAATCATGGCCATTGGGACAAGGAGTTCGAAACGGGAAAAGGTTACTGGGATAAGGCATTCGCATCTAACCTGTACAAAGAAATAGTACGCAAGAGATTCGGTGTCGTGATCCCGCTATTGGTTGGGTTTTCTGTGCTCTTCTTCGTATTGTTTACCGTGCAACAGTTCTTCAAAGGCTTAGCCGACGCGCTGGTAATCGGGAATATAAATTTTAACTTTATATTTTCAATGCTTATATTCCCAATTGTATGGTTAATGGGCCTATTATTCCTCCGGTACATTCGCAAGAATGTGTATCCGTTGGAGGACGAAATAATTAAGCAATTTTCCAGGAAGAGGGGGGAATAACATGGAAAATCTTGCCATTTACATGTTCCTATTCTTAGTTACAATAACTCTAATTATCACATATATATCCGCACATTATATGAAAACGGCGACGGATTACTATGCGGCTGGCAGAACCATTAAAGGCTGGCAAAACGGCTTGGCTATCACCGGAGAATTCCTGACTTCGGCGGCCTTCTTGGGAATAGCCGGTTTAATCGCCTTGTCGGGGATTGATGGGCAAATATTTTCTCTTACCTGGTTCGCTTCCTATCTGGTGGTTTTACTCCTAGTCGCTGAAGCGGTCAGAAATTCCGGGAAATATACGTTTGCCGATGTGATTTCCTACCGCCTGAACGCCCAAGTAATCCGCCCGATCGCGGCGGTTACCACCTTGATTATATGCATAACATATTTGATCCCGCAAATGGTTGCTGCCGGGGCGTTAGCTAAGTTATTGTTCGGAATTCCCGCTTCTTGGGGAATCCTTATTGTTGGCACCTTAATGGTTATCTATATCACTTTTGGTGGCATGACGGCGGCTACCTGGATTCAAATCGTCAAAGCGGTTCTCCTATTAACCGGTGCATACATACTGGCGTTTTTGGTGATGGCGAAATTCCATTTCAGCCCCAGCGAACTTTTTGGCGCAGTCCTGAATACCAAAGGGGTTGAAAATAACGTGAACCCCGGGGGATGGTTAAAGAGTCCCTGGGAAAGATATTCACTGGGATTCAGCATGCTGTTCGGCACTGCTGCTTTACCCCATGTGTTGATGCGTTTTTACACCGTGCCTTCCAAGGCTCATGCCCAATCAAGCGTGGTCTGGGTCCTGACCTTTATGGCCATGTATCACGTTCTGACTTTTATCTTCGGCTTCGGCGCGGCGGTAATCGTCGGAACCAGTGTGATCAAGAGCCTGGATCCCGGTGGAAACATGACGGTGCCGTTATTGGCACGCGCGGTCGGTGGCGGCGCAGGAACGTTTGGCGGTGAGTTTCTCATGTCATTCATCTGCTCAGTGGCGTTTATCACGATTATCGCCGCCGTTTCCGGTTTGTGTATCGCCGCTGCCAGCGCATTTTCCTATGATTTTTGGTTTAATGTGGTCAAGAGAGGCCAACAGACGCAGCCAGAACAAGTAAGAACCGCCAAGATCTCTGCGGTGATTATCGGTACTCTGGCCATTCTTTTCAGTCTGTCGGCCCAACGCCTCAACGTTGCTTACCTGGCGGGATTGGCTTTCGCCATCGCCGCCACCGTAAACCTTCCAACAATTATCTTCTCGCTATACTGGAAGAGACTAACGAACACTGGAGCAGTCATCGGCATGATAGGTGGCACCATCGTAGCCGTAACCCTCGTGTTGACAGGCCCGCAATTTATGGGCAAGCAGGCGCTTTTCCCCTTGGCTAACCCCGGTATCGTCAGCATTCCCATCGGGTTCCTGCTCACCTATTTGGGCTCGATATTCACTTCAGATACTGACGCTGCTCACAAATATGTGGAGTTGTCAGTTCGTTCCCAAACTGGTTTGGGCGCTGAATAAGTAATATTGACCGCTAAAGAAGTTGATGATGTTACAAAAAAACGTAAGGAGGAAAGAATTATGCCTGGAGATACCTATCCAAAACTGAAAGCCGCTGCGGTACAAGCCGCCCCCGTGTTTCTTGACCGGGATGCCACCATTGACAAGGTCGCTAAACTTACGCGCGAAGCCAAGGCGATGGGAGCAGACTTGGTGGTGTTTGCCGAATCCTTTATACCGACTTTTCCGGTCTGGAACATCCTGCATGCTCCGATCGACCAACACGATTTCTACAAGCGCTTGTTTGAAAATGCCGTTCTTGTCCCAAGTCCTCAATCAAGGAAACTTGCCGACATCGCGCGGGCCAACCAGGTGTTTTTGTCGGTCGGCATTACTGAGAAAAGTGATTACAGCATGGGAGCGATGTGGTGTACGCAACTCTTGTTCGATCGGACCGGCAAATTGATTAACCGCCATCGCAAGCTTGTCCCGACTTGGGCCGAATGTCTTTCCTGGGGTCCCGGTGATGCCTCGGACTTGCGCCCCGTGACTACGGAAATTGGCAAGATTGGCACGTTAATATGTGGCGAAAATACCAATACTCTCGCTCGCTTTGCTTTGCTGGCCCAGGGAGAGCAGGTTCACATCGCCTGTTATCCACCGGCTTGGCCTTTTAGACGCAGTGCGTCAAAAACCGGGCAGGGGGGCAGTTATGATCTAAAGGAAATTACCCGCTTTCGCTCAGCCGCCCACGCTTTTGAAGGGAAAGTTTTCGTAATCGCGTGTCACTCGGTGCTCGACGACGATGCCATCGAGCAAATCTCGGCCGGCAATCCTGACATCCGCACGCTGCTTGAAAATGCCGCCAAACCGACTTCCATGATTGTGGGACCTACAGGAGACATCTTAGGAGAACCGGTGGTGGGTGTGGAAGGTATTACCATTGCCGATATTGACATCAGCGAAAGTATAACCCTGAAGGAAGCACATGACATTATTGGAAGGTATAACCGGTTTGACGTTTTCCAACTGCAGGTTAACCAAACCAGGATTAAGCCCATACGCCTTTATACCACTGCCAGTGCGTTTGAAGAGCCTACACCTTCACCATGTGCTTTTGAAGAAGAAAAGGAGGAAGATTAGGACTACATAAAAAAAGTTAAGCTGTCCACAGGTAAAAATTAGGAGGGCTTCTCGTACATCTACTTGAAGGCGTCCTGAAAAGTAGATGCATGGCAATAAACTGATGCCGGCATGTTGAAGCGCGGCTTATAACAAACCTAAGGAGGATAAGTAATTATGGCAATCGATGCACTTGAAATGAAACTGCGTCCCCCAGAGATTTCACTCACCCCCTATCCTTCCAAAACGATAACGCTGGCCAACGGTAAGACCATGGTGGTCCGTGAAGCAAAGCGAGAAGAATGCGGCGTGCTCCTCGGCACTGTATATCCGCTCCTGGGGGTTCCTACTGATTATTACGATGTCGTGGCCGCGCGCATGTTTTCAGAGCTCCTCGCTTGGTTCCGCTACCGCATCGCTAACGAGTTCGTGATCGTCGGTGCTATCGACGGCGTCATCGCCGGCATTGTAACGAGCCGGTGCGTCAACGATCATCTCGGCATGAGCCTGCATACTCTTGCCATCGACCGCGGACTCAGAGTTGGAGCCCAGTTGTTTGCGGCCAAGATGGAGCATCACATGGATTACCTCAACGAGGATGAAGTCTGGATCGTCGCAGAAAGTCCTATAGGTTTCAGACGGTGGATGATCGAGTATGAGCTGGAGGACCGCTCCTCAGGCTTCCCTAACATCAGGCACGAACTGGGCGGCGTTCCCACCTACGCCCTTACCCGAAAGCTGTGGGAAAAACACAAGGCGGACAAGTGCACCGGCACGAGGCCGGTTCCGATGGACATTCTGGCCACTGCCGATAGGCTGAAATTGCCCGAGGAATATCCACAGATACCGGGTTACAAGAGGAGTAAGCAATGACAGCACGTGTTGGCATTGTCGGCATAGGTCAGATAAAGTTCGGAAATCTTTCTGAATATGACCTAGTCGATATCATGGCATATACCGCGACGGATGCACTTATCGATGCCGGTATCCTTGAGAACCGCCGGATAATCGACCAGATCTTCGTCGCCAACATGCTCGGGGGCATGATAAACCACCAGACCGGCATCGCAAGTGCCCTCGTAAGCCGGCTCGATCTCGAGCCGACGGCTGCCGAACTGGTGGAGAACGGCCCCGCTTCGGGCGCCTCCGCGGTCAAACTCGGCTATATGGCCATCGCTTCGGGGATCGCCAACGTGGTGATGGTCGTGGGTGGTGAGACCATGCGGAAGGTGACGGGCTGGGAAGCCACTGATTGCGTAGCCACGCTGGGACATCCCGAAGCTGAATACGACATGGGGCTGACGTTTCCGGCGCTGGGGGGGATGTTTGCCCGGCTCTACATGGAACGTTACGGAGTCACCGAACGCGACCTGGCCCTCGTGGCGGTCAAGGATCACGAGAACGGCTCCAAGAATAAGTATGCGCACATAGATGGAACCTGCACCATTGAGGCCATCCATGACAGCCCCAACGCGCACGTGGTCAACAACTACGTGGCCGAACCGTTGCGCCTATTCTCGGTATGCCCGGTTTCCGACGGCGCCGCAGTGTTGATCCTGGTGAACATGGATTCGCCCATTGTTGAGAAATTCAAGAAGAAACCCATACGCATCGCCGGCATTGGGTCGGCTACGGACACTCACTGCATGCACAACCGGAAGGACCCGGTCGAAATGGGAGCTGTGAAACTTTCGGCAGAACGGGCCTACGCCATGGCGGGAGTCAAGCCGGAGGATATCTCCTTTGCCGAACTCCATGACCCCTTTGTCATTTTGGAGTTAGCCATAAGTGAGGAGGTCGGGTTATTCCCACGGGGTAAAGCGGTGGAAGCCTTACGCCGTGGCGAGACCGGGATCGACGGACGTCTGCCCATCAACACCTCCGGCGGGCTCAAGGCCAAGGGACATCCCGTCGGTGCCACCGGGGTCTCTCAGGTGGTGGAACTCGTCCGCCAGCTCCGGGGCAAGGCGGAAAAAGGCAGGCAAGTCAAGGACCCCCGGTATGGCATGTCGGTGAATTTCGGCGGATTGGCCAACAACGTCATCACTATTATCTGCGCCAAGGATTAAACTATGATCGATTTCAGCATTTACGACAAACAGGAACCCAAGATATATGGCTATAAGTGTCCTAAATGTGGCACTGCCTATTATCCGGCGACGATGCTCTGTGCGAAATGCAGTAACCGGCGTGACCCTTCGGGGATCGTTCACCCGGATTGGGATAAGTTCTCGTTGGAAGGACCCTGCAAACTTCTGACATGGACCAGGGTGTGGGCCCTGCCCGAAGGCTATGACCGACCGTACTTGCTGTTCGGCATCGTGGAATTCCCCAACGGTCTCAGGGCCGCGGGTCAGCTTGAAACGGAAAACCCGGTTACGGGTATGGATCTCGTCGCTCACGTGAAGGAGTCTTCGGAAAGGCCGGGCCCACCAGTCAATGTGTTCGTCTTCTCCGACGACTGAAATATTACAGATAATCGCCTTTTTTAAGGGCGGGTCATCCCGCCCTTTTTTTATCCTCACCCCAGGCCGCAGAGGCGGCGGAAATTGCCGCCCAGGACGGCCTCGGCCTGGTCTGGCGGCAGGTTGAGCTGGCGAATCTTAGCCAGCTCGGTGGCTGGCTGGCCGAAGGGATAGTCGCTGCCGAACAGGAGGCGGCGGCTGCCGTAGCGTCCCAGGAAATCCTCGATTTCCGGAAGAGCGGTGATGGAGCTGTCGGCGTAGGTTTGGGGGCGGTCCCAGGCCCCGGCTGCCCTCAGGGCGCCGTAACCGCCGTTCAAGGCCCCCAGATGGGGAATGACCACCGGCAGGTCGGGGGCCAGACGCTCCAGGAAAAACCGGGTGTTATCGAAGGATTCCTCCAGGAGGATGGGTAGGCGGCGCTCCCGCACCACTTGCAAAAACTCCCGGCAGCGGGGCTGGTCGTATTGATATCTCGGCTCGTCGGGATGGCGGTGCCACTTGATGGCCACGTATTCCGGCCCCAGGTCTTCCCAGGCAAAGTCGTTCCATACGAAAAAATAGGGATAAATCTCCAGGCGGACGGCGGCCTCGGCTGCTGCTGCAATTCCGGGCCGGGTCCGGCTGGCCTCCTTAAGGTTCAGCAAATAGGCATGGGCCAGGCGGCGGTAGGCGCGCCAGGCGGGGGTATCGGTGAAGCTGGGGTCGAGGCGGTCGTAAACGTCTTCCACCGGCGGGATGACCCCGGCCCCGCCGATGCCCGCGGCTCGTAGCAGGGCCTCAATCTCCTGCCAACCCCAGGAGACGTTCTGGATGCCGCTATGGAGGTGGCAATCGATGATCTTCAAGGAGTCCAGCCGCAATCTTCAACAGGTGAGGTGCAGGGCCGCAGCCAGGGGGCGTTGGCCGTCCAGTTCATTGAGGCGCTGGCAGGCCTCCGGGGTTGGCCTGGCCACCAGCTCGATCCCCCGCTCCCGCAAGTAAGACACCAGCTCCGGGTCCAGCTCCATCCGGTCGTAAGCGCCGGTACCCACCACCAGCACCTGGGGGGCGGCCCCCAGGGCCTCGGCCACGTCGGGCAATTGCAGCAGGTGGGCCTCCAGGCGCCACCAATCGTGCTTGATGCGGCCCGGCCAGATGAGCAGATCGGTCCGGTAGCTCTGGCCATCGATGATCACGGTGCCGTATTGGTAACTGTCGATGTGCATAGTTTCTCCTGGTTGGTCGTCCAGCCCTATCCTGTGACCTGGGCAAGACCCCTAATTCGCCACCCAAACGAAGAACACCGTTGCCAGCGCGCCGAGGGCGCTGCGCCCCGCATGCAGCCTGCCCCACTATGACCATTATGGGGAAAAATATGGAGCAGCGTTTCCCAAAGTTTAGCGCTGGCCGCCGTACCAGGGGTTAAAGTAAGGCGGGGTAAACCATTTCTCCATACTGGGATCATTATCATACCACGACGGGGGCACGGGATGATACCATTTTTCCCAGGTGGGTCCCTCCCAGTAATGAATCTGCCTGGCCTGCAACAGCAAGTAGCCGTCCTTCCGGCCCGCCACCACCCCGGCTACCGTCACCTTGCTCCCGGCCTGGTAGGTGTAGGAGTTTAACCACTCTGCGCTCTCCACCAGGAAGGTGCCTCCGGAGGCGGCGCCGCTGGGAAAGAGGTGACTGTCCAGGTCCCGCTGATCCATGATGAGAAGGCTGCCCTGGCCCAAAGGCTGGACCGCAACCACTTCACCGCCCAAAATCTTCACCCGGCCCTGGTACCGGTCCGGATGGGCCGCAAGCTCGGCAAAGCCTACCTGGGGCCCTGCCTCCCGCTGAATAGCGGGGGAGATGGCCGGACCGCACCCGGCCTGAACCAACAAGACCCCTAAAATGAACCAGTAAATCCTGGACATAGCCGCCTCCAGACCGCCGCTAGCTTACTGCGACCTGCGTTACTATCAATTATAATACTCTGCCAAATCCCCTGGCAAGAGCCGGCTGGCCTGGCAGCGACTCTCCCTTCTCAGGGTATCTCATCATTACCGCAAGGTTTAGGGGATGCGGGTTTTTCCGCGTCGGGCGGGCGTCTCGCCCGCCCCTATCCTACTGAGTGGGAATGTTGAGCTCAAGGGAGGGGGGATTTGCTGGCATCGGTATAATATGTTGATATCGTTGAAATTACAATTGCTTAGATTTTAACTGGGAGAAATTGTCAGGTTCTTCAGGCAAATTTTGTTGCCCGACACTACTGAGCAAATATGTTAAATTAGGGCTATGAAGCGACAGAAACAACCGGACCCGGAAGCACGGGTGCGGCTCCCGGGGGTGGCGGTGGTGCTCTTCCGGCCGCGGCTGCCGGAAAACATTGGCGCCGCGGCCCGGGCCGCCTGCAACATGGGCCTTAAGCGCCTCATCGTGGTGCAGCCCCAGGACCTGGACTTCGAGCGCATGGCGATGATGGCCACCGGCCCGGCGGTGGAGCTGCTGACCCGCCTGGAAGTTTACGACGACCTGGCCGGGGCCCTGGCGCCTTTTCAATATGTGGTGGGCGCCACGGCCCGCCTGGGCGGGGTGCGCCGCGTCTTTTTCACCCCCCGGGAGCTGGCCGACAAGCTCATAGCATTGTCGGCCCACAACGACATCGCCCTGCTCTTCGGGCCGGAGAATTTCGGGCTCACCAATGAGGAACTCCCCCTGTGCCACGCCCTGGTGACTATTCCCACCGGGGACTGCTCCTCCCTGAACCTGGCGCAGGCGGTGATGGTCCTGGCCTACGAACTGTTCACCGCGGCGAGGAACCCGCGGCCCCGCGGCGTGCCTCGCCTGGCCAACACCCGGGAACTGGAATCCATGTACGCCATGCTCCAGGAGACCCTGCTGAAGATCAATTTCATTTCCCACCAGAATCCGGAGCACTGGATGTTCAACGTGCGCCAGCTTTTCCAGCGCCACGGCCTGCGGGCCCGGGAGGCCCAGGTGATCAAGGGCATTTGCCGCCAGATCGACTGGTATGTGCGGAGCAGGCTGGCGGAAAAAAAGGATAGTCAGGGCTTATAATACATCAATTGCCTGGCAAAGGGGGCCACTGCCTCCTCCAGGCGGCGCATCTCTTCCGGGGTCATGGGGACGAAGTCCCGGGCCGCGGCGGCCAGCCCGCGCACCTGCTCCGGGGAATCGGCGCCGATGACCACCAGGCTGACGGACTGGCTCAAGGCATAGGCCAGCAGTTCCCGGGTCAGGGCCTCCGGGTCCTCCGCCATCCGGGGCAGTTGCCCCCGGCACAGGACCTTCATGCCGATGACCCCGAGGCCCCGGGTCCGGGCCGCGGCGGCCAGGGGCAGGAAGCTTAAGTGCTGCGGCTCCGCCGGGTTGACCGGCAGCAGCACCGTGTCGAACTGGTAAAGATCCAGGGCCCGCTTAAGCACCTCCGGGTCGTGGTGGCCGGTAACCCCGATGAACCTGGCCCAACCCCTCTCTTTGGCCTGGCGGAAGGCTTCCAGGGCCCCTCCGGGCCTTCCCAGGGCCTCCACTTCGTCCAGGGTGCGCACATCATGCACCTGCCACAGGTCCAGATAATCGGTGTCCAGGTTCTTCAGGGTGACGGACAGTTGGGCCAGGGCCTCCCTGGCGGTGCGGCCGTGGGACTTGCTGGTGAGGAAAACTCGATGCCGCTGGCCCTTCAGACCCCGGCCCAGATAGGCTTCGCTCCCCGAGTAGGCCCGGGCGGATTCGAAGTACCGGATCCCGGCCTCCAGGGCCGCGGCGATGACCGCCTGGGCCTCCTTCTCAAAGTCGTAGGTGCGCAGCACTCCTTCTCCGCCCAATCCGAGGATGGTGGCCTGGTGGCCGGTGTGGCCCAGGGGCCGCAATGGCAGGGTCATCAGGTTCTCTCTTTAGCGCCTTATTGTTCAGGGTTTTCCGTGGCTTGACAGGCGGAAGCCGCCTGTTATTCTAAAGATAAGATGCCCGCCTCCAAAGTAAAGTCCAACCCTCCCTATCCGGCCCTGGCCGCGGCGATGGGGAATATCCCCAGGGCCAGCGGCGTTTACCTCTTCAAAGACAGCGGCGGCAAGGTGCTCTACGTGGGCAAGGCGGTGAACTTGCGGAACCGCCTGGGCTCGTACCTTAAAACGCCGGACCGCCACGACCGCAAGACCGCCTTGATGTTAAAAAAGATGGACCGGGTGGACTATATCATCACTGCCGGCGGCCGGGAGGCGCTGATCCTGGAGCGCAATCTCATCAAGGAGCATCATCCCCGCTACAACGTGATGTTGCGGGATGACAAGAATTATCTCTGTCTGCGCCTGGACCTGCAGGAAGAATTTCCGGCCTTGCGTTTTGTCCGGCGTTTCAGCCCCGATGGGGCCCTCTATTTTGGGCCCTTTACCGTCGCCGGCATGGCCCGGGAGACCCTCAAGGTGATGAAGGAGGTCTTCCAGGTGCGCACCTGCAAGGAGCGCCGCCTGGCGCCCCGCTCCCGGCCGTGTCTCGAGTTTCAGTTGCAACACTGCCTGGGCCCTTGCGCCGGGATGGTGAACTCTGAGGACTACGGCAAGGCGGTGCAGGAGGCGGTCCTTTTTCTCAGGGGCCACAGCCGCATGCTCATAAAGAAGCTCAAAGAAGAGATGGAGCAGGCCGCGGCGCACCATGGTTTCGAACGGGCCGCAGGGCTGCGGGACCGCATCCGGGCCATCACCAACACCCTGGAACGCCAGGACATGGCCCGGCCCAGCTTTAAGGATCAAGACGTGATGGGGCTGGCCCAGGAAAACGGCCAGGCCCTTATCCTGGTTCTGCTGGTGCGGGGCGGCCTGGTCACCGGCAGCCGGGAATACCTCTTCACGGAGCTGCCCCCGGATGGGGACCTGCTGGGGGCCTTTGTCAAGCAGTATTATGCAGAGCGGCGACCCCTGCCTGACGAGATGTTGCTCCCCCTGGAGATTCCCGACCAGCGTTTGCTGGAGGCGCTGCTCCGTGAAGAGAAGGGTGCGCCGCTGCGCCTGGTGGTGCCGCAGGCTGGCGAGCGGGCCCGGCTCCTGGACCTGGCGGCGGAAAACGCCCGGGCCGCCCTGAAACGACGCCGCACCCCCGCCTCGCCCGAGGCGGCCCTGGCGGATCTGGAGGCGCGGCTGCATCTGGCCCGGAGGCCCGGCCGCCTGGAATGCCTGGACATCTCCACCCTCCAGGGAGAGCAAGCGGTGGGGGCCCTGGTGGCCTTCGCCGACGGCCTCCCGGATAAGTCCGGTTATCGGCGCTTTCGCATCCGGGGAGTGGCCGGCCAGGACGATTACGCCATGCTGCGGGAGGTGGTGCAGCGCCATTACGGCAAGGAGGGACAGGCGCCGCCGGATCTGCTGGTGGTGGACGGCGGCCAGGGGCAGCTCAACGTGGTCCTGAAGGCCCTACAGGAACTGGGTCTGGGAAATCTAGCGGTGGTGGGCCTGGCCAAGGCCGGGCTTAAGCGGGGGAGGGGGGAGGTTAGGGACCGCCTCTTCCTGGCAGGAAGAAAGAACCCGGTTTTTCCGCCGGCCAACTCTCCGGGCTGGCTGCTGCTCCTCAGGCTGCGGGACGAGGCCCACCGCTTCGCCATCACCTATCATCGGCGGCGGGCCCGCCAGGAGATGGTGGAGTCGGTCTTGCAGCAGATCCCCGGCATCGGCCCGGTGCGGCGCCGGCGGTTGTTGCAGCATTTTCCCAATCTGGAGGCGTTAAAGGCGGCGGCGGTGGAGGAACTGGCGGCGCTTCCGGGGTTAAATCGCCAGGTGGCGGAAAGGGTGCAGGATTGGTTGCGGGAGCACGGTTAACCTGGGTAGGGGCGGGGGGAACCCCGACCCAACTTGGGGGCCCCATTTTCTCGTTCCCAAGCTCCTGCTTGGGAACGGAGATTTTGGCCCAAGCTTTGCTTGGGCAAAGTCTGGTAATACGCTGATAATTTTCTACCTCATAATCCCTGCCAGTGGTGTAGGGTGGGCACTGCCCACCAATTCCTTGAAAACCTATTGCCCAATCCCTGCCAGGCGGAGCCTGGCCAAAAAAAAGGGTTCCCAAGCTGGAGCTTGGGAACCAGGAAACAAATCCAAGATACTCCTCAATGCCCGGGGTCGGAGGTGTCCTGGTCTTGGATCTGTTCCGGCGTGAGGCCGAAGCGGCGGTCCCGCTGGCAGTAGGCATCCAGGGCGGCCAGGAAGTCTTCTTCCCGGAAATCGGGCCACAGGGTGTCGGTGACGTAGAGTTCGGTATAGGCGGACTGCCAGAGG
>Ga0181539_1003469_pt1 | contig 14421 bp, 13 predicted proteins | sample PEATcosm2014_Bin_46_FD_119767 | JGI IMG/M metagenome (GOLD analysis project Ga0181539, IMG submission 119767) | Peatland microbial communities from MTU Mesocosm Facility, Houghton, MI, USA - PEATcosm2014_Bin23_60_metaG | ecosystem: Environmental > Terrestrial > Soil > Wetlands > Peat | place... | reverse complement strand
TCCTGACGCACGTCCTACGGACGAAGATTTCTGGAAGGATGCCAAGGTCATTTTGCCGCGCCGCAAGGAAGTCGTGACAATACGGCTCGATGCCGATCTGCTTGACTGGCTTCGGCAGCAACCTGGATACCAGACAAGGATCAACGCTATTCTGCGCAGCTACATGAAGAGCCAGGGAAACGAGCACAATCACCACTAAACCGGCGGTTAACTGCCAGTTTTCATTTGCCGGATGAATATTGACCCATAGCTTGCGCCCAGGCCGGAAGGCTTGGGCGGTTCTGTCTTTCATTCTTTCCGGCTCTCGCAAAAACGAACGCACTACCAGCAAAAAAGGGGAGGTTATGAGCCAAAAGAAAATGCCTTTTGATGCTGGGCTGTTGGGAAACTTGGTTGGTCCCGATTTTTATTGTGCCCGCCTGCGATTACCTTTAAACAATAAATTCTGATTTGGTAAGCATTCAGGCGTGGAGACATAAAAATGGACGATGCGATGAAAGAAAAAGGCGTTGAGCTTTTGCGAAAGCTGAGCCAGGCACACGGCGCACCGGGGCAGGAAAACGAGGTGCGCCGAATTTTTCGAAGTGAACTTGGGGAAGGTGTGTTCACCGACAGGGCCGGAAACATCTTTTGCGAGCGAGAAGGCAGTTCGAGCTATCCCCGGATACTTATTCCCGCGCACATGGATGAGGTCGGCCTCATCGTACAGACCATAATGGATGGTGGCCTCATCAGGTTTCATGTGCTGGGCGGCTGGTGGGCGCACACGCTTCTTGCCAAACGAGTGCGAATCCGCACCAGGGAAGGGGTCGAAATCCCGGGTGTGATTGGCGCAAAGCCTCCTCATTTCCTCTCGGAGGCCGAGCGCCAAAAGGTGATGGAGATAGAAGACATGTTCATTGATGTAGGCGCCCGTGATGCCGGCGAGGTTATGGCCTTCGGCATCCGGCTTGGGGACTCCATCGTGCCGGACAGCCCCTTTGTGCGGATGCGCAACCCGGACCTGCTGCTCTCCAAGGCTTTCGATGACCGCGCCGGACTGTCGCTGATAGTCCACGCGGCGTTGGAGACCGCTAAGATTTCCCATCCGAATACGATAATCTTTGCGGGCACCGTCCAGGAGGAAGTGGGAACGCGGGGGGCCAAGGCTGCCGCATCATCGGCCAATCCCGACCTGGCCATTGTGACTGAAGGCTCTCCAGCCGACGATCTGCCCGGCTCCAGCAAACAGGAGCGGCAGGCAGCCATCGGCTCGGGCCCTCAGATCCGGTTTATGGACTCATCTGCGATTATGAATCGCGAATTCACTGAATTCGTAATCGAGACGGCGGAAAAAAACGGCATTCCCTACCAACTCGCCGTCAGGAGAAGAGGCGGGACCGATGCCGCACCTATCCACATGCATGCTTCCGGGGTGCCCACTGTGGTTATCGCTGTCCCGTCGCGCTACGTCCATACCCACAATACTATAATCGACATCTCGGACTACTTGAACGCCCTGAAACTTATCCTGAAGCTGATCGAAACCATTGACGGGGACGCGGCAGGCAGGATCGGCTCTTTTTACGATTGATCCGGCGAATTCAGGTAAATAAACCCATGCTTCTTTTTTATTACAGCTATCGCAATCTACTCGTCCGGCGGCTCACCACCCTTTTGACGGCGGGCGGCATGGGGCTGGTCATTTTCGTTTTCGCAACCGTCCTGATGCTTGCCGAAGGCTTTCAGCAAACCCTTATCACTTCGGGCAGCCCCGAAAACGCCGTTTTCATCCGCAGATCGGCCGAAACAGAGGTCCAGAGCATCATCGAGCGCAAAGACGCCGCAATCATCGAGTCGATGTCCCAGGTTGCCGTAGACAAGGACCGGCGGCGGCTCGCAGCTCGCGAAGCGGTCTTGCTGATAAGCCTTCCCAAAAAGGATACCGGCTTGCCGTCAAATGTCCAGGTGCGGGGGGTAACGCACGGGGTATCTCTCGAACTGCGGTCCCAGATCAAAATAGTCGCCGGGCGCGAGTTCAATGCCGGTTCCTCTGAAATTCTTATCGGCCGAAATATCGCCAAAAAGTTCAGGGTCCCCGGCTTGGGCGGGACCATCAATTTCGTAGGGCGGGCCTGGACGGTTGCAGGCATTATGGAAGCAAGCGGCACCGCTTTCGACTCGGAAATCTGGGGAGACGTCGATACCCTGATGGGCGCCTTTAAACGACCGGTATATTCCTCGGTGATCATTCGGATGAGAGACCCTTCGGCTCTGCCGGAACTGAAGGAAACCGTGCTCAAAGACCCGCGCCTTGTCGAGGAGGCCAGGCGCGAGGACCAATACTACGAGGCTCAATCCGAACTGATGGCCAGGTTTATCCGAATCCTGGGAATAAGCCTAACGCTCATTTTCAGCCTGGGGGCGATTACGGGGTCTATGATCACCATGTACGCGGCGGTCGCCGCGCGCACATCGGAGATCGGGACCCTTAGGGCGCTGGGGTTTCGCCGGGTCTTCATCCTGCTTGCCTTTCTTGCCGAAGCGCTATTCTTAAGCCTGCTCGGCGCCGCGATCGGCCTAGCGGGCGCCTCGTTCATGAACAAGCTCACGATCTCCACGATGAACTGGACCACCTTCTCCGAACTGAGCTTCCGCTTTCTTCTAGACCGCCGCATAATTGCCAGTTCGGTCCTATTTGCCGTTGTGATGGGAATAGTGGGAGGCGCGCTGCCGTCTATCAGGGCAGCCCGTATGAATATCGTTTCAGCGCTGCGGGCGAGATAGTTTCGAAGAGTGAAGAGCGAAGGGTGAAAATAATCCGGTCATAATCCGGTCCCTTCCGCCTAAAGGCGGTACATTGAATGACCAGATTAACCCACTTACCGCCTCTAGGCGGAAGATGCTCTTACCGGCTTTAGCCGGAAGTTCACCCTCTAACTTCACCCGTCACATTTCATGCTACACTGGATAGGCCGGCCTGTTGACGCGCTGGCCGTAACTCTCGTTTGATAGACTTATACCGAGTTGCGTTCAAGAAAGTATCAAGTGATATTCTTCAAAAGCGCGGGGAGCTATGCCCCCCACACCCCCTCGCCGCTACGCGGCTCAATGTGGCGCTGCGGCGGCGGCCCCGCACATGCGGTGGCTTGCCGCCGACAGCGCCGAGCGGTCGGCCTCGCGCGTCCGCGCGTGGCCGAAATCCTGCGGGGGTGCGGGGGAAACTTTCCCCCGCTCAGTTTGGGGTTATTCATCGCTCTTTGAACGCAACTTGGTATTATATAATACCTTGCGCGAAAAAAAATGGGCCTGACATGATAAGAGCGGCGACCGTGCGGGCAGCAATGCAGAGAAGCAGGACTGAGGACTGAGGACTGAGGACTGAGCAAAAGCGGCGACCGTGCGGGCAGCCATGCAGACAGTACAGACAGAAAGTGTGGTGCGTTTGAAGGCAAGCCAAATATGAGGCGCTTCCGAGAAGTGAAGTGAGAATGGTGTCAGGGTTTCACTCTCAGTCCTCAGGGAGCGAAGCGTAGTTCAGTCCTGATAGCGTAGCGCGAAGGCCGACCGCTCATTCTCGACAGCCCACCCACCCGCGAGACGGGGCGGGGGCGGGAGGCCTCATAAAGTTATCCGCTTGTGATAGGGCTTCTTAGCTATCAGATTGTCAAGGGACAGTCTGCCTCCTCCTGTAATCATGAGTGCGAGCGCCATGCCTATGGCCAGCAGATGATATTCGAATCCCTCTCCATGCTGTGCGCCAAACCAGTTCATGAAAAAACCGTTGGGCCAGTGAACAAGGCAAATAGCCCCGATCATGTCGCAAAAAATCCCAAACGCACACAACCTGGTCGCAAAACCGAAAATCAGACCCAGCGCGCCGAATGATTCGGCCGCGATGACGAGCAGCGTCCAAAACGCGGGAATGTGATAGCTCTTAGAGAAAGCGTCGATGGTAGCCAAGACGCCATAGCCTCCGAACCATCCGAAAAGCTTCATTGCCCCGTGCGGGAAGATGACCGCCCCGAGGGTGACTCGCACGAGAAGGTTCTGCCACGTATCTTCAGTTCTGAAGAACCAATCCATTTCACCCCTCCATGGTTGCCGTATGACTTCTCTGCATCGCGCGCGAAAATGTTTTCAGTGCCGTATCGAGTTTCATCCCGGAAAATCTCGATTATCTTACTCGAAGCGGGAGGGCGTGTCTCTACGCAAAAGCGCACATTGCCCGATAAATTCCAAAAAAGTCATCGTGTTCAAAGAACCGGATAAACGACGGGCTTTACAGGGGCGGCATTTTTCTTTAGCCTGCCCTCAACGGCTTTTGCAAAAGATTCCATAAGAAAAGTTCTGGCCGCATGCATGATTAAACATGCCGGTAATTGCCACACAATCCAATATACTATGGGTATTTTTATGGAAAGAGAAAAAAGGAAATCCTACTGATATAGACTATAAATAAGGTAATTAATCCAAAGAAACCTATAAAAAGCCGCTCGCGCACTTTAGTGCGCTACGCCGCACAACCCGCGCCGGCCCACATTGGACTGCGTCTTTCAGTCGCGGTGGGCCGGCGGCGGGTGGCCTGTTTTGAAAAGGTTGACATTTATCCGGTCCCCTGTGAGCGGCTTTCCAGCGGCAGGTCCGATCTCGAAGTCCTCGACGGCCTCATCAAAGGCGGGGCGCGGATTGTTCAACACAGGGGAAATGATATCTGCGAGAGGGATTTTTTCCGGTTGGCCGAAATATTCAGTGGTGTCAATGTGGAAATCTTGGATTACCATTAATACCGAGTTGCGTTCAAAGAGCGACGAATAACCCCAAACTGAGCGGGGGAAAGTTTCCCCCGCACCCGCCAGGATTTCGGCTACACGCGCAAGCGCGTGTGGCCGAGCGCTCGGCGCTAGCGGCGACTGGCCGAAGGCCGCCGCCGCAGCGCCACACTGAGCTGCGTAGCGGCGAGGGGGTGTGGGGGGCGTAGCTCCCCGCGCTTTTGAAAAACATCACTTGATACTTTCTTGAACGCAACTTGGTATAAGGTGCATCATGGGAAGCAGTGCCATACCTCCAGGCGAACATCTCGCCGAATAGCTTGAAGAACTCGACATAAGCGCGGCCGAAGCGGACAGACTTGCCGGTCCGCGTGTTAGCTTCCTTGATGAGACCGGCGTTTTCTTCGATGCAAAGCCGTACCGTGCCACGGCTTACCGGCAAAGAACGCCCCTCATGCATGAAATCAGACAAGACACGTAAAGGCGTCCGGACAGAATTGCTGCGCCTGACCAAATACGATCCTCGCTTTTCGCTTGAGCTTCGAAGCTTGTTAAAAATGAGCCCCCGGAGATTTTCCGCCTTGATTTTTTCTGTCTTAGCTTTATATTAATTAGCACTCAATCAAAAAGAGTGCTAGTATGGTGTTTTCGATCGGGTCCCTTGTGAAAATCCACCTATAATATCGAGGAGTGCAGCAGAATGGCATACAGACCGCTTCATGACAAAGTCATCATTAAACGTTTAGAGGAAGAGGAAAAGAGCGCCGGAGGCATCATCATTCCGGATACGGCCAAAGAAAAGCCCCAACAGGGCAAGGTGATCGCCGTTGGGACTGGAATCGTTCTCAAAGACGGCAAAACCATCCCGTTGCAGGTAAAGCCGGGCGACCGTGTGCTCTTCAGCAAGTACGGCGGTACGGAAGTCAAGTTCGTAGATGAAGATTACCTGGTGATGCGTGAAGACGACATCCTGGGTATTCTCGAATAATAGGCGCAAAGGCAAAGGAGAATCGAAAAGATGCCAGCCAAAGAGATCAAATACGACAATAAAGCAAGAGAAAAGTTGTTGCAGGGTGTTGACATCCTGGCCAACGCGGTAAAAATCACCCTCGGTCCGAGGGGGCGCAACGTGGTGCTGGAAAAATCCTGGGGATCGCCCAACATCACCAAGGACGGCGTAACGGTGGCAAAGGAAATCGAACTGGAGGACAAGTTCGAGAACATGGGCGCTCAGATGGTCAAGGAAGTGGCGAGTAAGACCTCTGACGTCGCCGGCGACGGGACAACTACCGCTACGATCCTCGCGCAGTCCATCTTCCGCGAAGGCGCAAAGCTGGTGACAGCGGGGCACAACCCGATGGCCCTCAAACGTGGAATCGAAAAATCGGTTTCGGCTGTCGTCGATGAGCTGAAAAAGCTCAGCAAACCCATCAAAGACCAGAAAGAGATTGCCCAGGTCGGTAAGATAAGCGCCAACAACGACGCTACGATCGGGGATATTATCGCCGAAGCCATGAACAAGGTGGGCAAGGAAGGCGTGATCACGGTCGAAGAAGCCAAGAGCATGGAAACCACCCTCGATGTCGTGGAAGGCATGCAGTTCGACCGCGGATATATTTCTCCCTATTTCGTGACCGATCCCGAACGGATGGAAGCGGTCCTCGACGATCCCGCCATTTTGATCAACGAGAAGAAGATCAGCAACATGAAAGACCTGTTGCCCATCCTCGAGCAGATAGCCAAGATGGGCCGTCCGCTTCTGATCGTATCCGAAGACGTGGAAGGCGAAGCCCTGGCGACCCTGGTTGTAAACAAGCTTCGGGGTACGCTGAAGGTGTGCGCGGTTAAAGCCCCCGGTTTCGGCGACAGGCGCAAGGCGATGCTCGAAGATATCGCTGTGCTTACCGGCGGCCAGGTAGTCAGCGAAGACATCGGCGTTAAACTTGAAAACGTCGGAGTCAAAGACCTGGGGACCGCCAAGCGCGTCAATATCGACAAGGACAACACGACAATCGTTGACGGAGCGGGTTCGCGCAACGCTATCGAGGGCCGTGTGAAGCAAATTCGCGCGCAGATCGAGGAGACGACCTCTGACTACGACCGTGAAAAACTCCAGGAAAGACTTGCCAAGCTGGTCGGAGGAGTCGCGGTAATCAAGGTGGGCGCGGCCACCGAAACGGAGATGAAGGAGAAGAAAGCGCGTGTCGAGGACGCGCTGAACGCGACCAGGGCAGCCGTTGAGGAAGGGATTGTCCCAGGTGGGGGCGTTGCACTTCTGCGCTGCGTGCCTGCGCTCGATAAGTTGAAACTCGAGGGTGAGGAACTCTTTGGCCTCAACATAGTCAAGCGGGCCCTGGAGGAGCCGATCCGGCAGATCGCCAACAACGCCGGTTACGAAGGTTCGGTTGTTGTGGAACATGTAAAGAACGGTAAAGGAGCATTCGGTTTCAATGCAGAAACCGAAGAATACGGCGACCTGGTCGAACAAGGCGTAATGGACCCGACGAAGGTGGTCCGGTTCGCCCTCCAGAACGCGGCAAGCGTCGCATCGCTGCTGCTCACCACTGAGGCCGTCATTGCTGAAAAGCCGAAAAAGAAATCTGCCGCTATGCCTGGCGGCGGCGGTATGGGCGGCATGGGTGGCATGGGCGGAATGGGTGGTATGGGCGGTATGGGCGGAATGGACGACATGTATTAATGCCTGTAACGCATGATGCAGGGCGGGCAATTTTTTGACCTGGATTTTTTGGCCTAAAAGAACCCCGCGCCGCTCACTGCTGCAAGAGTCTAAAAAACCAGGGCGGATATCCTTCGCCCTGGTTTTTGCGCTTAAATCCTCCGGATGCTTTTCTTTGGATGCTGAATTGATTAACTGCTCTAACAAGAGGTGGAGTGGTATGCGGAAATCGGCCGTTGTTGCAGGACTGGTCTTTCTTGTGGCTTTCGCGCTTACGCCTCCGGCCTGGAGCGCCGACACCATCAAAATGGGTTTTAACATTCCAATGACTGGGGACATTCCCAAGGTTGGTGAATCGTCCAAATACGCCGCAGAGATCCGGATTGCGGAGATTAATGGGGCGGGCGGCCTCAAGGTGGGTGACAAGACTTACAGGCTCGAGTTTATCTACGAAGACAACGAGTCCAAGGCCGAATCCGCAGTAGCCGTCGCGCTCAAGCTGATCACCCAGGACCGGGTGCTCGGAATCATCGGCCCGCAGGCGAGCAAGCAGGCGATACCTGCCGGCGACGTCTGCAACGCCAACAAGACTCCCATGATCTCGGCCTGGTCAACCAATCCCCAGACGACCGAAAACAGGCCTTACGTTTTCAGGGCCTGCTTCCTGGACGCTTTCCAGGGACCGGTTGTGGCGAAATTTGCAAACGAGGAATTCAAGGCCAAAAAAGCGGCTGTTCTCTATGATATCTCAAGCGATTATCCAAAGGGTGTTGCCGAGTTCTTCAAGGGGGCCTTCGAGAAGATCAACGGGCCCGGTTCGGTCGTTGCGTTCGAAACTTTCACTCACGGCGACAAGGATTTCAGCGCACAGTTGACCACGATATCCAAGTCCGGCGCGGATGTTCTTTTTACCCCGCAGTACTACGATGAAGTTCCCCTCATCGTTAGACAGGCGCGCGAACTTGGGTGGAAGAAGCCTATAGTCGGAAGCGACAGTTGGGGTTCGGCCGAACTGATGAACCTTTGCGGCGACGCCTGCAAGGGATCTTTCTTCAGCACCCATTATGCCGCTGCCGGCGCGAAGGGCGCGACGAAGCAATTCATCGACAAGTATCGCGCCAAATACGGCTATATTCCCGATGAGGTAGCGGCACTTACCTGGGACGCAATAAACCTGATGTTCCTGGCTATCCAGAATACCGGCGGGCTTACCGGCAACATCGAAAAGGACCGGGAAGCCGTTAAGGATAAGCTCACCCTGGTAACAGATTTCGACGGTATTACGGGCAAGATGACTTTCACCCCTGGAGGAAACCCGACGAAGTGCGCCGTAATAGTCAGGATCAGTGACAAGGGGGACTTTGAATTTTATAAGTCCGTTTGTCCGTGAAGTTGGCGGGGAGACCGAAGCGGCCATGAGTGGCAGGCGTGAGAGTTATTCTCCACTGCCGAAGCGTGCCGCCAAAGCGTCCAGGGTAACGTTCGTTGCAATTTCATTATGGGGAATCAGCAAGTAACGCCAAGGCTTGCCGCCATAGCTTGGGCCTATTTTCCTTGCCGATCCAGGTAAGTTCGAGTTTTTGCTTCTTGGTCATGCGGACTCCTGTTGTTACCTTCCTATCCGCTTGATGCAACTCATATTTATGGAGGAAATTGCTCCGTGAGTCGGATTAACCAAGCGTGTATTGCTGGGGTGCTGCATCCCAGGTACGTCCATCCAGTACGCGCCCGTTGTGCTTTTTACTTCCCTTCTTGCCATCAACACTCCACCCGCCCCACTGTTTGAAGAAAAAAGCAGTCCCCTGCTCATCACACATGCGCTTGATATTCACCACCCACTCGGGATCCATTCGCCGGGCCTTCGGGCCGGATTCACCCCCTACAATGACCCAGTGCATTCCGGTCAAGTCGAACTCGGCGAGGTTTTCAAGCAATGGTTCCGCTGAGATGAAACGGACATAAGCAGATATTCGCCGCAGAGCATCGAGACGAGGCAGACCGTGAGCGCTATTCTCTACAGTCACTCCAAGCCAGGCGTTGCTGGGGGGCCGCCTCAAACGAAAAAACTCCGCCATCCGCTCTGCTCTCTTAGTCAAAATCTGAAAAATGTGTTGAGGCGCCTGCCGAATTACCTCCAGCACCCGAACGAGGTAATCGTCAGGAATCTCTTCGTGGAACAGATCGCTCATGGAATTAACAAAATACACCGTGGGTCGTTTGCGTCTGATGGGTTCCTTGAGCCGCTCGGGAAGAAGCGTCAGGCGAAACCCGTTTTCGTAACCTTTAACACTCATAGCCTGCAGGCGTCTGGCCATAACTTCGGCGTAACAGTTTGCGCAGCCGGGGGAAATTTTGCTGCAGCCGACAGCAGGGTTCCAGGTATGCTCTGTCCATTCAATGGAGGTTTTTGTGCTCATTATTCTTCCCTCACAAGGAGTTCGCCCCTGTTGCCGTGTTCGGTAAAATGAACAAATTTCGTACGTCTCCTGCCTGTTGCATCGAGGTTTTTCACCCTCCCTTCTTTCTCCAGTTCACCAAAAGCTGCCTGGAAATCACCTTCGAACCACCCGGTTTCCTCCAGCATGTCGGCCAATTCTTCAACTCCGAACAGGCGTGGAGTGGTCGAAAGTTTATCAAGCCAATATGGCCTGACCTGGGTCGGGTCCGCTCGTTTTTCTTTGTGAACAGATTCTGAGGCCCGAAAGAGTTCAAGCTGGCGACTCCGAGTTTCCCGATCTTCCTGCTTGGCCTGCACCCGAGCACGACGCTGGACAAGGTCAAGTTTCTCCGAGGCATCCATGAACACGGTAATCCCCTTCGGATGTCGCGTCAGGTATACCAAATGGTAAAGGGTTCGGTCGATAGTGGGATAAAGCACCGGCACAGAGACTGCACGAGGCTTACTCCCCCAGGAAGGTGGGATCTCCTTGAGACGTTTTCGGTATAGGCTAATCAGGTACTCTTCCTTCTCTTCCGGTGTCAGTCCTTCGGTGTCGGGCACCTCTCCGAAAATGGCCTGCATATCTTCCCTGAAGGATTCTTGTGTGTGAGTGCGAAGAAGGAAATCGTACATGAAATTGATTAAGAATTCTGAGTTGGGCCGCCGCAAAAGCGGAGTAAGCGTCGGTATCTCCACTACGTTTTTCCAACCATTGGGATCAATAAAGAAGAAAGTAAAATCCTCTGAACCGCACCATTTTAGAATGGACTCCCGCAGGTCGAAAAAACCGCCAAGGAATGCGTCGGCTGACACCTCTTCCTTGGAAAGACCTTGCAGATGATCATGCAATTTCCGAAAGGCATTCTTGTCTTTTTCGATGAATAGGGCGTGGAACGTCACATCCCTGCCCCTTTTCCTGAGACCTTCTCGTGATTTCCGAATAATCTTCAAAGCGATGCCGATGGAGGTATCTGAAAGGTCGGCGCTATCTTCCTGCCAAGGGCCGGAGAAACAATCCACATAGCGAATGCTCCTCTGGTTCAGGCCAATAATCATGAATAGTCGCTGAAGGTAAGTTTCAAGAAGGCGGTGTTTGACAAAGGCCTGCTCGCGTCCGTGGTAGCTTGCGGGGACTGGCATATTCATCCTCTTTCGGGAGTTTTGCTACCTCACCTCAGAATGCATCGGAAGGAAAAGAATGGCAAAGTCGCTTTCTTCTGCTCCAGTTTCCCTTTGGGAGCAAACTTATTTGCCTTTTTTCCCAAATCCGGCAAGCCTCTATGTACTCGAATCCATTACACCAAAAGCTTTGCCAATGGAAGAAAACATTGGAACGGGTTGCTTTTAACAGGTTCCCTGCCAGATGAAAGAACCTGTAGTAATAAATGCCGGCCTTCTTCACCTCTGGCGAAAGCTTAATCGTGTCCAAGGGAAGAGCAGCAACACCGGTTTGCTTTATGCCTGTTTTGAACGCAGATGGTGGGACTTTGGGTTATCAGTGTTGAATTTCCCTTTGAAGCAACTTGATACAGGGTTATATGTGTGGCTGGCTTTCCGGCCTGCCACAATTACTTGGAAAGCTGCCCCCCTATCTGATATTTTAGCGTCCACTGCTTCGACAGACATCTCCGGGGCATTTTAGCTGAAATTCTGTTTTCCAAAGGATACCGCTTGTTTTTGGAAATATTTTCACAGAACCTGCTTAACGCCCTGCAGTGGGGAAGCTTCTACGCCCTGATCGCCCTGGGCTATACGATGGTCTACGGGGTGCTGCTCCTGATCAACTTCGCCCACGGGGATATATTCATGGTGGGGGCATATACCGGTTTTTTTATAGCCTCTCTTTTGCTCGGCCGCTATGCGGGGTTTTCGCCCGGATTGCCGCCGGCCCTGATTTTCGGCCTGACCGTGATGATCACCATGATAATTACATCGGGAGTCGGCGTCGCCATCGAGCGGGTTGCCTACCGTCCCCTGCGGCGCAAGGGCGCATCGCGCCTCTATGTCGTAATTACGGCCCTGATGTGCGGGCTGATCCTTGAGAACGGCAATCTGGCCATTCTTGGGGCCAGCCGGCGCAGCTTTCCCCAGCTTTTTTCAAATACGGTTCATAACATCGCAGGGGTAACTTTCACCAACATCAAAGCACTGGTGATCCTCACCACAGTTCTAGTTTTCGTTTTGATCGAGACAATCGTGCGAAAAACCAGGATCGGAATGGCGATGCGCGCCATCTCCTACGACAGGATGGCCGTGCCGTTGATGGGCATTCCGCTGGATACGGTCATCGTGTTCACTTTTGTCCTGGGATCTTCAATGGCGGCCCTTGCAGGAGTGCTTTTCGCCACCGCCTACCCGGTACTTGACCCCTATATGGGGGCGCTCGTCGGCTGGAAGGCTTTCATTGCGGCCGTTCTGGGCGGGATTGGGGAAATACGCGGCGCCATTGCGGGGGGATTTCTTCTCGGGTTCGTTGAAATATTCGTTGCAGCTTTCTTTCCATCGACTCTGCGCGATCTTATTGCTTTCAGTATTCTGCTGGTATTCCTCAGCATAAAGCCCACAGGAATTTTCGGTGTGGCAAGGGCCACAAAGATTTAGGCATCTATGCGCAGTTACAGCTCCGTTCTATCTTACACGGCACTTTGCGCTCTTGGCGTGCTCGCCACCAAACTCGGCATTTTGAACGCCTACATGCAGCTCGTTCTGATGTATGTCGGGATAAATATAATCTTGTCAACTTCGCTCAACATCGTGAACGGGTACATGGGCGAGTTCTCGGTGGGACATGCCGGATTCATGGCCGTCGGGGCCTATGTCACCTCGATTCTAAATGTTATGCTGTTCACAAGCAGTTCGATTTTCGGGCCGCCTCTGCTTTCCCCTTCCAGCGCAATTTATCTTTTTCCGATTACCCTTATTGCCGGCGGCGCCGCAGCGGCTCTTGCAGGGCTGCTCGTCGCGGTCCCCTCTTTCAAGACGCGGGGCGACTACCTTGCGATCATAACCCTGGCCGTTAACTATATCGTCAAGAGCTCTATTGAGAACATCCAGGCGATCGGCGGCGCGCGCGGTTTCATGGGCATGCGCAACGTGATCGATTCAATGGAAAAGGTTTTAAATCTCCCCTGGACCATGATATGGGTCTTCATATCGGTTGGGGTGACTGTTTGGATAATCCATCGACTTGTGAATTCGACCTACGGCAAAGGCATTGTCGCGATCAGGGACGACGAAATTGCGGCCGAGATAATGGGCGTAAATACAAAGCGTATGAAGATAGTGGCTTTCATGCTTTCCTCCGGGTTAGCGGGAATAGCGGGGGGCCTGTTCGCGCACGTGCTGGGATATATAAACCCAGGGACCTTCACCATCATGAAGTCGACCGAAGCGCTGGTTATGGTTTATCTCGGCGGAATGGGATCGTTAAGCGGTTCGGTGATCAGCGCGATTATCTTTACGCTTGCGCTCGAAGCGTTTCGACCGCTTCAGGTCATAAAATGGGTCGCGGTGCCGTTTCTGCTCATTTTTCTAATGATCTTCCGGACCGAGGGGATCATGGGACACAGGGAACTCACCGACATTTTCCCGAATCTGCGCAGGTGGTTTGCGCCCAGAGAAGGGCGGGCGTAAAATGGCTCTTCTGGAAATAAAACGCCTAACGCACTTTTTCGGCGGTCTGAGGGCGGTACATGATCTTAATCTGACCCTGCAGGGCGGTGAGCTGATGGGCCTCATAGGCCCTAACGGCGCCGGCAAGACGACCGTCTTCAATATGGTGAGCGGTTTTTACCGTCCATCGGAAGGTCAAATCCGATTCCTGGACCACGATTTAGGCGGCATGCGACCCCATCAGGTTACGGCGCTGGGAATAGCGCGCACGTTCCAGAGTATCCGCCTTTGGAACAGCCTGAGCGTTTTCGAAAATATTTGTGTCTCTCAGCATCATCAACTAGGTTACGGGTTTTTACACTCGGTGTTGCGCACCCCAAGGTTCGTAAGAAGCGAGCGGCGGGTCAAAAAGACGGCTGAGGAACTCATGGATTTGTTGGGGCTTCGGCCATACGCGCTAGAATTGCCGAAAAACCTCCCTTACGGGCTTCAGCGGCGTGTGGAGATTGGCCGCGCGCTGTCGCTTCGGCCCAGGCTCCTTCTGCTCGATGAACCGGCCGCCGGGATGAACCCTGGTGAAGTCGGCCGGCTCATAGAAATGATCCGGTGGATTCGAGACGAATTTAAGCTGACGATTTGGTTGATAGAGCACCAAATGCGGGTGGTGATGAACGTTTGCGAGAGCATGAAAGTACTCGATTTCGGCGAAACGATCGCCGAGGGGCGACCGGATGAAATCAGGCAGGACCACCGCGTCATTGAGGCCTATCTGGGAGAAGAAGGACCGGTCGATGCTCGAGGTATCTGATCTTCACGTCAAATACGGAAACATCGAGGCGCTGCACGGGATATCCTTTCGTGTCGACGAGGGTGAGATAGTCGCGCTGCTTGGCGCCAACGGCGCCGGTAAATCCACCACTCTTATGAGCATCATGCGTCTT
>Ga0181539_1003466_pt1 | contig 14425 bp, 14 predicted proteins | sample PEATcosm2014_Bin_46_FD_119767 | JGI IMG/M metagenome (GOLD analysis project Ga0181539, IMG submission 119767) | Peatland microbial communities from MTU Mesocosm Facility, Houghton, MI, USA - PEATcosm2014_Bin23_60_metaG | ecosystem: Environmental > Terrestrial > Soil > Wetlands > Peat | place... | reverse complement strand
GGTCGCATCGGAAGCACTCATCACGGCCTTCTGTGCCACTTTTGGATTGCGTGGCATTATCCTGCGCTTTGGCAACATCGTCGGTGAACGCACCACCCACGGGGTCATCTATGATTTCATCCGGCAGCTCGCGAAAAATTCTGGCGAATTGAAAGTTTTGGGCAACGGTTTTCAGGCAAAACCTTATGTCTATGTCCGTGATCTGGTCAGCGGGTTGATGTTCGCCGGGCAGCGATGTTCAGAACTGGAGCCGTCACAATTTGACGTTTTCAATCTCGCGCCGGACGGGGCCACGTCGGTGCGCTTCATCGCCACCGAGCTGGTCAAACAGCTTGGCTTCAAAGGCCGGACAAAAATTCGCTACGGAACCACCGCCGCCGGCTGGCCGGGAGACGTGCCGCAATCGAGAATGGATTCGTCAAAACTCCGCAAAGCCGGCTTTGCCTTGCCGCGAAGTTCCGACGCCGCCGTTCGCCTGGCCATCAGCCGTATCCTCGAATGGCTCTCGAAACGCACCGACGCGAAAGGCGATTTCAAGCTGCCACGCGATGCTTCGCTTGTTGGTTGAGAGTTATTGGTTGAGGGTTGAGAGTTGTTGAACTTTGTATCTTGGCGGTGGGCTGCTTTTTTAATCTCTCAACCCTCAACCCTCAACTCTCAACTCCTTAATTCCAGGACCTCCCGGTAAATTTCCACATGCCGTTTCGCAAGGGCTATGGGCTGGTAGCGTTCCCGGATGAGGGCGGCGTTGCCAATCGGCCGGGGATGTCCTTGTGCAATCCAACGGACAATGGCGGCCGTCAAACCCGGCCAATCGTCCGGCGCAAATAGTTCCGCCCCGGGCATGTCCCGCGTGCTGTCCACAATCCCTCCCACGCGGGCGCCGAAGAACTTCAAGTCCCGTCCCAACCCCTCGAGCACCACCATGGGGGCGGCATCTTCCGTGGGAAAATGGACCATGGCCGCCGCGGCATCATACCAATGAAGCAATTCACTTTCTCCCGGCGCGCCAACATAACGCGCATATCCCGCCTCTTCCATGGGCTTGATCCGTTTAAGAAACGCCGTTGAATATGGATCGCCTTCAGGATTGGTGACACCGACAAACCGGAATTCAAACTTCAACCCCTGCCGGTGGAGCGCCTCGGCCACATCCAACAACTCTAACTGGCGTTTTCGCGGAGAGATGACCCCCACATTCAGCAAAATACAGGGACGCGAATCGGGATTGGGTGGAGGATCGAGAAAAGACTGTCGCAGCGGATGCGGCATCAGCCAGGTTTTCCGGGCGCGCGGCTTGACCAGTGCTTCGGTGTAGGATGAATTGCAGAACACGCCGGCCGTCCGGGGCAGGATGAAATTTTCGAGCCGGGCGGTCAGCCAGAGATAACTGCCGAGGCGCGGCCGGTTCAAGCGTGCCAGCTCGGCCATGTTCCCTTGCATGGCCACCACATTGGGAAAACCGGAAAACACGGCGCTGATGGCGCACTCCCGTTCCGTTCCATCTCCCTGCACAATGTCCGGCTGGATCTCGCGCAGTTTCCGGCGGACAGCGCGAATGCAACCTTGATAGCCGGTGCGCAACCAGCCGAGTTTCGGCACCAGCAGGCCATGAAACCAGATGTTGTCGGCCAGTTTTTCCGGCGATTGCATGGGCCGTTGGATGCAGGAAATGAGATGCAACTCCACTTCGGGCAGGCGTGCAAAACCGTCGATCAAGGAAGCGGATCCTCCGGGAAAACGAGGTGTCGTCTCGGCGTAGGTGCGATAATTCTGGCGCATGTCCGTGACCAAGAGAGCAATTTTCATTGTCCAATTTCCCGGGGAATCAGTCCCAGACGTTTGCCGATGCCCCGGCGGAGGGTGCGCAGATTTTCTTCCCTCGGACGCCAGCGCTCCCGGTTGTAACGGGCAAAATCCTCGTGGGTCAGCGGCTCGCGGTTGTAGGGGAAAAATCCGTCCGGCGTGATGAGAAAACCATTTACGGCAAACGGGTCAAACGCCGGCGCGGGCATCGACCGCCTCTGAAAATGGATGTAGGCGTATTCATCGTCGTTGATGCCCTCGTCGCAATTGTAATAGGCGTGAAACACTTTGCCTTTATACCAGTAAAAGACCTGCTCCGGTTGGTTCTTGATAGCCCCGCCCTCAAACCGCGTGATTTTCCAGCGCGTCGGCGGCACCACGTCCACAATAAATTCATCGTGAAACTGGCGGAGGTTGTAGTAACGGAAAATCAGATTAATGCCACTCCGCTCGTCGAATTGATAAAACTTTCCAGCCTGAAAAACTTCGCGGTAGCCTTTCACGCCGGGACAGTCCCGCATAAAGTAACGGTTCACTTCCGGCGTGTTGCGGTAAAGCGTCAGGTGGCCGCGGCAAAGAACCTTTTCATGCACCGCAAGAATGTCTTCGCGCAAAAATTTCCGCAGGTCGCCGAAAATCATGTCCAGGTCGCAGCAGCCCCAGAAATCATAGCCCGCCAGCAGTTCCTCAAAAAAAATCCCGAAGGCCGGCTTGAAAATGGTCAGCATCTCGCTTTTCGGCAGGTTGACCGTAAAGCCAAGCCGGTCGGAAAATAATTTGCGAAACTCTTCCACGCTGGTCAGGTGGGTGCGGACATTGGACGGGAAATTTTTCCGCGATGGATTGTCGGTCAGGAGCAGCCAGTCAATGTCCGGGTTGGCGGCGCAGGAACGCATGATGCAGTCCATGTAGGGCGAGAACTCGCCGAACCACCAGCGGACGAGGCAAATGGAACTGCGCGTTGGATTTTTTGCGGTGTCGGCCATAACGAGATCGGCGGCACACTAACCGCAATACCCGCGTCTTTCAATGCTGGATTTCGGGCGGGCGGCCAAAGCGCCGGGCGTAGCGGCTCCTCGGCAGAGAGCCGCATTCTTCGATTTTCCAGAAATTCACGGCGGTCTGCCGACCGCCGCTACGATGAAGGAGCGTTTTTAACCCTGGCCACAGACTTTCGTGACCAGCCGGTCGTAGGCCGCCACGACCCGTTCCCAATCATAAGTCTTTTGGCCGGCGGCCCAGCCTTCGGCGGCAAGGTTTTGCCGGAGCGCGGGCAACGATGCCAGTTCGCGCATCTTTTCCACCAGGTCATCCTCCGAACGTGCCACGATTCCACCCGGCAATTCAGAAACGCAGTCGGTGTCGGTGGAAAGCCAGGGCGTATGGCTGGCCATCGCCTCCAGCAACACAACCGGCTGCGTCTCCGCCTTGGCGGGCAGCACAAACAGGTCGGCGCCCGAAACGCGGCGCAGGTTTGCGCGCGGGACAATTTTTCCAGCAGCAGTTCGCGTCCCGCCGGAAACTCTTTTTGCAGCTCCGCATCCAGCCGTCGCACCTGTTCCGAGTAGTCGTTGAATTCGCTGCCGATGAGGACGAGAGTGGTGTTCTGGAGTTGCGCGCGGCGGAAGGCGCGCACGGCCAGAGGATAAGCCGCGGCGCGCGCCGCTGCTCCTGCTCCTCCGGAGGAGCAGGAGCAGCTCATCCTTCCGTCGTTGGGCCATCACCTTGATCCTCACCACAGGGGGTGACGATCTGCCCAGCCTTTCCTAGGAAATCTGATTTTGTATTTGCATTTTTTTGGCTGCCACTGAAAATTAATGAAGTAAAAATGAACTTTTTCGCATTGCTACGTCATGCTGCTAACCGGGTCGGATTTGATTTTTGTCGCGTCAGTCGTTCACGGATGGGACGGGTGCTGGCGGTGGATATGCACATTTTGTCGCCCGATGGAGGTTTGATTTTTGATGTGGGCGCAAATACAGGCCGCGCCGCCCGCCTTTTTTCAAGGATCTTTCCCGGCAGCCCAATCTGGTCTTTTGAACCCGGCACGGAGGCTTTCAAGGAACTGTCGGACGCCGAGGATTTGCGCCACGTCAAGAAATTCAACCTGGCTCTAAGCGATTCGGACGGCAGCGCCACGCTCCATATTTTTTACGGCTCCCAGCTAAACTCCCTTCTTCCTCACGAAGCAGCCGGCCAACGTCATGACCCTGAACTCATCCCCCAAGGAACAACACAGGTGCAGACCATGCGCCTGGATACCTTTTGCGAACAGCAACACGTCTCAAAAATTGAAATACTTAAGTTGGACACACAGGGTTTTGAGCTTCATGTTCTGCGCGGAGCAGAACGTCTCTTGCGTTCGGGTGCCATCAACCTCATTTACTTGGAAGTTCATTTTGTCCCTGTTTATCAAGGCCAGCCAGCCATTGCCGATATTTTTCGGGTGATGTCGCAATTTGGGTTTGGTCTGATCGGCTATTACGATGCCAGCCGGAACTCCGACGGCTCCATTAAATGTTGCGACTTTCTATTCAAGCGCAACAGCAACCTCTAATAAACTTGAAAGTTTTTTAGTCCAGGTCATTTCCCCCAGCCTTTTTGCGGACACGAAAAGCTGGGTGCGTTCATCGTTGAGCAGTTCCACGCGTTCTTTGACATCAACGGGCCTTCTGACAGAGAACCACTGGTTTCGATACACAAAAGCAACTGTTCAACCAAAAAGCCGTTCGCGCACACAATGCACTGTAGAAGAGTTCCGGGCTGAATTGATAGAAACCGTGTCCAAATTGGGCGTTTGCCAGCGTGATGGTGATGAAGTGGCCGCCTACCTTGACCATTTCAAGACAGTTTTTCAGAGCCACCGGAAAATTGAAAACGTGTTCCAATAAACCTCCATTAAAAACACAATCATACTTTTCAAACAATTCCGATCCGACCGGCTCATTTAAATTGCGCAGCACATTGACCCCATCGTAATTGGAGGCCGAAAGCACCGTGTTAAGAACGTGGGACAAACGGCGCGGATGGGTGGCGACAATTTTCACCAGTCGCGCCGAGTTGCGCTGCTTTGCCAAAGGAATTCATGGACGCAAAGCTGTTGAAGAATCGCCGGTAAAAAGCTCGATTTTCTAAAACGCAGTTATTTTAACTGCTGTTGGTCAGCTTTTGCTGGAAGGAGCGATGCGCGTTGCAGCCATGACCTTGCTCAGTTCGGCAGGCGTCATTGAAATCTACTGCCCTTGCCTCGTTTTTGTGAACTACTGCGAAACGCATGAGACTTAATTTTAGTTGAGTTGAGTTTCAAAGTCTACAGGAGATTGGAAGCGGGAGTGCCTTAATTTGAAATCACCCCGCCCTCAATTGGCCCTCGCCTTTCTGATTTGATACGAGACACCAACCTTACTCACATTGACTTGTTGAAGCTCGACTTCGAGGGGTGTGAATACGAGGTGATAGACGACATATTGCGACATCGGATTCCGGTGCGGCAGCGCTGCGTGGAATTTCAGAATGGTATTGTGTCGTGGATCCGCCGCCGTCAAACCATCCGATCCATTCTCAAGCTCATCGCCCGGGGTTACAGGCTCGTGTGCAGAGATTGCGCCAATGACACCTTTATTTGGGTTCCCGGAGCTGACCGGAAACTCAGCGCGCGTGGCACCGGGTCTGCAAGGTGGTCTTGCGCAAACCTTTCGCTTGACTGCCGGGTTTCTGTTGGGAAACTCGTGCTTTGAATGCTTGTTGACCAGCCATAATCCATTGAAAGCAGGCGTCTTTTGCTTTGAAAAAGCTTCTTAAAAGAATGTCGAATTCCGCCGTCGTCTGGTCGTGGATCTTCAATGGTTTTCGCCTGGCTTCCGGCCTCATTGTGTTGCCGCTGGTATTGCGTCTGTTCACCCAGGCGGACCTCGGAATGTATTATGTGCTGTTGAGCCTGGTGGCCCTGGGTCCAATCGTGGATTTTGGATTTGGACCGACCATCGGCCGGTTTGTCAGCTATGCGATGGGAGGTGCTGAAGTCCTGCAAGCCCACGGCATACCCAACCCGGCAAGCAATAGCAGCCCCAATTATCCCCTGCTCTGGCAATTGCTCTTCACCACCCGCAGATTATACGCGTATCTGGCGCTGGCCATTATCTTCATCCTGGGCATCTGGGGAACTTACATGGTTGAGATGCGGATCGGGGAAACATCTTCCCCGCTCATCACACGACTGGCATGGCTGGTAACCCTGATCTCCACGGTCTATGATATCTATTCGAACTGGTGGTCCGTCTATTTGCGTGCGCTGAATGAGGTGCGTGCCGCGGCACGTATCGGTGTCGTGGGTTTGGTGGTCAAATTCATCATTTCGGTGGCGCTGCTACTCTCCGGCGCCGGTCTTTTGAGCATCCCCCTCGCCAGCCTCGCCGGCAGCATCATCCAACGCCGCCTGGCGCTGGCGCGCACCCTGGCGCTGTTGAAGGGCGAACCTCCGGCGAAGGGCGCCAACATCAAGGACAACCTGCGGATACTCTGGCCGAATAGTTGGCGGACCGGCGTCCAGTTTATGAGCGGTTATTTGACGATTAACGCCAATGTTGCCATCTGCGTGCACACCTTTGGTCTGGATGCCAACGCCAAGTACGGCCTGTCGGTCCAGCTCATTAGCATCGCTCTTGGCCTGGCCGCCGTGTGGACCGGCACCAAGTGGCCGATCATTGGCCAGCATCAGGCGCGTCGGGAGCAAATCCCGGTGCAACGGATATTATGGCCACGGATCTGGTTGCTAAACCTCACGTTCCTGTTTCTGGCAGCAGGCGTTGTTTTCTGTGTCCCCTTCCTCTTGCGTTGGCTGGGTAGCAACAAGGAGATGCTGTCAACAGGCTGGTTGCTCGCCTTGACGCTTGGCTCCTTCCTGGACCTCCAGTTCACCACGTGGGGAACCTTGATCTCGATGGAAAACCGGCAGCCTTATCTCTGGCCTACGGTTGCAACCAATATCTTAAGCTTGTCCTTGACTCTGACCATGGTTCATTTCACATCGTTGGGACTGGGTACCTTGGTGCTTGGGCCGCTCCTCGCCGGCTGTCTTTTTAACTATTGGTACTGGCCGTTCTATGCTGCCCGCGGCATGGGGACAACGTTGTTCCGGTTCCTCTTCTTTGGGCCGATCAAGGCGCCTCGGGAAAAAGTGTCCAGTTAGTGAAACCGTAATCGGCGAGCGCACATTCCCAACTACAGATTCTTTTGCGCTGATAACCACGAAGGTCATCGGCCATTTGACCATTCTTTAGCCCGAAAAGTGAACAGTTTCCGGTGTAAATACCCGTCGCACGAAGGAGCGAATAGCCGGAAACATGGAGTGCGTGAATTCTTTGTGGCGGAACCTGGTGCTGGCGATCAAACTCTATCAGCCCAGATGGCCGTTTCATACTCGGAATGCCAGATCTTGTACCCATGTTCCTTCATCCACTTCAGGCATTCCCGCTTGAGGTCTGCACCATGGGTTTCCACAAATATCCGCCGGATGCTCCGGTACTGCTCCCCCAACCCGTTGAGAACGTCGAGTTCGGCTCCCTCCACGTCGATTTTCAGAAAATCCGGGGGCTCCAACCCTTTTATCCGGACCAAATCGTCGATTGATACGACCTCAACCTCAATCCGCTTCGTTGTCGGCAAGTGCCGCAGATCGTGCGAACTGGATTCGAGTCGGCCGCCCCTGGGATCGTTCTGGCATTCGAAGACCGCCGTACCGGTGCGAGCCCCGATCGCCCAGGGAAACAGGCGACCCTTCGGCAAATTACGGTAATTCATCGAGCACAGTTCGTAATTCCTCGGGAGCGGCTCAAAACCGTACACCGTGGCCCCGGGGTAAAGCGCGGCGAAGAAGAGGGACGAAATCCCCACGTTGGCGCCCAGATCGTACACGACCCTAGGTTGCAACGGGGGGAGATTTGGCGGGACGATCTTCGAATGAGGCGAGAAAAACTCCTCAATAGTGAAGACCTCCAAACCATTGTCACGAGCATAAACCTGGAACGTTCCTTGTCCGGACACCTTCAGGTTAAAGGAAAGAATCTTCTCCGGTGAGAAACGTGCCCAACCGCGGAACGCCAGGGACCGCTTGATGGTGGTGTAATAGAAAAGCCGGAGGCATTGCCATAAAGAACCGCCGCGCTGATGGGCGAATCGAAGTTGCGAACCGAGCAGGCCCAAGCGGAGAAGTAATTTCCCAGCAATACTTTTCTCAGATGATGTTGTCGAGTTGTCCATTTTGCCTTTATGATCCAATTTTTGGGGGATTAGAATGCCACTTTAAAGGCTATTTGCGAGCGCAATTTATGATTGGTTTCCGAACACCGATGGCAAAGGCAATCCGGTCGTCCTTGTGGTCGATCAGGATGCGCGACACCGAGCCGGCCATGCCGAGATCAACCAGGGCGATGTACCCGCTGAGCTGCAAGACGAGCGCCCACAGGCTGAACTCCGCCTTGCCGAGGTAATGCAGCGCCAGCGGCACGGACGCCAGCGTGTAGAAGATGTTCGCTCCCAGCGCCACATAGCCGGATAACAGGGAACGGGTGAATTTTTTCAGCCGGGACATTTTATTGCCTGTGCGCGGTCATTTGAGCCGTGATGTTGCGCCGTCGTTCAATCTTTGAATTGCGAGGCAAAATACTAAAACTGTCAACGCTCAAACCATGCCCAATCGCAAAAATACTTGAGTTGCCTTCATGCCCTGTTTCTACTCAAATCACTCATGCATGGCATCATCGGTTCCGGTCACAGGACGGATTGAGGCAAACACAGGACGGTTTGACGGATGCGGGTTTTTCCGGTTCATTGCAATTTGATCAGATACCAATCCATCGCGCCACGGGACGCGCGAAGATTAAGCGGTATTGTCTGAATGACCTGCGCATTCATCCGCTTCAACCAGTCATTCGGCGGGCATTTGAACCATAGCCCCAATACTTCCTCTCTTACCAGAATGTATTCAATGCCCCGTTGTTTCAATTCCACCGCCGTGTCCCCGGAACAAACGTGCTCAATGCGCCGCGAACCGAACGGCCGCCAGAGCGAAGTTTCCGGGTCATCGAACGTGACCATTCCCAAAACTTTCAGGTCCGGCGGCAGCAGGGCGCGAATGGGCGCAAAACCGTCGTTCCGGCCGCGATAAACGAAATAAACCTCCCGCAAGCGCGCCAGCAGGCGTGAATCCGGCCGCCGCGCCTGAAGCTTTTCCACAAGGGTCAGCGCCGGAAACAAGGACCGGGCCGGGGAAACCACCAGCAATCCCGCCGCCATGATGAAAACGGCAAACGCCGAAATCCTCCACCAGCGCCGGGTCACCACCCATTCGTGTCCGGCGCACACCAGCACCGGCGGCAACAGAAAGGCATAATAGGCGATAACCAGACGGCTGGTAACGCCCATATTGGATTGGCTCAGCAGCGCAACCAGCGAAACAATGGGTGCGAGCCGCACGCAAGTTTGCCACTTCCGGTCACGGTCCACTGGCCGGGTGTCGCCTGGATGGTTTCGCCCCGCGAACATCACCGCCACCATGCTGGCCAGCAGCAAAACGCAAACGCCAAAGCCGAGTCCCGCAGCTTCCTCTATTTGCATTTCAGGTAGTTGCAATTTGCTGTCCGGCCCAATGATGGTTTGTTGCAACCGCTCGCCCAGCCCCGCCGGCATCGCCCGGTCCGCGTATTGATTCCATTGGCCGGCCAGTGGGAAAACCGGCGGCACAAAATTTCCCAAGGCCAGCAGCACCGTATTTGCCCCCGCCATAAATACCGGGTCTTTTTTGAATCCGCCGGTTTCCAGCACCAGACCGGACCAGTCACCGCAATATTTGAAGTTCAGAACCACGGTGGGCAGCACCGAAGCCAGCAGCGCCCAGGCGCCCACGGCCAGAACCATCAAAGTCCGGCGGCGCATCCATCCCAGCGCCGGGAGGATGGCCACCGTCCAAGGCAGCAACAGCGGAAGGTTGTTCGTCTTGGCGCTGGTCATCAGCGCCGCCGCCAGCAGTGACACGAAGAAATCACGTGGCCGCCTGGACCGGTTTGCCCGCAACGCAAAGTCCACCGCTATCAGTGCAAAAGTCGCGCCAAAAAGGTCGTTGCCGATGCTCCCCGCCTGCAACAAATAGCCGTAGCCGGTCGGCACAATCCACATCCAAGGCCACGCCACCCGCCGTCGTACACCGAGCCGCGTGAACATGCTGAACACCAGTCCTGGCAGCAGCAGAAACGAAATGAAGTTGATGAGGAACAACCACCGGTCGGTTCCCAGCAACGCAATGACCGGCGCGGAAACCCATTCGATGCCGCACGAACGGTTGTTGATGCGCGGAAGAATGGTGTGAATCCAATGCCATTGGCCCGCCACCAGCCAATGCAGCACGCGCGGGATGCGATAGGCCAGCGCGTCGTAATTGGTCGGCGCGTAGAGTGCGCCGCCCAGAAAAGCCATTGCCGCCAAAATCAGAAAGGCGAGCGGGAATGGCCGGCGAAAACGGCGCTTCAATTTTCTCCAGGAAATGCGCGGGATAATTCGTCCCGAAGTTTGTTTCCACCAGGCCCCGAACGCAACGAATCCAATCAGGAGCGCGACCAGGTAACCGACGGCGTTCAATTGATGCAACGCAGACAGCGTCCAGCCAACGCAATTGAGATACGCACAAAACCAAACCCAGATTGAAATGGCCAATGGCATGATGGTTTGATTTTAGCTGGTTTAACCTATGATCGGGGGGGGAAATTGTATTTGAGAATGCACCAAAAGGCGTGAATTCCATCCTGCCAGCCGATTTTTTTGCCTTCCGCATAGGTGCGCCCGTAATAGGAAATCGCCACTTCATAGATGCGCACCTTCAACCGGGCCATTTTGGACACCACTTCCGGCTCAAAACCAAAACGGTCTTCCTCAATTGTGATCTTTTGAATGATTTCGCGCCGGAAAACCTTGTAGCAGGCTTCCATGTCCGTCAGGTTGAGATTGGTGGCCATGTTGGAAAAAGTGGTCAAAAGGTTGTTGCCCACCGAGTGCCAGTAATACAACACGCGATGCGCCCCGGCGCCCAGAAACCGCGACCCAAACACCACATCCGCCTTGCCGGACAAAATCGGGACCAGCAACCGGTGATATTCGGTCGGGTCATATTCCAAGTCGGCATCTTGAACCATCACGACAGGCGCTGTTGCCTGGGCGAACCCCGTGCGCAAGGCCGCGCCTTTGCCCTGATTTTGCTCATGCCGCACCAGGGTCACCCGCGCATCGCCGTTCGTGGCCAACTTCAATTTTTCCCAGGTGCCGTCCGTGGAAGCGTCGTCCACCACGACCAGTTGTTGAACCGGACGCTGCGCCAGCACGACTTTGATGACTTCGGCGACCGTCGCCGCTTCGTTGTAAACTGGCATAACGACTGAAAGGCACGGTTCAATGTCGGCGTTGGATTTGATTTCGCTCATTGGATAATCGGTCCAGACTTCCGGTTTGTCGGACGGAGGCTGGCAAAAACCGCGCCACGGTTCAATCCGCAAATTGCATGGCGGGATAATCCGATGCGGGTTCTGGGAGCGCTGGCGTCCCGCCGGCGAGTGGATAATCTGTCGTCTTTGGCGGGCCGGCGGGACCCGTCCTCCGTAGCAGCACTGCGGAGGGTGGACGCCAGCGCTCCCAGGAGGCAACGTCACGGTGATTGAGTGCCGTCGTTTGGAGTGCCGTCCCGCCCGGTGGGACGGTTCGGCGGCTCACGTCAATCCTGCCGCGTAAACGCGGAATTCCAACGTCCACCAGCCGGCAAATTCGCTTTTCTTTCCCGGCCGCCCTTTTACGCTGTGGCCATGCCTTCATTCGACATTGTTTCCCAGGTCAACTCGATGGAAATCGAAAACGCCGTCAACCAGGCCAACAAGGAACTGGCCAACCGCTTTGACTTCAAGGGCAGCAAGGCGGAAATCGTGCTCGAAAAAAACGAAATCAAGCTCTCCGCCGCAGACCAGTTCAAAATCAAGGCGCTCGCGGAAATCGTCATGGGCCGGCTCGCCAAACGCAACATCAGCCTCAAGAGCGTGGAAACGGCCGAGCCGGACGTCTCACCGCTGGGCCACGCGCGACAGGTCATCAAAATCAAACAGGGCATTGAAACGACCGTCGCCAAGCAAATCACCGGCTTCATCCGCGACGGGAAATTCAAGGTAACCACGCAGATTCAGGGTGACGCCATCCGCGTGACCGGCAAAAGCCGGGACGAACTGCAGGCCGTCATCGCCGCCGTGCGCGCGCAGGATTTTCCCGTGCCCGTGCAGTTTGTGAATTTCCGGGATTAGCTGGAGAGGGTCTTGGAGCAGCGAATATTTGCTTGCAAGTTTAAAGTGTATTTAAAGAGTTTTAATGAAAATACGAAGTGTTCAAATCTTGAGAGGGATCGCTGCCATTGCGGTTGTATTAACTCACATCTACTTATGGGAGGGGAAACATTTAGGCGCACATGCCATAACACCCAAATCATTTTCATACGGCTTTGCTGGTGTTGATGTGTTTTTCGTGATCAGCGGTTTTATTATGGTGTTTATCCAGCCTTCACCCATCAACTCACGCGCTGTGTATTTTCGGTTTGTTATCAACAGACTCACCCGCATCTACCCTCCGGTTTGGATTGTAATGATGGCACTGTTGCCGTTTTGGTTGTTTCACCCAGAGTTGTTCAACAACTATTATCACAATCATGTTGATATTTTGAGGTCTTTCCTGCTTTTGCCGCAGGATTATTTGCCGCTGCTCACCGTGGCGTGGACGCTGATTCACGAAGTTTATTTTTATCTGGTTGTCTCCTTTGCCCTCATGTTTGCAGCTGGTGGACGATGGATATTTGGATGCATTTGGTTTTTAATCATACTGACTGTTTATAGTCTTTTTGGCGAAGGCGGGTTCGGTCAAATCAGAATCTTTCAGTTGGTTTTCAGCCCGTTCAGCATGACTTTTCTTTTGGGATATTTTATTGGACTGTTATGCCATCAAATCAAAAAGGCTCCGCCGTTATTAGCATCGGGATTATTTGTTGTTGGGGTTGCCAGCATGGCCTTTGGCCTTATCGTTCCTTGGCCGTGCCCCCTCGGCACATACCCTGACAACAACTGCCTTTTCCGATTTGTTGCTTGCGGCTTGCCTGCAGCCCTTTTGGTTACATCAGTTATTGCGCTGGAGTCACGATTGCCGAAGCTGATTTTGCGGCTCGATTTCCTCGGTGACATTTCCTACGCCACCTACCTGATTCATTTGCCGTTTGTGACTGGGTTTTATATTATGCTTTCAAAGTTACATTTGAATAGTCCGGTGTTAATAGCTGTCGCTGCTGTTGTTTGCCTTGTGAGTTGCCTCATGACATCGGCAGTGTTTCATTATTGTTTGGAGTTGAAAATAACCCGCAAGTGTCGCGAAATCCTTGAAAATCATTTTCAACTTTAGAAATAAACATAGGTTGACTATTGGAAAGCCGTCATCGGCGCGGTGCGCGCCCATGAATTTCCCGTGTCACTACAGTTTGTGAATTTCCGGGATTGATTTTGCCAGCGCCGGAGGCGCGGATGACAATAGCCCGCGTTTCAACGCCGGGGGAAAACACCCCGCCATAAAGTCCCGCAGGGACGGCTGAACCTCATTTCCACAAATACCGTTCGTCGTATTCGATACGATGTTTTTTCAACAACGCCAGAAATTCCTCCCGAAACGTCATCGTGCGATGATGCGCCTCCTGTCCCTTGATGTATTCGATGGTTTTGTCCAGTTGCGACACGCTTACGCTGAACGCGCCATACTCCTCCTGCCATGCAAAATGGCGATGTTCGGGAAAGGTTTCATGAATCCATTTTGACGAACCGCCCTTCATCAATTGCAGCGCCTTGGAAATCGCCATCGTGGACGGCAGCGAAAGCAAGATGTGGACGTGGTCTTCCACACCGCCGATTTCGATGGCCTTCATTTTGTTCTGCCGGGCGATGCCGCCCAGAAAAGGCCGGAGCCGGTCTCGCAATTCCGGCGTGATGAGCCGCTGCCGTTCCTTGGTGCTGAAAACACAATGAAAATAGGAACTGATGCAGGACATGGAATCCATTCAGCCGTTCCTTTGGAACTTATGCAATTCTGAATTTTTCCCGGCGTTGAAACAACCGGGCTATTCTCGTTTGTCCCTGCGGGACACTTCGGGCAGCGCAACTCCGGTCATTCGATGTTGGACGTTGGATGTTGAATGTTCGATGTTTTCGTTTTCTTTCAAATCTCCACCGCCTGTTTGCATTCCGGCACGTTCCGATTCGCCCGCCTTTGCTTTGGTCCCAACGAGACAATGGGCCAATGACGAATCAAAACAACATCCAACATCGAACAACCAACGCCCAACATCCAATGAAGGGTTGCAGGCGGCCACATTGGTTGTTCGATGTTGGATGTTGAATGTTCGATGTTTCCACACCTTAAATCTCCACGACCTGTTTGTATTCCGGCACGAGGACTTCGGCTTTCGGCTTCATCTGGCGCAAGGTTTCGGCGTGGGCCAGGCATTGCGATTCTTCGCCGTGGATGCAGTAGATTTTTTTGATGTTGCCGGCGATTCTTTCGACGT
>Ga0181539_1003463_pt1 | contig 14429 bp, 12 predicted proteins | sample PEATcosm2014_Bin_46_FD_119767 | JGI IMG/M metagenome (GOLD analysis project Ga0181539, IMG submission 119767) | Peatland microbial communities from MTU Mesocosm Facility, Houghton, MI, USA - PEATcosm2014_Bin23_60_metaG | ecosystem: Environmental > Terrestrial > Soil > Wetlands > Peat | place... | reverse complement strand
TGCCGGGCAGCCACGCTGTCGAGGATAAGGGCTGAAAGCATCTAAGCTCGAAGCCTCTCCCGAAAAAAGGCAGCCATTCTAACCCACGACACTCGGTAACGGGCGTCAGGGTTGGACGAGGGCTCCCAAAGAAGATGGGTTTGATGGAGCAGGCGTGTAAGCACGAAGACTTCGGTCGACGCGTTTAGCGCGCTGCCCCCAATCGCTCAAGGTGTTGAACTGAAAATGGAACCCACCGTCTTATAACGCAACACGGAGGCCTATGCACGGTGCGAACCAAACACCACACCATAACCGCGCCGTAGTTTCACTCTTCCTACCCAGCGGAGCTTCTGCGGTCAGGTTGAGCGGAACTGCTTGAGTTGAAACGTTTCCTTTCACGTTTCGTCTGGGTGGCGGGGTTTGTTTTGGGGTTGTTTGTGGATTTTTTCTTGGCTGAGGGTAACGGCTAACGATTATGTTTGCTCCGGCTTGGGTGCACTTTCATTAGGCTCTAAATTGAAGTCGAGATACGCTCACCCCGTCCGTCTTCGTTCTCTATGCCGAAGCGCGACTTGATTCAGTTCCCACCCGGTCGAAGGAGTAGGGATGAACCAATTCCCTGTGAGCCCGAGCGCTGAGACGCGCCGTGAGTGACCGAGATGTCGTCGCACCCGCCAGATCCGGAGCTGGAGGATTCAACTGCTACTACTTTCGTTATTGAAGAGGAGTACGCCGAGGCGGGAAGAGTATGGGGAGGAGTACCCGGTTCGCTTTAACCATGGGGAAGGGCTTTATGCATGGTTAGAGCGTATTTGTCATGGTTGACGAGTTTGGGCGAAATGGCTACGGTTACGAGCAAGACTATGGTGACAATCCCTTCGTCGATACGGAGGAAATATGGAATAAGAGAAGGGGACAGAGTGCATTTCGTCGAAGTGGACGGTGCGATCATGATGATTCCGGCGAAGTCCCTTTCAGAGATGCAGGGGATGGATAAGGCCCATTCAAAGGCATTGTTTCAGGGTGTGCGTGAATTGAACCGCGAGCATAGAAAGGAAGCCCGCGGTTGAAGACCACCTTAGTGCTTGACGCAGGCGCGTTGTCCCTTTTCCTTGCCGGAGACCCCAGAGTTGTTCCATATTTCAATAGAATAGATCAAGGACAAGCCCTAGGGCTCATAACCGAGATCAACCTTACCGAATATTACTATAAGACCTGCCAGAAAATTGGAAAGCAGGCAGCCGACACGCGCTACTTCCTCCTGAGAACTTCAAAATTGAAAACGATCGGCGATGAGAACCTGTCTCGTTTAGCCGGGCTAGAAAAATGCAAGCAAGACCTCGACCTTTCGCTAGCAGACTGCTTCGCTTTAGCACTCGCCAAAAGAGAAAAAGCCACACTCATCACCACCGATCGTGAATTGGGAAAGGCCAAAGACGTTCCAGCGAAATTCTTCCAAGTTCAGTAACCTTCCCCTCTCTGAAACAGGTCCGTCACGTAGACCACATTGCCCTCGACCGCATAGATCGCCCGGTCGTCACCGCTTCTGAGGCGAAAAAGACCTTGTCGAAGAATACAAGGCTCTAATTGAGGGCGGAAGGACCGCCGACACATTATGGGAACACATCGAATGGTATGACCGCCACTGGAACCGAGACCCCGGTCGTATACCCGCCCAAAACGATATGAAATGGTACCATTTCAACGAACCTCGCATCATCGACGTAGGAAGCTACGACGACGTAACAAAAGCCCTAGAAGACGGGAGAATGAAACGAATCATTAAGGAACATGAAAGGTACATGAAAGAGACGGACAGAGAAATCTGGACCATATAGCTCAAATGTAGTCGTTGTGGGCGGGTTTCTTCAGCTAGAGCCTTCTTCTCTTTCGACCCCTACTCGCTTGACCATGCCTTTGGCTGTCAAACTATAGGTATGGGGCGCTATGAAATCCCTCTCGAGGAGGTAGCGGATCGCGTCTTGAATCATATCGTGCGAACCTTCGCCCTCAAACGCCTTGTACAGAGACGTAGCAGACATTTCCGCCGCACCCTTGCTCTTCGCTGTTTCCCGAAATAGACTTAAGATTCTTGCAGCCAACTCCCTCACAGTTGCCAAATCGACACCCACCCGATAACGTACTGCGCTATTCCTTAGGCTAGAAAGACGTCTCAATAGTAAAAACTATCGATAAATGCCCCGATTTTCCCCTAAACTCAAGGCAGGCGAAAGCTGCGGATGAGGTCACTAAAGAAGTACTTGAAGCGCCCAAGACTCCGCACCCGCGAATCATTTCTGAATTGCATCAAGAAATAGGTAGTGGTGTCAACAGTACTGGAGCTCCTAACCGGAATCGTTGTTGCACTGTTCGGCTACGTTACCAATCTAACATGATGGACGTACGTTTCATCAGAATTCTCAATCAACTATCTATTCATCATCCCGTCAGTACTAGTCGCACTCCTCTTAAGCGGTTTCTTGCTAAGCAAATCTTCCACGCCTGTGAATTCTGGAACTGAGGAAATCATCGAGGCCTATAACGATCCTAACGGCAAGTTCGACACCCGATCATTTCCTCAAAAGATGGTGGCGGCCGCGATTACGATCGGCCTCGACAGAGATCAACCGAGCAGCGAATACTGCGATTACAGGCATCAGATGAGTTCTCTTGCATGCCTCCGCACATAGGCTTCACTTGAACTCATAGGCACAAGACCACAACCCTAGAGATTGAAGACTAGGTTAACAATCCGAAAAATCTGGACGCCTGCATTAATTCCGTGCTAATGAACCCATTGGGTCCCAGCAAGATAGAACTATCGGCTCAGTGTCAAGTATTTTCAGAAGTTCTGGGGAGAGGTATTCTTTCCTCACAACGACCTCGTAAAGGTATTCGTCGAACCATTCATCCATCATATACATGAATCCTTTATCTCCTATGGCTGCTCCCCAGCTGTTTTCAACTCGCCATTTCATCGGGTTACCCTGCTCATCGAGGTCCACCCCAGTGATCACCATGGCGTGAGTCATCTGACTGTCTCTATAATCTAATCTGGCGGCTTTGTCAAGTTTGAACTTCGCACCGTAGACCAGTTCGATGTTATAGATGCTTAGATCCATTGCTCCCATCTTCGTCTGCAGCATCTTTCCAACGTCGCATCCGAACCATACGGCATGATTGCCTTTGATCATGTCGATGGTTGCTTTCTTCAGGGTTTTCAAGTCGACATTCAGGTAACGAGTATCTTGTCCACCGACCATGTTACCGAGATACTGGACGGTGTACAATTTGTTGAATGGTTTATCTTTTGTTGGGGCGTTGATGAGACTCACGAAGTCATCCAGTTTCAATCCGATATACTCGTCGTAGAACTCAAGTGGTGTAATGTTTCCCTTTCTATGGAAGGCACCGCCCTTATCCCGCCACTCCCAATAAAATTCCTTGGGAGGAACTCCAAGGTTGATGCACAGCAGCCTGTAGAATTCTTCCATCAATTCTCCTTTTTTCACCCTCAGCTCAAAGGCAGACGCGCCTTGCTCTTTCATATCACGGAACACTTTTGCGTATTCTCTTAGCTTCGTGACGAGCAGAGCGTTCATCGGGTCAGAGTTGTTGCTATTGGCTGTTTCCGGCATGAACGTTTTTGGTACGACTCCGTACTTCTTTATGAGGTTCACAAACATGTTCCATTGGCCGCCGTCTGATACTGGGTCTGAAAGAAGTGCGCTAACTAGCCTGCCATTCAAGGGCTCGTCTATTGTTTCGATGATGTTTTCTAGGAAGTAGTTGGCTTTCTCTAGTTTGTCCCAAAACATTTGATATATTTCGGAGAGTTCAAAGGTTTTTAGATTCAGTTTCTTCATGGCCTCTAAAGACAGGGTACTTAATCCGGAAAATAACCAGCATCTCCCTGAGTTCTCCTGGTTGGTGGCTTCGGGAGATTCGATAAGATTGCTAAACGCGGGGTTTTTTCTGTCCACCTCTTTTCTGCTTAGGGCAACTGCGGCTATACCGTTCTCTGTAACCGCATTCATCGCGAGAATGTTTTTTGCATCGTGGTTGAAGCCTAGTGAGAAACGTCTTACATCGTCATCGGTCAACTGCTTTTCCAAAATGCGCCCTCCGAGTATCTATTTCCACAACTAAAATATGCTGGTAGACATCTTGTAGATAAACGCTTGAAGCCTAAGACGCAAGAGGCAAGTGTGTGTTCAACGGAAGTTTAAGGTAAGCTAACAGACCGCCCAACCTGCCTAGTTTGTAGATGCCACGAAAATTCACGAATCCAAGGTGATGGTTGCCATGAATAGAAACAAGATCGGCACGGTAGCAGCGACTGCGGTGGGCCTCGGAGCAATCATCGGGGCAGGCATCTTCACCCTGAGTGGGACGGCGATCGCCCTCGCTGGTGTCTGGTCGCTCTTTTCATTCATCCTAGTCGGGTTCGTCGCCATCGTCGTTGCACTCGAGATTGGTGAACTCTGTTCCATCTTTCCAGACGCGAATGGCGCCAGCTACTCCTATGTTTTTGAAGCGTTCGGCAGCGAACTTGGCTTCATAACCGGTGTGCTCCTATACTTCAGCTACGCGAGCGCAATCTCAGTCGTCGCAATTGGTTTTGGTGCCTACCTCTCCACGCTTCTCGGCATCTCGCCTGACGCCTATGGCACCTTACTGGCAATTGTCATAATCGCAGTGCTGAGCGCTGTCAACCTGCAGGGAATAAAGAAAGCTGCTCGAGCCGACCTTGGATTGGTCGTGATAAAGGTCGGAATACTGATAACGTTCATTGCATTCGCAGCGTTTTTCTCAATGAAGAACCATACTTTCTCCAACATCTCGTCAGCGGCACCGCCGGCTAGCGGATACACGGCGATATTCAGTGCGAGCGTAGTCATATTCTTCGCCTACTCAGGCTTCCAGACAATAGCCACCTTTGCTTCTGACGTGAAGGGGGGAGCTCGTTCCGCTGCATTAGCAATCCTCGCGGCCGTGGCGATCAGCATGGTACTTTACGTTCTTGTGGATGTGGCTCTGATGCTCCTCGTCCCCGTAAACGCTTTTGTGATCAATGCTGACCCGCTCTCGTTTGCGCTGACTGCCGCCCACGCCCCGGCCTATCTCTCGATTGCTGTGGCCGTGGGCGGGGTAATCGCAACAGCCTCGGCAACGTTGGCCTTGATTCTAAGCTCTTCACGTATTCTCCAGCAGATTAGCATGGACGGCCTGCTTCCGAAGATTCTGCGTAGGTATAGTGTTGACAGGGGCGTGGCTAGGAACGGGGTCCTCGTTTCTGCCGCAATAGCAGTTGTCATGCTCTTTTCAGGAAACATCTATGTCATGGCCGCGATCAGTAATTTTGGCTTGCTCTTCTCGTATCTCATGGCTGGTTTCGCGCTCATACATTTCCGCAGGCATGAGAGAGGAGGCAGCTTCCGTGTCCCTCTGTATCCCTACCTACCCATCCTCGCACTCTTCGTGCTATTCTCATTCATACTCGGACTGCCGAATGAGGCCTTGGTGCTGGGCACCATCATGACTATCGGTCTTCTCATGATTTACTATTTCTTGAGAGAGGTGGAAGAGAAAGTCCCGGTAAAGATAAGATTATTCGAATGACTCATCTTGGCAAGGGTCTCAGGGGATTCGTTAGACAAACCGAATCTTCATAGGTCCTTAGTGGTCGATCTTGCGAATTCCAGATTCATCCGCTACAGCAAACTTTGTCAGGGGCCAAGGCAACATTCCACCTAGGAGATATCTAGTGGAAGGTGTTCGATGATTATGCGGTCGTCGAGAATAGTTCGATTGAAAACCAGGTTTGCAGGCGTCAGAGAAAGGCCCTTGTCTTAAGCTGGGTCGATACATGATGGGCATGTTGGCTTTCGCGCTCCTAGGAGAAGTGTAGGTTGAGGAAGAAACCGTTTTTCGGACCCGAACATGTTGGGTTTCTAGGAACAATGGTCCTCACAGGAATCAGCGGCATTATCGGCTGGATATTAATTTGGATACCGATTCTATACTTACATCTACAAGTAATGCTAACGCGGAATCTGTTTAGCATAGTCTTATTCTTTGTCGCGGTCTACGCTCCACTCTGGGTGATCGCACAAGTGCTTACGCGATACTTGATCTAGCGCGGCCGGTCAGAAACTTAGTCCATGAGAGAAAGTCGTTTTCGGTATCATGGTGCGCACGCACCGATCTGGTTTAGGGTTTAGCGTTCGACTTTGAAACCGATCCTCACGACTGCTTGAAATTGACTCAATTCACCTTACCTCTCTTCTTATTCGCCACCATTTTTCTAACCTTCCATTCTAGGCGGCGTAGGTGACTCCCCGCCTGACAAGGAGTCGCTTTGAGAAGGCCGAGTACGTTACAATTCAGTCACACCACACCACGAAAACGATGACGGACGACGATTCAAATCAACTTGCAAGATTGTCAATTATTTGTTTTGACAAAGTCGCTGAACATGTGTAAGTGATAATCAGTAAGAACGTACCAGACTGCACTCTCGTTTTCGATTGAGGTCGTCAAACTCAGGATCAAACGTGTGCTAGAGCTCCACATCATGCAAGGAAAAGTGACAGCCACCTCTATATGCGCCGACTCGTACGTTGAGGTCAGACGATCTCAAGTGGATTATCATGGTAGAAGAAATTCCAGAAAGCGTGAACGAGAGAATTCGACTCATTGAACGAGCGATAAAGAATCGGTGCAAAAGTCTCCAAGTGAAGGATCGGGATCAGCATATAGAAATCAGCGGCCACGCTGGCCGACTCTCGAAAGAGGAGAAAGACGCGCTTCGAAACCTAGGAATACCTCATTCAACCTATGGAGGGAAATTGTACAAGGAACACGACGAATACGGTAACTATGTCAAGTCACTGATCAATCGGGGTTTGATAACCTCCACCCGATAATCGAAAAAATCAGCGGAGACGGAATTCAGAGCCCTGAACTGGATCGCTATCTTAACTCTCTTGACAGTATGGGTTTAATCTGTGACTTCTGCTGCGGCACGGAAGTATGAGTAGGTCCCAGGACTCCAATTGAAGGAACATGCCTAAGCTTAACGTAAACATTCTTTCCATCAATAGACAAACGGATGCCTTCCATTGACTCTTCCACGTACACTTTGCCTTTGAGGTAGTCGAGGTACATCTGAAAGTCATCATATGAGAGTTGTGTTGCACGCAAGGGCTTAGCAGTTCCATTGTCATGGGGACATATACCTGTCTGGGCTTGATGCGCCACCTTCTTGCTGCATGAGGTCATGTTCATTCCAATCGTATACCGGCTATGCCATGAGAGCAGCCTGCGTGCAGAGCGTCACCCGTCTACTTGTTCGACTCTGGGAGGCTGGTGTTCTTGCATGAATATTCGGCTCTGCTTAAGTCGTCCTTGACAGTGTAGGAGAATTCGTAGATCAAATTCAATAGGGGCAAGTGAATATGGGGGAGGGTGCATATCCAAGTACCGTCCTCGCGCTGAACGCATTTCATATCATACAGATTCAATTCTCCGCGGTCTAACGCGCGAACTCCGCCCCTGTATTGAGCTTCGGTATGGAGTGTTGTGAATGCTGCGATAGCATTGCGTACTGCGTCCTGTTCGGTTATCAATAATGTTCCCCGTTGACGGCCTATATCTCAGCTTAAGGAGACTTAACCTTCACGTTTTCAGTGAAAGAGGTCCACGAGGGTTGAGTCGCGCGCCTGTGCGGTGATTATGGTGCTTGTTTGGTACCGCATTCGGGACAGAATTTGACATTAGTTGGCAACAAAGCACCGCATTGAATACAATGCCCTGCTTGGATTCGCGGAAATTGACCAGATCCCAAACCGCTGGACGGCCGACTGGGGCCTAATTCGAGTTCCTGCCTAGTCTGAATAGTCCTCATCACATCCTCAATTGCATCGAGATGAATATGGGATGGTTGTTCCAACGATAATTCCGTAACTGGTGTATGTCCCCACTCTCGAGAAGACTCTCTAGGGACGATCTGTTTGATTTTACTCGAACCATTCCCCGACGTCCAAATTGAAGTGTTAATGGATTCTGAGACCTCCCAACCCAAGCTTGACTTTTACAGCAGCCTTCCAAAGGCTGACCTTCGTAGGAGGTGGTCATCGTACTACTAGCACTGAGCTGGCCGCGTGATTCACAACTCCGTTCGACACGCTGCCGAGCAAGAGTCTCTTGAAGCCACCAGACCCTTTTCTCCCGACGACTATAAGATCAACCGCCTGACTTGATGCGTAGTCTGTTAAAGACCGAACTACCGAAGTAGCGCCTTTGAGAACGCTCTTCCGAACTTTCACTCCTAGCGGTGTTGCGATGGATACCACTTTGTCAATCCACTCTTGAGCGTCTCTCGTAGCGTACTTGTAGTATCCCTCCAGTCCATCGATGTCCATGCCTGGAGAAGTCAAAGTCTGTGTTCGCATGAATGGGTGGGCAGGCGTTTGAATTACCGAAACAACTAGCAAGTCCCCTTCATTGCGTTTTGCCAGTCTGGCCGCAACCCTTGCTGCCCTGAAGGAGCTCTCAGATCCGTCCACTGCGACAAGTATCCGTTTGAACACTCTATCTGAGTCGACTTGGTTCTCCATTTTTAATCGAATCTTTCGCCGTTGGCTCAAACACGCACACACTCACTGTTTGTCCTCAAACAGTCACAAATTAACGTTAGGCAGCTTGGGATATGCAACTAGGGGAGAACAATCTACTCCGAATCGAGGAGGCTGAACAGAACGCGTCATACCATAAACCTCAAAGGAAGAATAATTCCAATTTGAGACGGGATTGCAATATTCCTCCATCGATTCGATTATTGAATTGACTGGACTTTCGTACTGATCGCAAGGGGGAAAGGAGAGAATCAAGCTGGGCGAACTGGAAAATGTGATGCTCAGTTGGAGTCACTGTGCGTCTGAATCGTTCCCAATTATTCTTTTTATCAGCGCCTTGGTTGGTCGATTCAGCGTTTACGTGACACTCTTGCAGTGACGCGGCCGTAATCGTCTTCATACCTTACGATGTCGTTTTCAGAGAATTCTCCAATTGAGATCTCCAATATCCGAGCTGCTAACCTTCCTTCACATTGGAGTCGATGTTTTGCTCCTCTCTTCACTAAGATGTTCGATCCTTTCCGTAACAGTATTTTTTCTTTTCCGATCTGAACACGAATGCCTTTGTCAAGAGCCACCCAGAATTCCTTCCTATGCCTATGTGATTGTAGGCTTGTCCTTGCGCCAGGGTTGACTGTGAGTATCTTTACCGTCGAACGTTCATTCAATGCATACTCGTCAAATGACCCCCACGGCTTCTTGATATGCCTCAATTCAATTCTACGCGGAATCACCCTCACTTTGCAGTACTTATGATTAATGCGCTTCAGTTTCGGCAGGATCCGTTTGGGCTCGTAGCTCGAATAACCACACGGCAAACTACTGTACACGGCGAAGATTGTACTCACAAAAACGGCAGGTTTCATTCGATTTTTTACAATGTTGACTGGACTTCGAGTCAAGAGCCTTGCGGCAGCCTTTCAATTCCTCCGAATTGAGACGCAAGACTACATCATCGAGGCGCTGAAAAAAGAAAGATAAGGTACGCATAGACGTTATGCTATCGTGAGGTTATGATATGCTCTCGAAGATCTTGGTTCCTGTTGACGGATCAACCCAAGCCGAAAGAGCTTTGGATTATGCTATATTCCTGGCAAAAACCTGTGGGGCCTCACTGGGAACAATTCACGTGGTTCAGCCTCCTACGACTTGGCCTGTTTCTCCGGGTTGGTCTCCTCCTACGTCCCCTGACAATCTCGTCCACGACGAACGCCAAACGTATCGCAGGATGATTGAGGTGATTGAGGCTAATGGAAATGGTATACTAGCAATGGCAGAGGCGAAAGTCAAAGCCGCTGGATTAACAGTGGAAAAGATCATAGAATCAGGCCATCCGGCAGATCGTATAGTGAAAGTCGCGAGCGACAACGGATACGACCTTATTGTAATGGGAAGCCGGGGAAATAGCGGCATAAAAGAAGTGTTGCTGGGAAGCGTAAGCCACCATGTATGCCAACACGCGAAATGCTCGGTTCTCATAGCCCGCTAAATGGTCCATGGTAGTGATGGGGTTGATAGAAGTCGAGCTGGACGGCATTAAGAAGGTCGAGAAAGAACTTGCTGATTTGCTAAGGCAGAGACTGAAAACGGACGTGACGATGAAAAGCGGAAAGCTCTTTCTCGATCAAACCGATGGGCACTTAAGTCCTAAGGACGCGAAGTTACAAGTGAAGCATGCACTCCGTCACCTGGGTCTCGCAGAAGGGTATAGGGTGCTCTCTGAGCACCACATTATTCGGATCGAAAAGTTAGTTGAGAAAAAAAGACGCAAATTCAGAAAGGAAGGAGAGGCCCCAGCACCTTCTCAGTCGATGCCCTATTTCTTTCCGTAAGGAAGTGCGCACACAAAGAATCTCATTTCATTGGCCACAAAGAGGTTAAGATGCCCCGCCACGGACAGAGGACACTTGCGTGCCTCTTCACTTCGAACCGGCGATCTTATGTAACTGGTCGACGCGCGTCCTGACCATCGAGCTCACCTTCCCGCTTAGCTCATCGGGAGAGATGTTGTTTCCGCGCAATGCGGCGACCTGACCCGCCAGCGATTTGTCTCCCAGCATCCTGAACCAACTTTCAAAGTCTCCACGTTCAACGTGGAACCTGATGGAGGCAGGGTCGATATCTTTCACGATGACGGCAAATTCGCCCAAGCTTTTTGAGGTAGCACCGAGAGGTTGCCCGATTTCCCTGTAGAAATGAAAGGCCTTGTCGGCTGTCACCGTTCTAAGTGCATTGGTTGCCTCTTCTCTTCTAATGTTCTTGTCAGCCATATTCTTCGTTCGGAAGACTCCGCCCCCGTGACTTCGTAGCTTGTAGAATCGAACCTTGAGGAAGTCTGTAACGGTAAAGGCTGCCAGTGCGTATCCCCAGATAAGCGCTGCTAACGTCCACCCCATGGCGGGTAGCAGGATACCGTAAACCGTGATAGTCGTGGCGGTCAGCTGCGTCAATATAACCGCAAGGAGCAACGGCTTCGCAGGCTTTACCGACCAGAATGGTCCTTTCGTCCGGGCCACAAAGAGAGTAAGAGCCCCCGCCACGGACAGCTTCAGATAAATGAACGACTGGAGAACCAGCGGGTTCAAGTGCAAGACTTGCAGTCCGATGATGAGTATTCCGAAGGACGATACGGTCCCCATACTTCCCAGGAATGATGCAATTCCCAAGAGCGTCCGCATGTTCCACTTCTCGGGTTTCTGGGAGATCTTGACATTGTCGTAGGCTATGGTCATGATAGGCATGTCGTTGAGGAGAGCCAGCAGAACTATCATCAACGCAGTGACCGGATAGAGCTGAAACACGATGATTGAGAGCGAAATGAAGAACAGCACTCGGAATGTCTCGCTGATGCGATAGATTGCGTAGTTAGTCATGCGCTGGAATATCTTCCGGCTCTCAGTCACAGCATCGATGATTACCGAGAGGCCAAGCTTCGTCAAGACTACGGCGGCGGCTGACTTCGCAGCGTCCGTTGCGCCTGCAACTGCTATCCCGCAATCAGCCTTCTTCAGCGCCGGGGCATCGTTGACCCCATCGCCGGTCATGCAGACGATGTGGCCTTTCTTCTGTAGGAGGTCGACGATTCGATACTTGTGCTCTGGGAACACCTCGGCGAAACCATCGGCTTTCTCTACTACCGATTCTGCTTCGCTGTCTGACCCGCCGAGGATGGACGACGAGGTAACTATGTTCGTACCCAGCCCCACCAGCTGTGCTACTTCCTTAGCTATGGCCACGTGGTCGCCGGTGACCATCTTTACCTCTATCCCCATGGACTCCGCTGCCTTGATCGTTGCGGCCGAGTCTTCTCGTGGCGGGTCGGACAGCGCTATGAGCCCGACATACATCCAGGCCTTCCCGCCGTCGGTTCTGGCTACACCTAGGGCGCGGTACCCTTTCGCGGCGAAGCTGTTGACATCTTCATTCACGACTTCCTCGACGCCTTTGTCGCGGACGAGAGACAAGACCACCTGAGGTGCTCCCTTTGTAACTTGAAAGCCATGGCCGTCTTTGGCTTCTACCGTGGCCTCGGTTCGTTTTGAGACGGGGTCGAATGGCTTGAAGGAGGCGACTTTGTAACTTGATATCGAGGCAGGCATCCCATCCAAGCTCTTGGCTTTCGATATGATCGTGTCGTCGATCGGATCCTTGTCTTCCTCCCTCGAGGCGAGGGTTGCGTAGAGCAGGGCATCATTCTCCGTGTATTTGCCGAAGGTCTTCACTTCGCCTACGGTCAGCTCGTTCTTCGTGATCGTGCCCGTCTTGTCCGCGCACAGAATATCCACGCCAGCCATCTCATCAATGGCAACCAGCTTGCTGACTATGGCTTCCTTCTTCGCCAGCGCCGAAGCTCCCACGGTCATGCAGATGGAGAGGACGGCCGGCATCGCCGCCGGGATTGCTGCGACGATCAGCACCAGTCCGAACTCGAGGAGTTCAAGGGGCGCCTGATGACGGAAGAGACCGGCGATTGACGTGGCCGTTACCATGGCCACGGCGAGTACGATGAGATAATCGCCGATCTTGACCACCGCGCCCTGGAAATGGCTCCTGGTGTGCGCCTCCTCAACCAGTTTCGTGGTGCGCCCATAGAAGGTGTTCATCCCTGTCGTAACCACGAGCGCGTTCATCTCGCCCTGTCGAACAATCGAGGAGGAGAAGGTGACATCGCCCGGATGCTTCTCCACGGGCAGCGATTCCCCGGTTAGCGCTGATTCGTCGATCTGGAGGTATGCGCCGTCGACAAGCTTTGTGTCTGCGGGAACGATGTTCCCGAGGCGCAGGCGTACGATGTCTCCGGGAACGAGCTCTTTTGCAGGCAGGTCAGCCCACTTTCCGTCTCGCAGTACTTTCGCAGTCAGTGCCAGCTTCTTTTTCAGTAGCTCAATCTCGTTGCTCGCCTTGTTCTCCTGCCATGACCTCACGATGACGTTTACCGCTAAGAGCGCGGTGATGATAACGAGGTCATCCCAGTTCTGTAGGAATGCGGAGATGATCGCTGCCGCTTCTATCATTCCTGGGATGGGTCCCCAAAAATAGCGAAGGAAAGCGACTAGCGCGGAGCGCTTCTTCTCGACTATCTCGTTCGCTCCATACTGCTGGAGCCTCTTGGCTGCTTCTGAAGAGGAGAGCCCCTTTTCGGTCGTCGTAAGTCTCTTGAGCAGCTCTGCGACAGGAAGATCCTTCTCCTCAGAGGGCGTGATGCTACTCAAACCGGTCCCCGTGTACGATCCTGCTCGGCCGGCAGTTTGGTTTCAGTTAGTGGCTGCTTTATTTCGCTGTCCATCTCGAACCGAAACTTTCCGTCGTGGTAATCCACGCGAACGAGGCCACGGCTGCCCAGTTTTCCTCCGAGCATTTCGGTGGCGAGTTGATTCTGTAATCGCTGCTGGATGACCCGCTTGAGCGGTCGGGCTCCGTAAACTGGATCATAGCCCTCCTCGGCCAGTTGCTTCCGTGCCGTCTCGGTCAGCTTTAATTGGACTCCGAGGTTGTTCAATTGGCGCTGGAGCTGCTTGAGTTGAATTTCGACGATCTCTCCAATCTGTTCACGGTCGAGATTGCGGAAAAGGATGACTTCGTCGATCCGGTTAAGGAACTCAGGTGGGAACTGAGTACGGAGTGCTTCCATTACTTTTTCTCGGGTTTCCTCTTCGATTGCTTCAATGCGTTCGTGGTTTCCTCCATCGGCCTTAAGCCGGCCGCCAGCGGCGATGAATTGGCTCCCAACGTTTGAGGTCATGATGATCACCGTGTTCTTGAAATCGACCGTTCGGCCATGTCCATCGGTTAAGCGACCGTCATCGAGGACTTGAAGAAGAATATTGAATACGTCGGGGTGGGCCTTCTCGATCTCGTCTAGCAGCACTACGCAGTATGGACGGCGACGCACGGCCTCAGTCAGCGCCCCCCTTCTTCATACCCGACGTAGCCTGGCGGCGCGCCGATCATCCGAGCGACTGTGTGTCGCTCCATGTACTCGCTCATGTCGAGGCGAACGATTGCGGCCTCGTCGTCAAACAGAAATTCGGCTAAGGCACGACACAATTCGGTTTTTCCCACCCCCGTGGGGCCGAGGAAAAGGAACGAGCCGATGGGTCGCTTGGGATCCTGAATTCCGGCGCGGGCGCGACGCACGGCATTGGATACAGCGGTGATCGCGGCGTCCTGACCGATGACTCGCCGCCCGAGTCTTTGTTCCATGTGCAGCAGCTTTTCCTTCTCTCCTTCGAGCAGACGCGACACTGGAATACCTGTCCACAAAGCAACAACTTGCGCGATGTCCTCTTCGGTCACTTCTTCTTTGAG
>Ga0181539_1003460_pt1 | contig 14436 bp, 12 predicted proteins | sample PEATcosm2014_Bin_46_FD_119767 | JGI IMG/M metagenome (GOLD analysis project Ga0181539, IMG submission 119767) | Peatland microbial communities from MTU Mesocosm Facility, Houghton, MI, USA - PEATcosm2014_Bin23_60_metaG | ecosystem: Environmental > Terrestrial > Soil > Wetlands > Peat | place... | reverse complement strand
TGGGGATCGCTGAGAACGGCCCAGCCACCGCTTTTGACCGTTTCTCCGTTCACGAGTGCGGCGGCTTCGAACATCCCGTCACCACGCAGCTCTTCTAGAAGCTTCTCAAGCGTGATGAGCGCGGCTTGTTCGTGCGTCCGCCGAAAGTTTATGTACGCTATCCACGTAGCCCCCGCAGTCGCGAGGGCGGACAACACGGTGACACCGTTCTGACCAAGCTCTAGGCCCCCTGAAAAGGTTAGCATTTTCGCCTCCCGCTTTTCCCGTCCGCGGTTGCCGAACGGGCTATTTGCGATGGTCAAATGTGCTGCTATTTTCAGGCTCCGCCTAGACTGGTTAGGCGAAACGGCGAAACGATACGAAACGGGACCCGCATTGAAGATGGCCGAAGCCAAGCCATTTACCGACCTTCTCCGCCAGAGAATGGCGGAAGGAGCGGGCTATGCCGCTTGGTTAGCAGAAAACGGCATTACCAGTCAGCGCATGTCCTGGAGCAACAAAGATCTCACGGCAGCCCTCAAGCTTGCCAGTCCGCGCAATGTGCAGCTTTGGGTAGCTGGAGACGTCGTCCCAATCCTATATCTTGAAAATCTTTTAGATATACTCAAGCTATCTTCAGATCAGCGAATGCATATGATTTTGGCGGCGCGAGAACAACAGCGCGTTATGCTTGATGACCGGAAGAATCGAAAGGATCACACAAAAACTAGACTGTGGGATATCAAGACCATGGGCTCTCCATATAGAGGAATGGAGGCGCTTCGGTTTGAGCACTCTTTATTACATTGCGGGCGCGACCAATATGTTGAGCGGCTGGCAAAGAAGGTATCTGAATCGTTATTTGTTGTCGTTCTTGGTCCATCAGGTGTCGGTAAATCTTCTTTAGTTTGGGCAGGGCTTCTTCCTAAGCTAGTGAGCGATGGCGTGCAAACCGGAATAAACTGGAAGTGGACGCGCTTCACTCCTGGCCGAATAAGGGATCCTGTTCGTAGCTTAGCGGAGGCGTTGGTTCGGAATCCTCCTGGTTTGCTAACGGGAGTGGACGCTTCTGATGTCGAAGACGAACTACTTAGATCAGATAATTATTCTGAAATGATCAATCGCTTTCTAGGATCGACAGACAACAATACCAAATTACTTCTTTTTGTGGATCAATTTGAGGAGCTGTTCACTGGGCCGATAGAATTATCGAGACGCAGGATTTTTATTGGTATTCTCGTCTGCCTGATAGAAACTGGCCGCGTACACAGCGTAGCAACGATGCGGTCAGAATTCATAGGATATTGTACTGCATCTGAAGCTTTTGACGAGAAGGTCGCAAGCTGGTTTGAAAACAACAGCCTATGGCTAACCCACCCAAGTGAAGATCAGCTTTATGAAATGATTTTAAGTCCAGCCGAGTCTGTGAACGTAATCATTGAACAGCAGCTGGTAAACGCAATTATTGTTGATACAGGAGCAAAACCTGGCAACCTCCCCTTGATGGCATTCCTGCTTCAGCGCTTGTTCGTTGAAAGCGAAGGCGGCACAAATATTTCATTTGAAAAATATAGACGTCTTGGTGGTGTAAAAAAAGCGATCCAAGATGTTACATTCAAAACTTTCGATGACTTGATCCTGAGGCATGGCGTCGAAGTGGAGCAAATTGTGTTTGATTTATTTAGAAATCTGGTAGAGATAGATGAAGATACTGGCGCGATAACGAGAAGAATAGCTTTATCTTCGGAGTTTAATATCGATTGCGCTATGAAAAGTTTGGTAGATGCGCTGGTAGATGCTCGGCTATTGGTTCGTGGGCGTCGAAAAGGGCAAGAAATAAACTCTGATGTTGACGAACCATGGACGCTTGAGGTCGCGCATGAATCTCTATTCGACGGCTGGCCCCGTTTAGCGGAGTGGATAAAGGAGCATAAAGACCATTTTCTGACGAAGCGTCGACTCATTCGAAGTGCAGAAGAATGGGATAGACTTGGCAGGCCTCAGTCTCATCGCTGGTCTGATGAACATGCAATCGAGAACGTTCGACTACTGAATGCGTTCAGGTACAGCCCTAGCTCCATAGAAAAAGACTTTTTAGGCCCTGTCAGTGTAGATGAGCTGTTAGAAACAATCGGTAAGGCCGAAACGTCACATTTAGAACGGGCTACGTGTGGTGTCCGCTTGGCAATATGCGGTGATCCTCGACCGGGTGTTGGACTAAGATCAGGTGGGATACCAGATATATCTTGGCTCTACGTGCCAAATGGTAGAGTTTTCTTAGCGGGAACAGATTCATGGAGTGAAGTATCCGAATTCTATATAGCAAAATATGCTATAACGGCCGCCCAGTTCGATTCTTTTGTCTCATGTGCCGATGGATATTTTAACGAAGAGTGGTGGTCTGGTTTACCACGCAGTTACAAGGTTCCAGGTGGGCAGTTTCCCGGATATGACAACCACCCTGCTATAAATATCGAGTGGTCGGAGGCCATGGCCTTTTGCCGTTGGCTGGCAGCTAGAACTTGTGAACCTGTCCGATTGCCGACGGAACGGGAGTGGCGTTTGGCAGCCGGCGGTTGCACATGTGTCGATTGTTATCCTTGGGGTTCAAATTGGGATTCGACCGCTGCAAACACTGTAGAAAGCAACCTAAATCGGCCCGTGGCGGTTGGGCTCTATCCCGCTGGAGTTTCGCCATGTGGCGCTTGTGATATGATTGGCAATGTATGGGAGTGGTGTCTCGATAAACGATTTGACGTCGTCGACCAGGCGCGGCCTGATGGAGATGAGAATAGTTACCGCTATCGCTCGACATGTGGAGGATCTTGGAATAGCATCGCCTCAGACTCTGTAATTCAGCATCGCGGGGCTTATCTTATAGACTATCGCAATCTCAATACGGGATTTAGGATTGTAAAAACCTAGAGGAAATCTCTCATGTTATTATGAATCTACTTTTGATGATACGCTGACGAGAATTTATTCCGGTACCTCCCGCGACAACTTCCGCCCCATCGCCACTTCCGCCCACGCTTCGAAGAAATCTCTATAACGGTTCCGCCACTTGGGCTGCGCCGTGGCCCGCGCGATCCAGCAGGGTTGGCGTCGACGTGAGCCAAGCGCCGGTATAGAGCGTCGGCCGCGGCGAGGAAAGAGATTATCGCAGTCACGGACATCGGGCGATCTCCTCATGCTTGGGAAGCTCCGGCTCGCGGCGAATTCCGCTATTGGCGGCACCTTCGTCGCCGCTTTCTCATCCAGGCTCGCCAGCAGCTCGGTCCAATCGTTTTGCGTCGGGCTATCGGGCGCTATCGTCAAGCGCGCCCCGCCTGCCTCACGCCGTCATCATCCATTTTCCGCCATCGCTCGCGCCGCGCTGAACGGAATCGTCGCCGGCTCCGAGAACACTTTCAGGCCACACTGTTCACGTTAATTGGGCCTCGACGGGTATTGACTTAGGTTCCCCCTTTGAAAAGGCGGCCGAATGGATGTCGGTCTGCGAGATTTGAGATGGGCGGTCGTTGCGGCTCAGCATCGTAGCCTTCGTAAGGCCGCCGAAAGCTTGCACGTGCGCCAGTCGACATTGAGCCGCACGCTCCGCAGTCTCGAAGATCGCCTGGGAGCGGAACTGTTCGAGCGAACCAATGGCGGCACCCGACCGACCGCAGTTGGTCGCGAGTTCCTCCAAGCAGCCCGGCACATCATTGAAGAAACTGACGCCGCCTTTGCAAGGCTTAAGGACATGTCGAGCGGCCAAACGGGACGACTGACGATCGGCGTCTATGTATCGCTTGCCGCAGGAAACCTGCGAGCCACGCTGGCCGAATACCATAGGCGGTTCCCAGAGGTCGACATACACACCATCGACGGCGCTCAGGACCGGCTGCTTTTCGACCTGACGGCGAGCATCGTCGACGTCGCGATCATGACGACCTCTTGCCCGAGTTGGGAAGATCGAAAGCTGCCGCTCTGGAGCGAACGCGTGATTGCAGCTCTGCCGGATGGACATCCGCTCTGCGAGAAGCAAGTGATCCAGTGGGCAGAACTTGCCGGGAATCCATTGCTCGTCAAGCAGCGCGGCTCGGGCCCCGAGATGCGAAAGCTCATCGCCGCCAAGCTCGATGCGTTCGGCGCGCAGCGGATCCTGCATCAGGATGTCAGCTTCGATCGGTTGACGAGCTTGGCCGGGGCCGGGATCGGCATCTGCCTGATGCTCGAGGGCGCCACCGGGGCCCGATACGATGGCGTCGTCTATCGGGAGATCCATGACCACGACGGAGCAACCCGATTCCATTTTGCCGCCTATTGGCGCGAAGCCAACAAGAATCCGACGCTCGGCCCTTTTCTCGAGATCCTGCGCGAGCGCTACCCGGATCTCTCTCCAGTTGGCGCGACCGATTGAACATTGCCTGCACGGCGCGCCCTTAGGAAGGCTCGGTCGGTCGCCATGAACCGTTCAATCATCGGCACGATGAGCTTGGCAGGCTCCGTCACCGGTTGCCCGTTTATCCGCCCGAGCGCCTCTGCATAAGCCACGAGGTCCCGATGAACGGCCGCCGGCAGTTCGACAGTGACCTTGAGCGGCTTGTCATCGGCAAGCGGTCCGAGCTTCAATTTCGTCATGGCTTCGCTCCCTGTCCATAGGCCGCCAATACGAGATCGCGCGTGACGACGACGCGGACCGGGAATCCCGGCCGGATGGTCAGGGTCGGCTGGACGTTGAGCTGGCGTTGAATGATCTGCTGGCCTGTCTGGCTGATTGAGTTGGAAGCGCCCGAGCGGATCGCCTGAACGAGGTTGTTTTCATTCTGGCTCGTGCCAGCTTCGGCGCCGACGCTGAGCAGCGTCGAAAGCACGGCGCCCTCGAACAGCTTGTCCCAATGATTGTCGACCTCGTCCTCGAGCCCGGCATAGCCGCCCGTGTCGGCGCCGGGTTGACGCTCCAACACGATCGAGGTCCCGTCCGGCATGATGAGCCGCGTCCAAACGAGCAGCAGGCGCGACTGACCGAAGGCGACAGAGCTATCGTATTGGCCGATCAGCTTCGCGCCTTGGGGAATCAGCAGATATTTGCCGGTCGGACTGTCATAGACCGCTTCGGTCACCTGGGCGGTGATCTGGCCGGGCAAGTCCGAGCGAATGCCCGTGATGAGCGCGGCGGGGATCACCGTGCCGGCCTGGACGACATAGGGCGAGGCTTTGGTCTGGAGCCGATCGGCGCTGACCGTTCGCCGGTCGGTCGAGGCGTTGAGGAACGCCGTCTTGCGGTCCTGCATGTTCTGCGCCGACCCGGCGTCGACCGGCGGTGGGGTCCTCGCGCCCGTTCCGATTCCGGGCGCCGCCGCCGGCGCGACGGCAGCAATAGTTTGAGACGGCTGACTTGTCTGCGCGAACAGCCGGCTGACCCGCGCCGCCTCCATCTCCTGGGCGACGCGCTGCGCTTCCGCGTCCGGGGCCGCTCTCACAGTCGTTGGCGCCGCGCCGGCGTTCAGGATCGGCCTGCCGAGATCGCCGGGCAGAGGGGGGCCGAGCTGAGGAACCTGGCGCGGCAGGCCGGTATAGTCCTTCGGCAGTCCCGCCAAGCCCTCGGCCGAGGGCCGGTTCTGGGTGCTGAGCAACTCCTCGCCATTCTGAGACTTGTCGTGCGGCTGAAGCGCGTAACCGAGTGCGCCGGCGATAGCGAGCGCGGAAGCCGCGCCCAGGCCGATCAGAACCTTGCGCGACAGCCGCGTGACGCGCGGCCGCTCGCCGCGCAATCGCAGATCGGGCGGCGCGACCGACGGAGCCGCGCGATCCTCCTCTTCACCTTCCGTCGTCATGACCGCGGCCTTCCATCGCTACGGATGATGCGGACGCGCCGCTCGCTGTCCTTGTCGCCAAGCCGGAGTTCGGCGGCGGCGAACAGGCGATCGACGATGTAGTAGTTGCGGCTGGTGCGGTAGTTGACGAGCTCCGAGCCGCCCGCGGGTCCGATGACGAAGAGCGGCGGCATCTCGCCTTGAGTTATGCCGCGGGGGAATTCGATATAGACCTTCTGGCCGTCATCGAAGGCGCGCAGCGGGCGCCAGGCGGGATTGTCACCCTGGATCGCGTAGCGGAAGTTGATCGCGGCGAGATCGACTCCTTTGTCGATCGGCGCGGCATCCTGCGCGTCCTGGTTCTGTCGACGAAGCGCGATGAGCTGGTCTTCGGGATACTGCCAGGAGACCGAAGCCATATAGGTCTTCTCCGTCGAGCGCAGCTCGAGGAGATAGGTTCGACGGTCGGTGTTGATGACGAGGTTGGTGGTGATGTCCGGCCTGGTCGGCTTCACCAGGATGTGAATCTTCTTCGCAGCGCCCGCGCCACTCTCGGTGTCGCCGATGATCCAGCGCACCGTGTCGCCAGCGGCCACGGGGCCGGAGCCCACGAGTTGCTCGCCCTCCTGCAATGCGACGTCGGTGATCTCGCCTGGCGCGGTATAGACCTGATAGAGCGCGCCCGAAGCGAAGGGATAAACCTGCACGGCGTTGATGAAGCCGTTGCGCACTGGTTGCACGCGCGCGGCAGCGTTGGCCTGATTGACCCGCGCTGCGGGATCGGCTGCTTCAGGGACCGGCTTGCCGTTGGCGAGCGGTTTCAACTGTCCAGGAAGCGGCAAGAGTTTCGGCAGCTCGACGACCTTCACCGGCAGCGGCGGATTGGCCGAGAGCTTTGCCGGCAAGATGTCGTCATAGTCGATGTCGGGCGGGATGAATTTGTTTGCGCAACCGCCGAGCGTCGTCGCACCAATCAATAGAGCCGCGATTCCGCATCCACGGAACAGCGTGATTGCGCTTCTGCGTTTTCGCGGATCGGCAGGCTTGAGAAAAGCCGTCGTTCCGCCTTTGCGGCGATACGGAATTGCAGAGATGCGCAGAGCCGGCTCGCCGGCTTCCATTGAAATCGGCGGGGTCATTGTCCCAGCTCCTTCGACCAGTTGATGGCGTTGACGTAGACGCCGAGAGGATTCTTGCGCAGGCGATCGGCGTCGGTGGGCGTCTGGATTGCGACAGAGAGGATCGCGGTCCAGCGGGTCGTGTCGGCGAGCGCGCCGTCTTGATAGCGATGCTCGACCCAGGCGACGCGGAAGCTCGAGGGCGAGGCGCGGATCACGCTCGAGACGTCGATGGCGACCTGCTGCTTGCCGAGCTTTGCGAAGGGGTCGTTGGCGCGCGCATACTCGTTGAGCGCCTGCGCTCCTCCCGTCGTCGTGAAGTCATAGGCCAGAAGCCAATTCTGCCGCACGATGATCGGATCGGCCGGCAGCGAGCGAACCAATTCGATGAAATGGGCGAGATACCAGGCGATCTCCGGATCGGACGGCGCGTAATCCGCGGTCGCCGGCGCCACCGCCTGGGCCTGCCCAAGCTTGTCGATCTGCACCACCCAGGGGACGACGCTGCCGTGGGTCGATTGCCAGACCAAGCCGCCTGCGAGCCCCGTCGAGAGAAAGAGCGAGCCAAAAGCCATCAGCCGCCAGTTCTTCGCCTGCACCCGGGCCGAGCCGATGCGCTCGTCCCAGGCCTGGGCGGCGCGCTGGTAGGGCGTCTCCGGCTCGGGGGTGCGCCCGTAGCGCACCGACGATCGGCGGAAGATCGACATCTCCTATTCTCCTCCCGAGAGATCAATGGAATGGCCGCCGCCATGGCTGTCGCCGGACCGAAGGGCGTGGCCGGCGGTTTGCGCGCCATGGAACAGGGTCTGGTTGCGCTTCATGCGCTGGGCCCAGGCGGGCATGCCGGAACCCGGCGCCGCCTCGACTTCGCTGCCGGCGGCGCCGCTTACGGTTCCCATGGTCGAGACGCCGCCGGTCGCGGCGAAGCCGGAGCGGGCGCCAGCGGCGAAGTTATCCTTGAGCGAGCTCGCGGCCCGGGATGCGGCCCGGCGCATGGGCCCGGCGGCGGCCGCGCCCGCCGCGCGCCCCACACCGGCGAGGCCCGACGCGACGCCGGCGGCGCCGGACTCGCCAAAAGAAGCGAGGCTGTACGCGGAGGCCGCTCCGCCGACCATCGCCGCCCCACCGCGCGCCGCGGCGGCCGCGCCGGATACGGCGCCTACCGCTCCCCTTCTGGCCAGACCCAGCGCCGCGCCGCCGGCCATGGCCGTGCCGGCGACGGCGAGGCCCGTGCCGACGACCGCGCCCGCGCCGAGCTGCGGCGCGCCGGAGACGAGACCCGTGGCGATGCCGGGACCGAAGATGCCGAGGCCCAACATGGCGAGGGCTGCGAGCACGACAGAGAGCGCCTGCTCGATCGTCGGCTGGCTACCGCCGTAGCCGGTCGTGAACTGCGAGAATAGGCCCGTGCCGATTCCAACGATGACGGCTAGCACCATCACTTTCACGCCGGAAGCCACGATGTTGCCGAGCACCTTCTCGGCGAGGAAAGCGGTCTTGTTGAAGAGGGCGAAGGGAATGATGACGAAGCCCGCGAGCGTCGTGAGCTTGAACTCGATCAGCGTCACGAAGAGCTGCACCGCCAAAATGAAGAAGGCGATCAGCACCAAGAGCCACGACATCATCAGGACGGCGATCTGGACGAAGTTCGCGAAGAAGCTCGAAAACCCCATCATCTGGCTCGCCGCATCGAGCAGCGGCTGACCGGCGTCGAGGCCGACCTGGGCGAGATGCCCCGGTTGCAGGAAGGTCGCGGTCGAGATCGACGAGCCGCCCGCCTTCAATCCGAGGCTCGCAAAGCTGTTGAAGACAATGCCTGAGAGGTTGTTGAAGTTGGTGATGATGAAAGCGAAGAAGCCGACGTAGAGCGTCTTTTTCACCAGCCGTTGCAGGATGTCCTCGTCAACGCCCCAGGCCCAGAAGAGCCCCGCGAGCGCGATGTCGATCACGATCAGCGTCGAGGACAGGTAGCCGACCTCACCTTTGATCAGGCCGAAGCCGGAATTGATGTAGGTCGTAAAAGTGTTGAGGAAGGTGTCGATGACGCCGACGTTGTTCATCGCGCCCCTCCGGATTGAGGAGCAGATGATGATGGTGTGGCCGGCGCGGTCGCTTCATGCGCGGGAGGACTTCGCAGCGGCCGCGCCGGCCTGCCGAAGAACCGCCTGCGGTTCTCATTCCAGACCGCCAGACAATAAGGATCTTCGGCATCGCTAGGCCCGAGCGTGCTGCAACGGCGCAGCTCGGACGCAAGGTCGTCAGAATTTGGGGTGGAGGGTAGCTCAACCACCGAAGGCGCCGGCGCATGTTGATGCGTCGCGATCAGCGCTGCGAGGATTGCGCCAATGAGGATGCCGATCGCCACAATGCGGAAGTCGTCCGGGCGCCCCATGATCTGGCCCTCAGTTGCCGCTGAACATGGTGACGGCGCTGGGCACATAACCCGTGCGCGTCGAGAAGGTTTTGTATTGTTGCTGCCCTTGGGCTTCTGCCGATGCGGTTCGCGCCTGCTCCAGCGCATCGGCCCGGCTCTTGGCGGCAAGCACCGCCACGAGGTCGGAAAGCTGCTGGGATTGCAGACCGAGGAGCTGATTGCCGGCCTGGGCGGCCTGAAGCGCGCCGGTTGCAAACTGGCTCGCCGAGACGAGCGAGGACATCGCGCTCGAATTGCTCGAGATGTTGCCGACGACGCCGGCCTGGATCTTGAGCGAGTCTTGGAAGGCGCCGACCGAGTTCTGCCAGCGCGCCTGTGCCGAGGCGAGCATGACGCTGGTCGAGCCCGAGCCTGCGGCGGCGCCATAGTTCGTCGAATAGGCTTGCTGGATCTGCTGGGCGTTGAAGGCGATGTTCTGCGCCTGGCCGAGCAGAGCCTGCGTCCGTGCGATGGACGACTGAAGCTGGGTCAGGGTCGACATCGGCAGGCTCGCGAGATTGCGCGCCTGATTGACCAGGCTCTGGGCCTGGTTGTTCAGCATCTGGATCTGGTTGTTGATCTGCTGCAGCTCGCGCGCGGCCGTCAGCACGCTCTGCGCATAGTTGTTGGGATCGAACACGATAAATTGCGCCAACGCCGGCGGCGCGGCGACGGCGAGCATGAGAGCGACGGCGCTTGCCGCCGCAAGGGCGCGGAGCTTGTTCATGGCGAGGTCTCCAGGTTCGAGAGATTGGGGATGAGATCGACGGCCCAGGCGAGATCGCGATCGGCGAGCCAGGCTTCGACGAAGGCCTCACGCCCGTGCTCGGCGAGAAGCCGCTCGATCGCGGCGTGATCGCTCTTCGACGATGCGGCGCAGAAGGCGAGCGCGATGGGGCCGAGGCCGAGCTCGAACAGGCGATTGCCGCGGCGGGATTGGCAGTAGTAGTCGCGCTTGGGCGTGGCGCGAGCGATGATCTCGATCTGCCGATCGTTGAGACCGAAGCGACGATAGATCGAGGTGATCTGCGGCTCGATCGCGCGCTCATTCGGAAGGAAGATGCGCGTCGGACAGCTCTCGACGATGGCCGGCGCGATATTGCTGCCGTCGATGTCCGAGAGCGACTGGGTAGCGAAGACGACGGAGGCGTTCTTCTTGCGCAGCGTCTTCAGCCACTCGCGAAGCTGTTGGGCGAAGGCCGGATCGTCGAGGACGAGCCAGCCCTCGTCGATGATAAGCAATGTTGGCCTGCCATCGAGTCGTCCCTCGATGCGGTGAAAAAGATAGGTAAGGACCGCAGGCGCAGCTGCGGCGCCGATCAAGCCCTCGGTCTCGAAGGCTTGCACGGAGGCGACCCCGAGTTGCTCCGCCTCGGCGTCGAGCAACCGGCCGGAAGCGCCGCCGACGCAATAAGGCTGCAAAGCCTGCTTCAGCGCCGTCGATTGCAGCAAGACCGCGAGGCCAGTGATCGTTCGTTCCTGAACCGGCGAGGACGCCAGCGATGTCAGCGCCGACCAGACGTGTTCCTTCGCGCTCGGGCTGATCGTGACGCCTTCCTTGGCGAGGATGGCGATCACCCATTCGGCCGTCCAGGCGCGCTCGAACGGATCGTCGATGCGGGCCAGCGGCTGGAGCGACACCGAATGTTCGGATCCGGCCGAGAGGCTGCCGCCGAGATCATGCCAATCGCCTCCACAAGCGAGCGCCGCCGTGCGGATTGATCCACCGAAATCGAAAGCAAAAATCTGGTTGTGTCGATAACGACGAAACTGCATCGCCATCAGCGACAGCAGCACGGATTTGCCAGCGCCGGTCGGCCCCACGATCAACGTGTGGCCGACGTCGCCGACGTGTAGCGAGAAGCGGAACGGCGTCGAGCCTTCCGTCTTGCCGAAGAATAGCGGCGGCGCCTTGAAGTGCTCGTCGCGCGCTGGCCCGGCCCAGACCGCCGAGAGCGGGATCATGTGCGCCAAATTCAACGTCGAGACCGGCGGCTGGCGGACATTGGCGTACGCGTGGCCCGGAAGGCTCCCAAGCCAAGCCTCGATCGCATTCACCCCTTCCGGCATGCAGGTGAAATCGCGACCCTGGATGACCTTCTCGACAAGGCGGAGCTTTTCGGCGGCGATCGGCGCGAATTCGTCCCACACGGTGACGGTCGCTGTGACATAGGCCTCGCCGACATCGTCGGAGCCGAGCTCCTGCAAGGCGATATCCGCATCCGCCGCTTTGTTGGCGGCGTCGGAGTCGACCAGCGTCGACGCCTCATTGGTCATCACCTCCTTGACGATGGCGGCGATCGACTTGCGCTTGGCGAACCACTGGCGCCTGATCTTGGTCAGCAGCTTCACCGCCTCGGTCTTGTCGAGCAGGATCGCTCGGGTGGACCAGCGATAGGGGAAGGCGAGCCGATTGAGCTCGTCGAGAATGCCGGGATGGGTCGCCGTCGGGAAACCGACCACGGTCAGGGTGCGCAGATGACGGTTGCCGAGTCGCGGCTCAAGGCCGCCGGCGAGCGACTCATCCGCGAGCAGCACGTCGACATGCATTGGCGTCTCGGGGACGCGCACCCGCTGCTGCTTGGTCGAGATGGTAGAATGCAGGTAGGTCAGCGTCTCGCCGTCATCGAGCCAACCGACCTCGGGCATGAAGCCTTCGACGAGCTGAAGGACGCGGTTCGTCCGATCGACGAAGCCACGCAGCAGTTCCCAAGGATCGACGCCGGTCTGCGCGCGGCCCTCATAAAGGAAGCCCTCGATGCGCGAGGCGTCCTCGGCAGGCGGCAGCCAGACGAAGGTCAGGAAATACCGGCTCTCGAAATGCGCGCCCGCTTCCTCGAAGGCGTCCTGCCGTTCGAGGTCGACCAGCGCCGACGCGGCATCCGGAAAGCTGCTGCGCGGATAGGTCTTGGCTGCGATCCGCTGCGCTTCAACAAAGATCGCCCAGCCGGAGCAGAGGCGGCGGAGCGCGTTGTTCAATCGCGCCGTCACGCCCACCAGCTCGGCGGGCGTGGCGCTATCGAGATCGGGTCCGCGAAAGCGGGCCGTGCGCTGGAACGAGCCGTCCTTGTTGAGGACGACGCCCTCGGCCACCAGTGCGGCCCACGGCAGGAAGTCTGCGAGGCTCGCGGGGTGTCTCCGATACTCGGTGAGGTTCAGCATGATCGCCTCACACGCCGAAGTACGCGGGATAACGCAGATGCAGACGCACCACGTCGACGAACTGCGGATCGCGCTTGGCCGCCCAGACCGCAGCGGCGTGCCCCCCGGCCCAGATCAGCGCGCCGGGAATCCACAGCCGCAGGCCCAGCGCGATGGCCGCGGCAAGCGTGCCGTTGGCGATCGCGACGGCGCGCGGCGCGCCGCCCATCAGGATCGGGTCGGTGAGCGCGCGGTGGACCGGCGCGAAGAAGCCGGGCACGTCCGGATCGACGATCGCGGCCATCAGATCAGCGCCCCGCCCGAGAAGGAGAAAAACGAGAGAAAGAAGCTCGACGCGGCAAAGGCGATCGACAGGCCGAAGACGATCTGGATCAGTCGCCGGAAGCCACCCGAGGTGTCGCCGAAGGCGAGCGTCAGACCGGTGACGGTGATGATGATGACCGAGATGATCTTGGCGACCGGGCCTTGCACGGATTGCAGGATTTGATTGAGCGGTGTCTCCCACGGCATGGAAGAGCCGGAAGCATGGGCCGCCGGCGCAAAGGCCAGCGAGAGCGCGGTGAGCGCGATCAAGGCGCCGATGCGGCGATGGACGCGATGGCGGGCGGACGGCGTGCGGATCATGAGGGTTCTCCCGGAAGTGATAGGTCGCCGCCCGCCGCGGCGGAGAGAACGCGGTAGTCGCCGGTGGCGGGATCGAGGCCGGCGACGGTGGCGAGCTCGGCAAGGCGGCGTTCCGCGCCGCGGCCGCGCAGCACCGCCACCACGTCGATGGTTTCGGCGATAAGAGCCTTGGGGACGGTAATGACGGCTTCCTGGATGAGCTGTTCGAGACGGCGCAAAGCGCCGAGCGCCGTGCCGGCGTGGATCGTGCCGATGCCGCCGGGATGACCCGTGCCCCAGGCCTTCAGAAGATCGAGGGCCTCGGCGCCGCGCACCTCGCCGATCGGAATGCGATCGGGGCGGAGGCGCAGAGAGGAGCGAACGAGATCCGAGAGCGAGGCGACGCCGTCCTTGGTGCGCATCGCCACAAGATTCGGCGCGCGGCATTGCAGCTCGCGCGTATCCTCGATCAGCACCACTCGGTCGGTCGTGCCGGCGATTTCGGCGAGCAGCGCATTGGTGAGCGTGGTCTTGCCGGTCGAGGTTCCACCAGCGACGAGGATGTTCTTCCGCGCGCCGACGGCCTGGCGCAAGACCGCCGCCTGATCGGCCGCCATGATGCCGGCGGCGACGTAATTATCGAGAGTAAAGACCGCGACTGCTGGCTTGCGGATGGCGAAAGCCGGCGCGGCGACGACCGGCGGGAGCAATCCTTCGAACCGCTCCCCCGTCTCGGGAAGCTCGGCAGAGACGCGCGGTCGCTCGGCATGAACCTCGGCGCCGACATGGTGCGCTACGAGGCGCACAATCCGCTCGCCGTCAGCGGCGGACAGCGTGCGTCCGCTATCCTCGAGCCCGCCCGACAGCCGGTCGATCCAGAGTCGGCCGTCGGGGTTGAGCATCACCTCGACGATCGACGGGTCTTCGAGGAAGCCGGCGATGGCGGGACCGAGCGCGGTGCGCAGCATGCGCGCACCGCGGGAGAAGGCCTCGGAATGAAGTGGTGTGACCGCCACGATCGTCCCCGTCATTGGCCAATCGCGACACGCGACTAGCGACGGGGACGATTAGAAAAGGCAGTAAGTAGGGCGATTCAACAAGTATTCAGATGGCGTAGGGACCAGGCGTAAAGCAGAGAAAAAATACTTGCTGGGTGCGGACTCGGTTTCAACGGCTTCGGTGATGCTCCGGTTATACGGGATCGCGTCTAGTCGGTGTCCGCCGATCGAGTCGGGTCTTCCCGCGCATCGTCGGGGATCTCTTGCCGAAGCTTTGGCCCCTGGCTGAGGCGCCGGCCAAGCGCGGCGACGAAGTTGTCGTAGCGAGGTCCAGCCTGCGCCCGCGCCGCCTTGGCAGCCGGTTC
>Ga0181539_1003454_pt1 | contig 14458 bp, 11 predicted proteins | sample PEATcosm2014_Bin_46_FD_119767 | JGI IMG/M metagenome (GOLD analysis project Ga0181539, IMG submission 119767) | Peatland microbial communities from MTU Mesocosm Facility, Houghton, MI, USA - PEATcosm2014_Bin23_60_metaG | ecosystem: Environmental > Terrestrial > Soil > Wetlands > Peat | place... | reverse complement strand
GCCTCCGGATCTGAATCACCCCGACGCGCACGATGAACGATGCGCACCGCCGCGCCCGTATTCTGGTCGGCGACCACCGCGAAGATCTCGACGCGCGGTCCAGCCCAGCCGCGAGTCTGCCCCTCCTGCTCGGGCGGAACTGGGCGGCAGTGGATGCCGATGGGAACCTGGCAGCCGCCTCCCAGCGCGGCCAGGGCCGCTCGCTCGGCGGTCACGTCAAAGCGAGTTGCCGCATCGTCGAGGAACGCAACCGCCGTGATCGTCGCCGCATCGTCCTTCCGGGTCTCGATCCCCAGCGCTCCCTGCCCGGCAGCGGGGCAAAAGTCCTTTGGCTCCAGCCGTTCCCGCACCCACTCCGTCTTCCCCAGGCGGTCCAGGCCGGCGGCAGCCAGCAGAATCGCCTCCACCTGCCCTTCGGCCAGCTTGCGCAGGCGCGTATCCACGTTGCCGCGGAACTCGACGGCCTCCAGGTCGGGCCGGAGCGCCCTCAGCTGTGCGCGCCGCCGCTGGCTGCTGGTTCCCACGCGCGCGTCCAGCGGCAGCTCCGCCAGGCTCCCATACTTCACCGAGACAAACGCATCCCTTGGGTCGACCCTTGGAGGCGTGGCAGCCAGCGTGAAGGGATCGGGCAGTTCCGTAGGCAGATCCTTGAGCGAATGCACGGCCAGATCCACTCGCCCCTCGGCCAGCGCCTCTTCGATCTCCTTGGTAAACATGCCCTTGGAACCGACCTGCGCAAACGCAACCTCTTGCAGGCGGTCGCCGGTGGTCTTGACGATCTCGATCTCGACGGAATGGCCCTGACCGCGCAGCAGCCCGGCGATGTGGTTGGCCTGCCACCGGGCCAACTGCGAGCCGCGGCTTCCAATGCGCAGGTTCACTGGCGAGTCTCCACGCCGGCTTCGGCTTGGTTCGCCGCTTCGCCCTTCTCCGCCTCAGATACCTTCGGACCAGCCGCAGCCGCCGCGGCCTCAGGCTCCGCCTCTTGGATCGCGGCGCCAGTGACCGACCAGGCCTCGCACAGCGCATCGAGGCGGGTGGAATCATTCTCGCGCGCGGCCTGCTTCAGGGCCTGCATGGGCGGATGGAGAAACTTGTTTACCAGTCCGCGGGTCAGCGCTTCCACGGCGGCAACCTGCTCGGCGCTGAGCGAGCCCAGGCGGGGCTGCGCGCGGCGCAACTCCGATTGGCGAATCTCCTCAGCCTGGCGCTGCAAGGCGACAATCGCCGGAGCTACATCTACCGTCCGCTGGCGTTGATGGAAGCGTTCGACTTCGCTGGCGATCAAGGTCTCGGCGTCGCCGGCCTCGCGGCTGCGTTCGGCCATATGGGAGGCGGCCACCGCCTGCAGGTCGTCGATGTCGTAGACAAAGATGCCTTCCAGCTTGCCCATCGCCGGGTCCACGTCGCGGGGCACGGCAATGTCGATGAAGAACATGGGCCGGTTGCGGCGGCGATGCAGAAAGGTCTGCCCGTGCTCACGGCGAAAGATGGGGTGGGGCGCGCCGGTGGAGCTGATCACAATGTCGGCCTCGCTGGCCGCTTCATACAGTTTCTCGAAAGGAATCACGCGGCCCTGAAACTCGTCGGCCATGCGGCGGGCTCGCTCCTGGGTGCGGTTGGTGACCAGGATGGCCCCAGCTCCCTGCTGGACCAGGTGCCGCGCGGCCAGTTCGCTCATCTTGCCCGCGCCCACCAGGAAGACCGTGCGCCCCGCGAGTGATCCAAAGATCTTGCGAGCCATGTCCACGGCCACTGAGGCGATGGAGACGGAGTTGGAGCCAATCCCGGTCTCGGAGCGGACCTTCTTGGCCGCCGCGAAGGCGCTCTGCAGCAGATGTTCCAACTGCCCGGCCACTGTGCCTGATGCTCGCGCTACGGCGAAGGCCTCTTTCACCTGGCCCAGAATCTGCGGTTCGCCCACCACCATTGAGTCCAGGCTGGCGGCCACGCGGAAGAGGTGGCGCACCGCATCCCGGTCGTACTGCGTATAGAGGTGTGGCCTCAGCAGCGCCGCGTCCAGGCCGAACTGCCGGTGCAGGAAGCCGGCCAGATCGGCGTCCGGCGAGTCGACGACGGCCAGCAGCTCAACGCGGTTGCAGGTGGAGACGATCATGCATTCCAGAACCCCCGGCACGGCGGCCAGGGCGCGCGTCGTTTCCGGCAGTTCCTCGCGGGAGATGGCGACGCGCTCGCGCAGCTCGATGGGCGCGGTCTTGTGGTTGACTCCAATGAGCGCCAGCGTCATCGCGCACCAAACCTGTGGACGTGGCTGAAGAGGTTGGCAAACCATACGGCGGCCACCACCATAAAGACGGCGGCGGAGAGATACGCCGCCTTGCGGCCGCGCAGGCCCGCGCTCCGCCTCACCAGAAGCAGCAGGACATAGACGGCCCAACTGACAAAGGCCGCAATGATCTTGGGATCGAGAAAATAGGATGCGCCCAGCGGCGTCTCCTGGGCCAGCACCGAGCCGATGACCAGGCCCACGGTCATGCAGGGAAAGCCGAATTCGAGCGTGGCGTGGGCGATGCGCTCCAGGGTATCGAGGGGCGGCAGCCACTCGAATGGCGCCCACCAGGAGTCCGCGCCCGGCCTCGGCTTGGTCTTGATGCGGCGTTCCTGGATGAGGTAGAGCACGGAGGCCAGCAGGCTGAAGCAGAGCGCGGCGTAGGCCACCAGCAGGGCGGCAATGTGGGCCACCAGCCAACTGGTGCGCACGCCTTGAGAGGGGAATGTGTAGCGATCCGGCCCCAGCGCGGGCACAAAAACCAGGAAGAATGTCGCTGGCAAGGCAAAGATTCCCAAAGAGATAGCGTCGTAAAGCCACCAGACCAGAAAGAACAGCGAGGCCACGGCCAGGCCGAGCAGCGACTCCACCTCGCGCGCGCCCACCGGCACCCAGCTATGCGCCTGCACCAGCATCTCCACTGCGGAAACGAAGTGAAAGAAGAGCGCCATTCCGCCCAGGTGGACGCAGGTCTTGCGCCAGCGCGGCAGACCGTAAAGCACGGCGGGGAAGACAGCGACACTCGCCGCCGCATAGAGGATTGCCGCAACTCGGAGCCAGAGCAGATACATTTCGATCTTCACCTTACCGGTGCAAATGATCAGTATACTGTGATGCAAATCACCAGAAACAGGGGTCAGGGGTCAGGGATCAGGGATCAGGGATCAGGGAACAGGAACAAGGGAGCATTCGTTGCCGCGGCGGCCTTAATGTGTGCGCCTTGATCCTTTCTCTGGTCGCGTTTGGGCGCCCGCCCCAGGCGAAGCGCCGTTGGCCATGTTGTCTTGACAATACGCAGTCGGCCCAATTCGAGGGCGGGAAAGGTGTGCTTGCGGACGCACCCAAGGATGGAAGAACTGGACAAGAGCGCACGAGAAGGCACCCTTCCGAGTCTGGGACCGGCCGGCCCGCGCCGCAAAAACTACAGACCGGCTTTGAGCACTTCGAGGCCGGCTTGAGAGACTTCGACGTCCTCATCGGCCGAGGCGCCGCTGAAGGCCACAATCGCGCAGCCGGTTTTCACGCGGGCAAAGAGGCCGCCCCGCCAGCCGAGTTCGCCAATCATGGGCGGGCGCTTGGCGGTGCCGCTGTTCTCCAGCGTGTCCGCCATCTCGGCGGCTTTGGCGTAAGCGACGGCCAGGAAATTGTTTCCCCTGCTTGCTGTCGAGGGGGCGATCTTCATCCGGCCCACCACCGCCATCTTCGAGGTCCAGTCCTGGATGCTGTCGCCCTGGGCATAGGCCACCACGGCGACTCCGGTGATGTTGAGCTCGGCGGCGCGGTTCTTTATGGCGGCGAGGGCCGCGTCGGTCAACTCATCGATCTTCCTGGCGCTGACGGGTTTCGGAGCCTTTGCCGCGGGTACGGCTTCTTCGCCGGCCGCGAGAGGCATTTCTTTCGCAGGTTCATTTGTCTTCATTTCATCGATCTCCGTGGGCCAAGTCATGCGGCGCTCCGCACCCCGGTCATCACTAAAGAATTGTAACCTGCAAACGCTGGTTGCTGTTGCGTCAGTCGCCGTTCAACCGGGTTATGGCTTTTTCATCCGGAATCCTTCCTAACCGTGCCCGAGATGTTTTTGTCCTGTTTTATAAGTAGCCGAGAACGATAGAAGTCCGGCTGCCCCTGAAGCCGGAAACGATCTCAGTGGCGCCGAGCAAGAGCAACTGACTTCCCAGATATGCGTGCGCCAAATCACGCGTCGCGGATGGAGAATTGGCGCCCGCCCCCGATCGCTCCGGCGCAGGCTTCCTTCATAGACCAAATCCCTTTGGCGGCGGAGCGACACGCGGCGGAGTCGCTCCATCGCGTGTAAAGCCGGTTCCCCAAAAGAGTTAGATACACCGTCGCCGCGCCCGGCGTACACTCTAGATTAGCTCCATTTCGCTTTTTTGATGCCTCTTGTGGGCTATCCCGGCGTTTGCCGAGGAACAAAGCAAAAAACGTTTCACCGGGAAGAGATTGCGCCTTGAGGTATTGCAGGAATATAAGCACGAATGGGGGTTGCTCGTCCGCGCCTCCAAGAGTGGGATTTTGCCATGGCGAAGAGAGCGTCACCGGATTCAGGAAAGGCCGAGATGCACGATCAGGTTGAAGCCAATCTCTCGGCCTTGATCGAAAGCACCGACGATCATATTTGGTCGGTGGACCTGAATTATCGCTTGACCCTGTTCAACCGGGCTTTTCAGCGGCACATCGAGAGGGTTTATGGCGTCCGGGCAGCGGTGGGGATGCAGCTTGCGGATCTGTTCCCATCAGATGGATTGGCGCTTTGGCTGGAGATCCTCAGGCGCGTCCTCTTGGAAGGCCCTTTCCGGACTGAGCATCCCACGCTCGACGGCCGGACATTGGGACTGAAGATTAACCCGATCATTGTCGATGGTAAGACGACTGGCATCTCCGTCTTCGGAAAGGACATCACCGAGCGCAAGCGGGCGGAGGATGCGCTGCGCGAGAGCGAGGAGTCTCTGCGCGAGTCGCAGAGGATTGCGGGCCTGGGCAGCTATGCTCTGGATATCCGCACCGGGGTTTGGAGCAGCACGGAGGTGCTCGACGCGATCTTCGGCATCGATTCGGCATACGAGCGCACGGTTGAGGGATGGGCGGCCCTGATCCATCCCGCTGACCGCGCCATGATGGTTGCATATTTTGCCGGCGAGGTCTTGGGATTGGGCAAGGCCTTTGACAAGGAGTACCGAATCGTCCGGCAGACGGATGGCGCGGAGCGCTGGGTGCATGGCATGGGCCGGCTGGATTTCAACGCCCAGGCACAGCCTTTGAGGATGCACGGCATTATCAGGGACATTACCGAGCGCAAGCAGGCGGAGACGCGGCTGCGCGAGAGCGAAGAGCGCTATCGCTCGACCTTCGAGCAGGCCGCGGTGGGAATCATCCATGTTGGGTTCGACGGCCGGATTCTCCGCTGCAACACGCACTTCGCCGAGATTCTGGGTTACACCGCCGAGGAGCTTACCAGCCTCACAATCTGGCAGATATCACTGCCGGAGGATCACGCACAGAGCACTCGGACCATCGAACAGGCCGCCAAAGGCGCCGCACCGGTCGTTGTTGAGAAGCGTTATATCCGCAAGGACGGCAGCCTCACCTGGGCAAAGATTACAGTCTCCGCGCAGCGCGACGCCGAGGGACGCCCGCTGCACTCCATCGCCCTGGTTGAAGACATCAACGACCGCAAGACCGCGGAGGAGCGCTTGGCCGCGACTCAGGAAGCGCTGCGGGCCAGCGAAGAACGCCACCGCATCGCATTCCAGACCAGCGCCAATGCCATCAGCATCGTCCGCCTGAACGATGGGATGTATCTCGACGTCAGCGAGGCGTTCCTGGAGACCACCGGCTTCAAGCGCGAAGAGGTTCTGGGGCGAACCGTGCGGGAACTCAACCTCTATGCCGGTCCCGGCGATCTGCGAGACGTGGCCGAATTGCTGCGCAGGAATTCGGTCTTCCGCGGTGAAATTCAGATCAGAAAGATGAATGGAGCCATCTACTGGGGCCTGATGTCGGCATCCGCGTTTGAGCATGACGGCGTTTCCTGCGCCCTCACCGTCACCCAAGACATCTCCGCCGCCAAGGCTGCCGAAGAGCGGCTTACGGCAGCCACAGAGGCGCTGCGGGTGAGCGAGGAGCGCTATCGCACCGCCTTCGACACTAGTCCCGACGCTGTCGTGATCACCAGGAAGAGAGATGGAGCGATCCTCGACGCCAATCAGACATTCTTAGATTCGGCCGGCTTCGAGCGCGATGAAGTCATCGGGCGCTCAACCACGGAACTCGGAATCTGGGTGAACGAATCCGACTGGCGGATGTATATCGATCAGATGCAGAGGCAAGGCAAATGCCGGGATTTGGAGGTTCTCTCCAGAAGAAAGGACGGGGAGGTATTTTGGATGCGGTTGTCCGCGTCTTCGATCGAGATCGGGGGAGAGCAGTGCCGGATTACATTCGCAAAGGAAATCACTGAGGTCAAAGCGGCGGAAGGACGGATGGAGGAGGCGCAGGAGGCGCTGCGGATGAGCGAGGAGCGCTATCGCATCGCATTCCAGACCAGCCTGGATGGCATCAATATCAACCGCCTGAGCGATGGAATGTACATCGAATGCAACAAGGCATTCCTCGATATCACCGGATACGAACGCGAAGAGATCATAGGGCGGACTTCGCTGGAACTGAACATCTGGGCGGACCTTCGCAACCGGCACAGATTGGTCGAGATCCTCCGCGAGAACTCAAGCTGCCGGGATATGGAGGTCCAGTTCAGAAAGAAGAGCGGGGAGGTTTTCTGGGTGGTGGTTTCGGCGTCTTTGATTGAGCTTGGCGGGGATACCTGCATCCTTTCCATGGTCCGGGATATCTCCGCCGCCAAGGCCGCGGAGGACCAAATCAGAAACCTCGCCTTCTTCGACTCATTGACTGGCTTGCCAAACCGCCGCCTGCTGTTGGAACGGCTGCGGCAAATCCTGGCCTCCAGCGCCCCCCATCGACGCCAGCACGCGCTCTTGCTTGTCAATTTAGACAACTTCAAGATGCTGAACGAAACCATCGGCCATCAAACCGGCGACTTGCTTCTGCAGGAAACTGCCCGGCGTCTTGTCTTCTGCGTTGGAGGCGCCGGAACCGTGTCGCGACTGGAGGGGGATGAGTTCGTGGTCACCCTGGACGACCTGAGCGCGACTGCCGAGGAGGCCGCGTCGCAGGCCAAGTCGGCCGCCACGGAAATCCTCACCGCCATCGGCCAGCCCTACCTGCTGGCAGGCCGCGCATGCCGATGCACCGCCAGCATCGGGATCACCGTCTTCGGCGACGGCCCGGAGACTGTGGAAGAGATATTGCAGCAAGCCGATATCGCCCTGGATCAAGCCAGGACGGCAGGCCGCCACACCATCCACTTTTTCGCCCCCGCCTTGCAAGCTGCCGTCAATGCCCGCGCCGAACTGGAAGAAGACCTCCATCGGACAATCAAGGCAAACGAGTTCGTGCTCTACTATCAGCCGCAAGTGAATCGCGGCCAATTGATCGGCGCCGAGGCCCTGATTCGATGGAACCACCCCAGGCGCGGCCTCTTGGTCCCTGGCGACTTCATTCCCCTCGCCGAGCAGACCGGCCTCATCCTGCCCTTGGGCGATTGGGTTCTGGAAACCGCCTGCAAGCAGATTGCGGCATTGGCGAGCCGGGCCTCAACTGCCCATGTCGTGATTTCGGTCAACATCAGCGCCCGCCAGTTCCGACAGCCTGACTTCGTCCAGCGGGTGCTCGATGCCCTGGATCGCACCGGAGCCAACCCGCAAAACCTGGATCTGGAACTCACCGAGAGCATGCTGGCGGAGAACATCGAGGAGGTGATCGCCAAAATGGCCGATCTCAAGGCCCATGGCTTGAGATTCTCCCTGGATGATTTTGGCACCGGCTATTCCTCGCTGGCCTATCTCAAGCGCCTGCCCCTGGACGTGCTGAAGATCGACCGTTCCTTCGTCCGCGACATTCTGGTGGATGCTGGCAGCGGGGCTATTGCGCAAACCATCCTCTCCCTGAGCAAGGCGATGGGTTTGCCGGTGATCGCCGAAGGCATAGAAACCGAGGAGCAGCGGGAGTTCCTCACCCGCATGGGCTGCCATTCGTTCCAGGGCTTCCTGTTCAGCCGCCCGTTACCTCTGGAGGAGTTTGAGCGTCTTTGGCTGGCCTCCGCCACATCCCCTGGCTCAATCCTCGAGTGACCGCGCTTTGAAGCAGGCGCCAGATACACCGCGCCCCCGGCCTTTCGCCCTCTATCGGGGAAAGGACCGGAGGCGCGATGAATTCGGAAGGTTCAGGCGCCCATTTTGCGGCGTTTCCACAAGCCGCCCGCCAGAGTCGCAGGCCCCGAAGCTAAGAGAAGGGTGGTATTCGGCTCGGGAACGGGCGAACCCACGTCGACCGTAAAGTCCTCTGCGGCTATATTGTCGAAGGTTTCCGAGTCGGACCCGCCCTGGATCGTATACGAACCGCTGTAACTTCCTAAGGGCGTCGCACCGTCGACCGATACATCGATGAAGGGGCCGGTATAAGCGTCACCTGGCGATAGAAAAAGGGGCGAATTGTTGAAGAAGGGCGAATCGTCGACGGTAAGGTCGGGGTACGGGAGAATAACCACATCGCCGTTCAGATACAGGTCGGCGTCTCCTGTATTGGTGAGGGTGCCAGCAAACTCCACGGTTCCGCCAGCAACCGTATCGAGGGTCGAGGGCGTTAAATCAAGGATTGCGTCCGCGCGCGCCGCTCCCGCGGACGCCGCCGCGATTGCCAGCGCGAGAGTGCATTTGCATAGTCTCTTTCGCATCGATTCCACCGATCTTCTTGTTCTTACAGTTGTGAAGCAGGCCTTTGACCTCACCGGCCCACCGCGGTCAAGCGGCGGATATGCAGGGTATAGCCCCAGCCGGGGCTATAAAACAACTTCCAGGACAGAGGGTCTCCCTTATCCACGACCATATCCCGCGTCAGCCTTTGGCCATTCGGACCCTGGACCACTACATCTCGCGACATCGGGGCGGCCATCTCAGCCAACAACATACCTAGGAGAGAGCGCGCCGTCACGTCGGAGCCAGATATGGTGGTTGTAGCTTGTGCTTGGAGCGAGCCCCCATTGAACGGAAAGTCCATTTCCTCAACCGATATCCCCGTGGCCTTGGTCAAGGACTGGCATATCGCTTGGAAAAGGCCGAGACGAGTACGCTGCTTCGGCTGGATCGTTATCTTTGTATCCAGGATGGGCGTCAATTGCTGGAGCTTTCCTTCTTTATTGAGAAAGTTAGTCGCCACCACGTGAAAGACTCCGTCTTCTTTTGTGACAGTAAACGTCTCGGGACCGCCCGAGGCGGCGTAGCCATCGAGCACACTCGATAAAGCGTCGGCCACCTCCACTTCGGCCTCTGCCTCGGTTTGGCTCGACCCGCCTGAGGGCGGGGCAGCGGGCGGCAGCTTGTAGGTAAAGGAAAGGGTTCTTGGCTTTATACCCATGACTCTGTGGGACGGGTCGGGGGTGCGCTGGACCTGCTCGGTAACATCCTCCAGCCGACTCTCGTTGACAACGGTGGTGTCTTCGTAAGTAATAGGAAGCCCGTATATCCCTTCGATTACCTCTACTGCTTTTGCAACGGGTTGGCCGTCCGTGACCTCGACGGTCTTTGATTGGGCATGGGCCAGTTGGCAGAGCGCAAGGCAGGAAATCAGCAGAATGTTCCTCGTAACCGTGGTGGTGGGTCGTGACATCAGTATCTCCTCGTGGCTGTGCCGCCAGCGCGCACAGAAGTTACGGTCGTGGCTGTGATGATTGACTGCAGCGTGTTGACAGGGCCGTAGTTGTGCCAGGCATCGTCTGAACACCTCATCTGCATCTGTTGATGAACAGTGATCGTACAGGGGACTCTCTCATGGGCCCGGTAATATGCCACTGTACTAGGTAGCGATCCGACATGGTCGTCACCCCATGTATTGCCGTCCTGGACCATCCACGCGCCGCCCGTGACCGTCGTCGTCGGAACGACGCCGTCCGGGTTGGGGAACCAACAGGCATCCACCCCACCCCCCGCGTCGGCTTCCTGGACCTGAAAACCGAAAAAGTTATCGCCGCTTGGATCGGACACGGTCTGTTTCCACAACCCAATCGAGGGCTCGGAATCGGCAGCATCCCACCCGTCGAATGCCGTGGCTTCTTGCGTTGGAAGGTTGCAGGAATAAGCCGCCGACGTCTGCGCCAGATACCAATATTCGGGAGCGTCTATGAAGACTCCGAACGATATCTCCTCCTCACTTGGGATATTCTGAGGTGTGCAACTGCCACTCCTTGCACTGCATGTCTCGTCGACGGAAATAGACGCTGTATCGTTCGGATAGGAAGGGAAAGCCGGCCACGGATAGGCATAGTAGCCCAGCGGATCGGAAAAGCAAGCCGCAAGTAAAAATTGGCCGCAGTCCGTGCCAATTGGATCGAGATTGAATTCGAGTGCGTGTGTGGAGTTGAGGGTGTAGGTGACGTTCGGCTGCGGCTGGAAGGTCGTGGCACACTGCCCCGTTGGGTTCCCATAGGGAAAGTTGAATACCGATCCATTAGCGCCACCAGGACACTGCGCAGAGGTGATCGCGGTTCCAGTGGATGGGGTCACGGTGCAAGACGCGAGGAACGTGTTGTAATCAGCCGCTGCCGCGGAAGGCGGCTGGTTGGGGTTGTTTGGGTTTACGGCTGATGTGCTGCAAGTAGCTATCTCGTGGTCGCCATCCGGCGCCACTGTGAATTCAGAGGATACCCATATCTGGGCGTTTGCGGCTTCAGGCGGTGCGAGAAGAAAAGCCGCGGAGATCAACAACAAAAGCGGAACGGCGCGGAGGAATGGCCTTACAATATGTCCCCCCCCAAATTACCCAAGAGCTTGCGCATGGGCGCGGTCCTTTCAATAGATAGGCTGCCTGCCAAGTCGATGAAGCGTATCGAGAACGAGTATAGCTATCGTAAGTCAGGCAGCAATCGTTACGGAGGGACTAAACACTTTAGTAATGTCAGAAGCAGCGGCGATTTTGGCCCGGGGGTCGAACAGGCTGCCGTGTAGCCCTTCTGGAAGGGGGCCGAGGCTGGGCGTCCAGCGCTCGACTCTGAGACATGGGAAACTACGCATCAATCCATCGACATGCTCAACTGGTGGCGCACATCTGCGCCGCGAATCCAGAAGATCACATCGGTGGCGATATTCGAGGCGTGGTCGGCGATCCGCTCCAGGTGCTTGGCGACCAGAATGGCGCTCATCGCCTGCCGGGTAAACTGCGGCTTTTCCTCGATGAGCTTGAGCAAATCGTCGTGGGCGCGCCGGTTCATGCGGTCGATCTCATCGTCCATCTCGCGAATCGAGTCGGCCAGACGGGCGTCGCCGTCGAGCAGCGCCTGCACCGCCGAGCGGATCATGCGACCGGCAAATTCACCCATGGCGGCAAAATCCACCGGCAGATCGACCTCCTCGACCTTGAGGATCTCCTTGGTGCGGCGGGCAATGCCCATCGACTGGTCGCCGATCCGCTCCAGGTCGCCGTTGATCTTGATCACCGCCAGGATGAAGCGCAGGTCGATGGCCATGGGCTGTTCCTTGGCCAGCAGTTCATAGGCCATCTCGTCCAGCTCCTGCTGGGCGGCGTCGATTGCGGACTCGTTCTGCTTGACGTACTGGCAGAGTCCCTTGTCGCGCTGCAGGAAAGCATCGACCGCGGACTCGACCGCCTGCTGCGCCAGGGCAGCCATGGCCAGGAGCTTGTCCTTGAGTTCGGCGAGTTGGAGTTGAAAATGTATTCGCGGCACGACGGATTCTCCATCATCAACGATTGTGCATCATGGAATGTTACCGCAGTGCGAATTCTGGGCTGCGCACCAAAACAGTCACGTCCCGCGGGCAGACTGTCCCGCTTTGGACCCGCTCCAGATTGGATGCGCCGCGGACAGGAAGGATGTTCTAGGCTATCGGTATGAACGCCGCAAGCTCTTCCCGCAGCCCCATGCTCACCCTCTACCCGGCCGATTGCAGCATCAAGCAGATTTACAAACTGCTGACCGGCATCGTCGTGCCGCGGCCGGTGGCGCTGGTTTCCACCATGGACCGCGACGGCGTGGCCAACCTGGCGCCCTTCAGCGCCTTCTCCCAGGCGGGCGCCAACCCTCCCGCGGTGATCTTCTGCCCCGCGCTCCGGGTTCTCGCTGAGGCAGCGGCGGAGCCGCGCCGCGACTTGCGCAAGGATACGCTGCGCAACATCGAGGAGACGGGCGAGTTTGTGGTGAACGCGGTCAGCGAGGCCATCGCCGCGGCGGCCAATGCCGCCTCAGCCGAGGTTCCGCCACAGGTGGACGAGTTCCAACTGGCCGGGCTAACCCCGCTGGCCAGCGAGGCCGTGCGCCCGCCGCGGGTGGCCGAGTCGCCGGCACAGATGGAATGCAAACTGCTCCAGGTCGTCTACATCAGCCGCGCGCCGGGCGCGGGAGTCATCGTAGTGGGCGAGGTGGTCCGCTTTCACGTGCGCGAGGATCTCATCGAGGACTTCCGCATCGACCCGGCCGGCCTGGACGCCGTGGGCCGCATGGCCGGCAACACCTGGGTCCGCACCCGCGACCGCATCGAGCTGATCCGGCCCAGGTAGATGCTTCCCGTTTGCGGCACGGAGGACAGCCTCCGTCCTGCCGGTTGGTCAGACTCCCTCCACCAGTAGATTTGGATGCATTGTCCCTCTTGCGGACCCCGCTATCCCTTCAGGAAGCCGTCCCAGGAATCCCGTTCTTCCTGCGCGGTCTTTTCCGGAGCGAAGACTTCGCCGGCCTTGTGCCATTGGCCGGATTCCTCAGGGCCGCTGTCTTTGGGGACAACCTTATAGGCGCCCGGCCCATTGTCGCCTTTGGCCCGGGCGAGAATTACGCCGTAGAAGGGGATTGCGTTGCCGGTGATAACCACTACCTTTTGACCTATATCGAACATCGCGCATCCCTCAGAAAGTGCATTTCCTTTGCAGTGTAACCCTTTTCCCACACGACTGGGCGGGGATTCGCACCGCTATGACGACGCCCTTCCGCCGCATGGGGACACTGGTTTCCTTTCACTCCGCGCTTGACGCGCGCCGGCGCAAATGATGGACTGGTTCAGGACCACGAATGAGTGAACCGATGCAGATGCCTCAGTTTACCCGCGACGATTACGAAGAAGTTTTTGCCGATCGCCATCTGCTGCAGGGCGTGCTGGCGAAGTGGACGAAGGACAAACCCGATGCTCCCGCCATTCTCAGCGCGGATGGCAACCGCGCGGTTACATGGAGAGATTTCGACCGCGTCACCACGGCGCTGGCAAAGGAATTGCTGCGCCTGGGCTTTGCCAAGGGCGATTTTCTGGTCACCTTGCTGCCGCTCTCCGTGGATCACGTTTTGCTGGAATACGGTTGCTTTAAGATCGGCGTGATTGTCGCCCCATTGGATCTTCGTTTATCTTCCGCCGAGGTGATTCGCGCGCTGGAGATTCTCCGGCCGCGTGGGTTTGCTGGGCTGGGCTTGAATGCGCCGTTCGATTTTCGGGAGCTGTGGCGCGCCGTGCAGACGCATTGCGAATGGATTCAGCATCTCATCGCGGTGGATTCGAATGAGGCGATTCCAGGCGCGCGATCGTTTGCGTCGATTGCCGAGCCGGCGTGGCGCGCGGTGACGGGTGCAAGCCCCGGGACGGCGCCAGAATCTGCTGCCCTGGCTGGACTTGCCTCCGCTGTCACCGAGGACGATGCCGCGCTGGTCATCTTTACCACCGGCTCGACCGGCTCGCCCAAGCCGGCCCTGCTTTCGCACCGCAACATCACGGTGCAGAACATGTGCATTTGCGGCGCTTTTTTCGGCGGAGACCGCGGCTCCCGCACTCTGGTCAATCTGCCTCCGTCGCACGTGGGGGGACAGACGGAGCTGTTGATGAGCACCTTCTTCGGGGGAGGAACGGCAGTGCTCCTGGAGGTCTTCGACGCCGGCCGTTCGTTGCGGGCGGTTACCCGGCATCGAGTGGAGATACTGGGCCAGATTCCGGCCATGTTCAACCTAGAGTGGATGCTGAAAGACTACGATCGCCACGATCTCTCCAGCCTGAAGTTTGCTGCCTACGGCGGACATGCGGTGTCGCGGCCGTTCGTTGACCGGCTGGCCGCCATGGCGCCGGTGATCGGCACCGGGCTGGGGCTCACCGAGGCCGCCGGTTTCTGCACCTACATTCAAGCCAGCACGGACGGACGGGAGGCGATTCTAACCGGGCTTGGCCAGGACATGCCGGTCTATCCGAGCTCCATTCGCCAACCCATGCGCGCCGATGGAAGCGCCGGCGATGAACTTGCCTCCGGCGAGATTGGCCAGGTGTGCTTTCGCGGGCCGCAGACCTTTCTTGGCTATGTCAACGATCCCGCGGC